>WNFW01003884.1_pt1 | contig 10446 bp, 7 predicted proteins | sample 5400131 | NCBI WGS metagenome assembly WNFW01 (sample SAMN13153362, study PRJNA577476) | soil metagenome | isolation source: 20 cm soil or saprolite under grassland replicate 1 | place: USA:California | collected 2016-06-15
ATCGCGAATCGCAGCGTGTCGTTCGCATAATCGAGCTTGGCAATCGGCCGGGCGCTCCCCACCACCGCGACGAAGCGACCGACGAGCACGTGATTGCCCGAGACCCGCACCTCGAGCCACGAGGGCAACTTGCGGCCGTCGCTCGCCGTGAGCGTCAAATCCCAGCGGCCGACCACGGGCGGCCGATACGGTTCCTGTCCGACGAGCGACGTGATGGCGAGAGCGGTGGCGGCAAGCGAGAACGCGGTGCGCATTGGGGGGCTCGATGGATTGGAGAGATGGATAATAGCAAAGGTTACGGCAGGGTCGAGGCTCCCGCCACGCGCGCGAGCCCGCTAAGTTCTTCTGCTGCATAGCTCGGCCAGGTAGCTCAGTTGGTAGAGCAGCGGACTGAAAATCCGCGTGTCGGCAGTTCGATTCTGCCCCTGGCCACTTGCACCGCAACGACTTACCACCAAGGCCGCGCGCCGGCTATCTCAACGCTTAGGTCAGTTGCTCTCGCAACGGGTTGCTTAAGGTGTCAGCCTGAGCCGGAGTAACGTATGCAGAATCGCAGAGATTTTCTCCGAGCGGCTCTTGCAACCTCGGTCGGACCGTTTCTCTGTCGGCATTCTTCGATGTTCGAGCTTGAGGCAAGCGGCCCGACGGAGGAGGGAGGCGGGTTCCAGACCGTGGGGCTGTACGCCTCCCTTCCGACCGATCCGCCACCGAAGGACCCACGAGTCTATGACTTCTTCAAAGCCTGCGGCTATAACTACCTAGAATTCTGTGAAGCCGGATTTCGCTCTCGCCCCGACCTGCTGCCCGAGTACTACAAATCCATGTCAAGCGCGATCGTGTTGGCGCATGACAAGGGCTTCCGCGTGGGGATCGTTCTGCTTGCCGGTATGGAGCAGTGGACGGGGCCTGACAGTACGTTGGGGGCCAGCTTTCCAGGGGTTTTCAGCCCGCGCGACACGACCAAATTGAGCGAGCGTCTTGCGCGCCTGCGGGACGCCGTGTCCCACCTGCGGGATGCCGACGTATTCGTCTTCCTGCCCGGAGATCCAGGCGGAGACCCTGAAGGCCACAGCACCTTGGGAGACGGCGTGTCGTTTTGCCGACGGGTGCAGGAGATCGTAAACCAGCAAGCACCTGCAGCAACGTTCATCCTGAATCTCTGGGCCATAGCCCAGTGGGAAGGGTTTCCATCACCGTCCACCCTGCGCTTTTGGGATCAGGAGGTCAGACTGTCGCGCGCTGCCGTGGCGGCACCCGGGCTCCTCGGGCCGAGGCGTGGCGTGTCTTTCCCGCTCCACAACTACTACCGGTCGCTTGCCCTGAGCCGTTACGCGCGAGCGGGGCTGATGCCAGAGCCCTATCCCACTGCGCAAGATATTGAGACGCTCCGAAAGCGAGCGGTCGGCCCGCTTCTTGGCTGGCCGTATTTCCTGGTGGACGAAGCCGACGACGGCTTCGTGAAACCCAACAACCACGAATCCGGCGGGCAATCCTCCTGTGAGACTCGCTACATCCGGGCTCTAGTCGATTGCGGTCGCAGGTTGGGCCTGGACGGTCTGGTCGCCAATGCGATCTTTCGAGAGGCCGAGTCCCTCAACATCTACGCGTTCGGACAGATGTGTCGCTCTGCTGAGCTGACGCCGGAGCGCTTGATCGACCAGTATGCCGGTGTCGTTGCCGACGAGGAGACGCGGGGCATTTTGGCGCGAGTCCTCCGCTACGTTGAGAATCACAGCAATTGGCAGAGCAGCCTCCCGGCTGCGTACCGTCTCAAAGACTTCGACCTGCCGCACGCCCTATCGGCACCGGTGGCGCTGGACCTGCTCGCTCAGGTCAAGCCCCGTGTTCAGCCGACTATTCCGCTCTTGGAGCCTCCAGCTATTTACCTGGGCCGACTCAAGAAGCGTGTGGAAGCGATCGCTGCTGGGCATATCGGGGGCACTTCAGGCTAGGGCCATTTCAGAACGCTCCGCCCCCGCCGCCCCCGCCACCACCGCCTGAGAACCCGCCGCCGCCTCCGCCCCCGCCACCGAAGCCCGATCCGCCGGAGCTGCGGGGGCCCGAGGTCATCGTCGTACCCGCCGCCGCGGTCATCGAGCCGAGGCTGTGCGAGAAGCTGGTCGGACTGAAGTGCACGACACTGGGTCCGACGTACCACGTCGGCGCCTGCGTGTAGATCCCCTCGAACGCCCGCGCCCACTTCTTCTCGACGCCGAACGCCATGGCAAACGGCAGGTACTTGTCGAACATCTCCGGATGCCCGACGATGATGCGCTTCAGGTGCTCGGCCTCGACCCGCGTCAGGAACTCCTCGAACCCGAGCACCGCCTCGAGGGCCCGCGTGCCCGCCTCCGTGCGGGCCGGCATCACCAGCCCGAATCCCACGAGGATGATGGCCACGAGCACCCCGGCGATCACGAAGGGGACCGGCGTCAACAGGAACGCACTCGACAAACCGCCTCCCAGCAGCGCGATCGTCGCGCCGATCACGAGTCCGATCACGGTCCAGCGTTGCCGCACGCGATCGGGCCGGGCGTGGTAGTAACCGCGCTCGAGCAGCCGGTCGAAGATATCTGTCTTGATGTCAGGCAGCCTGCGATAGAACTCGTGTTCCAGCTGGGACATCATCACCAGGTTCCCATGGCCCGCAAACACGCCTTCGAGTACGCCACGTTCGTGCGGCGCGACCTCCGCCGCGCCCGTCGGCGGCGTCCGCCGCTGCAGCGCGTAATCCCGGCCGGTCAACCAGGCCAAGAGCTTGGGTTCTTCGTGCTCCTCGATCTGCACGTACCCGCGCACGGCCAGATCCACGAGCGTCGCGGTGACGTCGCGCAGGTCGGCCGAGTCGTCGATCAGCGTCCCGGCTTCCGCGGGCGTCAGCCCTGCGGGCGGCTCGTACTGCACGGCGATCGGACGCCGCGCTGGGTCCCGCCCCCGTTTCCGCCAGGTCGCGAACGCCAGCAGGAACACGGGGATTGGGATCGCGAGCGGCCAGTTGCTCCCTATGACACCGGCGGCCTTGTCGAGCGTGGTCGGCTCGGCGACCACGCCCTTGTTCCATCCCACGACAGCGGTGAGCCCCTCGTGGAAGCGCAGGGCGTGCGGCATCGCGACCCTCACCGTGGTCCCGCCCGTCTCGATGCGCGCCTCCTGAGCGGTGGAGCCGTACACGCCGTTGAACGCGATGGCCCGTACGCCCTCCGCCCCCGGCGGCAGCTCGATCTGTGCCGTCGCCGTCTCGATCGGTACCTCCCACTCGTCGCCCGTCACGTTCCAGTACAGCTCGTCGTGGTCCTCGAAGAACCGCAGGCCGTTGGTCGCGCGATAGCGCAGGACCACGGTGCGCGTCGCGTTCTGAGCGCCCGGGACCCAGATCTTGTACTTGATGTAGTGCCGCTCCCGGCTTTGCTCGACGCGCAGCGTGCGACCGTCCTGGTCACGCGCGTCCGCGAGCTCGAGTCCCAGCGTCCAGTTCAGACCCTGCGGCGTGCGGTACTCCACTGGGATCGTGCGGTAGATCCCATTCCAGGAGCCTGTAAACCGCACGCTGATCGCCTCGGTGACGTCGAGCCTGGAATCGGAACGCACGCGGATCGTGGCTTCGAAACGTGCGACGACGTAGGAGCGCTGCGCGGCGACGGGGGCGGGGGCGGCGCCGAGCACCGCCAGCGCCAGCACGGCGAGACGAGCCCTCACGAGCGTCCTGTCTCGACGCGCGGCACGGCGCGCTCGGCCGGGTCGTCGATCCCGAAAAACTCCCGCGGCCGGAACGCGAGCGGCGCGGCGATCAGGTTGGCGGGAAACTGCGCGATGGCCGTATTGAAGTCCCGCACGACCGCGTTGTAATAACGGCGGGCGTTCTGGAGGTGATCCTCGACGTCGGTCAGGGTGCGCTGCAGGCCGGCGAAGCTGGCGGCGGCGCGCAGCTCGGGGTACGCCTCCGCGATCACGAGGATGTTGCGCACGCCGCCCGCGACCGATTGCTCCTCACGATAGCGGGCGGCGGGGCCGGCGCTTGCCGCCTCGACCGCCCGGCCGCGCGCCGCGACCAGCGCCTCGAGCGTCTCGCGCTCGTAGCCCGCGTGGCCTTTGACGACGGCGACCACCGAGGGAATGAGATCGTGGCGCCGTTTGAGCTGGACGTCGATGTCGGCCCAGGCGTTGTCGCCCAATTGGCGGAGACGCGTGAGCCGGTTGAAGGTCCAGATCATCCACCCGACGGCGGCCGCGCCGACAAGCAGGACCCACGTCATGCGCGACAATATAGGCTATTAAAGAGAGCGGCCCGGGTATCGCTACCTCGGGCCGCTTCGTGCGCGGCCTCGGCTAGGGCGTGACCGCCCCCACCTTCAGCTGCGCGTCCTTCCGCACCAGCGCGAAACCCACGGCGTTGAAATTGTAGTCCGCCACTTCCCGGTACAGCTGCTTCGCCTGCGCGACGTCCCCCGCCCCTTCGGTCGCGACCGCGACCTGATACTTGATGTAGGGGTCGAGCAGGTTGCCCTGGCGCAGGTGCGCCGCCGCCTCGGCGTACTTGCCCTGATACAGCGCGATGAACCCCTCGAGCTGGTGCATCGGCTCGAGCTTGCGCGGATTCTTGTCCGGTGCGAGGAGCTGCCCGATGCGGTCCGCCTGTTGCTGGGCCGCGGCGTAGTCTCCCCGCCGGGCCGCCCACCACCCGTCGAAGTAGGCCATAGTCGCGTCCTGGCCCCGGCGGAACGCGGGATTCGCCGCCTCCTCGGCCTGCTGCATGAGCACGGGCCCGAGCTGCTTCAGCGCCTGCTCGGCCGCCGGCTGGTTGCGAGTGTGAATCGCGATCACGGCGACGTTGGCCAACGCGGCGACCTTCGCCGCTTTCGGGTCCGGGACGCCCATGCCGTCCACCGACGCCACCAGCCGATTGAGCTCGTCGATCGCGGCCGGCGGGTCGCCGGCATACACGCTGACGTACGCGCGGAACGGAACGTAGGCGGCCTTCTCGTTGGCGCGCCCCACGGCGATGGCCGAGTCGTAGTCGGCCCGCGCCGCCGCGTAGTTGCCCAGCAGCGTGTTCGCGTGCCCGCGCTTCACCAGCAGGATCGCATCGCGCGGGTTCAGCTGATGGCCCCGCGCGTATTCCTCCCGCGCCTTGTCGAGGTTGCGTTGCGCCCGGTACACGTCGCCCAAAGACGTGTGCGCTCCCGGTTCGTCCGGCGCGAGGGTCTCCGCCTGCTGCACGTGCTGCAGCGCCTTGTCGAAGTCGCGTGGCTCACCGAACACGTACGAGAGACCGAGGGCCGTGTGCGCGACGAACATGCGGGGCGCGAGCGCCAGGGCTTTCGCGATCGAAGCCCGGGCCTCGTCGTTCCGGTTCAACCCACCCTGCACGCCTGCCAGGGCGAGCCAGGCGCGCGGGCTGCCGGGATACTTCTGAACCAGCTGCTGCCCCAGCGCGAGCTGCCCCGCCAGGTCCTGGTCGAATCCCTTGCGCACCATCTGGATCTGGAGCCGCTCGGCCTCGGACGCCCCCGCGGCATGCTGCTCGGCGAGCGCCAGATTGCTCTTGAACTCCGCCAGCGAGTTGGCCGTGTTCGCGACATTCAGGTAGCCGAAAGCGAAGTCCGGATCCGCCGCGACGGCCGCCTTGAAATGCGCGTTCGCGTCGATGAACCGGCCGAGATCGAGCTCCCGCTGACCCCGGAGGAAATGGTCCCGGGCGAGGCCCGAGGATGTGGTGATCGGGTGTTGCATCACGGCGCTCGTGATGGGATCGAGCGCGGACCGGGGGTCCTGCGCCGCGGCGCCGCTGTACCAGCCCCCGGACGCGAATCCCACTGCCAGGGCCGCACGCACGCACGCGTGCCTGAGATTTTGCATGGTCGCCTCCGATGTCGAAGTGCTAGGATGAACGCTGACGGCGGGCGACCGGAGGTCGGGAGCGTATCCTGAGGACGCCGAACATGCCGGGCCGTGGAGGGGGTCACAAGAGGAATCGCCGAACATTGACAGCTCCTGGACAGCCCCGTGGCATCGTTGCCACATCCCATGCCGCTCTGTCTCCACGTCGACTATCGGCATCGATTTTGCCGCCATGGGGTCGGACGATTCCCGGTGTTGCGCCCCCACATCATGGCCGTGGAGGACCGATGAGACGACTGATTCTCGCCGCATCCCTGCTGCTCGCGACCGCTTGCGAGGCGCCGCGCGAGGTCGCCGCCCCCGCCCGTGGCGGGTCTCCGCGCCTGCAGGCCAGCCTGCTCGACCCGGCGCTGGCAGCCGCGCTCGCCGGCGCGGCGCCCACCGCCACGCTCGAGATCATCGTGAACTACGACGAAACGGTCACGACGCGCGACGCGGTGACCAGCGCGATGGTGAACCTCGGCGCCGGGGTGGTGCAGTTCAAGCATCTCGAGCTGGTGGCGGGCGTTGCGACGCCCGCGCAGATCGGCGCGATCGCGGCATTGCCCGGTGTCCAGGGCGTATACCTGAACCGCCGGCTGCAGTACTACGGCCATGGCGCCGCCCTCTATGCCCTGATGCTGCACGAAAGCGTGCCGACGATCCGTGCCGACGCCGTGCACGCGATGGGCATCACCGGGAAGGGCGTGGGGATCGCGATCCTCGATTCAGGGATCGACGGGCTTTACAACCCCGACCTCGTCTATCCCAGCCACACCGTCCAGAACGTGAAGGTCATCTTCAACCTGAGTGACGTCGTCACGTTCGGAAAATCCGCTCCGAAGCCGCTCAAGCAGGGCGTCGACATCTTCGCCGAGAATCTTCCGAACAGCGAGACGTCGGTGGGCCACGGCACCCACGTCGCCGGCATCACCGCCGGCCTCGGGACCGCCTCGGGCGGCTACTACACCGGCGTGGCGCCGGGCGCCCAGCTCGTCGGCATCGGCACCGGCGACGTGCTCTTCATCTTCTTCGCGCTCGCGGGATTCGACTACATCCTCGACCATCAGGCGGCCTACAACATCAAGGTCGTGAACAACTCGTGGGGCACGAGCGGCGCGTTCGATCCCAAGGATCCCATCAACAAGGCTTCCAAGACGGTGCACAACCACGGGATCACGGTCGTGTTCGCCGCCGGCAACGACGGGCCCGATCAGAACACGCTCAACCCGTACAGCGTGGCGCCATGGGTGATCGGCGTCGCCGCTGGGTGCAAGCTCGTGAGCCCCGATCCGACCAATTCCGCGATCCACTGCGCCGATCAAACCGGCCAGAACCGGGCGGCGATCCTCGCCGACTTCTCCTCGCGCGGCATTCCCGGCGACAAGCTGTACCACCCCGATATCACCGCGCCCGGCGTGCACATCGTCTCGACCCGCGCGTCCACCGGTACCGTGCTCAACGCCTCCGACGCGCCCCATGACTTCGATCTTACCAGCAGCTGCGCCATCAGCCAGGCAAACTTGCCGTACTACACGTGCGCGTCCGGCACGTCGATGGCGACGCCGCACGTCGTGGGTGTCGTGGCGCTGCTGCAGGAGGCGGCCGGAGGCCGGCTCACTCCCGACCAGGTCGCCGCTGCGATCACCCAGAACGCGCGCCCGCTGCCGACGTTCGCCGAATGGGAGGTGGGCGCCGGCTACCTGGACGCGCTGGCGGCGGTGCTGTCGGTCAAGCAGTAGGGCACGCTTCCAACGCAGAGCGTAACGGGTGGCGGGCGCACATCGCCCGCCACCTCGTTGACACGGCCTCACGCTTCGTGGTAGTGTCGGCGCGATGAGTGAGCCGTCCCTTCCCGATTGGGCCAAAACGCTTCAGCGGCGCATCCGCCAGCGCGGTATCGACTTCTTCATCCTGCACGGGCCCGGCGTGCGCGACCTCCATCCGCTGGGCGCTCGACGCTTCGGCACGATCCGCGACTGCCTCGCCCAGGTGATCCTGAACGACCGCTCGGCGATCGTGACGTACGACCGCGGCGCGGGGATCGGGTTCACGGACCGGGACGTCGAGAACGACTTCAAGACGGTGCTCAAGGCGTACGACAAGCTCGGCGGGACCAACCTGGCGCAGGTGCAGCCGCGCGATCCCGACCGGGCGCTGCAGCTGATCGAGACCTACCTGCGCTATCAGCTCGGCGGCAACCCGCGCTTCTCGGCCGCCGTGATCATCGACTATGGAGAAACGGTGGCCCCCGCGGGCGAGCCGGGGCAGCTCCCGGCGGAGGATCGCGGCGCGATCGTCACGCTGCGCCGTTGGGCGTGCGAGCCGCTGTTTCTGCAACGCAGCGTCACGTTTTGTCTGCTGGTCGAGTCGCCCGCGACGCTCTCGGCCGCGCTGGTGGCCGACGCCCGCACGTTCGAGATCGCCGTGCCCGTCCCGGACGAGCAGGAGCGCTACGCGTACCTCGCGGGGCGCGGCAGCCGTCCCGAGACGTTCGCCCAGGTGGACGCCCACCGCGTCGCGATCCTCACGGCGGGTCTCACCCGTCTCCACCTCGAGAGCCTGCTCGCCGAATCCGAGGCGAATGGCGCGCCGCTCGATCAGGACGCCCTGACGCGGGAAAAAAAACGGCTGATCGAGGAGGCGAGCGGCGGCCTGCTGACCTTCATGACCAGCCGCGTGGGCCTCGATGCGGTCGCCGGGCACGAGGGCGCCAAAACGCTGCTGCGAGAGACGGCGCGCGCGTTGTCGCAGGGACGGCTCGACGTGGTGCCGATGGGCTACCTGATCTGCGGGCCGGTCGGCACCGGCAAGAGCTTCATCGTCCAGTGCTTCGCCAAGGAGATCGGCATCCCGGTGGTGGAGCTCCTGAACTTCCGGTCCAAGTGGCAAGGCCAGACCGAAGCGAACCTGGAGCGCGTCCTGTCGCTGCTCGACGCCATCGGTCCGGTCGCGGTGGTGGTGGACGAAGCGGACGCGGCGCTCGGCACCCGCGAAACGGGCGGCGCCGACTCGGGCGTGTCCGAGCGCGTGTTCGCCTCGCTGGCGGCCTTCATGGGCGACACGCGCCGGCGCGGCAAGGTGATCTGGTTCCTCATGACCAGTCGACCCGACCTGGTGCCGGTCGATCTGAAGCGCCAGGGGCGGGCCGAAGAGCACCTGGCCCTGTTCCCGCCCGCCACCATCGCGGAGCGCGGCAAAGTGTTCGATCTGCTGCGGGAGCGGCTCGGCATCCCGCTCGAGCCGGGGGTCGATGCGACGGCGTTGCTCGGCGAAAGCCATGACGCGCTCTCCGCGGCCGACCTCGAAGCGATCCTGGTACGCGGCAGCCGCCGCATGGCAGCGGGGGGCCAGAAGGTCCTGAGCGGTGCGCTGCTGCACGAGCTGATCCGCGACTTCCAGCCGCCGTCGTATCCGCTGGAGCTCGAGTACCAGCGTCTCATCGCGGCTTTCGAGTGCACCAGCCGTCAACTGCTGCCTCCCGACCTCGCCACCGTGCCGCCGGAAGCGATCGGCGCCCGGCTCGCGGAGCTGCGGGCGGCGCTCGGGCAGTCGTCGTGACTCCATCCTCCTGAACCGGGTCTCCCATCGTGTGGTTGCTCGCGGTTCTGCTGCTCAACGACAGCGCGTCGACCACGCGCGTGTTCAAGGTACCCGTCGCCCCGACCGAGTCGCTCACGGTGGAGGTGGCGGGCAGGGTCGCGGGAGCCCCGGTGGTGCTCGTGCCGGGCCTGTTCGGCTCCGCCTTCGGGTTTCGTAAGCTCGTTCCCCTGCTCACCGCCGCCGGCTACCGGGCGGTGGTGGTCGAGCCGCTCGGCATCGGCTCGTCGAGTCGTCCCCGCAAGGCCAATTACTCGCTCACGGCTCAGGCCGGCCGCATCGCCGCGGTGCTCGATTCGTTGCGGGTGCGGGGCGTCCTGCTGGTCGCCCATTCGATCGGAGGGTCCGAGGCGTTCCGCCTCGCCTACCACCGCCCCGACTTGGTCCGGGGCCTCGTGTCGATCGAGGGGGGCCCGACCGAGAGCGCGCTCACGCCGGCGTTCAAGCGCGCGCTGCGGTTCGCGCCCTGGATCAAGCTGTTCGGCGGCATGCGGCTGATCCGGCGCAAGATCCGCGGGCTGCTGATCGACTCGTCGGGGGACCCCACCTGGGTCACGGATGACGTGGTCCAGGGGTATACGGCGGGGGCCGCGCGCGATCTCGACGCCACACTCCGGGCCTATCTGGCCATGGGTGACTCGCGCGAGCCGGAAAAGCTGGCCCCCCACCTCGCCGAGCTGCGCTGTCCCGTGCGGCTGATCGTGGGCGGCGCGCGCCACGACGGCGACGTCGGCGATCAGGAAGTGCGGCTGCTGGCGCACACGCTGCGATCGTTCGCCCTCGATTCCGTGCCCGGGGCCGGCCACTTCATTTATGAAGAGCAGCCCCGCGCGGTGCTCGCCGCCGTCACCCGGCTCGCGGCGAGCGTGACCGCGGCGCGCGCTCCGGGGTCACAGTGACGAAGCCGTTCGCCCGTCCACCACTCGCCTGACAGGTTGGTCATGCGCATCGCCCTGGTCGCCGAGGACT
>WNFW01005263.1_pt1 | contig 10446 bp, 13 predicted proteins | sample 5400131 | NCBI WGS metagenome assembly WNFW01 (sample SAMN13153362, study PRJNA577476) | soil metagenome | isolation source: 20 cm soil or saprolite under grassland replicate 1 | place: USA:California | collected 2016-06-15
AACGTCGGCTTATGCTTGCCACGCAGGATCTGCGCGATGCGGCTGGCAAGGCGGCCCAGCGGCTGCTCGGCCGCGTCGACCAACCACCAGCGACGCTCGCCCGTGATCTACAACGGCTCAACGTCAATTATCAGATGACGGCGGTACGCGCGTTCGATCTCTTCCCGCAAACGGCGCACGTGGAGACGGTGGCTGTGATGGAGGCGGCATGAAGTATCATGTCACGCTCCGGTCGCGCACCTACGTCATCGACATCGACGGCGGCGCAGTCACGGTCGACGGTGAACGGCTGGAAGCGCATTGGGCGGCCATACCCGGCACCCCCCTCATCCATCTGCTGCTGGGCAAAGACTCCTGGACGGTCGCCTGCCAGCAGCTCGACGGTCGGTCCCCCCCCCCCGTTGGGCACTCGGTGCCGCGGGGGAGCGGTTTGAAGTCGAAGTCCAGGACGACCGCTCCCGGCAGATCGAGGCACTCACGGGACAGGGCCGGAAGGTCGCCGCCGGCGGCGTCGTGAAAGCTCCCATGCCCGGCCTTGTTGTGCGCGTCGAAGTGAGTGAAGGCAAGGCGGTGGAGGTTGGCGAGGGTTTGGTGGTTGTCGAGGCCATGAAGATGGAGAATGAGTTGCGCGCGACTTATAAGGGCGTCGTCGAACGGATTCATGTGAAGGCCGGGGACCGTGTCGAAAAGGGCGCACCGCTCGTGACACTTTCGCCCCAACCCTCGCAACCCTCGGGTTGACAGAGCCTTACGCCTCGGTTAGAGTTCGCGTCTGCCAAAATTCAGGGCTAAATAGGGCATGAAGACGTACACGTTGAAGCCGCAGGACATCGAGCGTCGCTGGTGGTTGGTCGACGCGGCCGAGCAGCCGCTGGGCCGCCTTGCCAGCCGCATCGCGCAGATCCTGCGTGGCAAGCATAAGCCGACGTTCACGCCGCACGTCAACGGCGGAGATTTCGTCATCGTGATCAACGCCGAGAAGGTGCAGCTGACGGGCCGCAAGGTCGAGCAGAAGCGCTACTTCCGGCACACCGGCTACATGGGGCACGAGCGCTTCACGCCGGTGCAGAAACTGCTCGGCAAGTTTCCCGAGCGCGTCATCGAGAAGGCGGTGTGGGGGATGTTGCCGAAGACGACGTTGTCGCGCCAGCACGTGAAGCAAATGCTGAAGGTGTATGCGGGCCCGGAGCATCCGCACGCTGCGCAGCAGCCGACGCCGCTGGTCGCCGTGGAGGCCAAGTGAGCTCAGGGATCACACCGGAGCTGCGCTGGCACGCGATCGGACGCCGCAAGCTCGGCATCGCGCGCGTGTATTTGACGCCCGGATCGGGCAAGTGGAGCATCAACGGGCGGACGCTGGGCGACTATTTCCCCCGGCCCTCGCTCGTGTCGCACATTCAGCAGCCGTTCACCGCGACCGACACGCTGGGCGCGTTCGACGTGAAGGCGCGCGTGGTTGGCGGTGGGCTCACCGGCCAGGCCGGCGCGATGCGGCTGGGGATCGCCCGCGCGCTGGTGTTGGCGGACGATAGACATCGTAAGAAGCTGCGTGAGCAAGGGCTACTCACGCGCGACCCACGTGCTGTGGAACGTAAGAAGCCGGGTCGTGCTGGAGCTCGGAAGAGATTCCAGTTCAGCAAGCGGTAAAGCGTTCAAATACTCACGCCGCTTGATCTCGCTCTGGGTCCCTGCGGGGTTGAGCGAGAGATGAGAGCGGCGGCGGAAACAACCCAAGGAAAGGGATAGCGTGCCTCAGCCTCAGTTGCAGGAATTGTTGGAAGCAGGTGTCCATTTCGGCCATCAGACCCGCCGCTGGAATCCCAAGATGCGGCGGTTCATCTTCGCCGAACGCTCCGGCATCTACATCATCGATTTGCAGAAGACGCTGCGTCAGATCGAGGTTGCACAGGAGCTCCTGCGCAATGTCGTCTTGAAGGGCGAAGGGGTGCTCTTTGTCTGCACGAAGAAGCAGTTGAAGGGCATCCTCGAGGCGGAAGCGAAGCGCTGCAGTGCGTTCTACGTCACGGAGCGCTGGCTCGGCGGGACGCTGACGAACTTCCAGACGATCAAGAAGCAGATCAAGCGGCTCAAGGAGCTGGAGCAGGGCGCGGCGGACGGCGACTTCACGAATTACACCAAGAAGGAGCAGCTGCTGTTCGACCGCGAGCGCGGCAAGCTCGATAAGAACCTCGCGGGTATCAAGAACCTCGGCCGCCTGCCGGGCGCACTGTTCGTGGTGGACGCGAAGAAGGAGCGCATCGCGGTCGCCGAGGCCAACAAGCTCGGGATCCCGGTGGTGGCGATCGTGGATACGAACGCCGATCCCGATCTGATCACCGTGCCGATTCCCGGCAACGACGACGCGATCCGGGCGGTCTCGCTGATCACGAATGCGATTTCCGACGTGATCGCCGAAGCGCGGCGCCAGATGCCGCTGCGGGACACGGGCACGGGCGAAGAGGGCGAAGGCACGACCTATTCGACCGAGACGGGTGAAGCAGACGTGGATGGCGACCGCAAGAAGCGGCCGGCGCGGCGCAAGCGGCGGCCGAAGCCGGAGGCGATCGCCGCCCGGCTGAAGACCGAGGAAACGCCGGCCCCGGTGGAACCCGTAAGCGGGGGCGAGGCGTAACAACTCTGGAAGCTGCACAACCGACCGCCGCCCCCGGGCTTCACGGCGCGAGGGCGGCGTTTTTATGAGGAGTGAGGAATGGCGTCCGTGAAAGAGATTCCCGCAAAGCTCGTTGCCGAGCTCCGTGCCCGCACGGGCGCGGGCATGATGGACTGCAAGAAGGCGCTCGAGGAAACGGACGGCGACCTCGAAAAGGCCGTCGACGTCCTCAGAAAGAAGGGCGCGGCGAAGGCCGATAAGCGCGCTGGCCGTGAGGCGTCCGAAGGCGTGATCGGCTCATACGTCCATTTCGACGGATCGGTGGGCGTCCTCGTCGAGCTGAACAGCGAGACGGACTTCGTCGCGCGCACCGAGGACTTCAAGGCCCTGGCGAAAGACATCGCCGTCCACATCGCCGCGACCAGCCCGCTGGCCGTGCGGATCGAGGATCTGCCGGCCGAGCTGGTCGCGCGTGAGCGCAGGGTGTACGAGTCACAGGTCGCCGAGCAGAAGAAGCCCGAGAATATCCGCGCCAAAATCGTCGACGGCATGATGCGAAAGTTCTACGAGGAGCGCGTGCTGCTCGAGCAGAAGTTCGTGAAGGACGACAAGCGCACGGTGGGCGAGCTCGTCAAGGAGCTGTCGGGCAAGACGGGTGAAAAAGTCGGCATCCGTCGGTTCGCCCGACTCGAGCTCGGGGGCAACTGAATGGCGAAGCTCGCTTACTCGCGCGCGCTCCTCAAGCTGTCGGGGGAGTCGTTCGCGGGTGGGCGCGCTTCTGGCATCGACTTCGGCGTCATCGAGCGGTTGTCGGACGAGTTGAAGCAGGTCGCGGCCACCGGCGTGCAGCTGGGACTGGTGATCGGCGGCGGCAACATCCTGCGGGGCACCGCGGCGAGCCAGCAAGGCATGGATCGTGTCTCGGCCGACTACATGGGAATGCTCGCGACCGTCATCAATGCCCTGGCGCTGCAGGACATCCTCGAGAAGAAGGGCGTCGACACCCGCGTGATGACGGCGATCCGCATGGAAGAGCTGGCTGAGCCCTACATCCGGCGGCGCGCGTTGCGGCACCTGTCGAAAGGCCGCATGGTGATCTTCGCGGGCGGCACGGGCAATCCCTATTTCTCGACCGATACGGCGGCGGTCCTGCGGGCGCTCGAGATGGAGGCGCAGGTGATTCTCAAGGCGACCAACGTCGACGGCGTCTACACCGCCGATCCGAAGAAGGACCCGGCGGCCAAGTTCCTGCCGACGCTGACGTTTCAGGAAGCGCTGGTGAAGGGCTATGCGGTGATGGACGCCAACGCCTTCGGGTTGTGCAAGGAGAACAAGCTCCCCATCGTGGTATTCAACATCAACCAGCCCGGTGCGACGGCCAGAGTCCTGACCGGAGAGCGCGTCGGCACGATCGTCCAATGACTCCGCTGAACGATCACGTCAAGCACGCCAAACAGCTCATGGACAAGGCGGTCGAAGCCGTGAAGCGCGAATTCTCCACCGTCCGCACCGGCAAGGCGACCACGGCGCTGCTCGATCTGGTCCGCGTCGAAGCCTACGGGAATGAGATGCCGCTGACACAGGTGGCGAGCGTCGCGGCGCCGGAGCCGAAGCTGCTGACCGTGCAGCCGTGGGACAAAGGGCTGCTGAAGGCGGTGGAGAAGGGCATCCTCGCATCAGACCTCGGCCTGACGCCCTCGAACGACGGCAATATCATCCGCATCCCGATTCCGCCGTTGACCGAAGAACGCCGCAAAGAGCTGGTGAAGGTCGTGCACAAGTTCGCCGAGGAAGGCCGCGTCGCCATCCGGCACGCGCGCACGGAGACGATGAACCGGATCAAGAAGACGGAGCACGTCTCTTCCGATGATCAGAAGCACGCCGAGAAGGAAGTGCAGAAGACGCACGACGATCATCTCAAGGCCGTGGACGCGGCGGTGAAGGGCAAAGAAGCGGAGATCATGGAAGTCTGATGCTGCCCGGTCCGATTCCCCGCCATGTGGCGATCATCATGGACGGCAATGGCCGCTGGGCGAGCGAACGCCGGCTGCCCCGGCCGTTCGGCCATCGGGCCGGGATGAAGGCCGTGCGGGAGGCGGTCGAGGGGGCGATCGACGCCGGCGTCGAGGTGCTGACGCTGTTCGCGTTCTCCGACGAGAACTGGAACCGGCCCGCGCCCGAGATCTCCGCGCTGATGGACCTGCTCGAGGAGTACATCGCGAAAGAAGTCGCCGAGCTGAAAGGCCAGGGCGTGCGCGTGCACGTGCTGGGCGACCGCACCCGGCTGACACCGGGGGGTCGAGCGGCGGTCGAGCGCGTGGAGCGTGAGACGACGGGGGGGCAGAAACTGTCGCTCAATCTGTGTATCTCGTATTCGTCGCGCGGCGAGATCGCGCGCGCGGCGCGCCTGCTCGCGGAGGAAGTGCTCAAGGGCACGAAGCAGCTCGAGGACATCGATGAAGAAGCGATCCGCGCCAAGCTCTATACGGCGCCCTGGGGCGATCCCGACCTGCTGATCCGGACCTCGGGTGAGCAGCGCCTGTCCAACTTTCTGCTGTGGCAGCTCGCCTACACCGAGCTGTACATCACGCCCGTGTTGTGGCCGGACTTCAGCCGGCGCACTCTGCTGGACGCCATCCTCGATTATCAGCGTCGCGACCGTCGCTTCGGCAAAGTCACCGCGTCCTGATGCTCACCCAAAACCTGGTGCAGCGCATCGCGGTGGCGGCGGTCGCCATTCCGCTGGCCGTGGGCATCATCTGGGTGGGCGGCTGGATACTCGCCGCGACGCTCGCCGTGCTCGGCATCCTCGGCGCGCGCGAGATCTATGATTTTGCCCGCCGCCAGGGGGTCGAGCCACTCGAGCGCACCGGCTGGCTCGCCGCGGGCGCGATCCCGTTGCTCGCCTACTGGGCCAAAGGCTCGGAGACGCGGTTCGCGGAGCCGGCGCTCTATCTGGGCGCGATCTGGCTGATGGTGGCGCTCGGGATTGCGATGGCGCGGCGCGGACCCGCCGGCCGGCCACTGGCGAGCGTCGCGATCACGCTGTTCGGCTCCCTGTACGCGTCAGCGATGCTGGCGTTTTTGATCGCGATCCGCCACGGCACCAATGCAGCGAACCGACCTCGTGCCTACGTGCTCCTCGCGGTGTTTCCCCTCGTGATCACCTGGATTTGCGATACGGCAGCGATGGCGGTAGGCACGGGGGTCGGCGGGCCCAGGCTGGCGCCGGTGCTGTCCCCGAACAAGACCCACGCCGGCGCAGTCGGCGGGACGCTGGGCGGCATCATCGTGGCACTCGCGCTCGGCAAGTTTGTGCTCAATCGTGAGGGATGGCATTTCACCGATGGCCAGCTGCTCCTGTTCGGCCTCGCCGTGTCGATTGTCGCGCAGGTCGGTGACGTCGCGGAATCGCTGTTCAAGCGGGAAGCCGGCCTCAAGGATTCGTCCACCCTGATCCCGGGACACGGTGGCGTGCTCGATCGGCTCGATTCTCTGTACTTCGTGATTCCCACGGCCGCAGGGTTGTACCGCGTGTTTGGGGTGATATGAGCGTCGGGATCGCGATTCTCGGATCTACCGGTTCGATCGGCCGCTCGACGCTGCAGGTGCTCGCGCGCCAACGGGAGCGGTTTCGTGTCGTTGCCATCACGGGACATTCCAACAAGGATCTGCTCGCCCAGCAGGCCGCGGAATGGGAACCGGCTTTTGTGGGGCTCGTCAATGGGGGGACGGGGGACGGGGGACAGGGGAAGGGTACGGCATGTCTCGTTGAGGCCGCCACGCATCCCGACGTGAAGATCGTGGTGAACGGGATCGTCGGCGCCGCTGGCCTCGAGGCCACGCTCGCGGCCCTGCGCGCCGGCAAGCGCGTCGCACTCGCGAATAAGGAAACGCTGGTCATGGCGGGTGAGCTGGTGGCCCGGGCGGCGCGGGAGGGCGGTGGAGAAATCGTCCCCGTGGACTCCGAGCACAGCGCGGTACTGCAGTGCGTTGCGGGACGCCGGCCCACCGAGCTGGATCGCCTGATCCTCACCGCCTCCGGCGGACCATTCCGCACCTGGGGTCCCGAGCGCGTGTCGCGCGCGACCGTCGCCGAAGCGCTCAAGCATCCGACGTGGACGATGGGCAAGAAGATCACGGTCGATTCAGCGACGCTGGTCAACAAGGCGCTCGAGGTCATTGAAGCGCATTTCCTGTTCGGCGTCGATTATGATCATGTGGACGTGGTCATTCACCCCCAGTCCGTGATTCACGGTTTCGCGGAGTTCGTGGACGGCTCGGTGCTGGCGCAGATCGGATTCCCTACGATGGAGCTGCCCATTTTGTACGCGCTCACGTATCCGGAACGGGTACCCGACCAGGGGGTGCGGCGCTTCGACCCGGTGGCCGCCGGAACCCTCACCTTTGAAGCGGTGCAGCCGGACCGGTTCCCCGCGTACGCCGTGGGCCGCGCAGCGGCGCGCGCCGGGGGCACCGCTCCCGCCATGTTCAATGCAGCGAACGAGGTCGCCGTGCAGCTGTTCCTCGCAGAGCGCATCACGTTCGGCCGGATCGCCGAGATCATCGAGCGCGTGGTGGAGCAGGGTCGTCCGGGTGATGCCGGGTCGCTCGACAGCGTGCTCGCCGCCGACGCCGAGGCCCGGCGGCTCGCGCGGGAGGCCGGGCGGGGGGCCGGGGGGGAGGCCGCATGCTGAACATCGTCTCGGTCATCATCGTGCTCGGCGTGCTGATCTTCGTGCACGAGCTGGGGCATTTCCTCGTCGCCAAGGCGGTAGGCGTCCAGGTGCTGCGCTTTTCGCTCGGCTTCGGGCGGCCGCTGCTCGCGTGGCGCCGCGGCGAAACGGAGTACTGGGTCTCGTGGATTCCCCTCGGCGGCTACGTGAAGATGGCCGGCCTGGAAGAAGAGGGAATGGCGGGCGAGCTGGAAGGCGGGAAGGCGGACACCCCGATCGATCCGGCGCGCGCCTTCGACAAGAAGCCGCTCTGGGCCAGGATGGCCGTGATTCTCGCCGGTGTCACGATGAATCTGGTCCTCGCGTTCGCGATCTACACGGGCCTCGCCGCGATTGCGGGGGCGCCGCGTCCCGCCGTGCTGCCGGTCGACTCGGTGGAGGTGGCGGCGCTCCCGCCGGGCGCGGAGCGGTTGCGCACGTTGCGGCGCGGCGACCGCATCACGCACGTCAACGGCGATTCGCTCAAGACGTGGGACCAATTCGAGGACCTGGTCGTCGCCAGTCCGGGGGACTTGCGGCTGCGGGTCGCCGGGCGGCGCGAGCCGCTCGTGTTGCACGTCGCTCGCGACACCACCGCGCGCTATGCGATCGTGCGTGCCGTGGTGCCGCTGTTTCCGCCCCGCATCGGACCGTTGGAGCTGGGCCAGCCCGCGCACCGCGCGGGGCTCAAGGGCGGCGACATCGTGGTGCGCGTCGGCGCGGACACCATCACGGCATGGTCCGACATGGTCCGCCGGATCCGCGCGAACCCCGGGAAGCCGCTCGTGTTCACCGTGCTGCGCGGCGATCGTCTGACGCAAATCCCGATCACCCCGGAGGCGAAGGACTCGGGGGGCGCGCACTTCGGCGTGATCGGCGCCTACTTGAATCGGCCCACCGTGCGAGTGCCCGTCAGCCTCGGCAGCGCGGTCGCGCTGGGTGCCGGGCAAACGGTGGGGCAGGTCGGCGTCGTCGTGCTATCGGTGAAACGCCTCGTGACGGGTCAGTCCTCGGCGCGTGAGCTGGGCGGGCCGATTGCGATTGCCCAGATGTCGGGCCAGGCGGCGCGGCTCGGACTCGACTGGTTCCTGAGCTTCCTTGCGTTCTTCTCCGTCAGCCTCGCCGTGCTGAACCTGCTGCCGATTCCGGTGCTGGATGGTGGACACGCGATGTTCCTGATCGCCGAAGCCATTTATCGCCGCCCGCTGTCGCCGCAATTGCGGTTGCGGCTCACCCAGGTCGGTATGCTCGTGGTGCTGGCCATCATGGTGGTTGCGCTCGGCAACGATGTCCTCCGCCTCTTCCGTTAACGACGTCCTCACCGGCTTTCTCGCCGGGCGGGTGTCGGCAGAACGTGTGGTGACGGTGGTGGCGGCGGCGTACTACGGGGACGGGGGACGGGGGACGGGGGAAGAGTTGAAGCCTGTTATGGATGTTATCGAGCGGGCGCACCCAGGCATCGTGGATCTCTCCTCAGCATCGGACAAACCCGGTTTCTCAGTGCGCCTTTCAGAACGGCCGTTCCCAAAGCGATTGGAAGATGAATTGCGCCGTGCAGTCGCGTCGGTAGTTACCCGTCCCGCGTCTCCCGTCCCCCTTCCCGGTTTGTTCACCCGAATCGTTCAGGCGGTCCGCAGATTATTCACCGCATCAACCTGACCACCAACCCCACCAACAGCACGAGTCCAATCGCTACACCCGCGACGAGAAGCCATCGCTTGCGGGATGCCGGCGGATCGATGATCGCCTCCCGGCTCGACCTCGTCGAGATCGGCACGGAGGTCGGCGGCGTTGGCATAGCGGTCGTCCGGATGTTTGGCGAGGCACTTCAGCACGACGCGCTCGAAGCGTTTCGACAGCTCGGGGCGTTTGCGCCGCAGCGACGGCGGCGGATCCTCGACGTGCATACGCGCCAGCTCGAACCAGTCGGTGGAGCTGAACGGCACCTCGCCGGTCGCGGCCTTATACAGCGTGACGCCGAGCGCGTAGAAGTCCACGCGCTGGTCGAGCGGTCGCCCCTGCGCCTGCTCCGGCGACAGATAGTGCGGGGTGCCGATCGTCATGTTCACGCCCGTGGAGGCGACGTAGCCCGACACGGCCCGCGCGATGCCAAAGTCGGTGAGCACGGCGGCGCCGTCGGAGCGAATCAGGACGTTGTCCGGCTTCAAGTCGCGATGAATCACGCCCTGGCTGTGCGCGAATTCGAGCGCTGCCGCCATGTCGCGCGCCAGCCGGAGGATGTCCTCCTCGGGGAGGGGCCCTTCCCGCGCGATGCGGGCGCCGAGGCTGTCGGCGCACAGGTCCATCGCGAAGTAGACGTGCTCGCCGCTCTTGGCGACCGACCGGATGCGGATGATGTGTGGGTGTTCGAGCTTGGCGGCGGTCTCGCTCTCATTCCGAAAGCGCGACTCGAACTGGGGATCGCCGGCGTAGCGGGGCTTCAGCACCTTGATGGCGACGGGGGTGCCGTCCGGTCCCCGGCCGACGAACGCCCACGCGAAGCCGCCCTGGCCGAGTAACCGTTCCAGGGTGTAGGGGCCTAAACTCCGCCCCACGAGATCTGTGGCAGCGTTGGTCACTTTACAAAGGCGTCGAAGCCGGTTAACCTACGGCGCTTCCAACGATTAGGGAACAGGGACGATGTACGACAAGACGACGCCGGTCAGGAAACACGGGCTGCACGACCGGGACACCGGCTCGAGCCGGGTCCAGGTAGCGCTGCTCACCGAGCGCATCAACAGCCTCACGGATCACTTCCGGGTCCACGCCAAGGACTACCACGGGCAACGCGGCCTGCTGCGCATGGTCAGCCGCCGCCGCCGCCTGCTGGAGTATCTCAAGCGCACCGATCTCGCGAAGTACCGGCAGCTCATCGAAGAGCTCGGTCTCCGTCATTAGTTGGTAACGGTGTCGTTGCAGGGCGGTCCCGGAAAGAGCACCGGGCGCTCGGCGTTTTTTCTATTGCTCTAGACAGGCAGATCAGTGAAGCACGTCGAGAAGCAGTTCGCCGGCCGCACATTGAAGCTCGAAGCGGGGCGACTGGCCAAGCAAGCCGCAGGATCGTGTCTCCTCCAATTCGGCGAGACGGTCGTGTTGGCCGCGGTCACGGTGTCCGATAAC
>WNFW01004528.1_pt1 | contig 10445 bp, 4 predicted proteins | sample 5400131 | NCBI WGS metagenome assembly WNFW01 (sample SAMN13153362, study PRJNA577476) | soil metagenome | isolation source: 20 cm soil or saprolite under grassland replicate 1 | place: USA:California | collected 2016-06-15
CATTTGGAAGTGTGCAAGAAGCCTTAGATTCTACAACAAAACAGCATGTGCCAACTCGTCTTCCTGTACTGAAACAAGAAGGTGGCAAAACACGTGTCTTTCTTCAAGAAGATGTTGCTAACGCCTGGGATGTACCTGAGCATATGACGAGATCGTGACCTGCCCTGATACCTTTTAAATACATAGGGGAATTGTTAATGCAACAAGTATACATAGTCATCCTGGCTCCAAATCCCTCGATTATGACAGGGCCAGGCACGAACACCATCGTTCTTGGTGGCGGAGAAGAAGGCGCGTCGGTTATCGATCCCGCGGTTGATGATAACGCTTACCTTGATACAATCATACAAGCTGGCGCAGAACGTGGTGGTATTCGACGAATACTGATTACGCATGGGCATCCTGATCATATCGGAGGCGCCAAAGCGCTCCGAAAACGTCTTGGTGTTTCTATCTACGCTTTCAGCCGTCAGGGTGTGCCTTTTGCAGACGAAGAGATTGCTGATGGGACAACATTTCCAGCAGGAGATGATAGCTTACAAGCCTTGCATACCCCCGGTCATCGCTTTGATCACCTTAGCTTTTTGTTGGAAAAGCAGCGCACACTCTTTGCGGGGGATCTTATCTCAGGTATCACCACGAATGTAATCGCGCCTCCCGAGGGTGATATGCACGATTATTTGAATTCACTGAAACGCTTGCAGGAGGTGGAAATATCCGAGATTGTGCCTGCTCATGGCCCAATTATTTCTGATGCACAGGCGAAAATCTCGGAATATATTCAACACAGAATGTTGCGAGAACAGCAGGTGATCCAGGCTCTAGAAATCCTGCCTCAAGGTGTGACCATCGCTGAGATGGTACCCCGGATCTACGAGGATGTAGATCCAAAGCTGCATTCTATTGCGGCCTGGTCAGTAGAGGCACATCTCATTAAATTGGAGCGAGAAGGATTGGTGGAAAAGTTGGAGCATGATCACTGCTTAGCTTTACTCCTGCTTTACCACCTAAAAAACAACCGCAGACCTAAAAATGCTGCAAGGCCCAGGGCAGCAAATGCCAGGATATGATCGTGATCGTAAAGGAAGAAGGCTGCAGCTCCTAGACAAGCGATGAACATCAAAGCTAAAGCAATTGGGAAAGCTGTATTTGCACCATTATTGTTACGCCTGCGAAAGGCCGTTGCACCGACACCGATATCTCCACCAAGATTAATTACGAACTCTCCTGCCTCGAGCTTGGTCAGGATGCGCTCGATTGTGCGCGGCATTTTCAAGAGCGTGTTGACTGTCTCTAGCAATTGGCTCAGAAGCTGTTGAATCGTCTTTCCAATTTCTTCGGTATTCAACCCCAGGAATTTGCGAGCATAGGGTACAGCGACCTCAATCAAGTTAAAATCAGGCGCAAGTCCTGTTGAGACACCAACAAGAGTGCTGATGGCCCTTCCAGTGAAGGCAAAGTGTGCAGGTATCTGAAATGGTTGGCCATACAACAGTTTCGCTATCTCTTCGGCCACTTCAGGCACATCCATTTCACGAATTTCACCCAGAGTCATGCCGTAAAACTGCTCGAGTAAGAGTGAGAGGCCGCGTTCAAGCGCAGAAGTATTTGCTCCTTTACCGATAAATCCCAGGTTAGATAATGCCTCTACAATAGTTTCTGAATCACGAGTTAAAAACCCCAGGAACAAATCTCTCATGGATTTTTTCATGGCGCTGGTGATAGAACCAACCATACCAAAATCTACAAATTCGATGATGGGTCCTTCACCTGGCGTACCTGGTTTTATAAAAATATTGCCGGGATGTGGATCTGCATGGAAGAAGCCCTCCTCAAAGAACTGGTGAAAGTAGGCTTCCACTGTGCGATTTGCTACTTCAAGACGATCAATTCCTGCTGTTTCAAGCTCATCATAGTTGTTGACTTTAATGCCGTCGATCCATTCCAATACCAATAGACGACGGGTCGTATATTCTTCATATACCTCTGGAATGTAAATAGTTTGATCGTCCTTGAACATCTCTTTGAAGCGTTTGCAATTTGCAGCTTCGGTAACGAAGTCAATCTCTTCATAGACGGTTCGTTCAAATTCACGATACACGCCTTTCAAATCTATAAAGTTACCCGTATTCACAAAACGTGTAATCACGCGGATGACGAATTTAAGCGAATTAAGGTCCATCCGTACGAGTTGATCGATGTTTGGCCGTTGTATTTTGACAGCTACCTCCGCGCCGGTAGATGCAAGCACAGCTTTATGTACCTGTCCAAGCGAAGCGGCCGCGGTAGCTTTGCTTTCTACATAGCTGAAAATCTGATCAAAAGGTTTTCCAAGTTCCTCTTCAATGACAGAGACGACATGGCTGAATGGTTCCGGGGGCACTTCGTCCTGAAGCGAAGCGAGTACTCTGAGCGCCTGTTCCGGTAAAAGATCGGCACGAGAACTCAGGAATTGCCCAAGTTTGATCATCAAGACACCAAGCTTGAGGGCTGTCTGGCGAAAAGCAACCAGAACTTTGATCAGGACTTCAATGTTTGGCTGGACTTCGTAATTGCCCTTCTCATGCGCGCGTATGACACGGCGGCGTTCACGATAAATAACCCAGATTGTCCAGAGTAATAAACGTGAAACGCGAAAAAAGCGCACAACTTGTGAAAATCTATTTATTTTGGGTACTTTTCTACTCATGCAAAGATTCAAAACCTTTCATTTCATTCGCTCCTAGCATATCATGAACGCGTACAATTGGGTAGAGTTTAAGGGAGGGAACTTAAAAGCGATTCAAAAGACTTTAGTATGAAATTGAACAAGGAACTTTCGGTTTGTGTGTAATCAAATCGCATCCCTGCCGTATAATATACATATGGCTAATTTTAGAAAGATTGAAACAAATAGAATGCCTGGTTCGTCAATGTATGGGAGAGGGTTAGAGTGTGACCTGTTTCACTTGACTTTCGATGAGTATAAAGGCTACAACAAACGAGGGGATTGTTGTAAACCTATTACCCGGCATTTTACATAATACCTGCTTTTGGTGATGATAGGGTTGCCTGGTCTCGTAATCACAATCTCAGATAATTTTATAACGGAGGTGCATCTTGTCCAATGTACGAGTGGACATTTCTCCGGCAAAATCTGCTAGAAAACGCGACATTTCCTCCTGGGTAGAGCCAGATATCTCAAGGCTGAGTACAAGAGGAAATAGACGTTATAATAAACGAAAAAAAGCTGTTAGAGATTACTTTACGACTGATCTTCCTATAGAAGAAATAACGTTAAAACACCATCTTTCGCCGGAAATTCTGATGAGGCTGGTTGGACAAAGTTGCATGCAGCATGAAGATGGAATGCCCTGGGGCTATCGCGCATTAGTACCAGGGGCGACAGTTATTGATCATACCCCTGTACCTATCTCTAAAGAGGACATGCTTCCACAAGAGCAATTGGATACTCCAACTAAAGGCGCTTCTCAGGAAGTTATAGATGAAATATCCCGCACATCTGACAGATCATCATTAGATGAAGATAAAGATGCTTTCATTGAAGATGACGAAGATACTGCACAACGTCCCGCAATTAAAATCTCTTCTGCAAATGTTCCTCTCGCTCCCATAGATACAGTAGATACCGTTTCTTTAAATGGACATGATAATCACCAGACAGAAGTTGTAGAGAAAGAGGCGAAAGACACGCTAGTTTCGCATGAACTTGAGAATGCTATCGAAATAGAGGTTCCAGCGCCAACGGACCACGATGCTGAGTTGACGACTGCTAACGTGGATGAAGAGGGGGAAGTGGATGTGGCGAATTCAACGAAGGAAGATACTGATCCAAAAATCATTGCTGTGGTAGCAGACGAGGAAGTGGAGGAAGATACTCCGGCAAATGAAGATGACGAAGAGGTTGAAGACTCAAGCCAGTTAGCAAATATTGAGCCTGGAGACGTAACTGTTGAAGACGAGATTGAAGATAGCGATACCATCGAAGAGGAATTAGATGCAAGCATAGATGAACATACTCCCGAAGCAGGTACCTCACGAACTCAAATTGTGGTTCGTGAAAACCTGATCCCGGCTGTATTGCCTCTCTATGGCAGGGGTCGGAGGCGTATCCATATCATAAAGGTAGCTCAGACACGTCGTTCGATACACAAACGCTGGATTCAGAATGTGCAGAGCCGACGCAAACAGAGGCGTTTCCGTAATATTGTCGCCACAGCGGTAGTTGCTTCTCTGATGTTTGTGATATTTTTACCACTCGGTACTGGTCTGGCTGCATATAGTACGTACAATTCGATACGGAATGTTGCGCTGGATGGCGTCAACCATTTGCTCACGGTGAAAAATCTGCTCCCTATCTCTAAAAGTGATCCTACCGCAGCACTTGATGCGAAGAGGTTGGAACAGGTCCAATCTGAGTTTAGCAGCGCGGAAAGTGATTTCGTGCAGTTGCAGCAACTTGTGAATCGTTCAGATGTACAATCGGCGATTCAGCAATTTGCATCCCAGTATAGTAGCAAGCTCGACATGGCCCAACACCTCGTTCAAGTCGGAATAGATATCTCACGTATGGGTAAAGAAGTTGTGGGTGTTGGTCTTCTTGGCGCAAATATTATTCATAGTTCGCCTCTAGCTAATGGGAGCAAGAAACCACTCATAACATCTGCGGATATCTCAAATGCCGAAGGTGTCATGATCCATGCCCAGTACTTCATTCATGATATACAAATGCAAATGAGCCAGGTATCAATAAAGGATTTACCGGTTAGCGATACGCAGAAAAAGGAACTTAGCTCAGTTCTGACACTGATGCCTAAAGCGCAAGATTTGATAGCACAAGGTCAAGGTTTGATAGGAATCGTTTCATGGTTACTTGGCGTTGATCATGCGCGTCACTTCCTCGTACAGACTATGGATAATGGTGAACTCCGTCCTGGTGGTGGGTTTACGGGAATGTATGGCCTACTTACTATTCAAAATGGGCGTATGGCTCCTTTTTCGTTACAAGACGTAACCGAGCTTGACTATGCAGGTAATGGCACGGAATTAGGTCGCCAGGCTCCTCCACAATATCGCAGTTGGATGAATTTTGGCAACTGGGGACTGCGTGATGCTAATCTATCAGGTGATTTTCCCACAACTGCCAAGCTAGCCATGGAGGTTTTCCAGGAAGAGGGAGGGGGACCTGTCGATGGCAATATTGCTTTAACCCCTACGGTCATTGCTCATGTTCTGAATGTGATAGGCCCAATAAAAGTACCGCAATATAACGAGACGATAACTGCTCAGAACCTGGAAGATAAGCTGCATTACTATCAGCAGGATTTTGGGGCCATCAGATTACAGAGGCAGATAACGGGTACAAACAATGCAGCCACTCGTAAGGCTTTTACTTCGCTTCTAGGACATCTGCTACTCGATAAAGTTCGTCACTTACAAGTGAAACAGCTTGTGAAGATCATGCAAAATGCTGTCAAGGATATACAGTCACGTGACCTGGAGATCTACTTTACCAATCCATCTGCCGAGGGTTGGTTGATTCAACATGGTGATAGCGGCGCAATGAGTAGCTTTTCTAAGCAAGATGGCTTTATGGTAGTGCAATCGAACATCAGCGTTAGCAAAGCAAGTCAATATGTGCATACGACTGAACAGGATAATATCTCTTTCGATGCTCAAGGCGGAGCATATCATAACCTGACAATTAAGCTAGATTATAAGCAGACTGGACCTGTTTATGGATTTGATACCTACGCTGATTATATTCGTGTCTATGCGCCAGCAAATGCTCAATTGCAGGGAGGGAGTGGATTCGATAATGGAAGAGCGCTATGCGTCGCTTATTCAACAACAAATGGTACAGGGGGATACGGGAATCGGTGTGCTTCATCTACTTCATCTTTCTCTGCTTCATCTTTTTCGAGTAATTCTCGTTATTGCCCAGGTGGTAATTACTCGCTGGGGGTTCGTGTGGGGGGGACTATGTGGCCTGTTGATAGTCTAGGTGGTCCAACGGAGGTTACTACTGACCTACCTGGGCGAGCCATGTGGGGTGGCTTGACGTTGACGCCTAAGAATTGTACATCAACAATCACGCTTCAATGGTATGTTCCGAATGCTGTTAAGCATATTTCAGGTCAGCCCTCCTATTCAATTCTAATGCAGAAGCAAGGTGGGTATATTCCTAGTGTTCAGATCACTGTTGATACCAGTGCAATTCCACGTTTGAAGCCTTTTAACTTCCAGGGCGATATAATTGCTGACAGGTTGTTCTCTTTGTCGTCAACTAAGAAGACATAAGTATTGCGCTTGGGGGCCTCTCCAAAGTCACCAGGTAACTGTTTTCTATGCGCCTGCGGCGCGATTATTTGATAGTGTGGGGTTTTTACGTGCCTGCAGGCACGTAAAAACCCCACACTATCAAAACCGAATATACGTACACTTGACATGTTGCTGCTTAGCCGCTAGACTGTAACCAACAAATAGAACTGTATAAGGGACGTTGAGCAGGAGGAGTAAGTGTATACTCTGTCAGAGAAGGAAAACCGGATAGGCTGCAAGTTTTCCTCGGAGCAGATACACTGAAAGTCGCCTGGGAGTCTGGACGTTGCGATTTCCACGGGAGCGCCCGTTACTGCGCTTTATGAGGATCAATTTTTCAGGAAAATTGATCGAAACAAGGTGGTACCACGAGTAATGTAATGCCCTCTCGTCCTTGACGGGAAGGGCTTTTTCTATGTGTCATTTCATTTGCATATTCAATGATAGCTGGAGGGGATATGATCGAGCAGGAGCATCGCGGACTATCATCCTTACCGAAAACATACGAACCGCAAGCAGTTGAAGGGAAGTGGTATCGTTTCTGGGAAGAAGGCGGCTACTTCAAGCCGAGCGGCGATACAACTCGTCCAACATTTGTTATTAGTATGCCACCACCCAATGTGACTGGGGCGTTACATCTTGGACACGCCATAACTGCCACGGTTGAAGATATGCTTATTCGATATCATCGCATGAAAGGTGATGACACACTCTGGGTTCCTGGTGAAGATCACGCCGGTATTGCAACACAGACGGTGGTTGAGCGACTGCTGACCCAGGAGGGAACGGATCGTCATGCGATCGGACGCGAGGCTTTTATCGAGCGTGTCTGGCAGTGGGTGAATCAGTATAAAAGTCGCATTCAAGATCAGCATCGTCGCCTGGGAGCCTCATGTGATTGGTCTCGCGAACGCTTCACTCTTGACGAGGGTCTATCGAGAGCGGTGCGTGAAGTGTTCGTGCGCCTCTATGAAGAGGGGCTGATTTACCGTGGAGAACGTATCATTAACTGGTGTCCACGCTGTATGAGCGCGCTGTCTGACCTGGAGGTCAATCATATCGAGACAGCCGGTACTCTCACGTATGTACGTTATCCTTTGAAACCCCAGGAGGGTGAGGAGACGACTAAATATATCAGCGTTGCTACTACACGTCCAGAGACAATCCTGGGTGATACTGCTGTGGCAGTGAATCACAAAGACCCGCGTTATAAAGACCTGATTGGACGCATAGCAATCTTACCAGTTATTGGTCGTGAAATACCGATAATTGCAGATGAGGCTGTCGATCCCACCTTTGGTACAGGAGCTGTGAAGGTGACGCCAGCTCATGATCCGGTTGACTTTGAGATTGCAGGACGCCATAACCTGCCTTTCGTGCAAGTTATCGGTTTTGACGCAAAAATGACTGCTGATGCCGGACCCTATGCAGGACAGGATCGTTATGAAGCTCGCAAAAATCTGGTGGAAGAATTGGGTCGGCTTGGGTTGATTGTAAAGACCGAAGACTATATGGTGCCGCTGGGACATTGCCAGCGCTGCGATACCGTCGTTGAGCCGCTCATTTCAAAACAGTGGTTCGTCAAGATGAGGCCACTTGCTACTCCAGCCATGGGTGCAGTTAAGTATGGTCTCATGGAGATCGTACCGGAACGTTTCAACAAGGTGTATATGGATTGGTTGGAAAATATCCATGATTGGTGCATCTCACGCCAACTGTGGTGGGGCCATCGCATTCCTGTCTGGTATTGTGATACCTGCGGTCAAATGACAGTGAGTCGAGAGGATATAGTTGTTTGCCCGCATTGTGATAGCTCTGAGATACACCAGGACGAGGATGTACTTGATACATGGTTCAGTTCATGGCTCTGGCCGTTCAGTACGCTTGGCTGGCCCGAAGTGACTCCCGACTTATTGCGTTATTATCCAACCTCGGTGATGGAAACCGGATATGACATTATCTTCTTCTGGGTAGCGCGTATGGCGATGGCCGGCATGCATTTTCTTGGCACGGTCCCTTTCCATACCGTCTATCTGCATGGCCTTGTGCGAGATGCAAAAGGCGAGAAGATGAGCAAATCCAAGAATAATGTCGTTGATCCACTCGATGTGATGGATCAGTATGGGACAGATGCGCTGCGCTTTACGCTTGCTACCAGTAGTAGCCCAGGCAATGACATGAAACTTGTGCCTGAACGCATTATTGGTAACCGTAATTTTGCTAATAAGATCTGGAATGCATCACGTTTCGTTCTCATGACTACCGGCGAAGTTGGCGGAGGTGTTCCCGCTATCAATGAGATACAGCCTGCTACACTGGCAGACCATTGGATTCTTAGTCGCCTTGCAAAGTTGACCAAAGAAGTCACACGGTTGATTGACGAATTCCAGCTTGGTGAAGCTGGCCGGCAGATTAACGATTTCTTCTGGTCGGATTTCGCCGACTGGTATCTTGAGATTTCCAAAGTGCAGATGCAAGGCGATGAAACTTCCAGGCTTACTACTACAGGTATCCTGCGAGCCGTACTGGATCAAAGCATGCGTTTACTACACCCGTACATGCCTTTCGTGACCGAAGAGGTCTGGCAACATCTTTATCGCACCTGCGAGCCGTCTGAAGTTCATTGGCCCGCCTCAGCTTTGATCGTTGCACCATGGCCACGTGCCAATGTACGGGCAATTGATGAAGAAGCTGAACAGACATTTGGTTTGTTGCAGGAGGTGATCATACGCATCCGCGATGCGCGTAATCAGATGAATGTCGAACCTGCTCGCCGTGTGCCAGTGATTATGGCTGCCGGTAATAAGGCTTCGATATTGCAAGCGCAGGCCTCAACTATTGAGTTTCTTGCACGTACCGAAAAACCTCAATTGCATACTGAACTGGCTCAAAAGCCGGCGCAGTCGATGAGTCTCTTAGCTGGTCAGGTAGAGATATATCTTCCCCTGGCGGGGCTTCTTGATATCGGAAAGGAATTAGGCAGGCTCGATAAAGAGATTGGCCAGGCGCAACAAGAGATCGAGCGTCTGCAGGGGAAATTAGCGAATGAGGCCTTTGTAGCGAAAGCAAAACCGGAGGTTGTCGAGAAGGAACGCGAGAAGCTTGCAGCGCAAGAGGAACGCATCGGTAAGCTCAAGGATCGCAGGGCTGAACTTGTATCATAGACACAAAGAATGGGTGGCTAAAAAGGCACGAGGGCGGGGGTAAGCCCCGCCCCTACAATATACGAAATCGCCTACCTAATCACTAAAGAAAGTATAGTAGGGGTGAGTTCTTGCGGCACCTCGAGGTAGGGCGCATCTTTTTATTTGGTTATACCACCATCTCTTCCCATACACCCTTTGAGAACTGCTCGTTGTACAACCTGGCGTACATTCCATTCAATTCCATGAGTTCCTCGTGTGTGCCTCGCTCCACAATTTCTCCCTTGTCGACTACTAGAATCACATCCGCCGCCAGGATGGTCGAAAGACGGTGGGCGATAGCCAGTGTTGTTCGATTCCTCATCAACGGCTCTAATGCAGCCTGGATCAGGCGCTCTGAATGTGTATCAAGAGCACTGGTGGCTTCGTCGAGTATCAAAATGCGTGGATTCTTCAAAATGACACGGGCGATGGCTATGCGCTGCTTCTCTCCACCTGAGAGCTTATAGCCTCGCTCGCCAACAACTGTGTCATAACCGTCATCGAGTTCCATGATGCGATCATGAATCGCCGCTGCTTTTGCTGCTGCAATCATCTCTTCTTCCGTTGCATCGGAACGAGCATACATCAGGTTTTCCCTCACAGATGCGTGGAAGAGGTATGTCTCCTGTGTAACCATACCGATTAGCTCACCTAGCGATGCAAGCGCAATATCTTTCACATTATGCCCATCAATTTCTACTGCACCTCTGTCAACATCATAGAGCCTGGGGACAAGATAGGTAATGGTTGTCTTGCCTGCACCGCTCGGCCCTACGAGTGCTGCTAGCTGCCCTGGTTGAATATCGAACGTGACATGGCTGAGCGTAGAACGCCTCTCAGATTTGTCTATGATCTCTATAGGCTGCGTTGAGAGATCATCTTTCTCACTCTCATTCCCGTTCTGTTCAGGGCGAGCTATCACTTTCAGCAAACCGTAAT
>WNFW01003887.1_pt1 | contig 10443 bp, 10 predicted proteins | sample 5400131 | NCBI WGS metagenome assembly WNFW01 (sample SAMN13153362, study PRJNA577476) | soil metagenome | isolation source: 20 cm soil or saprolite under grassland replicate 1 | place: USA:California | collected 2016-06-15
TACGTCTCGGGCCCGATCCAGGCGATCGACGTCAACTTCAACTCGCCCGTCGAGAAGGGCCAGCGGGTCGCCAAGATCGACCCGGCGCCCTTTGCCGTGAAGGTGCGCGAGGCCGAGGCCAACGTGGAGAACGCGCAGGCGAAGGTGCTGAAGGACCGGGCCGACCTGGCGCTCAAGAAGCTCCTCCTCGAGCGAAACGGCGCGCTGCTCGCGAAGAACCTGGTCGCGCAGAACGACCTCGACACCGCCAGGAGCAACTACGACCAGGCGGTGGCGCAGCTCGCGCTCGACCAGGCCGGCGTCGCGCAGGCGGAGGCCAGCCTCGAGGAGGCGCAGGTGAACCTCCGCTACACCGACATCCTCTCGCCCGTGGACGGGGTCGTGGTCTCGCGCAACGTCGACGTCGGGCAGACGGTGGCGGCGAGCTTCCAGACCCCGACGCTCTTCCTGATCGCCCAGGACCTGACCAAGATGCAGGTCGATACCAACGTGAGCGAATCCGACGTGGGCCGCGTGCGGGAGGAGCAGCCAGCCACCTTCACCGTGGACGCCTACCCGGGCCAGCCCTTCCGCGGCAAGGTGGCGCAGGTGCGGAACGCGCCCATCACCGTGCAGAACGTGGTGACCTACGACGTCGTCGTCGCGGTCGACAACTCGGGCCTCGAGCTGAAGCCCGGCATGACGGCCAACGTCTCGATCACGACGGCGAAGCGCGAGCAGGCCCTCCGCCTCCCCGTGCGCGCGCTCCGCTTCCGGCCGGACGAGGCCAGCGCGGCGGCGCCGGGCGCGAAGCCGAAGGAGGAGAGCGCCGTCTACGTCCTCGCACCCGACGGCGCGCTCCGGCGCGTCGAGGTGCAGACCGGCGTCCGTGACAACCAGCACGTCGAGGTGGTGGGCGGCGACCTGCACGCGGGGGACCGGGTCGTCGTCGGCCTGCGGCGCGAGAGCACGGAGGCCGCCCCCGCGGCGCGGCCGCCCGGGTTCGGCGGGCCGCGGCGGTTTTAGTCCATGCGCCCGCTCATCCAGCTCCGCGACGTGTGGAAGGTCTACCACCTGGGCGACGTCGAGGTGCGGGCGCTGCGCGGCGTGTCGCTCGACATCCGGGCGGGCGAGTTCCTCGCCATCGTGGGCGCGTCGGGCTCGGGCAAGTCGACGTGCATGAACCTGCTCGGCTGCCTCGACCAGCCGACGCGCGGCACCTACCGCCTGGGCGACGCCGACGTCTCCACGCTCTCCGCCGACGAGCGCGCCGCGATCCGCAGCCGGCGGATCGGCTTCGTCTTCCAGAACTTCAACCTGCTCGGGCGGTCGACGGCGCTCGAGAACGTGGCGCTCCCCATGATCTACGCCAACGTGCCCTTCGCCGAGCAGCGCCGGCGCGCCCGCGAGCTGCTCGCGGCCGTCGGGCTCCGCGGGCGCGAGCACCACCTGCCGAGCCAGCTCTCGGGCGGGCAGCAGCAGCGCGTCGCGATCGCGCGCGCGCTCGCCAACGGGCCCTCGGTGCTCCTCGCCGACGAGCCGACCGGCAACCTCGACACGCAGTCGAGCGCCGAGATCATGGACCTCTTCCTGCGGCTCCGCCGGGAGCAGCGCATCACGATCGTGCTGGTCACGCACGAGACCGACATCGCCGACTACACCGAGCGCATCATCACCTTCCGCGACGGGCGGATCGTGTCGGACGTGCCGCGCGCGCCCTCGCGGCTCGTGAGGGAGGTCGCGCAGGCATGAACCTTCTCTGGATGACGGTCGTCACCGCGCTCCGGGCGCTCCGGCGGAACCTGCTGCGCTCCACCCTCACCATGCTCGGCGTCATCATCGGCGTGGCCGCGGTGGTGACCATGGTGAGCGTCGGGCGCGGCGCGGACGCCGCCGTGCAGCAGCAGATCCAGAGCCTCGGCAACAACCTCCTGATGATCATCCCGGGCGCCACCACGGCCAACGGCGTGCGCTCGGGCTGGGGCGCCGCCTCGACGCTCACGGTGGCGGACGCGAGCGCGATCACCAGGGACTGCCCGGCGGTGGCGGAGCTCGCGTGGATGAAGCGCCAGCTGGTGCAGGTGGTCTACGGCAACCAGAACTGGTCGACCTCGGCCCAGGGGGTGACGCCCGCCTACCCGCAGGTGCGCACCTGGCCCGTGGCCGCGGGTCGCTTCTTCGACGAGAAGGACGAGGCGGGCGCCAATCCGGTCGCGCTCCTCGGGCAGACGGTGGTCGATCACCTCTTCGAGCCGGGCGAGGACCCGATCGGCGCCGTCATCCGCGTGAAGAACGTGCCCTTCGAGGTGATCGGCATCCTCGCCCGCAAGGGGCAGACCGGGTGGGGCCAGGACCAGGACGACGTCGTCATCATGCCGTTCTCGACCGCCGAGCGCCGCGTCCTCGGCACGCAGATCCTGGGCACGGTCGACATGATCTTCGCCTCGACCGCGACCGCCGACGCCATCCCCGAGGCCGAGCGGCAGATCCGCGCGCTCCTCCACGAGCGCCACCGCATCCCGGCGGGCCAGGACGACGACTTCACCGTGCGCGATCTGAACGAGATCGCCGATGCCTCCAAGAGCGCGAGCGCGGTGATGACGAACCTGCTGCTCAGCGTGGCGTCCGTGTCGCTCCTCGTGGGCGGCATCGGGATCATGAACATCATGCTGGTGTCGGTGACCGAGCGCACGCGCGAGATCGGCGTGCGGCTCGCGGTGGGGGCGCGCGCCCGCCACATCCTCTTCCAGTTCCTGGTCGAGGCGACGGCGCTCAGCCTGGTGGGCGGCGCGGCTGGCGTCGTCCTGGGCATCGGGGCGACGCGGCTCATCGCGCGGCTCGCGGAGTGGCCGACGCTCCTCTCCGCGCCGGCCGCGGCAGGCGCCTTCCTGGTCGCGGGCGCGATCGGCATCTTCTTCGGCTTCTACCCGGCGCGCCGGGCGGCCCGCCTGGATCCGATCGCGGCGCTCCGCTACGAGTGAGCCTCGGTATTCGTCATCCGGGGACGACCTCCAGCACGGCCCGAAACCGCGCTCGGCCGCTCATCATCCGCTCGACCGCCGCCTGCGCCTGCGCGAGCGGAAAGGTCTCGATCATCGGGCGCACCTGAGCCCGTCGTGCAAAGGTCATGGCGTCCGTGGAGTCGGCCGCCGTTCCGGACGACCAGCCTTGCACCCGACGGGTGCGGGAGATCAGGTCGATCGCTCCCACCTGGATCGGTTCGAACGGCGCCGCCACGATGAGGAGGCAGCCTTCGATGCCGAGGCCTCCCACGAGCGGGGCGATCGCCGCCGCACTCGGCGCAGTCGCCAGAATCACACGCGCGCCGCCGAGCTGGTCGAGCGCGCGCCCCGCATCCTCCTTCTCACTGTCGATGTAGTGCCCTGCTCCGAGCTGCCGGGCGAAGCCCTCCTTCTCGGCACCGCGTGCGATGGCGACCACCTCGAAGCCCATCGCCCTGGCATACTGGACGCCCAGGTGGCCGAGCCCACCGAGGCCGTGCACGGCCACCAAGTCTCCGGGTCGAGCCCCGGAGTTGCGGAGAGCGTTGAACGTCGTCACCCCTGCGCAGAGAAGCGGAGCCGCCTCGGCGAAGCCCATCCCGTCGGGCATCCGCGCAACCGCCACCTCGGGTACGATCATGAACTCGGCGTATCCGCCGTCCGTCGTGATGCCCGTCACCCGGGCGTTCTGGCAGTGGATGAACTTCCCGTTGAGGCACGCCGGACACGTTCCATCATGGCCTCCATGCCATCCCACGCCGACGCGGTCTCCCACACGAAGCGAAGACACGCCCTCGCCGAGCGCATCGACCACGCCCGCCACCTCATGCCCGGGAACGCGCGGCAGCCGGAGCCCGGGCCAGAGGCCCTCGGTCACGAACTGATCGCTGTGACAGACGCCACAGGCGTGGACCCGGATGCGGACCTCGGCGCGGCCCGGCTGCGGGACTTCACGGTCCTCTGCGACCAGCGCCTCCCGAGCGATGCGGACGACCATCGCCTTCATGTGGGACCTCCTCGGGGCACGGACGTACGTCCGGGCCTGCGGCCTGCGAGTGAGCCTCAGTCGCGGTAGAGCTCGACGGTATAGCCGTTCGGGTCGCGGTGTAAACCTTACCGTGTAACTTCTCACGGCGCGGCGTTTGCTGTGATCGCCAACGTGCGTCTCGGTACGAGCGTCCCGTGCCGTCGATGCGCGCAGGAGCCTGGCACCCCGCTTGCACCGGTCGGGCGACACCAATTCGCGGTGCTCGTCCCGAGCTGCACGCGCGGCTCGCGGCTCTTCCACCGGTGCGAGCGCCGCGCACAAGCCCATACACGACCCATGCGAGCAATACGGCGAGGCGCACTCGCGGGCGAGTCTCGCCCCATCCAGATCGTCGCGACGGCGGCCGCCGGGAACGACCGCGCCCTCGACACGGCTGCCCGGCTGCGCGAGGAGCTTCGCGCGCGCGGACATCGGGCCGTGCTGGAGCCCTTTCCCGATCCGGACAGCCTGGGTCGCTGGGCGGCGAGGGGCGGCGCGGGCTGCTCGCTCCTGATCTGCGTTGGCGGCGACCGGACGCTGGAGGCTGCCGCCGTGGCCGCCCTCGGGCGGTCCGTGCCGCTTCTGCCCGTCCCGTGCGGCGGCGACAGTCTCTTCGCGCGCGCTCTCGGGCAACCCGGTCGCATCGATCGCGTGGTCGACCTGCTCGAGCACGGAGACGTGGTCCACGTGGACGTCGGCGTTCGGAATGGCAAGCTCTTCCTCTGCCAGGAGAGCTACGGGTTCCTGCAGATCCGGAACAGGGCGGAGGCGAACGCAGGTCCGCCTCGTGCCGGGTGGCGACACCGCCTCGCCTACTACGGGAAGGCGGCACGCCATCTGTTGGACACGCCGCTCGTTCCGCTGCAGGTGTCGGTGGACGGTCGGGTCGTGGCCAGAGATGCGGTCATCGTCACGGTGGCCAACGTGGAGACGTATGGCGCCTGGCTCAACCTGACCCCCGGGGCGTCGCCGATCGACGGGCTGCTCGACGTATTCGTCATGAGGAGGGCCTCCAAGCGCGACCTCCTGTCGAGACTCCTCGAGTGGCAGCTTCGCCTTTCGGGAACGGACCCGAAGGCGCTGGTCTGCCGCGGCCGGCGCGTCTCCGTCGTCGCCCCGCACCACGTCCGGGACCAGATCGACCTGATGCCTCGCCGGCTCCGCGTCGTGGTGTCTGCGGCAACGGCCTGGGCTCTGGTGCGAGACCTGGGCGGCCGGGTCGGCGGCTCTCGGACCGGCCGCCGGCAGGTCGCCTGAGCGGCCCTCGAGCGGCTCCCGACGGGGGGGCGCGGCGGCGCTACGGCGTGCCGCTCCGCGCCGTGACGATCCAGGCGGCCGAGTCCATGCGCACGCCCTCCGGCGTGTGGAAGGGCGCGATCGCCGCGTGCACCGCGGCGGCCACCCGCGGCCGCAGCGCCGGATCGGCCTCGCGCAGGACGGAGCTGACCGGGCCCACGCCTTCGGTCAGGAAGCGGACGGCCTGGTCGACGGTGCCACCGCCGCCGACCGTGAGCGCCGCGCGCAGCTCCTCGAAGACGATCCGGTCGAAGCCGGCGCGCGAGAGAATCTCCCGCACGCGCTCGGGATCGGCGAACGAGAAGGGACCCGGCGCGTCGGGAGCGGGCGGCGGTGGAAGCGTCAGATGCTGCGCGGCGGCCTGGAGCGGCAGGAGGAGCCACGGGTTCTGCCGGAGCGCCTGCCAGCACACGAAGGCGAGCCGTCCCCCGGGTCGGAGCGCCGCGCGCAGGTTCGTGAACGCCGCCACCGGGTCGATGAAGAACATGACGCCGAACCGCGAGTAGACGACGTCGAAGGCGGCCGGAGGAAAGCGGTGGGTCTGGGCGTCGGCGTTCTCGAAGCGGACGTTCGCCACCCCCGCCGCGCGCGCCGTGGCGGCGGCCCGCTCGAGCATCGGGGTGGAGATGTCGATGCCGAGGACCAGCCCCTGGGACCCGACGCGCGTGGCGAGCGTGATCGTCGTCTCGCCGCACCCGCAGCCGGCGTCGACGACGCGCCCGCCCGGGGCGATGCCCGCGCGATCGATCGCCTGCTCGCCGAGCGGACCGATCTGCGCGTCGATGACCTTCTGGAAGGAGACCCACTTGGGGCCGGCGGCCTCGTTCCAGTAGCGGATCTGCTCGGCGTTGGCCTCCGGCGCGGCCATGCGGTGCCGATCAGAGTCGACTCGTCACCCCAAAGCAAGCGCTCGGGCCGTTGACGGCGGCGCTCGCGCCGGCGCATGCTCCGGACCGTGCAGACGCCGGAGCCCCTGCCGTGAAGGCCTTCGTCACGGGAGCGGCACGCGGGCTCGGCGCCGCGATCGCGGAGCGGCTCCGGCGCGACGGCATGGACGTCGTGACCGCCGACGTCGCCGCGGGCTGCGACCTACGCCTCGACGTGGCGCGCGACCCGTTCCCCCCGCTCGCGGACGTCGACGTGTGCGTCGCCAACGCGGCCATCACCACGACCATCGCGCCGGCGCACCGCATGACGGCCGAGCAGTGGCAGCGCGACGTCGACGTCAACCTGACGGGCGCCTTCCGGACCGTGCAGGCCTGCCTGCCCGGCATGCGCGAGCGGCGCTTCGGGCGGATCATCGTGATCTCGAGCGGCGCGGCGCGGGGCGGCCTGCCGGGACAGGTCGCCTACACGGCGACCAAGGCGGGCGTGGTGGGCATGGTCCTCACCATCGCCGCCGAGAACGTCCGCCACGGCATCACCGCCAACGCCGTCCTCCCGGGCCTGGTGGCGACCGAGCAGGTGCGCGCGATGCCGCCCGAGGTGATGCGGCGCTGGCTCGAGGTGCTGCCCGCCGGCCGCCTGATCGAGCCCGAGGAGGTCGCGGCGCTGGTCGCGTTCCTCGCCTCGCCGGCCGCGAGCTCGATCACCGGCGAAGCGGTCGGCGTCGACGGCGGCATGCATCTCAGCACCGTCGACTTCGGGAGCCAGCGCCGCGACTGACTACAGCTTCCCCCCGAGCAGCCGCTCCACCAGATCGATGTACGGCGGCAGCGCCACCATCGACTGCCCGCCGTCGACGTAGAAGCACTGGCCCGTCACCCACTCGGCCGCCTCGGACGACAGGAAGAGGATCGCCTGCGCGATGTCGTCCGCGCGGCCCATCCGCCCGAGCGGGACGTGGCGCAGGAACTCCTCGCGCGCGCCCGGCATGGAGAAGAGCGGCGCGGTCAGGTTGGTGTCCACCGGCCCGGGCGCGATCGCGTTGACCGTCACCCGGTGCGGCGCGAGCTCGAGCGCCGCCACCTGCGTGAGCGCGACCACGCCCGCCTTGGACGCGCAGTAGGGCGAGTGCCCGGCGCTCGGCACGGTCGCGTTCGTGGAGGCTATGTTGATGATGCGCCCCGGGCGCTTCTGCTCGACCATCCACCGGCTCGCCGCGCGCGTCAGGAGGAAGGTGCCGCGGAGATTCACGGCGAGGACGCGGTCCCACACGAGGGGCTCGAGGTCCCACACGCGCCCCATCGCCCCCGTCCCGGCCGAGTTGAGGAGGATGTCCAGCCGCGCAAAGCGCGCGAGCGTCTCCGCCACCGCCCGCTCACAGTCGCCCTCGTCGCTCACGTCGCCCGCGACCGTGGCGAGCGCCTCGCGCCCGAGCGCGCCCGCCGTCTCCTCGAGCCGCTCCGCGCTCTGGTCGAAGACGGCGACGCGCGCCCCGGCGGCGACCCAGGCGGCCGCCGCCGCGCGCCCGATCCCCGACGCGCCGCCGCTCACCAGCGCGACCTTGCCCGCGAAGCTCCAGGTGATGTCCGACATGACGTGCGTCTACTCCAGTCGCGCCCGCGCTTGCCAGCCGGGGGCGCTGCCCCTACAGTGCCCCGCCATGGTGATCCGCCCCGGCGTGTCGGCGATCATCCTCACCGGCGAGGGGCTCCTGCTGCAGCGCCGCTCCGACAACGGCCTCTGGGGCCTGCCGGGCGGGGGCGTGGAGCCCGGCGAGTCGGTCACCGAGGCGGTGGTGCGCGAGGTGCGCGAGGAGACGGGGCTCGAGGTGGTGCCGCTGCGCCTCGTCGGCGTCTACTCCTCGCCGGAGCACGGCCAGATCGTCACCTACCCGGACGGGAACGTCATCCACTACATCAGCTCGAGCTTCGAGTGCCGCGTGGTGGCTGGAGCGCTCGCGTGCAGCCACGAGTCTCTGGAGCTCGGCTGGTTCGACCCCGAGCGGCTGCCGGCGGAGATGGTGCCGATGCACCGCGTGCGCATCGCCGACGCGCTCGCGCGGCGGGGGGAGGCGTTCGTGCGGTGAGGTTTTTCGGGGTGGTGGTGGTGGTGCTGGTCACGTCCGGCGCGTGGGCGGCGCCGTTGCAGCGGTTCTTCGTCATGGGCGACGGGACGCTGGCGGTGGTGAACGCGCACACGAGGGAGCGGGCAGAGGTGCGGTACCGGCGCGCCGATGGGACGTATGATCAGGCGGCCATTGCCCGCATCCGGCGTGCGTTCCGGTCCGAGGGTGATTCCAGCGAGGGCAAAGCGTCGCTGCGTCTGATCGAGGTGCTGAGCTGGGTGCAGAAGACGTCTCGCGCGCGGCCGTTGACGTTGATGTCGGGGTATCGGAGCCCGGACTACAACGAGGGGCTGCGCGCGAAGGGCATGCGTGCCGCGGGCGGGTCGCTGCACACCGAGGGGCTCGCGGCGGACGTGGCGTTCCCGCGAGCGGTGCTGCGTCCGTTGTGGATGAAGGTGCGGGCGCTGGATTGCTGCGGGGCGGGGTACTACGCGAAGGAGGGGTTCCTGCATATTGATGTGGGGCAGCCGCGGTTCTGGGAGCCGAGCACGTCGAGAGTGGAGGAGAATTTGTCGGCGGGGAACGCGAGGTTGTTCGGGCGGACGGAGTTCGATCGGTATGCGAAGGGGGAGGAGATCGTGGTGGCGCTGCATGCGATGACGGTGCCGCCGGTGCGGGTGGGGCGTGAAGCGCAGTTTGTCGTAGCGCATCAGGAGCCCGCGAGCGTCACCCTGGACGCAGGTGGAACGCCAGGCGACGGCTGCGTGGAGCTCGATGCCTCCCGCGCGACGGTTCGGCTGCGGGGCATGCCCGGCGCGGGCCGGGGAACGCTGAGGCTCGCGATCTGCGAGCCGAGACCCGAGCGGACACCAACGGTGGTCGAGACGAGCGTGATCGAAGTCAGGTAGCCTGCTGCGAGCCGCCGTGCAGCCGTCTGTCTTCACCACGATGTATGCGCGGATCCTAGCCATATTTTGTCTTGACGCGGTTGTGATGCCTGGGCTAGTTTTTGCCCGCTCATGCTTCGGTATGTGCTGCTCGCGTTGCTGGCGGACGGAAACCCCGCGCACGGCTATGCGCTGATGAAGGCATACCGGCAGCGGTCCGGAGTTCGGCTGAGCATCGGCAATGTCTACCGGGAGCTGTCGCGCCTGGCGGGAGAGGGACTGATTGCAGCCGCGACGAACCCTCCCGGAGCCGATCCCAGGCGGGTACCGTATCGGATCATGGACAGGGGTCGTGAGGCGCTCGCCGGGTGGCTGGCGGCCCCGGTCCACACGCTGACGTCGATCTCGGCAGACCCGCTCTCTCACCGTCTCGCGATCTTGGGAGATTTGGATCCGATGAGGGCGGGCGAGTTCCTGACCGAGCTGCACACCGAACTCTGGGAGCAGAGCAAGACGCTGGAACGAGAGCGAGCGGTCGCGAGCCAGCGGGACAAACGCGAGGTGCCCGCGCTTCCCACGCGGATGCTTTTGCTTGGTCGCCGGGCCAAGCACCTGGCGACGGACATCGAGATGGTGGATGAGATGCGGTCCCTCTTGGCAGCGGGAGGGAAGCGATCGTCCGTCAAGGCGGCGAGTGCGATGTCTGAGAGCGTGCCCCAGCGTCGGTCGAAGCAGAGGCCCGGCGCGCGGTGAGCCTCTCCTGGAGCTGCTGACTCGCGGTCCGGGGCCGGTTGGCGCATGGTCCCGTGCGCGGCCGCCACACGGGCGCGTCCATCTCGAATGAGGCCTCCCAGTCTTCGCTTGCCCTTCCGTCTCCTCCGCGGCCACCTTGGCCGCCTTGCCCTCACCCTCATCGCGCTCGCATGGGGCGTCGCGCTCGTGTGCGCCATCGATGTCGTGAATCGTGCGGTGCTGTCCGCGTTCGTGGAGGTCGTCGATACGATGGCTGGTCGCGCTGCGCTCGAGATCGCAGCCGGCGAGGGCGCGCTCTTCCCAGAGGATGTCGCAACGCGAGCCGCCGCCGTGGCCGGCGTCGAACTCGCCGTTCCGGTCGTGACTGCAGCGGCGTTTGCCACCGATGGAAGTGGCGAACTCATGACTGTCCACGGCGTGGACGTCACCAACGATGCGGCCATCCGCGTCTACCACGTCCGCGACGAGGGTGGGCTTCCGATCGACGATCCGCTGGTGTTCCTGAGCCAGCCGGATTCCATCCTGCTGCCGCGCAGCTTCGCGGGGCCG
>WNFW01003888.1_pt1 | contig 10443 bp, 11 predicted proteins | sample 5400131 | NCBI WGS metagenome assembly WNFW01 (sample SAMN13153362, study PRJNA577476) | soil metagenome | isolation source: 20 cm soil or saprolite under grassland replicate 1 | place: USA:California | collected 2016-06-15
GGAAATAGAAATTGGCAGTGGATCGAACAGCGTTCGATGACGCTCGTACGTCGCGGCAACAAATTATGATGGCTCGGTCTGCGCATTCGCCGTCAAGCCCCGCGCCTTCGGCGCGCCGGACGCGGCTTTGGGGCTTGACTGCTCAGCGCAGCCGAGCAAGGGGCGACCATTGCCGCAAGGCCATCTGCTGACGTGACAAAATGACTCACATGCGTGACGTTTTTCTTATTTGACACCGATGGGCCCCATACAAGGGTTTCGGATGCCGGCCCGTGACGGACGGTGCGGCGCACTCCGAGGGCCGGCGTACATTGACCCATACCGGAAGTCACGCCTTCCGATGAACCGTCGCGCTGCTGTGTCGCAACATATATTGTGCTATGTACGCCAGTGAGACACTTCCCTAACTTTTCATGCGCTAGGGTTCAAGGTCGATGGCCGCCTTGAAGCTTCCGTCCATGTACATCGGGACGGACTCGTGGCCATGGGCGATCTTCCACGTGTCGCTGGCCTTGCGCAGGCACAGCGTGTTGCGGAACCAAACATTCGACTCCGAGCCGTCGGTGCGGTTTCCTGTCAGATGGATTAGGCCGTGGCAGAACGCGACGTCATCGCCAACTGTGACGTGCAGGTCTCCGATCTCATAGCCGATCTGGCCTCGCCACGTGGCGAACCAGTCCTGCAGCCCCTTGGGGTCAGCCCCGACGACTCGCAGCGGCGGTGCCAGGTCGAATTGAACGAAGTCCTGCGCCTGATGGGCGACCACTCCAGCGGCATCTTTGACTCTCATGGCCTGCGCCCAAGACTCGATCACCGATCTGACCTGGGCTTCGGCGCGTTTGGTGAGGGTTTCATTCGTCATGGTTCTGTCCTAGTTCACGCGGGGAGGGAGAAGTCCCAATCCGAGGACGAATGACGTGGCGGCTTCCCGACACCAAGCCAGAGATTTTCTCCTTTGAGAAGCACGTCATCACGTCGCTGCCGAGCGTCAAGCGCAACGCTTTAGCCCATGCATAGATCAGGTGCATATTTCGGCTTGTGGCCTGACCAGAAGAACGCAACGATCTCCGGCTACGTCGCCTCTCTCAGCTAATGCGGACCAAGACTGAGCCAACCTGGGACAGCCGCGTGTGACCCGACTCGGAAAAGTAACCCATTTGCGCTGTCAGACCAAAACCGTGCCACTCCCACTAGAGGTGGGGGAGCCCGTGAACGTTCGCGTTCAAAGGACGAAGGGGCCTGCCGAAAGGGCGGGGTTGTGGAACCGGAAAGAGAACGGCAAGGCCAAAATCAGGGAGGGCCGCTCTGAGGAAGCGGCCTCTCGCATAGATTACCAGTCGGGGTCGCCGTAACCGTAATAGTCACGAACTACGTATTCACGCGTGAAGCGTTCGACCGGACGCCAGCCCTCCGGATGAATGACAATCCTCGCAGTCGGCGGCCTCCAATAGTCGGGATGGATGACAATCGTAGGCGACGGCGGGTATACATAACGCTCGTGGACACGCCAGCAAACGTCCCCGCTACATGCGATGGCAGCCGAGGCGCTCGCTGTGGAGAACGCCAGAAGGCTGGCAACCACGCCAGTTGCCACAACAGCTTTTCTCGTTAACCCCACGTTCATTCTCAGCTCGTTCATATCTCCCTCCTCCTTTGCGGTTCTTCTTTTTACTCTGCCCCAAAACGGAAAACGCGAGCAGACATCACTTCGTTTCAACGGAACAACATTAAAACTCGCCCGGCTTACAGGATAAGGTAATCCCCGCCAAAAAAGCCCGCTAAAGGCGTCGTTCCGGAGACTGCATAGGACCTTTTTGAACGGATGTTCAGCTAGATTGCCGTTACTCATGGGCTCGGGAATGCCTTAGACAACCTGAGGTCGCCTACGCATCCAAGCTCTTTGAACGCTCGTGCTGAAATTTGCTCGGGATCGCGAAGCTCTGCTCGACCGCTCTCGACGTTCTTCTCGACGTTCTTCTTGGCGACCATCTCTGTTATCGGATCGTTGCGCTCTACGCCTTCACAAGCCCTAGCGCTTCCGCTGTTGGCACAAATGCGAAGTGCCGACTGTATCGGGCAATGCCCGAGTTGGGGGCAAAGCGGAAAACATGTGCTCATATTGAGTTCTTCGGATTTTGGCACATTTGAGACGTCCCGCGATGTCCGCTCTCCGGTCGCTATCGGGGGAAAAGCAGACATGGCGCGGACATGGCAAAATCGACGCGAATGATGTCATGTCGACGCAACCTTCATGATATCCAATGTTCCGCGAAGGATCATCTCGACTGCGACGTAGAGAATGACGGCTAGGCCGACGTAAGCAATCCATCGATGATTTTGCAGAAGGCGCGCAATGAGAGAGGCGGCCACGCCCATCATCGCGATGGAAAGCGCCAGGCCGAAAATCATAACCATTGGATGCTCGCGTGCCGCCCCTGCGACGGCCAAGACGTTGTCGAGCGACATGGAGACGTCAGCTACAATAATCTGCCAAGTCGCTTGGACGAGTGTTTTGCGGGGTTTGCCTTCGGCATTGGTTGCTGCGCTTGCTCCAGCAGCCTCCTTCGCTTCCATAGGCACGGCGGAAGGCGCGCGCAACTCTCGCCACATTTTCCAGCATACCCACAACAGCAGAATCCCGCCCGCGAGCAGGAGGCCGACAATCTGCAGAATTTGCGTCGTCAACCCGGCAAACAGAATGCGCAACATCGTCGCGGCGACGATGCCGATCAGAATCGCCTTGCCTCGTTGCGCCCGAGGAAGACCAGCGGCAGCAAGACCAATGACGATGGCGTTATCGCCAGCGAGCACGAGGTCGATCAGAACGACCTGCAAAAGTACGTTCAGGACATCCGTGCCGAGAAATTCAAACACGGCGCACACCCCCCAGTTGCCGGGGGAACGGCCCCTCTCCCGGCGCGGATTTTGGTAATTCGTATGTGTTTGGGTTCACCGATACGTGCCGCAATCCTGTGCCGCATACCAAAACGAGACGCTCCAACTTAACTCTGGTCCGACATCGCCGGCTGCCAGGGGGACCCAGCTTGGTACCGTCTCCTACAGCGGCGTGTCGGGATGTTGTTCGACCGGTTGCTCGAAAAACAGCGCCACTTGATCCGGTTCGCCAAGAATCGCCGCGGCACAACCCATCATGGTGAATGCGCCGGCAATATCCCATAACGTTACATTTTCCGAATTTATGCGGGCCGCGAGGGCGGCGATCGCTGCATCTGAGAAAAGCAGAATGCTGAACGCAGGCAGGACGATTTCGGGCTCCAGCAAGCGGATCATCAAGAATGCGGGGGCCGCGATCAGCATGCTCAACAGCGCGAGTATGCAGAGTGATTCCCGTGAAGGCGCATTTCTCTTTATCCAGCTTGCATTTGCAGCAATCATTTTGTTCCCCTGGCATAAGGGCATCTGGATGACCGGTTTGCCGACGTCTCCCCAAATCGATCTTTTGTCGGACGCGCCTATCGCCGCCGGCCTTCCACTAGCGTAATAAGGCCAGCAGCCACCACGACAATAACGATGACAGTGGCAAGCGCCTCCACCGAGGCCAGAGTCTCGTACCAGTTGTTCCAAAGCTCAAGCATGCTCCGGCCTCCATCTCCGGCCACTGTCGAAAGCGCGCCTGGCACCGAGAAAATCCCACTGTCAAAAGGACGTGCCTCTGCGACAAAAAATGCAATGCTACGTTTCGTCGCGCGCGTTTTGATCGCGCGGCAACATGACTTATGCCGAACCGGTGTTGAGGCCGCTACCATTCGGAGCCCGTAATCGAGACAGATTACGGTCGCCGCGCAGCGAGTTGGCCGGACCGAGAATGTGATCGGTCGAGTGTTTCGTGATGCGTGTACCAGTTCACAGGGTCTAATCGGCATTTCGGATAGCCTGCCTTTAGGAGCTGGCTTATCGCGAAAGTTCTTCGCGTTCGTTGCGTAGCAGCGCCTTTTTGCAATGTTGTGCCGTTTTCTTCGCGAGAGGATTTCAAGCGGCGTTGATCCAGTTTTCGCGTGGCACCAGGAGAAGGTTATGCAACCATCAATGGATGATCTACTTGTACGTCAGGTTAGTGCCCTGGTGAGTACGACTGCTGATGCAGTGTGCACCAAGGGGGAAAATGTTCCGTCCATGGAGGCGCAGTTCTACGAAAGTCTGGCGATACATTGCGCCGAAAAGCAAAGGCTAGCGGCCGCAGCACTTGCAAACGGCGCCCTCGCAAGGGCTCAAAAGGGTTTGATCTACTGGTAGAGCATTTGTTCTCAGGTGCGGACAGACGCCCTGGGTAGGATTTCCTGGCGCGATGTGCCGCAAGCCGCCTCCGTCGGTGAAGACGGTTCGGCGACGGCTGTCCAAAGTATAGCTCCGAGAATGCGCTAGTCGCTCTGAGAGAGGTCCTTGAACCTCCTTCCGAATTGATGGACACCTGTAGCAGGCTCGGCGAGCCAGGAGGTGTCGGATGCAAGGACGTCAACGTCGGTCGTTTACGGACGACTACAAGCGGCAAGCGGTAGATCTCGTCGCATCGAGCGGCCGTTCGGTCGGATCGGTGGCGAAAGAACCTGGCCCTGCGCGATCTTGGCTTCTCCGATGGTGACGGCGTGGACTAACCGGCCTGTTCCATAACATCTGATGCGCGATGTTGCGCCAACGTCGACGCGTTTTCGCGTCTACGACTGAGCCGGACCCAAAGACAGGTCTGGTCTTTCGACTTTCCCTTATCCCAGCCAAAGCGACCCGGCACTCTCCCTGTTATCGCGGGAGCACAGAGTGAGTCTCAATCTTTTGCCAAGACGTAGAGCTCACGAAGCTGCTTTTGAATTTGCTCGATCCGCTTGACGCAGTCAGGACGTCCGTTTCGATCACGCGGGTTCGTTACGACCGTCCAGCCAGCATCGCTGGGTATTATTGCAATCGCCATTGAGGGCGGGCATTCTTCGAACGAAGACAGCTTCTCTCGAAAAATCCAAACAAGGTCCGTGCTCGAAATTCTGGTCTTGGCCAATGGACAACTCTCTCTGAAAACGAGGAGACTATGAAAAGGGATCCGGATCAACACAAGCAGGATCGCGACTTAACCTAACCGGTAAACCTTACCAGTGGACGCGCTTGGTGTGCTTTAGCGATGCAAAAAGACTTTTGCGCGGCATCGACCCAAAGCGGCCAGTCGGCTGGTGATCAGTGGAACCCCCATCCACTATCTGCGAAATCTTTTGGGACGACGACGGTTGCAGAACATTTCGACCGCTGTTGTTAGCGATGCGCTGATCAGGTCAAGGCGTTCAGCAGAGTTCATCTGAAGCTCTTCCTCGCGATTGATAATCGATCCCGCCTCAAACAAGACAGCCGGCATTCGTGTCCCTCCAAGCACTACAAGTTGGTCGTATCGGTAGACGCCCACATCAGGATCGACCAGTTTGTGCCGATGGCGGCCCATGATTGATTGCGTGTATTGACGGGCATATCGCAAGCCTCTGTCCTTCAATTCCTTCCCGAGCAGGCGGCCGAACAGCAAGCTTCCGTTTAGATGGGGATTCTCGTACGAGACGAAAATCGAGTGGCCGCTAAATCGGTCGCTGAAGTGGCTTTCCTTACCCTCGAATTCCCAATTCTCGAGTAGCGAGTCCGGCACGGAATCGTGATGGATCGAAACAAGGAGATTTGCCGATAAACCGTTCGCCCGGGCAACGCGGTCAAACAAGCTCGGCCTTGCGGGGCCGCCTGTAACCAGCAGCACGGTTTTGTCAAAGCCGTCCTCAATCAAGCTCCGCTCAATTTGCGCGGCCAGCCGATAATTGAAATAGTATTCCGGCACATTCCTGGCGCTGATAGCACCCAACGCTTCCGCGGTGTGCCCGACGTCCAGGATGACGCGAAATTGCGAGCGATCGCATCTTGAAGGTTGGAGCTCCGTCCGGGCCTGCTGTATTTCTTGCGGCCAAGCGGGCTTAGAGACTACAAGGGCCATATTTAGCGACGACGATGCTATCGTCAAAGCTGTTAGTATTCGATGACAGTGGTGCGGCGACAAACGCCTAACAGCGAACAGCCCAACCTTACCACCAGCTCGATGAAATTTTTTCATTGCTGTAGTTATAATGGAGCCTCGGTCGAATTGCGCGCATTGCGTAATCTCGGGTCAGTCGGAGGAACAGCGATGCAATTGCGGGTCTTTGGGCGCACGGGAATGCAGCTCTCGGTGCTGGGCTTCGGCTGCGGCGCAGTCGGCGGATTGATGGTACACGGCGATCCGGCCGACCAGGAGCGTACCATCGCGCGGGCGATCGCCGCTGGCGTCAACTACTTCGACACCGCGGTGCAGTACGGCAATGGCGAATCGGAAAACAACCTTGGCCGCGTTTTGCAAAAGCTGAAACCAGCCAACGTGGCCGTCGGCACCAAGGTCCGGTTGCCGCCCAGCGAGTTCGGCCGCATTGCGGACGCCGTAACGGCGTCGCTAGAAGGCAGTCTGGCGCGACTACGTCTTGACCGGGTCGACATCTTTCACCTGCACAATGCGATTACCGAGACAGGAGGCGGATTGGCGCTGAGCGTCCGACAGGTGCTCGACGACGTGGTGCCCGCGTTCGAGCGCCTGCGTCAGCAGGGGAAGATTCGTTTCCTCGGGATGACGGCAGTAGGCGATACGGCGGCACTGCATCAAGTGATTGATGCTGGCACCTTCGACAGCGCTCAGGTCGTCTACAACATGCTCAATCCATCTGCCGACGAGCAATTGCCGACGAGCTATCCGGCACAGGATTATGGACGACTGTTCGATCACACCAAGGCGGCCGGCGTTGGAGTAGTGGGCATCCGCGTGCTGGCCGGCGGCGCACTGTCGGGCTCGGCGGAGCGTCACCCGATTGCGGGTCCGGCGCCCGAGCCGATTGGTTCGGCCATGAGCTACGATGCCGATATCGATCGCACACGCCGTCTAATCCCGCTGGTAAAGGAGGGGTTCGCTGCCAGCCTGACCGAAGCCGCCACGCGGTTTGCGCTATCTCACCCGGCGATGGGCACCATCCTGGTCGGTATGGCGACGCCGGAACAGTTCGAGGACGCACTCGCCGCGGCCCAAAAAGGCCCACTACCGCGAGCTGCGCTCGATCGGCTGTCGGCGCTACGGCAGGCATTCTCTGGCGAACCACGATGATCGTCCAAGTTGTCCACAGGCATTGCCTTCATGGCGGGGCTTACGACTGCAATTCATATTTATCAGTAGCTTAGCATATGCAATGCCGCTGTCTTGCCGGTTCCATCGGCGCTTGGCAGGGGAATTTTGTCCTAGGCGCGGAGCTGCGTGGCGATGTTGCCGTCGTGCGATGGGCTGCAAGCAAGGGTGTGCAAGAGCAGGGCTGGAATGCCAAATCGCCAGTTGCTGCACTGCGATAAAACCGGTTTGCTGCACTGCGGCAAAAATGTACCCCGCCTTAAATAGAAATGTACCCCGCCTTCAAGTGTCTACCCAGGAGAATGGAATGAAGATCGTTTTGTCGATTGCCACCGCCGCCATGATCATCGCGAACGGCGCCGGCGCGATGGCCGCGGAGCTGCCGACCTTTGAGGTGACGGGATTTCCGATATCACCGGTCCAGGCCCGGCTGGTCGGAGCCGCGAATGTTAAAGAACAGTCGCCAGTCGCCGCGCTCACGCCTGACGGCATGTCGGCCTCTCCCCATCAGATCAGCGTCCTGACGCCGCGGGCGAAACGGGCGGCCGCGGCGATCGCGCCAGCCGTGACCACGGCGGGCTTCGTCGCTCGCTGACCGGCGCTGCGCGACCATTCAATCGCATCATCGAGCCTTCGGAAGCGGCGATGCGACATGTCGCGGCGGCAGCGCCGCGCCGTTCGCCGGCCAAGCCGTCAATCCGCCTGCACAAGCGGATCTGTTACTATGAGTGGATACCAGACATTCCAACAGGATCCGTTGAGTGGGAGCTTCCTATGGCCAGCCCACCCCTGGCGCGGGCGCCTTGACGGTCAGCACCTGACCTGTCCGCCGCCCGTCGGTCATGCCTGCGGGACCGCGCCACTCGGTCGCCACCAGAAGCAGCGTCCTCCTATCAGTGCCTCCGAGCATGCAGGCGAAGCAGCCTCGATCGAGATTGATCGTCTGCAGGACCTCCCCGCCCTCGCGAACGCGCACGCAACGCTTATTGGGGACGTCGGCGTACCAGACAGCGTTCTCTGCATCGAGGCAGATACCATCGGGAACGCCGTCGCCGAGGTCGGCCCACACTCGCCGGTTCGAAAGGTCACCGTCGGCCTCGATGTCGAAAGCCGTGAGCTTTCTGCCGTACGACTCGGCCACGATCAGGGTCGAATTGTCGGGCGTCACCGCCATACCGTTGGGAAAGGCAATACCGTCCGCCACCTGCCGGGCGAAACCGTCCGCGGTGACGATGGCGACGGTCCCAGGGACGAAATCGGCGCCGGCCATCAGGTCGAAGCCCGCGGCGTTGACGTAGGCGTTGGCGCGACCGTCCACGACGATCTCATTCCAGCCGAGTTCAGAGAGACTGGTCAGATCGGCATGGGTCACCAGCGAGCCGTCGGGTTCGAGGCGCAGGATACGCCGGCCGCTCATGATAACCAGGCGTCCATCCGGCAGGAAGTCGAAGCACAATGGAATGGAGGGCTCGCGAACGACGACCTTGCTCTTGCCCTCGAGATCGACGGCGATAATCTCATGCGCGGCCCAGTCCGAGACCCAGAAACGGCCGTCGCGCCAACGTGGCGACTCACCGAACATGAGACCGGTCATCAGGGTTGTCACTTCGGGCACCGATGTTCCCTTCAACGGCATCAGAACCTCCTTGGGCGACGCCCTTACGGTTGTCTCGCCACCTTGCGTCTGTAACAGCCTCACCGAAGGACGAACGAGACGGTCCTGCCCCGACACCACTGAGTGATTATCTCGAGGCATCGCTAACGCCAGCCTGGGGTCAACAGACCGGGTGTGTTGAGGTTGCCAAGTCCGTTTCTGGTACTTCTCGGACCTAAAGGCGATGACCGATTCCGATATCCGGAAAGCATGTCCCAAGACGACGATGTTCGGATAAGATCGTTGCCGGATCGAACGAACTCGGTCCTCGCAAGAACGGTCACGGAGAAACGTCATGTCTAGGTGGAAAATATTGGCAGCGTCGACGGCGTTGGCTGCTGTGGTGGTCGCCACGACAGTGTCGCTACCAGTCTGCGCGCGCGAACTCCAGCCCATCGCCACGGCAAACCCTGAACAGGTGGGTATGTCAGTCGAGCGCCTTGGGCGCATTACCACAACGCTGAAAAAAGAGATTGCCGATGGCAAGTTGCCAGGGGCGGTCGTCATGGTCGCCCGCAAGGGCAAGATCGTCTATTCGGACGCCATCGGCTTCCAGGACAAGGGCGCGAATACGCCGATGAAGCTCGACTCGATTTTTCGCATCTACTCGATGACCAAGCCGCTGGTCTCGGTGGCGGCGATGATGCTGGTCGAAGATGGCGTCATCCAGCTGACCGATCCCATCTCCAAATTCCTGCCAGCCTTCAAAGACATGCAAGTGAGCGTGGCAACCACCGGTGCCGATGGCAAGGTCAGCTATACGAATGTACCGGCTGCCAAGCCGATCATCGTGCAGGACCTTCTGCGACATAGCGCGGGTCTCGCCTATGCGGAGCTCACCAAGAACGAGCCGGTAAAGGCGGCCTACGTCGAGGCCGGGTTCTCCCAGCCGGGCGTCCACGAGTTCGACTCCCGCGGCATGGCACCAGCCGAGCAAGTCGCGCTCATCGCCAAGGCGCCCTTGATTCACCAGCCCGGCACGATGTGGGAATACAGCATGGCCGTCGATATTCTCGGCCGTGTCGTCGAGGCTGCGTCGGGCAAGCGGCTTGCCGTGTTTTTGGATGAGCGGCTGTTCACGCCGCTCAAGATGGTGGACTCGAGTTTCTGGCTCCCCGCCTCAAAGATGCCGCGCCTCGCGCAACCACTGCCCGTCGACCCGGCGTCGGGCCAGAAAGTAAGCGTACTCGATGTGTCTGCGGAGCCGATGAACGATTCCGGCGGCGCTGGAGGACTTTCCACCGCCACTGATTATTTGCGGTTCGGACAGATGCTCATGAATGGCGGCGAGCTCGACGGCGTGCGCGTGTTGAGCCGCTCCACCATCAAGCTGATGACCTCAGACCATCTCGGCACCCGCATCGCAGCACCGTTCCAGCCGGGTGAGCTTCTGCTGGGAACGCCGGGCTATACATTCGGCCTTGGCTTTGCAGTGCGCCAGAACGACGGGATAGCTGGCGTGTCCGGCTCCGTGGGCGAGTTCATGTGGGCTGGTTACGCCGGCACTTTTTTCTGGGTAGATCCCAAGGAAGAGATCGTCGGTGTCTACATGACACAGGCGCCGAGCCCGATACGCGCCTATTACCGCAAGATGTTCAAGTCGCTCGTCTAT
>WNFW01003889.1_pt1 | contig 10442 bp, 10 predicted proteins | sample 5400131 | NCBI WGS metagenome assembly WNFW01 (sample SAMN13153362, study PRJNA577476) | soil metagenome | isolation source: 20 cm soil or saprolite under grassland replicate 1 | place: USA:California | collected 2016-06-15
ACCCCGCTCCGTACCAGGTCCCAGCCGAGTCCCAGAGAATCACGGTAGCCGAAACAGATCTTCACGAATTCAGAACTGGCTTGGAAGGACTCCCTTTATCAAGTCCGAGATTTCCGTGTCAAGTAATAGTAATGCGAGTCTTGCTTGGAAGTTGATAATGGTCTTCATATTTTCGCTTCGTCAACGCGAGGACCAACAAATTGTGGTTCTTGAGACTAGGGAAGAGTGAATCATCTCAGATGGAGTAGTGGGCACCTCGCTAGCTTCTCTAGGTACGAATGATCACCTAACACCAGAGGATAGCTCAGTCCACGATTGGTACAGGTCGGTCATGTCGTTTCCTCCTAACTTGGTTAGAAAATACCTCAGCCAATTTAATGTGCGCGAAGATGAATTAGTCCTTGACCCTTTTTGTGGTACAGGGACAACTCTCGTCGAATGCAAGAAGCGTGGAGTCCCTAGCTTTGGAATAGAATCTAATCCAATTGCCCACTTCGCAACTAAGGTCAAGCTCGATTGGAGCCCGGATCCGGCGAATCTAGCAAGACGAGCGGAAGCAAATGCCTCGAACGCGTACAGGCAAATAGCGGCAGACAAAGTTTCTCGTTCCAAACTCAAAGAGCTTCCTCCCACGACAAGGGATTTGCTTATCGCTAACTCGATCAGTCCTCTTCCTTTGCACAAGATCCTGATTCTTCTCGATGCAATTGATCATAACCGCGACAAGACCCTCAGTGATCATCAACGGCTGGCGATTGCGAAGGTACTTGTTTCGGGGGCAGGAAACCTTCGATTCGGACCTGAGGTTGGTCTTGGAAGGGTGAAGAAGGATGCCCCTGTGGTCGAAAACTGGTTGCACGCAGTGAAACAGATGAGCGATGATGTTCGAGTTCTCAAAGGACGGAACAACATACGGTCAACAGCTATTCTTGGAGACGCCCGCATTTTGACGGGGCACCTACGACGTAGGTCCGTAGCTGCCGTGATAACGTCTCCTCCTTATCCGAATGAAAAAGATTACACTCGCATCACTCGGCTAGAGTCTGTGATTCTTGGCTTCGCAAAAGACATGAACGATCTGCGCGCCGTAAAATGGTCTTCAATCCGCTCTCATACTCGTTGTGTTTACAAAAACGACCGGGACGATATTATGGTCGAGAGTCAAGAAGATGTATCAAGAATATCAAAGGAAATTGAGAAACGGCGAGTTAGGCTCGACAAGACCTCGGGTTTTGAGGGTCTATATGCGCGAGTGACCAATCTTTACTTCGGAGGAATGTTAAGACATCTTTCCGAGCTCAGGCCTTTACTTCGACCTGACGCTAAACTGGCGTATGTCGTAGGAGACCAGGCCTCGTATCTACGAGTTATGATTAGGACGGCCAAGATATTGGCCAAGATTGCCACTTCATTAGGATATGAGGTAGTTGGAATCAACACGTTCCGAACCAGGTTCTCAACTGCCACCCGAGAGCACCTCAACGAAGAGGTTCTCTTACTTCGATGGCCTGGTCATCTTCGTGAGCGTAAAGAGACTTGACTGCATTGAGAGCTACCTGATTCAGGGTCTACCGCGGTTGCTCCGTCCCGACAGACCTTTGCGTACCCTATGAAATCGAGCGAATAACGGCTTAAAGGTCAGCCCCTTTGGAAACAGTAAGCGTTACTTACGCCCAAAGCACACCTACCGGCTGATTTGTCTTCACAACAGAGCGAACTAAGAACTCTTTCGCCTAATGAGATATTGAGAAATCCACACAACCCCCGACTGCTTTTCGATCCCAACACTCTTGCCACGCTAGAGGCTTCTATCAAGGAGCATGGTATCCTCGTTCCACTGCTAGTCTATCGCCGCGGTCGAGACAGTAAGTATGTAATTTTAGACGGTGAGAGAAGGTGGCGTTGCGCACTTAATCTGAAGCTTGCCCGTGTTCCGGTGAACGTCGTTTCTGAGCCAAAGATGATTGAAGGGATTCTGCGGATGTTTAACATCCACAATGTCCGCGATCGTTGGGAATTGACTCCAACCGCTCTCGAGTTGGAAGTTGTTATGCGCCACCTTGGCACCAGATCGGATAAGAAGCTTCACGAGGTAACAAGTCTCTCCGGCCCTGACATTAGACGGTGCAAAGCCCTTCTCACATATCCCAAGAAATATTTGGATATGACCCTAGTAGCCGAAAAAGACGAAAGGATATCGGGTCAATTTCTCGCTGAACTCCAGCCCTCCCTTGAACCAATGTTGAAACTGCCTGAGATCCATAGGAACTATACCAAAACCAAGATCGTAGACAAGATGCTTGACAAATACAAAAGGAATGAAATAAAGGGCATCCAAGAACTTCGAACCCTTAACAAACTAGTACGTTCGATCGACAAGGGTGCTTCACGAAGGGCGGTTGCTGATTCTCTCACGGCCATAATGGAACAGCCGGGCGTCGGCATTCGAGACTCTTTCAAGGCAACGGCCAAGATAGTCTATGACGCAGAAAAAATCACAAAGAGTTGTCGAGCACTTGTCAAATCCATATCTGACTTGGACCCGGCCCAAATCGATGAAAAATCTGAGTTCGTGGAAAGCATCAAGGCACTCAGGCATACGATAGACGAATTCCTGAAATCCATACAATAGGACTGCCTTCGAGGATGCCTTCCCGAAGGCAAAACCGGTTTTTCACTCAAAATGCCCAGAACATAGATTCTCTAGCAAGGACCTTCTCAGGACATGCGTCCGTCATAGATGTATACAAGATTCGAAATTGGCTTTCACAATTCTCTGATGATCATCTCGACATTGGCCTAAAACTCTTGAGGAATGTGCTGTACTATGATTACCCAGCTATCGTTCATGAATTGAAAATACTTCATGAGACCTTGAAACAGATCAATGAAAACCGTCGAACTATGCTCCTCTCCTCCCTTGGTGCGGTTGGAACTAGTAGTGGGGCATTGATGCATGCGTACAGGCTGGCAAATCATCTGACCCGCGACCAATTTGATCGCTTGTTTGCCAGCCCATCGACTCTCACAAATCATTCGGACCGGGACGACATCATGCTCGTCTTTGTCGACGACTTAGTCGGTACCGGGAACCAATTTATTGACGCTTGGATGAATCTTCAGGGAGTGATTAACGAAGAAAACGAAGTGTATGTCGGCGTCATCTGTGCGACCGAGGGCGGTATCGAGAGAATCGAACGAGAAACTGACGGTAGAGTAAACGTAGTTTGCAACCGGACCCTAGGAGAAGATGATAAGATATTTTCCAACACAAACCCTAATTTTACCGCCCAAGAAAAGGGAATAATCAGGAGATACTGTATTGCCGCGGGTTCAGAGCCAGAAGGATTTGGCAATTGCCAGCTTAGTCTCATCTTTCACTACAGAGCCCCGAACAACGTAATATCAATATTGCGAAGCAATAACCAAAGGTGGAAAGGGTTGTTCGTTCGAGATCTGTGACACCTTGGTTGGTTCTTCAACTAAGCCCCATAGTACGGCGCAATCTCTATGATTTCAAGAATCGACGGCAAGTTACACAGATTATCCCACCACTAAGAACCGTGGACTCTCCTGATCGACCAGTACTACTCTTCATCCGAAGATTCTTTGGGCGACTTGCCGGACCCGTCACGAGATTTGCGGCAGGTCTCTGTTTCCAGATTCAATTGCACGCTACGATTGACATATTCTGCTCTACTTGATTGTCTTCTTTGAACACAGACTAGACACCGGGGGTTAAACTGGTTCGCCCTATTATCACGAGCTGCCTTCGATCCACTTTTACTCAAAACCTTACCTCCTCCGAGGAAGAGTGGTTGCTTCAACCGATCTTTCAAACACATTAACGAAATGTTCTTCGTTTCCATCTCGCAGCTTATCCTTCCGGAGGGACTTGGGGCATCAGTCGATTCCACTACCGAGGCAATCCAGGAGTTGGAGGTACAACTCGTCTCTCTTTTTTGACGGAGTAACCGGAGTAGCATAGTTCTAGAACCTTGTATCCTCTCTTCCTCAGGAAGGAGCGTAGTTCCTCATCCCTGACCACCTGGGTATTGCCAAGATGGACCCGTCCGTTAACAAACGCTATCAATGGTCTAGGTTCCGTACGGAAATAGAAGTCTGCTGTTGTTACTGGAATCTCGACCTGTGTCTGGTAGAATATCCGACCTTCTTGAAGCTTGAATGCTAGCTCTATTTCCATCCGGGAAGGATTTACGTGTAGTCGTTCGCGCCGGTAGCTCCGCTGACTCGACATCTGTGGGGTTGACCTATCCTTCGGATATTGCTCAGACACGAGAACGAAACTGTCGAGGACATCTCTCAACTCGGGAGCTCCTCTAGAGCCAAATCTAGGCGACTACACCATTTTTTATCCGCAAACTTGGTTTCTGAGAGCAGCAGAGATTGGATCTTCCTACACATTTCATGTTCGGTCTTGCAGTCGGATTCGTATTCTTCGGACGGCCAGATATCGCGTTTCTCATCAGCCTGGGAGCATTAATTCCGGATTTAGATAGGGAATACTGGTTCATTCCGTCTAAGCTCTACGCTGACGAGCAGATTCATCGGGCTGGTCTGCACAACGTCTTCATCATTTCAGTCACCTATCTTGTGAGCCCGTTCCTGTCACTCGGGGTCTTCCTTCACGTTCTCCAAGACTCATTTACAACTGTGAAGGATCGAGGCGTCGAGTGGTTCTACCCAATTACTCGCCTCGTAAAACGCGGAATGTATGACTCTCAGGGTAATCCTCGACCGACAGACCCTGACAAGCACGTTTACTTTTACCAGGAGGACCCTACTGGGCTGGTAGAACATGCCGATCCCGATCTTCAAGAATCGGGTCCGGTGCCGTGGCGAAGGGTCTACGGCTTCGCACAGAACAGCCACCTCTTAGACCGAGGATTCCTGTTCGGCTCAGCCGCAATTATCTTAGTCTGGTTAATCGCGCCTTTCGACCTTAGTCGGTACATACTAGCCCAAGGCTACCTCTACGCAAACCCAGTACTTCTGGGAGTCCAATTCGGATGGCTCGCGGTAGCCTACTTATCCGGAGAACTCGATAGGAGAGACAGCACTGTGGGTCCCAGACTGGGACGATTCAATTTCATCAAGTATCCTCTGTTCGCAGTGGGTCTCGTTGGCCTCGGAGGTTGGCTTCTTGCAATTTTTGAACAGGTCAGGGTAAACGTCTCGACGATATTTTCGAATCCAGCTCAAGTGATTCTGAGCTGTGTCGTTACTCCAATTGTCGGAGCCACAATCGTCTGGTGGGAGACAAGAAAGGGTAGAACTACAATGGTGTGAAGTCAGTCTTTCTCATACAATCTAACTCCAATAGAAGGAAAGTTATACTCATTACCCTGCGAGCATCGCTTATGGGAAAGGAAGATGCTTTCGAATTACTGAAGAGCTTATCCGAAGATCCGACCAAGCTCGGGCTGTTCATTGACAATCAATCAATTTTCTTGCAAAAAACTGGTCTGCGGGTTACTACCGAAGAAGTGCAACAGATTCTTGACATCATTGCGGGCCTCAAGCCGCGCGATGAGATGGCTCCGAAACTGACAAGATCCCTGCTAAATGTTCTAGACCAAATTGAAAATGGTTTCAAATATATCCAGAACATGTACTTGCTCGCGTTTGGCGTCGGCATCGGTTTGGTTGGACTGTCCGTAGCGTTGGGAATATTCGCCCGCGAGAACATCTTGTCAATTGCTTTCGGAGGACTGGGAACCGCAGACATAGTCCTATACTTCGTGTATCGCCCCGCTGAACTGCTTCAGGAAAGTAGAGCAAAACTGGCGAAGTTGGTCATGGCTTTCATAGGCTGGTTGGACGATGCTCATGATTGGAATGCCGTGTTTCTAAGGGCTATCGGCAGAGCTGATCAAGGAGGCACGATTCAAGAATTAGTGGCCGAGGTATCAAAGATCTCGGATGAAAAGATCGCGCATGTTAAGGATACAATCAAGACCATTGAGGACTCGTCAGCGCCAAAAACTACTTAGATCCATATGCTGAAGGGTCCGATGACTACCGTTTGCCTCTGAGCAGTCATAGGCTTTCTTGAAACTGTAATGTCTGCGTTGGCTTTCCGAAGGAGCTTCTCTCTCTGATAGAATAACACAAGAAGTTTAGTTGTACATTCCTCTTGATGATGGGGGGTCACTTGAAAGGTAGCCAAGCTGCTGGTTCCTTGATGAGGAACTGTTAGTAACGCTCTTTCAGGCGATATCTCAAAGTCTTTTCCCTGTGGAACAACCACTATGGGTTCTTGTTGTTCTACTGCAAGTCGCAAGCGTTCGCGAACCTCCTTTGAGATGACTTTAGTCTCATCTTCTCCGACCTCTCCCTTCAGGAACACGTTAACTTCATTCACGGCGTACGCCATCATCGGAGTGGGAACATGGACTTCGCCCATTATGGGCAAAAGCCTCCGAGTGGAGCCAGACGCGTCGGTGGGGATAGATAAACGGTCAATGTCAACTGACGGGGACTCTGAATAGGCGTCCACTTCGATGGCGGATCGTGTCTCTTCAATCGCGGACGCTCCTCCTTCTTTCTCCTTCCACGCTTTGACAGCGTCGAGCATGCTCATGCCCGCCGACATCTTGTCCTTCAGGAAGAGGTTGTATTCGCTGGGTTTTCGCTTCTCTTTCTTGGCAGGCTTCTTGCCCAAACGAGCGATAGTGCTCTCTTGTCGTTTCAACCCCTCCGAGATGCCTTTGAGTTGTTTGCTAGCGGAGACATGTCCTTCCTCAGGATATCCGAGCCGGGTCTTTGGATTGCCGAGCTCCGGGAGGAGAGCCTTTGGTTTCTCCAGACTTGAGAGTCTTGCCTTTGCTCTGTTGATTTCCGCAAAGAGAGATTTCGGAATGCCCCTATTCGTTGGCATCCCAACTGATCTTCGGGTTGATCGATTGCGTTGAGTTGTTTTTGAGAATCTACGTGTTCGTATGTTCGTCCCCCGTAGAAAAGCAAAGAGCCATCTTGACCGATAGCCCGCTTCTTGCCGTTCTCGATCTCGAAGACTCAACGTGTCCTGGGACAGGAGAAGACGCGACAGTACGTTGCGCTGTGCCAACAATCTTTCTTTGAGTGGAGACGCTACTACGTTGGACACTTCCGGCAGTACGATCTGTGTTCGCGGATACGTGAGTGCGGTTTTAGTCAGGGGTTTCTGGTCGGCTATCCATCTCTCTCTTCCACCCTCCATCAAGAGACTTTTGAATCCATACAGATGAAGCTGGAGGAATGCATGAGTCGCAACCAGATTTTCCCGATCGCCGTAGAGAACGAGTTTTGTCGCCTTGGTGACGCCAGTCCTCGCGAGAAGTTCCTCCAACTGGCTCTTTGCTATGTTGGGCTCACTTGTTGACAGATCTAGGTCCTTGCGCCAATCCCAGAACACTGCGCCGGCAATGTGTCCGACCTTGTCGTAGGCCTGAGAGTTGGATGATACTTCTACAATACGGGTCTCAGAATCATCAAGATGCTCCAGGACCCATTCTGTCGACACAAAAATCCCTGATGTTTTCTGCGGCACTTTCGAGACCTTTGACTATGGTAAACGGGTTCGGCGCGCGATCAATCTTTTGAGTGAGACCACTGACCATCAATTGACCCCACGAGAAGCAAATAATTAAGCGTCTAGGTGAAAATTCTTCGTTATAGATAATTGGCTCGACCTTGGTCAATCAATGAGCGCAATTGTTCGGGCATGTTACTTTTGCTGATCTCATATCTTTAGAGTTGACTAGTACATGGGCTGTCCTCAGAGACGGGTGCAGATCTTTGAGTCTTAGGCCTTCAAACAGCGGCGAATGGATCGACGTCGCGGCGAAAGATTGTCTGAGAATACTTTTGAAGGTCCTCCTAACGATGCAACTGCTTTTGATGACAGTTCGGGTGAGAATGCAAAGTCGTCGAGGATCGTGGTGGTGGGTTCGAAGTATCTGATTGTTTTTGCGTGGGCTTTCTCGGGTTGTAGCGTGTTGATGGTTTTTGTTTGCATGTGTCGTGGTGTAGTTTCCATCCGTAGCGTGTTATGATACGAACCTCTCTGGGTCGGAGCGTGGTTTCTAGGTGTTTCTGATTATTGCTTGGACCCAGAGCATGATGAGCTAGTGCTTAGACACGCGAAAGAAACTACTGCCTGATGAGACATGGTCTCATTGCCGTAGCAATCCGATTTGCGCCGTTTGGCTCTTCGACTAATCCGTACAGATACTCTAGGAAAGTACCTATGAAATGGCTTGATTTGAGATTTCGCGAATTGAAGGATAGGATCATGTTACTTTTACGCAGTAGAAAGAGTACAAGAATGCTTTCCCCTTGGAAGGCAATTTCCAAACATCCCTTGATACCTCAGGATAGAAACCGCATCCGCAAAGCCTACAAAGCAACGCAAGACGTTACAAGGTCAATAAATAGAGGGCGAGACCCTACAGTCAAAGTAGAATCTAGCCTCGTGGAAAAGTTGGAAACCCTATCCCCTGAATTGGAAGCGTTTTCCGAAATCGCTGAACAGTTGGAAGGAATGAAAATCGATGGGAAGGTTGACCTCAATGTGCTACCCAAGTTCGAGTACTTGATAGACCGCATGAAGAAGCTTGAGGATGACTGGACCTCAGCGGGGAAAATGCCGACAGCCGACGCGTTCGTCCTTTACCACGCAGTACGTAACCTTCGACTCGTACTCTCAGCAACAGAGCAGAGATTCGCGACATCAAAGAAGGTAAAGGGTGACAACCCAAGGGTTGTGGACGATTCACTTGAAGTGCTTCCTTATGCAAGCGGTCTTTTTGCCACAGTTCTGTTCGTGAAAGATCAACCCATCGATCACGGAATCAGAACGCTACTAATGGAAAAGGTCAGAAATCTCCGAAGCGTCGCGGGCAAGGCGTCGCTCCTGCCGACCATCGAAAAGGAATCGGCAGGTGTCGATCAAAAGCTATTAGACAAAAGTCTCCATCGCCTTGCCAGTGATGTCCAGGAGATAATCGGTGAGACATAGAGTCTTCATCGAAACAAGTGTCCTAGTTTCAGCTTCGATTTATGCCGCTTCTGAAAAGACCCCCGTTAAGCTAAAGCATCCTTTCTTTGACGAATGTTCCGACCTTTTCGGTTTGATTCGAAAGCACAAACTCAAACGACTCGGAATCTCAACTATGGTTGTGCAGGACGAAGCTAACGGTGTCCTTGAAAAAGCGATTATTCGGCAATTGGAGTCCGAGAAATACCCGAGGGAAAAGTGGTTCGAGGTTATGTCGTTCTTGCTCAGCACATGTGGAGACAGAATGCGAGAGCTCTCGGGTTTACTACAGTGGGAACCCGTGGACGAGAAAGACGCCGAGGAGATCTACAAGAAAGTACTGGCGACATACCTGGATCTCCGACAAGAAGCTGCCTTTGCAGATCCCGCCGGGGACGCAAATTTCAAGGCGAAGCTCGCCCCCGGACCGCTGAGAAGAATAGCGTCATCAATTTACAAAAAACAAGAAGTGCAAGAAAATCTCCAGCTTCTCTCTCTGCTGAGGGGTTTCCCAAGCGAAAAGGATCTCAGAATCCTGAGCGATGCAATCCACCTTCTAAGGCACTACAAAGGAGTGGGGGAGGCAACCCAAATGTTTCTGGCGTCTTGCGACACTTTACTATCTCCAAAACGTCTGAGGAATGGAGGGTACTCCAACAAGGTCACGAAAAGGATCTTGCAGGACTACGATTTGGAGTGCGCATGGCCGCATCAAATCTGCCTGAACCTTACAGGCCTTTGATTAATGTCACCTTGCGGCAATGATCATTCGTCTGTTGGGTTTCTGGTTCTCTCGGTTAGACGGGGTATGAGCCGTAGGCGTAGGGTCCGGCTGTGTCTTCTCTTTTCGTTCTCGCGATGGTAGCCCAACTGTTACCATTTGCGGTTACCAGACCCGTTACCAGTCGAGAAATGTCAATTGTAGTTGCGTCTTGCGACAGAATCCTCGTGTTTGGGAAGTTCTATGGGAGGAGGTTGCAAGTTTCGATCTATGTCCCTTGATTGCAGAAAGATAGGGTCAGTGACCTGATCATCCCTAGGGAAACGCCTTGAAAACGGCTGAGGGGCCATGACGATGTAAAGGTCTGCGAGAGACTAGGGATCGGTTATACGGACTGGTTGAGCGATCTATGCTAAGATCCGCTGAGCCAACGACGCTCTGGAAAAATTGGGTATGCGTATGAGTCTCGCGACACAGAACCCCCGTTCTTCAAGGGGAATTAACAAGATGCAATCCCTTGTCCTCTTGGTTCTCTTTTAAATTCGGTCAATGGATAGTCGTTGGGCCATGCATCCGTATACGACTGACATGTATGAGGGAATGCTTGCCGAGACCATTATGCTGCCGGGCCATAATGGAGACATAATCAACGCCTACTATGCGCGACCACTTGGTCCCGGA
>WNFW01010417.1_pt1 | contig 10441 bp, 13 predicted proteins | sample 5400131 | NCBI WGS metagenome assembly WNFW01 (sample SAMN13153362, study PRJNA577476) | soil metagenome | isolation source: 20 cm soil or saprolite under grassland replicate 1 | place: USA:California | collected 2016-06-15
AAAGATGAAACCCAGCTTTTTTTAGACAAACTGAAAGCAGTGGTTGACCCGGAGGAGAAGCGGCGCATCATAGGTGGACTTTTTGTCGACGCGCAGTCTAGAACGATGGCAGAATACGGCATTGATGAGGGTCAATGGCTCCTTGGTCAGGGGACAATCTACCCGGACACTATTGAATCTGGTGGCGCAAGCGGGCGTGCGGCTGTTATCAAGACACACCACAATAGAAGTCGCGAAATTTTGGCGCTGCTTGAGAAGGGGTTGGTTATTGAGCCCTTGGCCGAATTTTACAAAGACGAAGTCCGAGAGTTGGGCCGGCTGTTAGGCCTTCAGCCTAAATTGACCAACAGGTGGCCGTTTCCTGGCCCGGGTCTGGCGATTCGATGCCTTTGCACTCGAAATCCTGAAAAAGCCACACGGCTTGAAAAGCCTTTAGAAGCTTTAATGGAGAGCTCAGACTGTGAGGGTGTGGTGATACCGATCAAAAGCGTTGGAGTTCAAGGTGACAGTCGAACTTATAAACACGTGGTAGCACTTCGACATCGACAGCAGCATTTGGATTATGAAATGCTTCAGAGCTTGAGTACCAAACTATGCAACGTACACACGACCACAAATAGAGTTATTGCCCTTATCACCGGTCCTGCAACAGGTCTCATGGATGTTTTTGTTAAGCCTGCGACTCTGACTGAGGAGCGGTTGGAGATGTTAAGGGAGGCTGACTTCATTGTGAGACGTCGAATGGAGCAAGCTAAACTTGCAGAGAAAGTGTGGCAGTTTCCAGTTGTTTTGGCGCCCATTTCTTTCCGGGCCGGTGAAGCAATAATACTTCGGCCAGTAAATTCCGAAGATGGTATGACCGCTGGTTTTGCAAGATTACCGACGGATCTGGTTCACGAGATGGCGGACGAAATAATCAACTTGGGGAAAGGCAAGATTGATGCGGTTTTTCTTGACGTGACCAGTAAGCCGCCAGCCACGATCGAATGGGAGTAAGCCAGGGCGGACCTGGGATAATTCCCTTCGGATCCGAAAGGAAGCGAAAACGATTTGTAATCATATAAGATCAGCCGAATACTTTCTGAGCCCCGTGCGGAAAGAGCACGACTGCAAGAGTGATCCTCAGGATCGGCCCCAACGCCGCTGCCAGTTTGTAACAGCCATCGCCGGCGCCAACCACGAGGGTACGCATAGATCAGCTCGTTGCAGCCCTGCTACACCAACTTAGAATCGCGAAACGACCCACAGGCAGCCGCCCACCGCGACCAGATCTTCAAGTAGGGCGACGTAGATGTCCCGCGTACTCAGCGCTTTCACGAGCCGCGTCCGCGCCTGGTAGCCGCCGAAGCACCCCACAACTCCGCCGATGGCACCAAGCACGGCGCCAAGAAGGGCTCCTTGAGGTCCGCTATCGGTAACGCATGCGCCCGTCAACCACCCGTCACAATACGCGCGATCAAGCCCGGGGGCGACGTGCGGCTCGGTGTCTGCGGCCGTTTGTCGGCGATAAGTTCGATGACTGCGAGCACGGTAAAAATCCCGACAGAGGGAACTGCGCCAATGAGAGAGAGTGGGCGCTGGATCTTCAGCCAGCCCAGGTGCACAGCCCACGCAGTCGTCGCGGGAGCCATAAGCGAGCGCAGCCCCGCAAAGAATCCAATTAGAAAGGCGAAGAGAAGTTTCATTGTATTTTCCCGTATTGCGTTGGCAGCGCAGGAGCGAGCACCTACTCGGCGCTCACTCTTACGTTCACCGAATCAACGCAGGCCGCTGGTGATATAGAGCGTCTCGCCGGTGATCCACGCCGAATCTGAAAAGGCGAGAAAGACGGCGGCAGTCGCGATGTCCTGTGTCTGTCCAATGCGCAGTGGGGTCGGCGATTCAAGGGGGCTATTGTGGTGAGTGAGTTGCACAACACGCATCTTCGACATAGTTCCTCCGATCGTATGGTTCATCAAGCGGCGTCTCAGTGGAGTTCGGAGTGCCGCTTAGTTACTCTTTCGCCGGTCCGCTCGCTCGTCTTCCTTATGAACGAGCGCACGAACGTTCCGTCCACGCTTCCTGAGCAACTGTATCGAGTAGCGCCCGGTCTCACCGGTTGCGCCGGTCACAGGAACAACGGATCACTCATCGCTGCCTCCATTACATTTCATAGATAGCAGCATATGCTCGAGATGGAGCAACGGATGTGCCAGACAGATCAATGTCCGGAATCTAAAAAAAAGCATGAGGATCAGGAGAGTCGCAGAACTGCAGCTCGGCTGCGGACGGATTGTGTCGAAGATCACTTGCCTACTCTAGGTCCTTGTCTGTTGACTACCAAATACCTAAGGGCGACCGTGACCGCAAAGATTTTAGTGTTGAAAAACTGCAAGAGCTAGTTTTGCATACGAGGTTACGAAGGTCCAGCCGTGATGAACGCTTAAAAACCAGGGGCTCTGGGGCGACCGTATGAGCGTCTTGTCTTGTCATTGCTGGCAATTATTGTCACTTTTGTCAGTAAAAAAACCCTAAACATACTGTAACCACCTATAACGAAAGCATTTCCGCGCTGGAATAAGTTATGCGGGTTGGGATTTTCGAGCATGCGGCATCCGTTTGTCTATCTCACACTGGCAAGCGTTGGCTAGAAGCATGGGGAACAGTTTCATTAACCCGGCGTTTTCTTGGGTTACCGGGCACGCAGTACTAACAGTGACGTCGATCGTGATCCTGAGTCTATGGGCTGCGCGGGTTTGCAGCAGAAGAAGCAAACTCAGGTGCCCTCACTGCGGTAGTATACTAATCCGCCGATCCCATCGAAGGAATTTAATGGAGAAGGTCCTGAGCCTAGTTCCAATCCATCCCTTCCGGTGTGATGATTGCGGGCAGCGATTCAAGAAGCTGCGCTAAATAATATCCAAATTGGTTCGAGTTCCTTTGATCCCTCGCCGCCAACGGTAAAAACCCGACCTTGTGAGGGGTTCTTGCGTTGCTATGATTTCGCTGCAATAAAATTTACGCTGTTTTGTCCAGCTCATCGGGCTGGGAAATTTCTTTTCAAACCTCCAACGCTTTTATATCTTGCCAAATTCGGTTCAATTTCTTTGCGACCTCCGCTAGTTTCTGCTCCTTGTTCGATCAAGCTCACCGGTAACTTGGTATAATCAAGAGCGGATTTTAGTAACGATCTCTTTTCGACTTCCTAACGGCTCCGAAATTCTTGGCAAAATCTTTTACCGAGGTGAAGGGCAAACGTCCTGACCCAGGGATGGGGAGGTTGGAGATGGTGGTGGGAGGAGAGGAATTGGGGTGGGAGTTGGCACTAATCCGCCTGTGCTGATCTGCAGATTATCAAAATCTGCTGTTCCCGCCGCTCCATTGAAATCAACGATATTAAGGAACATATCGGTAAGGTATTGAGTAAAAAGTACTGTAGCTTGTTCAGTTATGCTTCCAATAAGATTACCGTCCATATAAACATCCACCCGACCTAAAGAAGGGTCGGCGCTCAGATAAACGACCAAAGAAAAATTTACCCATCTATCGTATTGAATCGACCCCAGTTCTACCCTTTGCACACCACCGCTGCCCGATTGATTTGCAACATAGAGTTTGCCGCTCTGGCTGCCCAGCCATATAGTCCGCCCGCCCGCAGGATCGATGCGGTATCCTTGAAAAAGTTGCCACAGCATGTTGTCCTGACCGGCAGGATTTGAGCTCGGAATGCGCATTGAAAAGCTATAGGTTACCATTTGGTTGATCGTATCGGGAGCGGAGCCTATCCAGAGCTCGGCGCGGGTGCGGGAGCAACTGGTAAAGAAACTTGTGCCGCAATCTTCCGGACTTGCAGTCATTCTTAGAAAATGGTTGCCGTTGGATTCGGTTAGGATCGTTGTAGGTATTTTGTTCGGCATGAGCGAATCCGCATTGGGAATCAGGCCGTCCTCAAAATTGTAAGCCAAAACGACACCAGCGCTTGCCGAGTGAGCGATTAAAAATAAAGAAAAGAATACGACCGATGAGCCGAGGAGCTTAGAAATTGTGCGATTGGGTGCGATTGGGCATGTTTTTAGCATTAATAATCTCCCTCGCGACAGAGGGAGGTTTGTAAGCTATATATTAACAGTCAATCATGCCGGCGCAAAGGGAGAGAGTTATCCACGTTAATTTTTAAAAGTAAAAGATTCAACCCCCCATCCTCCGACCCGCATTTTCGTAATGCAGGACCTAACTCTCAACCCGCTGATTGTCACTCTTTCCAAAAATACGAACTGGATCATCGGCGGACCTCATAGTGCCGTGCTCGACTCGGGATGAAACGGACAGCTCTTCACTCCCTGATGAATCGGTCCAGAAAATGTTCGCGCCCCCTTTAATTCTGCCTTTCAATTCTGCACACTTGATAGAAAGCGCAAAAAATTCTACGGACGTGTCCTTAGGACACTCGCTCATTCGTCGTATTAGTGAAGCGAAACAAAAACCCATTGTAAGCACCACGCGAAAACGCTCAACCACAAAAGGAGATCGTCATGGGCAGACCTGTTATTCACTGGGAGCTGTTATCGAAGGATCCGGCGAAACTGTCGGACTTCTACGAGAAGGTCTTCGCCTGGAAGATTCAGCACTTTCCGGAAATGAATTACCGCGTCGTCGAAACCGGCGGCCAGGGCGGCATCAACGGCGGCATCATGCAGCCGAAGCATGAGGAGCCCTGGCCCGGCAACATGACCTTCTACATCGACGTCGACGACCTCGCGGACTATCGCAAGCGCATCATCGCAGTGGGAGGCAAGATCCTCGTCGAAGAGCAGGAGGTCCCCGGCATGGGCGCGTTCTCGCTCTTCACGGATCCCGAGGGGCGCATGATGGGACTGTGGAAGCAGGCCAAGAAGCAATGAAGCAGATCCGGAGATCTTCGCGTCTTGTACCTGCATCACGATTGCGGCCTTGGCTGCCGCTGGCGCGGCTTCGATGGTAAAGTGACCCATATTGGATGTAAAGAACCTCGTGCGAAGTCAGCGAAGCTCAGAGAGTAGTAAAAAATATAATTTGCGGACTGAGAGATTTACTACCTCAACGGATCTCCTCTGATCCGAATTGTGTGTGTATGTCGCAGTCCAGCGCGTGGGTCGGGCAGCAAATCCAGCGCTCCATCGACGGTGGCAAGTCGTTGGCGTTGCCTGAGCACAAACCCTATCAGGAGGCGTCAAGCGGTTTCCTCGATGCGGCAGGCAACACATGGTGGATAGCAATCCAAAAGCCGACGTAGGCGTTGTGGCCGAACAAGCGCGCAACAAGGTGGACGCCGTCTACCGCTCCGATTCGCGCCGCGTCCTCGCCACCTTGATCCGCCTGCTAGGCGACTTCGATATCGCCGAGGAGGCGCTGCACGATGCGTTCAATACAGCTTTGGAGCAATGGCCGCGCGATGGTGTGCCGGCCAATCCACGGGCTTGGCTTGTATCGACCGGCCGCTTCAAGGCGATCGACACAATCCGCCGGCGTGCTCGATTTGAACCGCTGCCAAATAATATTGAGACACGACTCGCCGCCGATGGCGCTGATCCCGCGGCGTGGGACAATGAAAGTGTCGAGGACGACCGGCTGCGCCTCATCTTCACTTGCTGCCATCCAGCGCTATCGCCGGACGCCCAAGTGGCGATGACCTTGCGCGAAGTCTGCGGCCTCACGACCGAGGAGGTCGCGCGGGCCTTTCTCTCATCGCCGCCCACAGTGGCGCAACGCATCGTGCGCGCGAAGGCGAAGATCCGTAATGCACGAATACCTTATGAGGTGCCGTCGCCAAACGATCTGCCGGACCGGCTGGATGCCGTTCTGCGAGTCGTCTATCTTGTTTTTAATGAAGGATACTCCGCTTCATCGGGCGCCTCAGTGACGCGCCATGATGTTTCAGGCGAGGCGATCCGCCTCGGCCGGCTTCTTCTGGAGTTGCTGCCGGAGCCGGAAGTGGCGGGACTGCTCGCGCTGATGCTGCTGCAAGAATCGCGGCGAGCGGCGCGCACGTCGCCGTCCGGAGACCTCGTGTTATTGGAAGACCAAGACCGTTCGCTCTGGAGCCGCGAATATATAAAGGAAGGCTTGGCGCTGGTCCAACGGGCGCTCTCGTCGCGGCGATTCGGCCCCTACACGCTCCAGGCCGCAATTGCGGCGGTGCATGCCCAGGCGTCGAGCGCCGCTGCGACGGACTGGACGCAAATCGTTGGATTATATGATGTGCTGATGCGGGCGGAGCCGTCGCCCGTGGTTGAGCTGAACCGTGCGGTGGCCGTGGCAATGCGCGACGGTCCGTCTGCGGGGCTTGCGCTGATCGACGCCATCCTGGGACGTGGCGATCTCTCGGACTACCACCTCGTCCATGCGGCGCGGGCGGATCTCTGCCGGCGGCTGGGGCGAACGGCGGAAGCGCGCGCTTCTTACGAACGGGCATTGAGCCTCGCGCAGCAGGAGCCGGAACGACGGTTTCTGGAACGGCGGCTGGCTGAATTAAATTAAATAATCGCGTTGTCGATTTTGGCTTACGGCGAACGACTATTTAATGTGAGGGCCACACGGCTCCAGAATAAAAAAGGAGGGATGACGATGCGATTTATGATCCTGGTTAAGGCCAGCAAGGAGTCGGAAGCAGGGGTAATGCCAAGCCAGCAGCTTCTGACCGAAATGGGCAAGTTCAACGAAGAGCTGGTGAAAGCCGGCGTGATGCTCGCGGGCGAAGGACTCCATCCGAGCTCCAAGGGCGTGCGCGTCAGGTTCTCCGGTGGAAAGCGGACGGTGATCGACGGACCGTTCGCCGAGACCAAGGAGCTGATCGCCGGCTTCTGGATTTGGCAGGTGAAGTCGAAGGAAGAAGCAATCGAATGGGTCAAGCGCTGCCCCAATCCCCATAACGAGGAGACCGAGGTCGAAATTCGCCAGGTGTTCGAGGCCGAGGACTTCGGTGCCGAGCTCACGCCTGAGCTCCGAGAGCAGGAGGAGCGCCTACGCGCACAATCAGAAGAACTGGCAAAGACGGCAAAACGCTGAAACACTGCCGAGATGATCGACCCAAAACTACCGAAGGAGGAAAACATGCACATCGAACCCTATCTGTTTTTTAATGGCCGATGCGAAGAGGCGGTCGAGTTCTATAAGAAGGCACTTAGCGCGGAAGTGACAATGCTCATGCGTTTCAAAGAAAGCCCGGAACCGCCACAGCCCGGCATGGTGCCGCCAGGTTCTGAGAATAAAATTATGCATGTCAGCTTTCGCATCGGCGATACCACGGTGATGGCTTCCGACGGGCGCTGCACCGGACAAACCGACTTCCATGGTTTTTCGCTCTCACTCACGGTCGCAAATGAAGCGGAGGCCGAGCGGAAATTTGCCGCGCTAGCGGACGGTGGCCAGGTGCAGATGCCGCTAAGTAAAACTTTCTGGTCGCCGCGTTTCGGCATGGTGGCGGATCGCTTTGGGGTGGCATGGATGGTCACCGTCGCGCGTTGAAATGGAGCCAATGCATTCGCGAGTCAAACCTCAACACATGACAGGGTTGCTTACCTTTTCTTTCGTCGATTCGATGCAAAGCAGCAAGGTTCGTCTCTCATTGGAGGAACTATGAAATACATCTGCCTTGGATACCTTGACGAAAAGAACTGGGAGACGATGTCCGAAAGCGAGCTGAACGCCCTCGTAGATGAGTGCTTCGCCTACGAAGATCTGCTTCGAAAGAACGGTCACTTTGTTGGCAGCGAAGCGCTCCAAACCCCTCGGAATGCCACCACACTGCGATGGAAGAACGGCAAGGTGTTCATCACCGATGGCCCGTATGCCGAGACGAAAGAGCAGTTAGGCGGGATCCTCGTGCTCGAAGCCAGGGACCTGAACCACGCCGTCCAGTTGATGTCGAAGCACCCAGGCGTGAAGGCAGGTCCCTGGGAGACCGCCCGGCTGAGGACTTGACCAAAATGATCCGCGAAAGCGAGCGGCGCCGCTCAAACGAAAATAATTGAAAGGATGCTAGATGGAAAAAATTACTCCATGCTTGTGGTTCGATAATAACGCTGAGGAGGCGGTGAATTTTTATACATCCATTTTTAAGAACTCAAAGATCGGGAATATATCGCGATATGGGGAAGCGGGATATGAAATCCACGGAAAACCCGCGGGTACAGTGATGACTATAGAATTTGAACTCAATGGGCATGCGTTTACAGCACTCAACGGCGGTCCAGTATTCAAATTCAATGAGGCCATATCATTCCAAGTCGGGTGCGAGTCTCAAGAAGAAGTAGACTACTATTGGGGGAAACTTTCCGAAGGGGGTGATAAGAAGGCACAACAATGTGGTTGGCTTAAAGACAAACATGGTGTTTCATGGCAGATCGTTCCCACTGTTTTAGGCAAGATGTTGCAAGACAAGGGCGCCAAGAAATCGGAAAGTGTCATGAAGGCGCTGCTTCAAATGAAAAAACTTGACATAAAAACTTTAAAGCAAGCATACGAACAAGGATGAAAATGCTCGCGCTCAAAGGCACAGTCCCTCTGGGGTGAGACGAACTATTTTAAGGCCGATCAAAAAGGTCCCAGATGCAAGGCGCGCGAAGGTTCGAGAGCGGAGGCGTACTCTTCTAGTACGTTAACATGAAGCGGGCCGAGCGCAACGAAGCAGATGGGCCTTTTTTAGCGGCCTGTTAAGGACGGAGGCACTGAACATGAAATATATGCTGCTGATTTATTTTGACGAGCAAGCGGCGTTGAGCGAGACCGAGCGGCAGGAGTGTTACGCGGAATCAACGCAGCTCGCGCATGAGATTCATTCGAGCGGGCAGTATCTGGCAGCCAACCCGCTGCAACCAACGTCAATGGCGACCAGCGTCCGGGTGCGCAACGGCAAACGGCTCGTGACCGATGGTCCATTCGCGGAGACGCGGGAACAACTGGGCGGCTACTTCCTCATCGAAGCCAAAGATCTTGATGAAGCCCTCGGCATTGCCGCGCGGATTCCCATGGCACGCAAGGGGACCGTGGAGGTCCGGCCGGTGATCGATATCCCGGGCTTGCCGGTAGAATAGTATCCGTGAAAATTATCAATAAGCAGGAAATTTCCGCAACGGTCATCGGAGAGATCTTCACTTCGTTCTGGATGACGTTTTTCGCAGGTGTCATTCTGAGCGCAGCGAAGAATCTCGTTTTTTTCCGATTTCCGTAAAATGATCCAATGACACTAATAACAAAGGAGTAAAACTATGAGCGGAGTAAGAGTATTGGTTGGGACACGGAAGGGCGCGTTCGTCCTCACGTCAGACGGAAAACGCGAGCGGTGGGACATCAGCGGCCCCCACTTTGCGGGCTGGGAAATGTATCATCTCAAGGGTTCTCCCGCGGACCCGAATCGGCTTTATGCGTCGCAGTCGAGCGGCTGGTTCGGGCAGATCATTCAACGCTCGGATGACGGCGGCAAGACCTGGCACCAACCCGGAACACCCCCGGGCGAACCGACCACCACCCCAGAGGGCATGCCCAAGGCCGAGAGCAACAAGTTTGTTTACGACACGTCTCCTGAAACCGGCAAGCCTCTCACCACGCACCAGTGGTACGACGGGACGCCGCACCCCTGGGAGTTCAAGCGCGTCTGGCATCTGGAACCGTCGCTGACCGATCCGGATACTATCTATGCCGGGGTTGAAGACGCCGCGTTGTTTCGCTCGACCGACGGCGGGAAGAACTGGCAGGAGCTTTCCGGATTGCGCGGCCACGGAACCGGGCCCAAATGGCAGCCGGGGGCCGGCGGGATGTGCCTGCACACGATAATTCTCGATCCGAGCGACCCGAACCGGATTTTCATCGCGATCTCGTCTGCGGGCGCGTTCCGCAGCGACGACGCCGGGAAAACTTGGAAGCCGATCAACCGCGGCCTGCATTCGCAATACATCCCGGACCCCACTGCGGAGGTCGGCCACTGTGTTCACCGCATCGCGATGCACCCGACCCGTCCGGGCGTGCTGTTCATGCAGAAGCACTGGGACGTGATGCGCAGCGACGACGCCGGCGAGTCGTGGCACGAGATCAGCGGCAATTTGCCGACCGACTTCGGTTTTCCGATCGACGTGCACGCGCACGAACCAGACACCATCTACGTCGTTCCGATCAAGAGCGACTCCGAGCATTTCCCGCCCGACGGGAAGCTGCGCGTGTACCGGAGCCGCACCGGCGGCAACGAGTGGGAGGCGCTGACCAAAGGCCTGCCGCAAAGCGACTGCTACGTCAACGTGTTGCGCGACGCGATGGCGGTCGATTCGCTCGATAAGTGCGGCGTGTACTTCGGCACCACCGGCGGGCAGGTGTACGCATCGGCCGATGCCGGCGACAACTGGGCGCCCATCGTCCGAGATCTTCCGGCCGTGGTGTCCGTCGAGGTCCAGACGCTGTCATGATAATCCGAGTCACACTTCCGGCACATCTG
>WNFW01004106.1_pt1 | contig 10438 bp, 3 predicted proteins | sample 5400131 | NCBI WGS metagenome assembly WNFW01 (sample SAMN13153362, study PRJNA577476) | soil metagenome | isolation source: 20 cm soil or saprolite under grassland replicate 1 | place: USA:California | collected 2016-06-15
GCAAGCATGGAATGCGCATCCGGCTGGAAGAAAAGCCTTTTCAGATTCTGGAACTGTTACTGGAGCGTGCCGGGCATGTGGTAACGCGGAGAGCGCTGCGCGAAAGACTTTGGCCCGATACGGTTGTTGGTTACGAGCACGGGCTGAACACCGCCGTCATTAAACTTCGCGATTTACTGGGAGACTCCGCGCGGAGTCCCCGTTTCGTCGAAACTCTCCCCCGGCTTGGATATCGTTTCATTGCTTCTGTGGTTAAGCCCGGGAAGGCCGCTGCGGCAGCCAAGAGAATGCTCCTCGTCCTTCCCTTCGAGAATTTGTGTGGTGATTGCGAGCAGGAATACTTTGTGGAGGGGCTGACGGAGGAGATGATCTCGCATCTCGGACAGCTCAACCCCAAGCGACTGGGCGTGATCGCGCGAACTTCCGCCGTCCAATACAAGGCCACGAAGAAATCCATTGGAGAAATTGCTGCGGAGTTGCATGTCGACTGCGTGCTCGAGGGAAGCGTGCGCTGCGGGAAAGCGCTGGCGCCCGCATTGCTCCCCGACTAGTGCGCCATCCGCTCCACGTTCCAGCCCTCTACCACCAGTTCCGGTGCCGCGCCGTGCAGTGAGGAGGAATCAAATCTCACGGTGACGGACTTTTTCTCGCCCGGCAGCAATGAGAAATAGTTATCGCTCCAGAAGACTGGGGTGACATCCTCCCCGCCTTTGCCGCGTATGAGCCGAGGATGAACCATGAACGCGACACTGTTGCTGTTGTTCACGGCGGCCACCGCGAGCATGGAGTTGCCTCCGCTCACGTGCGCTGTTTTGGTGATCGCCACTTTTGTTTTGGGAAGGCTGTTCAGCCCGGTGAGGTCTCCAAATTCCTTCTGCGGGGTGTAAACCGTGTCGGTTCGCTTGGCCCAGTCGAGCACGTCCGCTCTTGTCGACAACCAATAGAAATTCTCACTGACCAGCTTTCCATCCGCATCACGGAGCTCGAGCTTCAGGAAATAGGTTGGCGTCAATCCATCCGGCGTTGGGAGATCGAACGCCTTCGTGCTGCTGTCCGCCCCCAAATCAAGTGTCGCCTCGCGGGAAGCTTTTTCCTTCGCATCGATGCTGTAGATTTTCGCGCTGACTTTCGTACCTTTGATTGACTCATAAGTTCCGTTGATCACCGCGACGGAGTTGTCGTCGTATGAATACTGCACATGGACCGGCTCACAAGCTTTTTTCGTGCCGAAGTAACCACCCGCTGGCACGAGGTAGTAATCGTAGAGATGCCAGATCAGGGAAGGCCATGCGTTGTTCAGCATCCACTGAATCACCCCCGTGGCCGTGTATTTGTTCCGTGCGTAGGCCTCAAACATGGCGCGTTGCCCGTCGTAGGTCATTGCCTGCGCTTTGCGCTCGTAATCTTCGAGCGACGACGCCTGTCCGTAGCGCCGGTTCAAACCTTCGGTGAAAACATCGACCGTCGTGAAACGCTCGCCGCCAGCGTGATAATTCCAAACGTCATCGATCGGCCAAAGATGATCCTTCGGGATGAATCTCTCCAGCGATTCCCGCGTCGGAATCGCCGGCCCCGGACTTGTTTCCGTATTGTAGCCGTAGGCGCCGCCCGCTTGCGTGTCTGTCAGCCAATAGACAGGCGGAACATATTCGTACGGGCCGGTCATCTTTACGCCGGAATTGCCGGTAACTTTCGTGGGCGTTTCTGAGGCAGAAGAGAGCGAGGGATTCGGCCATTCGAGTTTTTCCAGAATTCCGAGGTACATCTGCTCGACATCCGTAGGAGGCGGGCCGTCGCTGCCATAGAGCCAGACGAAGACGCTCGGATGATTGCGCAAACGGGAGATCTGACTGGTGAGCGAGGCGGCGGCCACTCTCTTCTGATCGCCTTTCCAATCCTCCCAGCGCTCCCAGGCGTCGCAGCAGGACCAACCGGGCATGACGAGAATGCCCAGCCGATCCGTCTTCTCAAAGAATTCATCGCGATCAAGGTGGCCTTCGAGGCGAATGGTATTCAAGCCCATGTCACGAACATAGGCAAGGTCAGCGTCCAGCCGGGCGGAGGACCATCTTAGAAACATGTCCTCGTCCCAAGCCGCGCCGCGAATGAGCACTTTCCGGCCATTGACCTTGAAGAGGCGATGGCCCCTGGCCGTAAGCTCCGAAGTAACTTCACGAATGCCGAAGGTGACCTCCGCCCGATCCGAAACGCGCTTGCTGCTTTCAAAGTAGAGCCTTGCGGTGTGGAGAGTGGGCGTGCCCATTTGATAGGGCCACCAGAGCTGCGGATGCTCCAGTTTGAGTTTTGGGAACTGCGCCGGCGAAAATTTTACAATCCTGGCTTCTCCGCCAGCCAGCTCCACGTCCTGTTGCAATTCAAACCCTTGCAGTTGCGCGTGCAGGATCCCTTTTACCGGAGTGGCAGAGGTATTTTGCAATTCGGCGCTGACCGTGAGCTCGGCAGTCTCGTATCCCGGCCCCAGCCTGGAAGCCACAAATGGGTTTCTCAGTGCAACTTCTCCGCTCGGCGCCAAAAATACTTCCCGCCAGACACCCATCATTTTGTCCGGGGGAGTGGGATTCCAATCCACCCAGGTGATCTCGAGGTCGTCTCTCTCCGGCGCGAAGACCTCCACGGCGATGGCGTTACGCTTGCCTGCTTGAACGAACTCGCTGACATTGAATTCAAAGGTTCGGTAGGCGCCGGCAACCTCGGTTTTGTCCGCGACCTTTCTTCCATTGACCCAGAGATTCGCGCGATAGTTAATTCCCAGGAAATTCAGCCAAGCCTTCTTGTTCTGATAGTTGGCTGGCAAATTGAACTCCGTGCGAAACCACCACGAGCAACGAAACGGGCTTCCCTCCGGCATATCGTGATTGGCAAAGAGCTCTTTGTTGGACTGAAAAACTCCTGGATAAGATCTGAGATTGCTTGCCCAGAACGGATCCGGATACGTCTTATCGGTAATCAGTGCGCCCACTACTGTTGCCGGAACGGCTGCCTTGTGCCAGCCCTTCGCGTCGAACCCGGCCGAGGAAATTTGCTCGCCAGCGGCCTTTACCTCGCACGACGACTGAATCTGCCAATTCTTGTGCAGATACGTTCGCTCTGGACGCTCATTCGGCGTATCAGCGGCATAGTTGCTGGGGCGGAGAATAGCGCACAGCGCAAAAACGCAGACGTACGACGAACCCAAGAGCGGCATGAGGCTCCTTCGAGGTTCGGCTACTTCGAATTGGCGAATCGAGAACAACGCGTCTCTAAAGGCCGGGCGGACCTATATTAAACCGTTTAAATGCTTGAAACACATTCTATTTTACTGGCTTCCCGTGTTTGACGCCCGGTCCAGGGTTTCCGCGCTGTCTTGGAGATCGGGAGGTGGTCCCGGAGAAGGGGGCCGAACCACAGCTGATTATTGCGCCCTGTTTATGCCCATTCATGCGGTTTCAACCCGATCGCCTGGTTTTGCTGGGCCTCAGTTTCATATTCTTGAATGTCGCTGATTTCAAAGGCATTCAGGGCCAGATAGCATTTTGGCAAGGGCCAGGCTTCGAGGTACGGATGAGTGTCGGTTGGTGCACTCTTGGTGCAATTTGACCTGCAAATGAGGCCATCTCAACGCAACTGGGAGCAACGTAGATTACTGAACCTGGACGTTGAAACGGGTCCTAGACTCTCGTAAGAGTGCCTAGCGCTGCTAGGACCCCTTCCATACAAGACGACCACTTTGCGGAAGATGTTCTTTAGTTGACAACACCTCCCGTTGTACCTACTGCGCGTGAACTGCGATATAGCCGTCCGTCAGTGCTCCCGACGTGTGGAAGACTGAAAGTGTGGAGGTAACCCAGCTAATGGCGAAGCGGTTCGCTCCAATCAGCGGGGCATTGCCCAGAACAATTGCGGTGTAGTGGACCGGGGTACCGTCGAGCAGGGTTCCTGCGCCTGTGATGGTGGCGGTGTTCCCTACGACGGTATAAGTGTCGACACTACCTTTCATTCCTTTGCCGCTGTCATTTTCCTGAAACTCCATCCCGCTCGAAGCTTGGCACTCACGTTTGGCCTCGAAACGGAAGTGGCCCTTATGCCCATCATCACCATTCTCGTCGCCCTCACCCTCAACCCGCGTAGCTGGGAACGTGGTAAGAGACGTCAAGAAACCACCGCTACCTGTGGGGAAAGGAGAACTCACCGGAGACAGAGAGCCGTTGCTGCTGTTGATGCGGAAGCCCGTCACCGTGTTGTCACCGTTAGCTACGTAGAGCAAGGTGCCTTCCGCATTCGTGGCCATCCCGTTGGGATCCATTGCCCCTGAATCGGGAAATGGCGAACCACTTACCTGCGCTAGGCTGCCATTCGATCCCACGTCGAGCGACGTAATGGTGCTGCTGTCCTGGTTGCTGACAAACAGCCACTGGTTATTGGGGCTGAGTATGCCCACATTGGAATTGACGCCAGGGACGAAGGAAAACGGAGAGCCTGCAATCGGGCTCAAGGCGCCACTGGAAGCGATGGTTGATACGCCCACTTCGGTCTCGGTAGAGTTAGCGATAGCGGCAAAGAGTAAATTAGACTTACAGCTAATATCCACGGAACTAGCCGCATCCGAACCACCACTACCTCCCTGGGCGAAAGGCGAATTGACGGGCGCGAGCGCACCATTGGAGCCGATGCGGAACATGGCCACGGAGTCTGAAAACGGTAGAGCAACGCCCAGGAACTTGCCGTTGGGCGATACCTTGATGCCGTCTGGCGCATCCCCTACAAAGAAAGGAGAACCTAAGATGGGCGTGAGCGCTCCATTCGACCCAACGCGGAATGCCGAAATGTTGCCGGACCCAGCATTCCCGGCGTACACGAATTTGCCATTGGGAGTCACCGCCAACGAAATGCCAAAAAAACTGCCTGATCCGCCCGTCGCGAACGGCGAGTCTGGAACGGGCGTCAAAGCCCCAGTGGTGGTATTGATAGAGAAACCGCTGATGTTATTGCTTCCGGTGTTGGCAACATAAAGAAATTTTTTCCTAATGGTGACCGTAGCAGTGTTTGAAGCGGAGAAGAGACCACTTCCGTTTCCCCCGGTCGGGAAAGGCGAACCCACCATTGTTAAGGTTCCGCCAGGTCCAACGGAGAAGCCGGTAACAGTATTTGGGCTGTCGTTGTTGTTGGTGTATACGAAAGTGGATTGGGCATGGACACTGGCCGTAAGCAGCGCAAACCCGAAGAGCACCAGGAGCGCCGCTGGGACGCACTTTACTGGCCTTTTCATAGATCCTCCTGATTTGTTTTAAGTCTTTCAGGTAACCGAGACACAATGAGTTAAGGGCCTACAAGGGGTACCTACCCAGGGGGAAAGTCGATCCGGCCGGGTATGGCATTGCACCCTAACTAATTCAGAGTAACTGTCCATCGGGTGAACACTGTAATTGTCCTTCCGGTGAACACTTGAAAGAGGACCACAAGAAATCGGGGTATCGCTACCGAAACCGCCCAAACGACCCGGGAAGGAAGCCTCGACCTGCCCTCTCTCGAAGTCCCTCGCCGGAGCGAGCCCCGGAAGGATTTTGGTCGTCAAAGTGAGGTTTTAGGAACGCAGGCGCCAACGCCACGGAAGCAATGTAACGAGTTGGGCGGTACGCTTTCTCAGGATTGTTGGTAATATAATTATTAATTATTTAACAGTATGATAATAGATATTTCGCGGCGACGCAAACCATTCTCTCCTTTTCCGGGAGACTTAGCAGCTCCTCATGCGCAGTGAATCCATCTGCGAAGCCTTCAACCCGGCCCAGACAGGTGGCATCGTTCTAGATGCGGACAGGGCTCCTGTTCCATTCACTGTCTATACTTGAACATTCTTCCAAGAACTCGCTACCCGACCTGCTGATACGCGGTTGCTCAGCAGCGCTCTTTGGGCCAGCGCTACAAGACGAACTAACAAAGAAGACAGCAACAAGCAGCGCATGAACAGTCAGCAAACGCATGGGCCCCCCACGGAACGCATTCTGTGCGAGGAATCAATGGAAGGCAATCCCTGCCGGTTACTTCTTCTTGCTCGCTTGATCCTTCGTGATCGCCGCGCAAGGGCCTTTCAAGGCGTTCCCGAGATCGCGTGTGGAATCACTGAAGATCGCATCGCCATCTATTGAACACGGCAATCTTGTTGCGATGCGCTAGTTGCTAAATTAGTGGCACCCCTTTTCCACCTTCGTGGTCGAGGATCACGGCATAATTTGCCCTCTCCTTGTTGTTGGTAACTGTGTATTCAATCACGAAGGATTGGGAAAGATAGACGTCCCGGAGGAGGGGGTCGAACCCACACGGTACTAAGTACCACTGGATTTTGAGTCCAGCGCGTCTGCCAGTTCCGCCACTCCGGGGCAACAATTCAAAATAGCACGCCCGCAGTCTGCGCTCAAGGTATCGAGTCACTTCGCAGTGGCCGAGACCTACTTGCCGGTCTTAGAACGAAAGCCGGGCGCTCAACTGCATTTGGCGTCCCGGCGTCATCGCCATGGTGATCGTTCCGAACTGCGGCGTGTTCACGTAGCGGTTCGGAGTGCCCAGGTTTACCTTGTTCAGCGCGTTGAACGCTTCGGCCCGGAACTGGAAACTGGTGCTCTCGCTGACGCGGAAGGCTCGCACCAGCGCGAAGTCCAGGGTTTGCATGCGTGGGCCATACACGGAGTTCCGGCCAGCATTGCCGTACGTAAACGCCGCGGGCGCAGCGAATGCGGCGGGATTAAACCACTCCGCGGCGGTTTGCGTGCCCGGTCCAAACACCGGCTGTCCCGTTATGTTGGCTCGGATCGGATTCTCACCTAGCACGGTTCCAGAGTTCGCTGTATCTCCAAAAACGGAGATCGTGAACGGCATTCCCGATTGGATCTGGTAGATTGTCGACAAATGCCAGTCTTGGGTTACCAGGCGAAGCCATTCCTGCCTCCGGAAAGCAGGAATATCGTAAACGCTACTCAGTGCGAAACGGTAGCGGACGTCACAGCCCGGGCCTTTTTCGGCGTTCAGATCCCTATTGTTCTGTGGGATGGACGCTTCGTCCATCGGAGAACGGAAGTCCGGCGCATTGGTCAGATTCTTAGCCAAGGTGTAGTTGGCCAGAAAGCTGAGCCCGTGCGAATAACGGCGGCGGACATTCACGTAGCCCGCGTCGTACCAACTCTGCGCCGTGTTCTCCAACAAATTGATGGTGCTGACCGGGAAAGTTTGACTCTGCACGACGGTGGTGGTGCTGCTCGGCGTCAACACCGTGCCTGGCACAAAAGTGAGCGTCTTGAAGGGACGCCGCGGGCCAAGCGGGCCCGGTCCGGGAAGAGTGTTGTTGATCAGGTGCGCTCTTTGCAGGTGGAAACCGCGTGAACCGATGTAGCCGACTTCCAGAGAGGTGTCTTGCCCGAAGCTCTTTTGCACCGAGCCGTTCCATTGCTGGACGTACTGCGCAGGAGCGTGGGAATCAAAGGCGGTGAAGCTCACGGTGGTGGGCGTTAGAGTGCCCGTGCCAAGAACAGGAGTGCCGAAGTTCATGCCGGTGTTGAAGAGCGCCGGTGGCGGCGTGAAGTTGTCGGCTTGCTGCGTTTCGGGAAAAACATACGGGACGTTGTGCCGCTGGTTGCACCACGTGTTCAGATCTACCGGCGTGAAAAAGATTCCATAAGCCGCATGGAAGACGAGGCCAACACCTGGAAGGTTCTTGGCAATTCCCAGGCGCGGTGCGAAGTTATGTTTGTTGGCGTACATCAGCCCTCGCGGATAACCCAACTGGCCGCCGATGAAAACGGAAGGAACGCCGCCATTAAAGACCAAGTTCGTGTTGGTGTTCTGCTTATCGTAGAGAGGGCTGGTGTACTCATAACGGAGGCCAAGGTTGAGAGTCGTCGTGGGCGTCACCTGCCAACTATCTTCAGCGAATGCCGCCGTTCCCCAGGCGCGCAAATCCATTTGCGGTATGCCAGCCTGTCGTTGCTTCACGGCGGGCAGGCTAAGCAGCATGCTGGCCAGTCCCGAGCCGCTGCCGTCATTGAAACCAAATTCGGTGGTGTACCCAGTGGTGTACTGGTAGTAGCCACGATTCTGGAAGAATCCCCACATCGGCCAGATATAACGGTGGAACTCGCCGCCGAATTTCATGCCGTGGCGGCCGCGCTGCCACGCATAGGTATCCCGGACCTCGATCGTGGTGTCCCAGGCATGCATGGGCGTTGCGGCAAAAGTGTCACCGATTCCCGTGTATCCCTGGACGGCAAACCACGGGGAACCCCAGGCGTTCTTGCCTCCGAACCCGATTCCCTCAATACCTAGCGCGCTAACGATGTCGTTGGTTCCGTCATTCTGCGAAGTGCGGTCCATCGAAAGGCGCGAAAGCGCAAGCGAGACCGTGTTGACTCTGTTGCTCGCAAAAATGTGGTTCCACGACCCCACGGCCTGCTGGGACAGATTGTTGAAGTTCACGCCAAAGCCCGGCAGGTTTTCCGTCGTGGAGGTCATGCCGCTGCTCGGGGAGAAGCCATTTTCGCCGCCGGCAGAGTACCGCGCCAAAAGAGTATCGCCGTTCGAGAAATTATGGTCCACGCGAAAGGTGCTCTGGTCCTGAATGTGGTTTTCGGTGCGGACATCGAGGTAATTGTTGGAATCCGCGGCGCCCGCCATCATCATCATGTTCGGCTGGGGCAAATATTGCAGCAGGAAGCTTTCCAGAAGAGGATTGATCCTGCCCGGCGGAATTTGATTATTGGAAAACTGTGAGCGGGTGTACGGGAAATTCGAGGGCCCGGTCGGCAGATTCGGGTTGTAATTCGGATTCTTGACGGCAGTGGTTGGGTCGTAGATTTTGACATTGCTCATGCTGAAATCACCCTTGATTTCGTCTTGCGTGGGGACGGTCAAAACCTGGGCGTCTGCTTGCGCCAGGCGCAAGCCCTCATAGTTGACGAAGAAAAAAGTTTTCTTTCCGATGAGCGGGCCGCCGAATGAGGCACCGAAATTATTCTGCACCAGGTGATTGTTTCCCATCGACGCGAAGGTGCTGGCATCCATTGCGCCGTTGCGGAGAAATTCGTAGATCGTTCCGTGGTATTGGCTGGAGCCGGAATGCGTGACGATATTGATCTGGCCGCCGCCTGCGCCTCCCATATCGGCGGTGTAGCTGCTCGTTTCCACTTGAAATTCCTTGACCGCATCAGGAGAAGGGCTCAGGTTCTGGGTATTAAAGGTGGGATCGGTGTTTGTGGCGCCGTCGAGCAAGAAAAAGTTAGCATTGGGGCGGCTGCCACCGATGACCACCGCTGAGCGCTGCCCCGGACGCCAGTAAAGGGGATTCGTGGATCCCGTCTGCGCGCCAAACGCGATATGGGCGCCGGGCACGGTGAGTACCAGGTCAATCAACATGCGCCCATTCAGGGGCAGTTCGCGAATGGATGTGGGCTCGACGACCTCTCCGACGCTGGCGTCGGTCGTTTGCAAGACTTCGCTGCCGGCCGTGACTTTTACTCCCTGCGTGACGGAACCAACCCTCAGCGTGATATCCACGGCAAGTTTCTGGCCTACCTCCAGCCGCAAAGACTGTTTTGCCGTAGCTAACCCGGACGCTTCGACTTTCAGTTCGTAATCATCCGGCAGGAGTGCTGGTGCCTCGAAACGTCCTTGCTGGTTCGAGACGACGCGGCGAATTGCTCCTGTGCTCGCGGCCGTAAGCTCGACCGCGGCCCCAGCAACGGGGAGATGCTGCGAATCGGTGACGTTACCCGTGAGGACGGCGTAGTTGCTCTGGCCAAATCCGGGCAGCGCTAACCCCAGAAGAAATAGAAGTGCGCAAGATCGCCTCATACAGTTTGTCTCTCCAGAAAAAATTCACGCCGCGCAAGCGTAGACTTCCGGGCACAAAAAACGAACGATTCGAGCGACACGAGATCGATATTCAGCCCCGGTTGCCCGAAACTCTAACTATGAAGAGAAAGGCCAGCAATAGTAGGAAAGCATTAGAAGCGGCTGACTCTGGATTCCTCACCAAGCAAGCGCCGCCGTCATGGCGATCATCCTGGCTGGCATCCCCCGGATTATTTCCACAGCCCCCGGCTGGACTCAGGCGCACCCAAGGGCTACTCTATGGGCCCGTTCGGCAGGGGTTTCCGCGCAACGAAGACAATCGAGCGGATTTCCGAGGCTGCACATGGCTACCGTCACAACGCTTTCCTCCGGTTCCCGCCCGGAGCACCGCGGTCTTTCCTTTTGGATGGACCGCGTTATCAAGGAAATGGAAAACCTCCGCTCGTCTCCCTACACGGATGTCGTCCACGATCTTCGCGTGGCCATCCGCCGCTGCCGGTCCGTCGCGGCGGTGATGGAAGAGGTGGACCCCGATCCCGCCTGGCCGGCCATGCGCAAGGTCGCGCGCAAACTCTTTCGCGGACTCGGCGCGCTTCGCGAT
>WNFW01007403.1_pt1 | contig 10438 bp, 9 predicted proteins | sample 5400131 | NCBI WGS metagenome assembly WNFW01 (sample SAMN13153362, study PRJNA577476) | soil metagenome | isolation source: 20 cm soil or saprolite under grassland replicate 1 | place: USA:California | collected 2016-06-15
CTTCGTCGAGCCGGTCAAGGAGCACCGCTTCGTCCTCGTCCTGCGCGGCCGCGGCAAGGGCGGCGCGCTCTCGGGGCGCCTCTCGGAGACCGACCCGCAGCAGCTCGGCAAGCCGCCGCTACCCGTCAAGCCGCTCACGCCGAAGGCGAAGGGGATGGCCCAGCGCGTGAACGCCTTCGTCGCCGCGGCGAAGGCGCGCCTGGCCGACGCGGCGCCCGCCAACATGGTGCTCCTGCGCGGCTTCGACCAGCTCCCGAGGCTGCCGCGCTTTCCCGAGACCTTCGGTCTTCGGCCGGCGGCGATCGCAGCGTACCCGATGTATCGCGGTCTCGCGAAGCTCGTCGGTATGGAGGTCCTCAAGACGGGCGGGACGTTCGCCGAGGAAGTCGCCACGCTCCGCGAGCACCGGGACGCTTACGACTTCTTCTTCCTGCACTACAAGGACACCGACAAGGCCGGCGAGGACGGCGACTTCGACGCGAAGGTCGCCGCGCTCGAGCGCCTCGACGGCTTCATCCCCGAGCTCAGGGCGCTCGAGCCCGACGTCTTCGTGGTGACGGGTGACCACGCGACCCCCTCGGTGCTGGCCGCCCACGGCTGGCAGCCGGTGCCCGTCCTCCTCTGGAGCCGTTACTGCGGCGCCGACCCCGTGAACCAGTTCACCGAGCGGGCGTGCGCGGCGGGGTCCCTCGGCGTCTTTCCCTCGCACCATCTGATGCCGCTCGTCCTGGCCAACGCGCTGCGGCTGACCAAGTTCGGGGCTTGATGGAAGAGACAGAGACCGGGCGCCTGGGCGACACCATCAAGGAGCTGCTCGGCGGCGGCCACGACGAGCGGCTGGCGAACGTCCTCGACGAGGCGCATCCCGCCGACGTCTCGCGTGTCATCCGCGAGCTCCCCGTCGAGGACCAGGTGCGCGTGTTCCGGCTGCTCTCCCCGCAGAACGCCGGCGCGGTGCTCTCGGAGCTCGACGACCCCATCCTCCGCGAGCTGGTGGGCTCGCTCGACGAGGCGGAGGTCTCGCGCGCCCTCGACCGGATGCCCAGCGACGAGGTCGTGAACGTCGTCGAGGAGCTCCCGAAGGAGCAGGCCGACGGAATCCTCGACCTCATGGAGGAGGAGAAGGCCGAGGAGGTCCAGGAGCTCCTCGAGTACCGCGAGGGCACCGCGGGCCGCCTCATGTCGCCCGCCTTCGTCGCCGTGCCCGAGCATGCATCGGTCGCCCAGGCGCTCGAGCACATCCGCAAGGCCGCCACGGGCGACGCCGCGTTCTACGTCTACGTCGTGGACGACCACGACCATCTGGTGGGCTTCGTGCCCCTGCACCGCCTGCTCGCCGCCGACCCGCTGACGCCCATCAGCGCGCTCCGCACCCAGGAGGTCGAGAGCGTGTCCGTGGACACCGACCAGGAGGAGGTCGCGCGCCTCGTCCAGCGCTACAACCTGATCCAGGTCCCGGTGGTGGATCCAAACCGCCGGCTGCTCGGTACGATCGGCGTGGACGACGTGATCGACGTCATGCGCGAGGAGGCGACCGAGGACATCCAGCGCCTCGGCGGCGTCGGGGGCGACGAGACCGTGCTCGACCAGCCGGAGGCCGTCTTCAAGAAGCGCCTCGTCTGGCGGCTGATCAATCTCTTCACCGCCGTGCTGGCCGCGTCGGTCATCGGCCTCTTCGAGTCGTCCATCCACAGCCTCGCGACGCTCGCGGTCTTCATGCCCATCGTCGCCTCGATGGGCGGCATCGCCACCACGCAGACGGCGACCATCGTGGTTCGCGGAATCGCCCTCGGCGACATGACCCCGAGCGTGCTCCGGCGCGTGCTCTGGAAGGAGATCCGGCTCGGCTTCTCGACGGGCGTGGCCAACGGGGTGGTGATCGCGGCGATCGCCTACGTCTGGAAGGGGCAGGTCCTCCTGGCGCTGATCCTCGGCCTGGCGCTCGTGTTCAACATGCTCGTCGCGGCTGTCGTCGGCACGCTCATCCCGCTGGCGCTCAAGATCTTTCGGATCGACCCCGCGATCGCGTCGAGCGTGATTATCACGACTTTCACCGATGTGTGCGGATTCTTTTCGTTTCTGGGCCTGGCCACCCTGCTCATCCGGTATCTCCTCTAGCGCGAGAAGACTCTTGGCAATGCCGCCGGCCAGCGGTTAGAATGCGGGCAATTCGAGCCGCCGCAGGCCGGCCTCAAATCCCAAACCCCAAGACTTTGGAGGGTTCTGAGTGGACGCGGCGCTGGAGAAGAGGCAGGTCGAGCGCGCATACGAGCTGTACGCTCCCGTTTACGACTTCATCTTCGACTGGATCTTCTCACCCGGCCGCGACGCGGCCATCCGGCACCTCGACCTCCAGCGGAGCGATTCCGTGCTCGAGGTCGGGATCGGGACCGGGCTCAACCTCCCGCTCTACCCCCCGACCTGCAAGCTCACCGGCATCGACCTCTCGCAGGAGATGCTCGACAAGGCGGTCGAGCGCGTCGAAACGCTCGCGATGCCGAACGTGACGCTCAAGGTCATGGACGCCACGTCCATGGACTTCGGGGACGACGAGTTCGACAAGGCGCTCGCAACCTATACGATCTCCGCGGTCCCCGATCCCGTCGCCGTCCTCCGGGAGATGCGGCGCGTCGTGAAGCCGGGCGGCGTCCTCGTCATCCTGAACCACTTCCGAAGCGAGCGCCGGGTCATGGGCTGGCTGGAGGACCTCGTCGCGCCGGTCTGCACGCGCCTCGGCTGGAAGTCGAACCTCGCGCTCAAGCCGCTCCTCGCGCAGGTGGGCCTCGAGCCCGAGCTCTTCGCGCGGGTCAACATGTTCAACGGGTGGCGCCTCGTGAAGTGCATCAACCGGAAGTAGCCCGACTCACCGCTCTCCTCCTCGCCCTCGTCCTCGTCGTCCCCGTCGCCCGGGATGGCCACGCCATGCTGGTCGCGGGCGCGTTCCTCCTCGAGTTCCTGAGCCAGAGCCGGCTGGCACCGCTGTCCGCGCTCACCGGCGCGCCCGCGCGCGAGCGACTCGCCGTCGCGGGCGTCGAGCTCGATCGCTACGGGCCGGCGTTCCTCGGCGGAGGCCAGACGCTCGTGCTGGTCCACGGCGTGACGCCCCACGGCAAGGACGACCCGCGCGCCCGGGAGGCCGCCGCGCTGCTCGCCCGTGCCGGGTTCGAGGTCCTCGTGCCGACGGTCCCGGGGCTCACGCGCGGCCGCCTGCGCCAGGACGACGTTGCCGTGGTGCGGGCGACGCTGGCGGCGCGCCCGGGGCCCGCGGCCGTGCTCGGCGTGAGCGTAGGCGCGGGCCCAGCGCTCCTCGCCGCGGCGGATCCGCGCGTCCGGGACCGCGTGAGCGCCGTCGTGAGCCTCGGCGGCTACGCGTCGGCGCTCGAGGTGCTGCGCTTCTGGCTGACGGGGGCGTACGAGTACGGCGAGACGCGCGGGCGCGTCCGCCACGATCCCGAGATGGTCCGCGCCTTCGTGCGCGCGAACGCGGACCTGCTGGACCCGGGGGAGGGCGAGGCGCTCGAGAGCGCCGACCCCGAGCGCGCCGCGCGGGTCCTCGCGAGCCTGCCCGCCGCGCGCCGCCGGGACCTCGACGCGCTCTCGCCGCTCTCCGTCGCGCCCGAGATTCCGGGACGCCTCGTGCTCATCCACGGGCGGGGCGACCGCGCGGTCCCCTACACCGAGAGCCTGCGTCTGGCGGCGGCGCGCCCCGCGCCGACGACGCTCGTGCTCGTCGGCGTCCTGGACCACGTGGAGGCCGGCGGCCGGACGGGCTGGCAGGACGCGCGCGACGCCCTCGCGCTCTGGCGCGTCGTGTACGCGCTCGTCACGGGCCGCTGAGCTCGATCAGCAGGCTGCCAAGCGCGGCTCGATGCCCTCCCACATGAGCTCCGCCCACCGCGCATAGCCGGCGTCGGAGGGATGGTAGCCATCCTTCCCGAGGAGTGCTGCGTGTCGCGGCACCTCGTCCCGGCTCGGCAGGTAGAGGTCGACGATCTCCACGCCGTGCTCACGTGCCTTTCGCGCGAGCGCCTCGTTGAACAGCACGGTCTGGCCGCCGACGACGTCGGCGCGCGGGCCGTGAGCGAATCGGGGTGTCACCGCGAGGTCGGGGAGGAGGTTGACGACGATCAGCGCGGCCGTCTCACGTCGTAGCCGGCCGAGGACGACGTCCAGGTTCTGCTCATACCGGGCGACGGGGATCCCACGGGTAATATCGTTCGGCCCGATCGAGAGCGTGACGAGGTCCGGCCGGCGCTTGATCGCCCGATCGAGCTGCCGGGCCACCACGTCAGCCGAGGTCGCTCCGCCGACGCCCAGGTTCGTGACGCGCGCGTTCGGATACCTCGCGCGCAGCCTCACATGGAGCCGGCTCACGTAGTTGAGGTCGGGGCCGCTCGCGCCGACGCCCTCCACCGTGCTGTCGCCCAGCGCGACATAGTGGATCGGCGCCTGGCAGCTGTCGAGCCCGACACGGGGCTGGCGCTCACGCGGGAGACTGCAGGCGGCCGCCAGGACGACGGCCAGCGCGGCAAGCTCGACCGCGCGCTGGCGGGGGGTCACGCTCCGAGTCGGCCCGGGTGCGGAGCCCCCTGGGATGTCACGCCTAGAGGGAGAGGCTGCGCCCGTCGGCGCTCGAGGGGCGCTGGAGACCCCAGGCGGAGAGCTTGGCCAGGATGGTGTTCCGGTGCACGCCGAGGTCGCGCGCCGCGCGGCTCACGTTCCAGCCCACGCGCTCGAGGACGCGCAGGATGTACTGGCGCTCGAACTGGCCCATCGCGTCGCGGAGCGGCGGCCCCGTGTCCTCGGCCAGGCGCGCCCCGGTCTCGGGGATCGCGACGTCGAGGGGCACGTCCTGGAGCTGGATGACCGGATTCCGCGCCAGCACGACGGCGCGGTAGATCACGTTCTCCAGTTCGCGGACGTTGCCCGGCCAGTCGTAGCGCGTGAGCACCTCGAGGGCGCCCGCGGAGACGCCGCGCACGTCGCGACGGCACTCGCGCGAAGTCTTCCTGACGAAGTGTTCGACGAGGAGCGGGATGTCCTCGCGCCGCTCGCGCAGCGGCGGCACGCGGAGAGGCACCACGTTGAGCCGGTAGTAGAGGTCCTCCCGGAACTCGCGCGCGCGCACGGCCGCCCGGAGGTTCACGTTGGTCGCCGCCAGCACGCGGACGTCGACGGAGATCGTCCGCACGCCCCCGAGCCGCTCGATCTCGCGCTCCTGGAGCGCGCGCAGGAGCTTCGTCTGGAGGTCGAGCCGCAGGGAGCCGATCTCGTCGAGGAAGACCGTGCCGCCCTGCGCGAGCTCGAACTTGCCGAGCTTCCGCGCGTGGGCGCCCGTGAAGGCGCCCTTCTCGTGGCCGAACAGCTCGGACTCGACGAGCGTGTCCGGGATCGCCGCCACGTTGACCGCGACGAACGCCTGCGTTCGCCGCTCGCTCCGCGTGTGGAGCGCGCGCGCGACGAGCTCCTTGCCGGTCCCGCTCTCGCCCGTGATGAGCACCGTCGTGGGGGTGTCGGCGATCTGCGTGATGGTCTGGTAGATCTTCACCATGTCTGGATGGCGACCGACCAGGCCCTCGAAGCCCGTGCCGGCCGCCGCGTCCGGGGCCTGGCCCGCCAGCGCCGAGCGCAGGTAGAGGACTTCCCGCTCGAGGGCGCGCTTCTCGAGCGCGCGCTGCGCGAGCAGCAGGATCTCGTCCACGTCGAACGGCTTGGTGAGGTAGTCCCAGGCGCCCCGCTTGAGGGCCTCGACCGCGGTCCGCACCTCGCGCACCGCGGTGACCACGACGACGACCGTCGTCGGGTCGGCGGCCTTCACACGCGGGAGCACGTCGATGCCTGGCTCGCCCGGCATGCGCTGGTCGAGCATCACGAGGTCCACGTCGTGGGCCCGGAGGACCTCGAGCGCCGCCGCCCCGTTCTCGGCCTCGAGGACGTCGCAGCTCTCCTCGAGGATCGCCCGCACCGACGCGCGCACGCCGTCCTCGTCGTCAACGACGAGCACGGTGCCGCGGCGCATCCGCTGGGGCGCGTCGACGATCACGGCCGGGCGGCGCGCTCCATGACGAGATACTCGCTGCTGCCGCCGGCGCCCGGGCGCTGGACGTAGACGAGGAGGCGCTCGCCGGGCTTGAGCTGCGCGAGGGCCCGGTAGAGCGCAGCGGGGTCCGCGACGGGCGTGCGGCCCGCCTCGACGATGACGTCGCCCCGCCGCAAGCCCGCGCGATCGGCCGGGCTGCCCGGCGCGACGTCGGTCACCAGCAGGCCTCGTGTGGTCGGCAGGTTCAGGCGCAGCGCGGCCTCGGCGCTCAGGGGCTCGACGCCGAGTCCCCAGCCCTCCTCGTCCGGCGCAGCGGCGGCCGCCGGCTCGTCGGCCGGCATCTCGCCGATCTTCACGCCGAGCCGCACCGGTTTCCCGTCGCGCATGACCGTGAGCCGCGCGGTCTGTCCGGGCGCGACCCCGGCGACGCGCCGCTGGAGCTCGGGCACCTCCTTGATGGCGCCGCCGTTCAGCTCGACGATCACGTCGCCCGGCCGGACGCCGGCCACGTCGGCGGGCCCGCCCTTCATGACGTCGGACACCAGCACGCCCTCGCGCTCCTTCACGCCGAAGGTTGAGGCGAGCTCGTCGGTGACGTCCTGGATCGCGACGCCGAGCCAGCCGCGCACGACGCGGCCGCCCGCGATGAGCTGCCGCATCACGTCCCGCGCCTGGTTGATCGGGATCGAGAAGCCGATCCCCTGCCCCGCGGCGACGATCGCGGTGTTGATCCCGATCACCTTGCCGTCGAGGTTCAGGAGCGGTCCCCCCGAGTTGCCCGGGTTAATCGACGCGTCCGTTTGGATGAAGTTCTCGTACTGGGTCACGCCCACGCGCGTGCGCGCCGTCGCGGAGATGATCCCGACCGTCACGGTGCGGTCGAGGCCGAACGGGTTGCCGATCGCGATCGCCCACTGCCCCACGCGCAGGTGATCCGAGTCGCCCAGCTCCGCCGTCGGCAGCGGCCCGGGCGCGTCCACCTTGAGAACCGCGAGATCCGTCTTCGGGTCGCGGCCGACGAGCTTTGCCCCGAGCTTCCGTCCGTCCGTGAGACGCACGTTGATGTCCTGAGCGTTCTCGATGACGTGGTTGTTCGTCAAGATGTATCCCTTTGCATCCACGATCACGCCCGAGCCGCTCGCGCGCGCATCTTCACGGGGCCGCTGACGGAAGTAGCGCTCGTAGAACTCTTCGCCGAAGAACTCCCGGAAGCGCTCGGGCGGCTCTTCGGGCGCGGCGCTGCGCTTCGGGACCGTGGTGACGTTGACGACGGCGGGGGTCACGCGATCGGCGACGGCGCTGAACGCGTCCTCGAGGGCGCGGAGCACGGCGCGCGCGTCCACCTTTGGCTGCGCCCGCTGCTCGGCGGCGGCCGGCAAGACGGACACGAAAACCAGGAAGAGGGCGAGCGTCGTTCTCATGTGGATTGTCCCTCTGGAGCGCTGAGGCTCCGATTCTACCGGGCGGCGCGCGGCTCCGCCAGCGGCGAGAGCGCGAGCTCGAGCACGCGGCGCGTGCGCGCGGTCACCGGCGCGGCGGCGCCGCGCCGGACGCCCCCCAGCCAGAGGATCTTGCCGGCCGCCTCGACCACGGGCACGCGCCCGCGCTCCCAGCGCGGCACCTTGGCGTCGATCAGGAGATCCTTGACCTTGCGCGAGCATCCGCCGAAGGGCTCGAGGCGGTCGCCAGGCCTCCGCGGGCGGATCGTGAGGGTGGGCGGGAGATGGTCCGGCTCGACGAGGACGCGGCGGAGCCCGCGGTGGGCCCACGCGCGCAGCGGCGCTTTGCTCCCGAGGCGGCCCGCGGCCTGCCGCAGAACCTCGGCGGCCACCTGCCGCGGCAGCGCGCGCAGCTCACCGAGGGGAAGGATGACCGCGGCGTCCCCGACCACGGAGAGCCGCTCGAGTTCGCGGGCGGCGACGCGCTCGAGCGCCTCCACCGCCTCCCGCACGCGCGCCGCGGCGCGCGCGAGCGCGCCGGCGATCCCGGGGCTGTACGACCCGGCGAGCAGCGGGAGCAGCTCGTGGCGGATCCGGTTCCGGAGGAACTTCGGATCGCGGTTGGTCTCATCCTCGACCCACGGAAGCCCCGCGCGGCCCAGCTCCTCGACGAGTACCGCGCGACGGCACTCGAGGAGCGGCCGGATCACGCGGCCGCGCACCGGCGGGATCCCGGCGAGCCCGCGCGCGCCCGTGCCCTCGATGAGCCGCATCAGGACGGTCTCCGCCTGGTCGTCGGCGGTGTGGCCCACGGCGATGCGGTCGGCACCGATCCTGTCGGCGCAGGCGTCGAGCGCCGCGTACCGGGCCTGCCGCGCCGCGGCCTCGAGCGAGCCGCGCGTCGCAACCTCGACCGTCGCGACCTCCACCGGGACGCCGAGCCGCGCGCCGAGGTCCCGGACGAACCGGGCGTCAGCCGCCGAGTCGGGCCGAAGCTGGTGGTCCACATGCAGGACGTGGAGCGCGAGACGCCACGCGGGCGCGAGCGTCCGGAGCAGGTGCAGGAGCGCGACGGAGTCGGCGCCGCCGGAGACGGCGACCAAGACGGTTTCGCCGCCAGCGAGCATCGCGTGGCGGCGAAGGGTGCGCTCGACCGCGCCGAGGAGGGCCACCCCTACCCGCCCTCCCGCCCCACCCAGACCTCGCCGTCCTCGAAGTGCTCCTTCTTCCAGACCGGCACCGTCCGCTTGAGCGTGTCGATCGCGTACTTGCACGCCTCGAACGCTTCCTGGCGGTGCGCCGCCGACACCGCGATCAGCACGCTCGCCTCGCCGATCTCGAGCCTCCCGACGCGGTGGAGCATCGCCACGCGCTTGACGGAAGGCCAGCGCGCACGGATCGCGTCGCCGATCTCGCGCATCTTCGCCGCGGCCATCGGCGCGTGGGCCTCGTACTCCAGGAACTTCACGGGCCGGCCGCCCGTCTCGTTCCGCACGATGCCGGAGAAGATCACGATGCCGCCGGCGCCGGGGTGGTCCACCTCTGCGGCGATCGCGTCGGGCGACAGGGGCTCCTCGACGACGCGGAAGACGTCGTCGGGCGCGCCGCCGCTCACGGGCGGGAACAGGCAGAGCTCGTCGCCGGCGGCGAGCTCGTGGTCGGGCTTCACGTACTCGTGGCCCACGGCGAACAGCGTGAACGGCCGGAATGCCGCGAGCTCGGGGTGGCGCGCGGCCACCGCCGACCATGCCGCTTCGACGGTGCCGCCTGGGGGAAGGTCGATCTCGATCCGTTCCCGCCCTGCGGCTTCACGGTACCGGGCGAAGAAGCGGACCCGGACGCGCACGGCGGGGATCAGCGTCTAGAACCGGTGGGACTGCCCGCAGCCGCAGCTCGACTTCACGTTCGGGTTCTTGATGGCGAAGCCTGCGCCCATCATGTTGTTCTCGACGTAGTCGATCTCGCTGCCCTCGAGATACGGCACGCTGAGCTTGTCGACGTACACCTTGATGCCTTGGTGCGCTTCGACGACGTTGTCGTCCGGGCCCTGCTGGTCCTCCCAGCCGAGCTCGTAGGACATGCCGGAGCACCCGCCGCCGACGACACGGACCCGGAGCCCCCACTCGGGCTTGCCCTCCTCGAGCCTCAGCTCCGAGATCTTCTTCGCGGCCGTCTCAGTCACTGTGACCATGCGATCCTCCCGAATCGACTGACATTTCTGGAAACGAGCTGTGGGTTCATCCTATCACAGGATTCCAGCCGAGGGCAGAAGGGTGATCTCCTCGAGGGACGCGTCCGCCGGCATCGAGGCCATCAGGAGAGCCGCGCGCGCCACCTCTTCCGGGCGGAGCATCCGGCTCCGGTCGGGCCCGCCTGGGATCGTGTCCCAGAGCGACGTGTCCACGGCGCCGGGCACGATCACGCCGACGCGCACGCCCTCGGCGCGGACCTCCTCGCGGAGCACCCGGCTCCAGACGACCACCCCCGCCTTGGTCGCCGCGTAGGCCGCGGACCCGGGAATGAAGCGCTGGGCCGCGACGGAGGCGACGTTCAGGATGGTCCCCCGGCGCTGGTGGAGCATGATCGGGAGCACGGCGCGGCACGTGACCATCACGGCGCGGAGGTTCACGGCGAGCATCGCGTCCCAGTCGGCGGGCTTGCTCCCCGCCACGGGGCCGAACGACGCGACGCCCGCGGCGGTGACGAGGAGGTCCACGCGGCCGAGCTCGGCCACGGTCTGCTCGACGAGCGCGTCGACCGCGGCGTCCAGCGTGACGTCGGTCGGCACGGCGAGCGCGCGCCCGCCGCCCGACTTGACCGCGGCCGCGACCTCGGCCAGCTGCTGGCGTGTGCGCGCCGCGAGCACCACCGCGGCGCCTTCGCGCGCGAGGGCCTCCGCGATCGCGCGGCCGATGCCGCGGCCCGCGCCGGTGACGATCGCGACTTGGCCGTCGAGGGC
>WNFW01003890.1_pt1 | contig 10437 bp, 10 predicted proteins | sample 5400131 | NCBI WGS metagenome assembly WNFW01 (sample SAMN13153362, study PRJNA577476) | soil metagenome | isolation source: 20 cm soil or saprolite under grassland replicate 1 | place: USA:California | collected 2016-06-15
CTGGAAAGGACCCGCGTGGCGCATGCCCGCTACTTCCTAGCGCTGGCCGAACAGGCCGAGCCTGAACTTCACGGTCCCAACCAAGCCATGTGGGTAGCTCGACTGGAGCAGGAACACGACAATCTGCGCGAAGCCCTGGAGTGGGCGCTGGAGAAGGTGATAGACGAAAAGGCGGCAGCGCGCAGGGAGATCGGCCTGCGCTTGAGCGCAGCACTGAAGGAATTCTGGATGATCCTTGGGCACTATCGTGAGGCTCGTACGTTTCTAGAGCGCGCCCTCGCGTTGAGCGAAGGGACCAGCCCTGCCTGGCGTGCCAGGGTCTTACGAGCGATTGCATCGGTTGCGGATTGCCAGGGCGACATTGACCGGATCGAGGTGGTGGCAAAGCTGAGCCTGGCCCTCTCTCGAGAACTGGAGGACACCTGCGGCATTGCTGAGTCGCTCGGCTCACTGGCAGCTGCCGCCTGGTTGAGAGGAAAGATCGTCGAGGCCGTCTCGCTTCATGAAGAGCAGGTGAGACTCCTGCGGCAAGTGGGCGAGCCAGGGGAAGTTGCCGAGGCCCTCTTCCCATTGGCAGAGCACGTCAGCACGCATGGGGAGTACGCCCGGGGACAGGCGCTCTTCGAGGAGGCGCTCCAGCTCTTTCGGCAGGCAGGCAACGAGCTCTGGGTCGGTGGCACGCTCGTCCACTCGGCCGCTTGGCTCTGGTTTACGCTGGGCGATCTAGCAACCATGCGCCAGCGGTTCCAGCAGGGACAGGCACTCATCACTAAGGTGGGCAACCGAGCCTGGAGTGCTGAATGCTTGTGGGTTGCCGCACTGCTGACCCTCTCTGAGGGAGAGCCGGAGAGAGCATCCAGCCTGGCTCAAGAGAGCCTGAGCATCTATCGGGAGATGGGAGACCCCTGGTTTAGTGCCTGGTCGCTGCACCTATTAGGAAGGATTGAGATCCAGCGGGATGAGCTGCCCGCAGCTCGGACGTATTATCAGCAGAGTCTTGAGCTCAACCAGCAAATAGGAGAGAAGTGGATGACCCCCTTCAATCTGGAGGGACTGGCTGGCGTGGTTGCCGCCCAAGGAGAGCTTCGGTGGGCAGCACAGTTGTGGGGAGCGGCAGAGGCCCTGCGCGAGGCAATAGATGTTCCCCGGCTGCCTGTTGATCGTGTCGGCTATGAGCAAGCAGTAGCCGCTGCACGGGCGCAACTAGGAGAAGAGGCTTTTGCTGCTGCGTGGCAAGAGGGGTGGATGATGAAACTGGAGCAGGTGATTGGCGAGGCAACTCACCAGTGAACGGTGGAGTTCTGTTCAGGTGCCACAGAAGGAGTCAGCGTCTTGAAAAACCGCAAAGCGCCATGGCATGCAATCATTGCAGAGGAAGAAGTCTTTGTCGAGGAGAAGGAACGGCTGTCATGATGGGAACCAAATTTATGACAAGATACAGATCGCTAAAGTGGTGAATGCCACGGTCATTCCTCTTGAGGAAGCCCCCAAAGGTTATCAAGACTTTGACAAGGGCGCTCCCAAAAAATTCGTCCTCAACCCGAACAACATGATCTCCGTCTAGACTACCAGCTAGGGAACGATTATGAGCGGTAGAAGAAGAGGCCACGAAAGGTGCGGTTCGTGGCCTCTTCTTCTGGCTTTAATCACTAATCAGAGGTCTGTCAAGCTAATCCAGGTGACCAAGCGTCGTTCTTGATCAAAGCCATCTAGATCGTGTGGAGAAGCTGAAGTCGTCTCTTCCCTTTCGGACAGTCTTTTGATTTCCCATTACCTCATCCTACACCTGGAATATGATCTTCATCCTGACTTTCTTCGGTATGTACATCTTTAACAGCAAGAGAAACGCTGGCGGCGATGAAGGTTGTGAACCTTAGCGATGCATATGCCGTGCTATCCAAATTGGTTTATAGTGTGGATGGATACATCCAGGAGCGAGCGCACTACTCTGCCGTTTGCCCCTGATCACAGGGGTTTTCTTGTTCATCCAACAAAGCTTTTGTAGCAGAGACTTTGCGGTAAAACAAATGAGTGCAATTATGGCGTTAAGGCAACGTACCTTGCTGCGAACGTGGCGCCTTCCTCCAATCGTTCAAAATGTGTCTGTCGACGGGAAATGCGAATGCTGGGAGTTCTTCCCAGGTGAAGAAGGCAAGTTCGCCCACTTCATCGGATTGAGCCATCAAGCTGTTTGCTTCACTCTCGATCACGCTAGCCTGATACACGACGAGCACGTGCGGTTCCCCCTGTTCACTGTAGATGCCTATCAAGCCCTCCAACTGCACATCCAGGTTCGTTTCCTCTTTGACCTCACGAAGGGCTGCATCCTCAACCTTTTCTCCTCGATCCACATACCCGCCAAAAAAGCTCCACATACCCTTTCCCGGATCAATAGTGCGCCTGCCAAGCAAAAATTTCCCTTTGTGCCGCACCACCACGACAGCTACTAGCTTAGGGTCAAGAAACAAGATAAAGCCGCACGCAGGGCAGGTGGGGCGTAGAGTACTAACGATGCATTTCTCAACGAGGTGTGCAGCACAGATTGGGCAATATGTATAGGTGGAGTCTGACAAGGTTCTATGCTCCTCTCACTAGCTGGTGAACTGCATACAAGGAGGAAGGCAACAACCTTTCCTTCATCTCTCCTGGTAGTGTGGCAACACCTGCGTGGGGTATCGCCTCCAAAGTCACCTTCTCTTGTTCCTGATTGGAGGGATCATCTCTTCGGTCACTTCTGCCTCTTCCCCTGCTACTCATTTACGACCCTCATGCGACCCGACAGCGACTCTTGCCGCCTTAATTCGGTCTACAGCTTCAATGAGATCACTTAGTTCGATACGGTCTTTCCCGTATCGAGCACCTCTTACCGCAGCATCAATGACTGCATTTCTTATATCACGACCACAGATGTCGTCAGCATACACTGCAAGTCGGTCAGGAGAGACATTCTCTGACACTGGCAGCTGTGGCACTAGATGTCTACGCCAGATCTCTCGTCGGCATTGTTCGTCTGGGAGTGGAAAGTGGAGATGGCGGACCCGCGTCTCAAATGCCTTGTCATAGTTCTCGACCAGGTTCGTTGCAAAGATCACCACGCCGCGAAATTCCTGCAGACAGATGAACAACTGGCTACGCATCGAGTTAATGGCCTGCTCAGATCCTTGTGTGACCTCAGTGAGCCTCTTGGAGAGCAACGAATCGGCTTCATCGATAAAAAGGATCGCATGATCTCTTTCCGCTGCATAGAAGATTGCCTTGATATTTTTTGGGCCCTCCCCATGAAACTTGCTCTCAATCTCCGCGTAACTGGCAACCATGATGGATCGACTGAGGCAGTGGGCGATAGCATGAGCCGCCAGTGTTTTCCCTGTCCCTGGTGATCCATGAAAATTCAGGGCGGAGTGTGGAAAAGGTTGGATTCTCCTGAGTCCCCACTCGTCGAAAACTTTGCGCTCTACCCGGATAACCTCGACGGCCGAGAGCAGATCTTCCATGAGAGCTTCAGGGACAACTAACTGCTCGAAAGTAAAGAATGGTTGTTGCGCTTTGTATTGGAGAGCCCGTATCTCAATTGGAGGATCGTCGCTCGGTCTTGTTTGGCCTGTCGGTTCCGCCTCCAGAGAGGGGTCTAGATGTACGTCAAGCATCTCAGAAGCTGTCGTGATGGTAATCTTGAGGTCTTTCAGACGTGTTTGGTGAAGCAACTCAGCAACTGCGTGATGGAGCCGAGAGCGACAGAGAGCATCCACGGGTACTGGTATATCAGCGGGTATACCCTCAATGACAAGGTCAGAAAGACCGCGCATTTCCTGCTCGCGCTCTGAATCATCAGGACTGATGTGTTCGGTCACAGCATACTTACCTTCACTTACCCGATAGATAATGGCTCCTGCGTCCTTCATCATGACAAAAAACTTATGCGTGTAGTTGGCCTGCTCTTCCTGCTCAAGCTGGAGTTCCATCAGGGCCGGGTCAAAGTATTGTAGCGCTGCCAGGAGGCATTCTCGTTGTATCTGTTCTCGATCTTCCATCGTAGCACACTCCTTCTTTTCAGAAGAGCCCAAAGCAGGGAGATATCTATAACGCCATAAGAAATATCATCAGCCTTTCCTTCGATATCATTGTATCAGCTTTGTACACTCTACTAAGGACTGAACATGAGTGTAAATCCCTTGCGCTGGCTATATGGTTATCCGTTCTAAAACCTCGCTCTTTAGTGGAGACGAGCAGTGCGAATGACACGTCGAACAGTCTCCTCTGAGACCTTCAAATACTTTTAATCTTACGCAGTAGTTCCCGCAGCTCACATTGTAGCAGCACCATCTGCTATTCAGCAGGCGCTATCTTCCATCAAGGGTCCGTCTATGCTTGGACGATGTTGAGACAGAGAAATAACCTGGGGATTATCGAGGGCATGTGCGCATGCTTCATCCTACTCTAGTGCATAAGACTGCTCCTTGTTATAAGGAAATCGCCTCTATCAGGGAGAAGTTTCTCCAGAAGGATAAGCTGCATCTTGAGCTAGAGTATCCCGCTAGGGGAAGCAAAGAGGGTCAACGTTGGTGAGAGAGATCGTACCAACACACTTTTCATCCACCCGAAGCTGCCCCCTCATTGAGCTACCACAATCGATCCGTTGCAGGCCGCGCTCCTTCGACCATCGAAGCCAGCTTTGCTCAGGGGATGTCGGGATCAATTGTCGGCAAGCCTGCGAAGGTTACAAAGCCGCAGCCAGTTCCGGCGATAACATATTCGTGCCCAACTTCAGAAAAGCTACTAGCGGTGCAGCCGCAACAGGTTTATTTGTTCTGCAGAGCGGGTGTTACCTCTGCACGAGGCTTTGCCTGGCGCGACGGGCGGAGTAGCAGAGCCATAGTGATGATGCAGAGCGACCCGATTAGTACCGCGAAGACCTGTACCGCATGGGTCAGATCAAGGTATGTTGCGAGCCATCCCACCCCTATAGCTGTCGCACCAAACGAAAAGTAGACCAGCGCGTAATAGGTGGCCAAGATGCTCCCCCGTCGATCCAGTGGTATCAGCTCGTCTGCCAGTGCCAGCGATCCCAGAAAGGCCAGTCCTTGACCGATGCCCCCTAAGACCGCACCCATCAAGAGCAAGAGTATTGATTGGGTAGGCCCAGTGAACAGGATGGCAATCAGCCCACATAGCAGCAGGAGCAAGCCTAACAGAGCTGAGCGGCGAGCCGGTTGCTTTCGTAACAGCATCTCAGCCAATGTACCCAAACTGAAGTAAATGGCAACAGGCGCGACTGCGATAACAAGGTTGTTGATGTGGAGGAGGCTCGTCACGAAACTAGGGATGAGGGTGAGGAACAAGGCATTCACGCCAACGGCAATAGCGAAGACAGCTGTCGCAAGCAGGAATGCCCAGCGAGCTGGAGGTAATTGAGGCAGATGCGGTCGCCAGGGACGTCGTTCCGCTCTTGGCAAAGGTTCCACCATGCTACTCACGCCGAGCATGCCGAGCACTAGCAACCCGATCGAAACCAGAAAGGAGAGAACCAGGGGTGCAGGCGCATATTGCGCCAGAATTCCTGCCAGGAGTGCTCCTGCTGCAGCCCCACCCGTCACGGATGCAGAGGTTACCAATGCCGCACGCTTTGTATCACCCTCCAACTCGATGAGAGCTGCAGAACCTGCACCAGAGAGGATACCCACTCCCAATCCCTGAAACGCGCGTGCTGCAAAAAGCCAGCTGGTAGCTGGTGCCATGGCGAGCAACAGGGAAGCCACAGCCGTCGATAACAACCCTGCCAGCAGCAAAGGACGCCGGCCAATGGCATCAGCCAAGGGACCGAAAAGCAGTAGCGCTGGAATGAGGGTGACGACGTACGTGGCAAAGATCAATGTGAGTGTCAGCGGCGAAAAGTGGAATATCCGCTGGTAGGTTGCGTAGAGGGGCGTAAGCAGGTTACTGCTGGCCAAGACTATGGCCATTGCATAGGCAACAGCGGCGAAGGAGCGTCTGAGGGTTGCCCTACTCGTTCCACCTTGTTGAAGTGATGTGAGTGAACCAAGCCGCTCCGATTTGATCCCTCGGGTTCCATTGTGGCGCACCCAGACCCAGATCTTCATACATTGCTCCTCTCCCGTTTTGTTGCCTCTGTGCAGGCAACTATAGAGTTGATTACCCTTTATACAGATCCATGCGTCGTTTTAGTCACTAAATCCAGCTGAGGTTTCAATCATGCTTTGGCGATCAGCCGAATGCCCATGGCTTAGAAATGGATAGGCTCTCCCAAAGTTTATAACATAAAAACAGAGCAAGTACAATAGATGAACAGTTTCCTCATATGTAAGTTCTCCTGATAGCTGTTCTGCTCTATAATGCTAAAGCTAGCTTCTACTACAAGTTTGTTCCTAATCTCATGTACTCCGCTTAAAAGCACTCAGATCGTTTCTCGTATGCTGTCTTAGCATCTCTCAGCAAACCTAATTGGAGTGTACTGGATAACTGAGGACGTTGACGTTTCCCGAACGGACGATTTTCTGGACGAAGATTTAAGGAAATTCCATCTCCCAAATAGGGGATGTTAGTTAGCCGAAGAAGCTCTCCACGAGCCGTGAGGAAGCATCACACATAGATCATGGAGAGTGCTACGGTCTTCTTCCCCACCGTGGAAGAACCACATGTGAAAGGATGAATAATCCTTCATTCTCCGTTTCGGTCAAATGCCCGTAGAACAACAAGTATCGCTCTCCCTTCATTTGCTCATCATAGTGCAAGAGCGTCAATGACACCCGCTCCTCCGATGTGGGGACCGGTCTCTGCTGCGGGATGGGCAAGGTAAAACAGCGTTTGTCCCGATCAAAGACGAGAGGCAGTGGCAGCACCACCGGGTAGCCTTCGATATCCGGATAGCTGAGAACCACACGGCTGAACGCTTCGATTTGAAAGCTGGCCAGGGCAGCATCTAACAGATTCTCCCGTGTCAGAGCCGCGTCTTCGTTCGTCCGTCTCATGCCAGCTCCCTACATACCATACGTATATATGTTTGTCAGGAGGGTGCAGCAAGGGACACTGGTAAACCGGAGGTAGCTGATTCGACCGCTGCAAGCGTGAGCGCGAGTGTGTGGAGATTATCCCCTCCAGAGCACTCAGGTTCTTCACCTGTACACATGGCACGCACAAAGGCATTCAGACTCCCCTGTCGATCTCTGAGCGCTACCTCCGGTAGTTGCACTGAACGCGGACGCTTCCTTAGTTGACGAATGCTGACATGATCGGGGGCCGGATCATCCCGGCTTGTCCATACTATCTCACCCCTGGCACACTCTATATGCCATTCTCCGCTCCAACTGGTCCTCGGGGCGGGACTTACCCAGCTTCCACGATAATTCACCACTGCTCCCCCATCGAAGGTGATGGTGGCCGCAGCGGCAGCAGGGTCGACGAATACGCTCCAGGGAGGATTCCAGGCCTGGCAGCTGACCTGAGATGGCTCCTGACCGAGAACCAGGCGCATCAAGTCGAAATGGTGGATGGCCATATCCACGAGCAACGGCTGCCAAACCTGGTAATAGCGATGATCTGAAGCTTCAGAGCTATTCTTGTAGCGCCGGAAGTCAACAGTGACAGAGCCAATCGATCCTAGTTTCCCCTCGCGAATCAACGCGGTAACGGTTTGAACGGCCGGAAAGAACCGATAATTCTGGCTTATCATAAGCACACGATTTCGCTTTGCAGCCATTTCGACCACCTGTTGCGCCTCAACGAGCGTGGGGGCAAATGGCTTTTCAAGTAACACATGTTTCCCCGCATCAAGGGCCTCCAATGCGGTCGGAACATGTGCTGGCAGACTGGCGGTGATGAGCACTGCATCGGCCTCAATGGCTGCCAGGGCTGACTTCAGCGTCTGAAAACAACGCTCTGACGGCATGCTGAGGAGCTTCTGAGCTTGCACGAGCAGCTCTGCATCCAGGTCTACACAGGCGACTAATGCAACATCTTCGCTCCGCTGTATGACATGGGCAGCCCAACTTCGTCCCCATCCGCCCATACCCACCTGCACGAGACGAATCACCATCTCATCTCCTTCCTGTACGACTCTTCTCATCATCTAGGGGACCTGTGTCCTCCCTGCTGTCACTACCCTGTTGGAGCAGCCCAGCGCACAGCGTTGGCAATCACGCGCTGGACAACGGGGTGATGGTAGGTCGGTAACGTCTCATGTCCGGGCCGGAAGTAGAAGATTCTTCCCTGCCCGCGGGTATAGCAGCAGCCGCTGCGAAATACCTCGCCGCCAGTAAACCAACTCACAAACACCAGGGTCTCTGGTTGCGGTATGTCGAAAAATTCGCCATACATCTCTTCACGCTCGATGTCAAAGTACTCGCCCACACCTTCTGTAATGGGATGTCCCGGGGCTGTTACCCACAAGCGCTCACGATCATCTGCTTCGCGCCATTTCAGGCTGCAACTGCAGCCCATGAGACGTCTAAAGATCTTGGAGTAGTGGCCTGAGTGCAGCACAATCAGCCCCATCCCGGCTAGAATACGCTGCTGCACCCGGTCTACCAGTGCATCAGAGACTTCATCGTGGGCAAGATGTCCCCACCACGTGAGCACATCCGTTGTGTCAAGTATGGTATCAGGGAGACCTTGTTCCGGTTCATCTAGCGTCGCCGTCCTGACCGTCAAGCCTGTTCTGGCCAGGCTATCAGCCAGTGTGGCGTGAATGCCATGAGGATACGCTGCCACTACGTTTGGGTCTGTTCGCTCATGACGAAACTCGTTCCAAACAGTGATCTGTGTCATAGAGGGGATGTCACTCCTTTCATTGCTTCGGCTGCAAGGTGTAAACGTTTTTTTTCATCTGTGAGCAGGGGATTCAGCATACAACCGCATCATCAGAAACACGACTCATTGCCTGTAGTATATCCCAAGCGTGCGAAGAAAAAAAGCAAGAAGAAGTCTTTTTTTGACCTGTGCTGTCTTGTGCTGGCTACAAAGGTTATCTGTTCTACAATATCCCCCTTTACGGCGATGAGCATCACGGGGGACACGGTGATGGCTCTAGAGCATTGTTGCTCTCACAGACGCCTTTCAGGGATGACTTGCATGCATGAGCAACTGACCAGTCTGCTCTGCAGACAGTGGAGGCAGGAGGAATCGTACATGAAGCGGAGATTGTCCGAGGGGTGTCTCAAGGAGGCAGCACAGTGGTTACGAAGCACATAACTCTTGCGCATGGAGCGCGGCGCACGGTAGGATGCTGCGCATTGGTATGCTTCCAGACCGAAAGCAAAGAAGTATTGGAACGCTATATGTTCCTCAATCTTTTCATTCCGATCAACATCACGATATTAAAGACACGGTATCCCGCAAACGCTCCCAGCGCCAGCAAGACTGGACTGATAGGCAGCGGGATGCCAATTGCTGCAATGAAAACGATCAACCAGAGCATTGGATTGCCCTACTCATGCAGCGAGTGAAGAAGGAACGGGAAGAAGTGAGATCATCGCTTCTTCCCTCCTAAAAGCAGTGGTACTTCGAGCTTCGTCATCGCCGTATCAAGCGCTCTCTCATATCTGCTTCCTGTTTCGCCGAAAAGAACCTGAAGCCAGGAAGCCCAGACGCCCCAACCTGGAAGTGAGCCATCGATCAAACCCATAATAGCGGCCTGCAGAGAGGAAGAGTAATACGGCAAAGAGAATCGCATAGGGAAAGGCAGTCCCTATATCCGTACTTTGACCTGGTAGGTAGGGTCCTCCAAAACCTTCAGCCGTTGACCAGATGCCCAGTGACAGGAAGATGCCAACGATAGACGTCAGGTTGGTAAAGATGCCAAAGATCAAGAAGACTGCTATTGCGGTCTCGGTCGTGGCTTCAATACGAGCAAAGAGCAATGGATTGATGCTGATAAGGTGAGTCCAGAAGGAGAGCCATGCCTGAATTGGCGCTGGTTGACCATCACTCACTGCCGAGATCTGTTGAACGAAGGTGTTTTGAAACTGCGGTTGCCACTTCAATGTCGCGGCAACAACATACACAAGACCGAAGATGATACGTGCTATGCCGACACCACGCTCTCGCCAGTTCATTGGAATGGGATGACTTGACGATATGGTGGTGCGTTGCAAAGGTTTTGTTGTTGAATTGTCGATCATAAAAAGGTACTCCTTTCAATCTACATCAAATTGTCACGAATACCACGATTGCATAGAACTGATTAAGGCCTTCAACCCTTTGTTGCATGTTACAAATGGAACCACCATGATTAGACAGCCATTGGTGATTCGTTAGTTCTCGAGTTCAGAGACAGAATCACCCAACTGACTGTATCGTCAGAGGGATGTTCAGTAGCAAAGTGGCTGATATAGGCGTACTTGTAGCCGGATACCAGAGACCTCTATTGAATAATGCTGTGTAGTATTGTGTTTATCACAAGTACATTCGCAGGAGGTTACAGTA
>WNFW01015924.1_pt1 | contig 10435 bp, 8 predicted proteins | sample 5400131 | NCBI WGS metagenome assembly WNFW01 (sample SAMN13153362, study PRJNA577476) | soil metagenome | isolation source: 20 cm soil or saprolite under grassland replicate 1 | place: USA:California | collected 2016-06-15
ATGCCTGCGTCTCTACGCATTTCAACTTAAGAACCTCTCCAGGAGACGTGCACGCCATGTCCAGCGTACGGCAAAAATCCACAGCACCACGAGCAGCGCAATAAGCAGGTAGTCATTAAAGCCTAGCAGCTCAAGATCAAATAAATTGCGCAGCGGCGGAATAGCTAACAACAACACATAAGCAATAAACATGACCAATGCCAGAATGACGATACGCTTATCTTTGCGCAGTGCATGACTCCCAACCCAGAATTTCGATGGTGGCTCAACGAAGACAATCAGGAGGATCCCACAGAGCAGTGTAAATGTCGTCAGCGCCGTTTGAGCCGACATTCGCGCGACAATTTCACTTGTGTTAAGACCTCCTGAATGAATCCCGTATTTTATGGTTTGGCGCATTGGTATAGGGACCCCCTCATACACTGTAGCCAAATATTCCCCAATGTAGACGAAGAGCCCCATCACGCCTATCATCAACGACGCCGGTAGCACAAACTCCCACAATGCCTGCTGCTTCCTTTTTTCTTCCATGGTTCCAGGATAAGCCCATGCCGCCAGCACAAGCGCTGGAGCGCCCACAGCAAGAAATGTGAGGATCGATACTTGCTTGGGAGCGAAGGGAAATTCACCAATCACGAGAATTTCGATGATCAGTATAGCAAACGCAAGCACACGCGTTAAGAATAGCATTAAGATGTCCTGCATGCCATTGCGTATGCGCTGCCCCTCGCGAAAAGCGGGTGGTAGCGAGGCGAATGAATCTTTCAATAACACAATATCAGCCACGTTACGCGTCGCCTGGCTGCCGCTTTGCATTGCAATGCCCAGGTTGGCCTTCTTGAGTGAGAGCACATCATTGACCCCGTCCCCAATCATTGCAACATAATGACCCCGATCCCGCAACGCCTGCAACAGTTGTTCCTTTTGCTGCGGCGTAATGCGTCCAAAAATCGTTGTCTCCTCGGCTACCTGTGCGAACTCGGCCGGTCCCATCTTCGCCAGCTCGAGGCCGGAGATGACGCCTACAGAGTCACTCAATCCTACCTGCTTCGCCAGCGCGGCGACTGTCTGTGGACTATCACCTGAAATGACCTTGAAGTGTATGCCAGCCTCAGTAAATTGTTGTAATGTCTTTCGCGCTTCCGGCCGCAGCTGATCGCGTAAAATTACCAGCCCCAGCGCCACGAGCCCATCGGGCAGCTTCGGCCGATCATCGTCGTCGCGTAGCGCCACAAGCTCAGGACTATAAGCAAACAACAGGACCCGTAATCCCTTTTCGGACTCTTCCTCCACCTGCGGCTGTAACTGTTCGATCTCCTCTGCGGATAGCGCTGGCTGCAACATCTCTACAGCGCCGAGTATATAACTACCGCGCATCGCCTCATCATCGATGGCCAACCCGCTCCATTTATGCGCTGAAGAGAACGGTATCTCCTCTTTGACGCGACGCTGTTGTCCCGGACACGAGGCCTCAATCGCCTTACTTGTGACATTGCCAACGCTGCCACTGGCAACAAAGTCACCAAGCAGGCGCCGGAGTTCAGCCTCATCTTTCCCCTGCAGCGGATACACAGCAATGAGTTCCAGGTCATTTGTGGTTAATGTCCCCGTTTTATCCATGCACAGCATATCCACATTGCTCAATGACTCGATCGCATTCGCTTGTTGTACCAGCGCACCCTTCCTGACGATGCGTACCGCCCCAAGCGTATAGGCGACGGCAATCGCCAGGATCAGTCCGATGGGCACAATACCGACAATCACAACGGATCGCTGTACAAACTCAACAAACGTAATGGTATTGGTCAAGGCGCTTAATACCATTAAAAACTCTAAAAAGACCGCAACCAGTAAAATGACCCGGATGACCAGGTTGATTTCACGCTGTAGTGGCGTGTAGACGCGGCGAAACGCGCGTGCTCCCGCGGCAAGCCCGTATGCCACACTCTGCGCTCCGACCTTTTCAGCCTGGTAAAATGCGCTCCCGTTCACACAAAAACTGCCTGAATAGAGCTGATCTCCTGGCCGCTTTTCTATCAGATCGGACTCACCGGTCAGCAGCGACTCGTCAACGTCAACTCGCTCTGTGGAAAGCACAGGCCCATCCACCACAATCTGGTCGCCAGGACGCACCAGGAGCACATCCCCCTTGACGATGTCACCAGGATCAACTGATTGCTCCTGACCCGTCCGTATAACAGTTGTTCTTGGCCTGGTAAGCAGCGCAATCTGGTCCAGTACACGCTTCGCCCGCACTTCCTGAATCACGCTTACTGCCACGTTCAACAACACAACCCCAACCGATACCAGGGCATCGCTCACTCTACCTAGCGCGACCAGGGCGATTCCGAGCACATACAGAAGATCATTGATGGGGTTGAAGACATTCTCACGCACAATCTGTGCATAAGAACGGCTGGACTTGACCGGCATCGTATTGCCAAGGCCCTGCGCACGTCGCGTCGCCGCCTCTTCCTGGGAAAGGCCGCGAAGAGTCGATACCGCCGTCTCTGTCAACTGTTGTGGCTGCATTTTCATCTCCTGACGCACCCCTCTCTGAGCTAATTCATTTCATTGCATATCTTCTTACATCTTCCCGACGTTACAAGTGTAACATTTTTTTCACAGCAATCCAAACTATATCCATAGACGCAACCAATAATATTTTCTGTAAAACCTATACCAATTTATACCTCTGTAAGCGTCTATATTTTTGTAAAGAGACCGTCCTGACCACCGGAATACTTTCGTCTAAAAAGAAGTTGTATCTTGTACACCCTACCAACCGTATATATAGCATATAGAGCTTCGATTTTCATAACGATGCTCAAGCGTAGTCCGGCCCGTCAATTAAAAAGGGAGCAATAACTTATGACAGAACGTCTGTATGCAACTGATAACGCGGATTTTGACCATTTGCTGTCATTAGGATTTTCTGCAAATGAGGCCTCCAGGCTTGTCTATATGAAAATTCATGTTAATGATGAAGTTGAGTACCGCGAAATGGTTGCAGAGAACCGCCGCCTCAATTTCGTCCGGTGGCTCATTGAACACGATCGTTTAAGTAATTAAATTCCGTCGTCGTAATCATAGTTCGATTTTGTATATATGTAGGGGCGGTCCTTGCGGCCGCCCTGAATATATGTTCGGCCGGCCCTTGCGGCCGCCTGATACTTCGCCCACCAGCACAGTCACTCTTCTTCGACATCATGAATAAACATTTCCCAAAAAATTATGTCGCAAAATCGGAGAGAATTCATCGAAAATGTATCGCAGCTTTCCCGTGTGAAATCCCAATCTGTGAATGCAACGCCGCTACCCGCATATACCATGATAGACAAATACATTTCTCTATTTTATACTTGAGCTGTACCGCGTCTAGATTGAACTGGAGAGACCATGCTACATCGAATATCCTGCGCCTGTTGCCTTTTCTTTCTCGCCATCAGTTCACTACTTACCTTCGTTTCGCCAACCACCGCCAGTGCCAGTAGTCCCAAATCAACTATCCACAACCACACCCTGGCAGATTTCCCAACCGTTGATCCCAACTACATCTATAGCCAGCTCTTTTATATGGTTACCAACTTCCAACACCGCGAGGCGGGATATGATGACAATTTACCGGTCAATGTGAATGGCCACGATGAATTTGCCAACTACTGGTCTCAAGAACTCATGAGGGATGTTTCAGGCTTTGGAGCGCAGGTGCGGCGCGATGCATTCAATGTAGCCGGTTGGCAGGAACGTCCTGCCACTGTTCCAGCCTTCAACGTAGAAGTTACCGTCCCAGGCGTAACACATCCCGAACAGGTGGTTGTCATAGGGTGCCACTATGACGGAGAAGCTATCTCCACCCAGTCAGCAAATGACGATGGCAGTGGGTGCGCTATCGAACTTGGCGTCGCCAGGGCTATGGGCATGTATTGGCGCAGCCACCATACCTATCCTGCCCGTACACTACGTTTCGTCATCTTCGATGCCGAGGAGCAGGGGCTCTACGGCTCGTTTCACTACCTGAACAGCACCGTCAATGGTGATACTAAGAACATCGTTGCCATGTTTAATGAAGAGCAGAGCGGCATCGCCTACCCGCTACGCTACCTTGGCAAAATGGCGAATCCCCTGCTGCCCTTTTACGTCGATATGTCACCACTGAACAAGAGTCAATTGTACCCAAACCAGGATAAGCTTACACAGCAGCAGCGGGCCAGAATCACCACTTTTCGCGCCTTGATGCAGCAGGCCGTCACTCCGGTATTTGCACAGTTTCAGGCCCTGGGATATCAAACACTCACCTACCATAGCGATAACAACCAGGATGTTACTCAACCCGTCTTCATCCCCAGCCAGCTTAACAATCTACACCTGGAAGATGACACGTTAGGGGGAAGCGACCAGATACCCTTTACACTGGCAGGTCTGCCCTGCGCTACCTTTGCAGGCAACTCAACCTACTACGACACCAACCCTCCTCCCTGGTCCTATCCATTTGACCAGAAAGAGGATACAATTCAGCTCATGAACACCTTTGCCAGTGGTAGCTCGAAAGAAGCCAGGGCGCTCGTCTTAGCCCTGGCGCTACCCGGTATGCTGACAACCTGGATGCTCAACCAATCCGCTATCCTCGGTCAGGCTGCCGCGGACAGCAAACCCATTGCAGCGATCAGCGATATCGGACAGACGGTTGTCGGTCAGCTCATCTCGCTGGACGTGCTGGCACCTATACACTGACTTTGACCGTCCATTCAGCCATAGGATCGCGCCAGGTCAGCAAAGTGCTCACAATCGTGCCAAAAACAACGGTCTACAACAATCCCTACGCGGGATTTAAGGCTAACGGCATACCCCCTTCCAACCCGGCAGTCATCCTTCCCACGCCCAATGACATCCCCCCCGGTCAGGGTATCCCGACTCCTCCACTTGCCGAATCGAATCCCACCATAGTATTTCTCCTGATCGCCCTGGCATTAGCCATTGTAATAGCATTCATTGTAGCCCTGGTATTCAGAAGAAGGAGCAAAGGAGCCTAAAAGTCTGTTAGAATAATGTGAACAAACCTTTTCCCATCAGAGAGGAAACACACAATGGACCTTCGATCAATCCAAAAGCCGTTCAAAGAGAAGTACCGCAATGAGCCACGTAGTTCTCAAATAACACTTAGAGCAGCAGGGAGCCAGACCGCAACACCACTGGCGTGTTCGATCGATATCGGGCGCGCAATCTACCAATCCGAAGCCCACACTGGAGTCGGGGGAGCAGGTACCGCTGCCTGTTCCGGTGACCTCCTACTTGGTGCACTGGCCGCCTGCGCGCAGATTACCTGCCAAATGGTCGCTACCAACATGGGCATACCAACAGAGCGCATCGAGGTCAAAGTTGAGGGAGACCTGGATCTTCGAGGAACGCTGGGCCTATCAAAGGACGTGCCCGTTGGTTTTGAGCATATCCGTCTTCGCTTTGAGATCGATGCCCCCGAGGCAACGGCCGAACAGCTACAAGGATTGCGCGAGAAGGCAGAACAATATTGTGTAGTGATGCAAACATTACTCCATCCACCAGCGATACAGGTGGATTGGCCAGAGCAATAGCTTTTCCAGCATCTTCTTTGTAGGTTGTACACCTTTTTTAGCTAAAGACGTGTAACTTATGAAGCTTCGCATGGTAGCCTACTCATGAATGAAAAAAGGAGGCTACTGGCGTTTCACTTTGAGATAACTATGAGGATGCAAGGAGAAGTAAATGACGCAAAGTGAATCCCGGCCCTCGCAACGATCACAGTTTCAGCAACCAGTTACACGTGAGTCAGACATGCCTTCGCAACCGCATGCACAGGCATCTAACTATCGTGCAAGTGGCAAGTTGCAGGGCAAAGTGGCGCTGATTACGGGTGGTGACAGTGGCATTGGCCATGCCGTCGCTGTCGCTTTTGCCAAGGAAGGGGCAGATATTGCTCTCGTCTATCATGATGCACATGAAGATGCCCAAAAGGTGAAGCAAGAGGTCGAACAGCAAGGGCGCAAGTGCCTGGCTATTGCGGGTGATGTTGGTGACGAAACCTTCTGCCAACAGATTGTCAATCAGGCGGTACAGGAACTTGGCAAGCTCAATGTCCTGGTGAACAACGCCGCAGAGCAGCACCCAAAGCAAAGCATTGAAGAAATCAGTGCAGAGCAGCTAGAGCGTACCTTTCGAACCAACATCTTTTCGATGTTCTTCATGACCAAAGCAGCCCTCAAGCACCTTTCCAACGGAGACACAATCATCAACACTACTTCGGTTACGGCATACAAAGGTGCGCCTCAATTGCTTGACTACTCATCAACTAAAGGGGCTATTGTCGCCTTCACACGCTCATTATCACAATCCCTTATTCAAAAAGGCATTCGCGTTAACGGGGTAGCTCCTGGGCCCATCTGGACGCCCTTGATTGTACAGACCATGCCCAAAGAACAGGTTGAGCAGTTTGGCAAGCAGGTGCCTATGCAGCGTCCCGGTCAACCCGATGAGCTTGCGCCTGCCTACGTGTTCCTGGCCTCGCATGACTCGTCATACATGTCAGGACAAATTCTCCATCTCAACGGTGGTGAAGTCGTAAACGGATAACAAGCTAGTACAGCCTTGCAGAAATTCCCCAGGAGCCGAAATGACGCAAGGCTGATTTATTTCCTGGTACAGAGATGAAGTCAGCTCCCGGCGAGGAGCAGGTCATCTCTGAAGCGTGATGCCTGTTAAGGAGCGAGACGCCCTCTCTCACTTGAGCCACTGATCGAGAAAGGCATAGGCTTCCCCTTTCACTTCATCTGGGAAGCTATGCCCCGAAGGGAAAAGGATGGCCTGGAACCGTTCTGGCATTCCCTTCTGGTTATAGACGTGCTGTGCTTTCACCATCAAGGAACGCACCCCACCGATGGGGAAGATAGGATCAGTTTCTCCTGCCGTCAGCAAAAAGGCACGCGGAGCCAATGCCATCACCAGCGCGTCCATATCACAGATGTCTAACATTCCTGGTACATACGCTGCAAAGTTATGGTTAATGCCATCGCGCACAATGGTGCGTAGTAAACCGAAGCCGCATGAAGAGACAGCTGCGGTGATGCGCGCATCATACCACGCCAGCCAGAGAGCTTCCTGTCCGCCTAACGAGTGACCGATCACCCCCAGGCGCACCCGATTGACATCTGGCAGGGAGGTGAGGAAGTCCACTGCACATGTAAGATCGTGTAAGTACTTCGTTTGTAAGCAGGAGCCGCTAAGAAGGCGCTTGGTAAATTCAAAACGTTCATATCCAGCATCATCCAATGCTTTGCGCACCTGTGGAAGCTCTTTTGCAGACCGCCGTTCCTCAAAACACAGCAGGTCAGGACACAGCACGACATAGCCTCGACGACATACCTCCTGTCCATAGGCATACATCGGGTTGCCACCCAGCCCTGCTGGCTCAGATTTTCCCAGGTCATATTGACCCGCATGCTGGTGAATTGCTAGAAGCGCGGGCCAGCCACCAGGTGGCGTCACTGCTTGAGGCGTGAGCAGCCAGGCTGATACGTGTTCCCCTTCCTCTACCACATACGTGACCAGTGTTCGGGTATATTCCCCTTCATCCATCATTGAGCCAATTGTTGGGGTAGGTGGAACTCGTTTAGGAAAGTGTCCCAGTTGAGTGAGCAATCTTTGGCGCAAAGCCGTCATCTGCATAGTTCTCCTCCTTAGTGCATTTGCACTTGACCTTTTCGGGTTTGGTGTGTCTCCTTGCCCTCTGGGGGCAGCAGGAGCCATGTCCTTTCACGACCCGCTTGAGGGTACTGAAATTAGGATGTAGAACTTCCTTCTTTTTTGACAAGGTTCTTTCCTGCCTCTTGGAAACTTCTTTCTTAGTCTATCACCTCTCTTTCCAAAAGAAACGAAACACACTCCGGTCATTTTTTGTACCACGAGCAATTCACAAGAGGAACACTGGCCCCATATCGTAGGATGTGCTATCTTGTATTCTATCAAGTGCTTTACAAGCGAGAACAGCAGTGAGAGGAGCGATTTGTAAACAATGACGAACACACCTTTGACAGGACGTACTATCCATATACACCGCCATCAGTGGCACCTGGCATGGGATCACAGCATTCCACCTGTTGCAACAGTCCAATCTGGCGAAGAGGTGAGCTTTGATCTACTCGACGCCTCGTGCGGCCAGATCGTCGAGGGCAGTACGGAGAACACTCAAAAATGGAGGAATTATGGCACAACCGATCTATGTGATTGGACATAAGAACTCGGACCTGGACTCCGTGGCCTCCGCGTACGCGTACGCTCGCCTACTACAATTACAGGGTGAAGAAGAAGCCATCCCTGCACGTAACGGGGAACTTAAACCAGAGGTGCGTTTCGTGCTCGAACGTTACCAGATCGATCCGCCTGAGGCTATCGATGATGTCCATCTCCAGGTACGCGATGTCATGCGCCGTGGCGTGATCTGTGCCTACCTGGATCAGCCTCTATTAGAAGCAGGGCAATTGCTGCAAGAACATAACCGCCGGTCGATGCCTGTCGTTGACGCAGAAAACAAAGTCCATGGCATTCTTGCTACCGAAGATTTCGCCAAACTCTTTTTTAATGACCTTGATCCACGTTCCGTCAACCGCATACTACTGAAACGAGATAACCTGGTGCGTGCCCTCAGGGGACGGGTACTTGTGGAGGGACGCCGCCCGCTGGGGAATCGCGTCCTCGTTGGCGCGATGCAGGCGGAAACGATGGCGGACTATATCGAACCAGGCTGCCTTGTCGTTCTGGGTGACCGCGAGGATGCCCAGCTCAAAGCAATCGAGAGCGGTGCCGCGGCCCTCGTCATCACCGGTGATTTGCTGGTCTCGGCACGGACGCTCGCGGCGGCTAAACAGCAGGGAGTCATGATCATCAGCACGGCCCATCACACATTTACTGCGGTACGCCTCATTAATCTAAGCATCAGCACACAGGATATCATGAACCGCGAGTTCGACTCCTGCCGGCCAGAAGATCCGATGAGCGAGGTACAACGCACGCTGGCCCGCAGGCGCTCTATGCCCGTGGTCGATGCTGAAGGCATCCTTGTAGGGTATCTTTCGCGCACCGATATTCTCAATGCCCGGCCCAAAAGGGTCGTACTGGTTGACCATAACGAGCAGTCACAGGCCGTGGACGGTATCGATGAGGCCGAATTGCTCGGTATTATTGACCATCATCGCATCGCCGATGTTCACACAAACAGGCCCATTATGTTTCGTGCTGACCCGGTCGGCTGCACCGGCACAATCATCACCGGCCTTTACCATGAGGCCGGGGTTTCCATTCCTCGCGAGGTAGCAGGATTGTTACTGGCCGGACTGCTCATCGATACGCTCATCCTGCGCTCCCCCACCAGCACAACCAAAGATGAACGCGTCGCGGGCGAACTGGCAAACATCGCGGGAGAAGATATTGAACAGTACGGCCAGGAGATTTTTGCCGCTGCCGCCGCCGATTTGAGTGCGCGTCCAGCCGAATCTCTGATTACAGCGGACTTCAAAGAGTTCACGGTCGGTGACACAAAGTTTGCCATTGGGACGATTGAGACTGCCAGTCCTGCGACGATCGAGCAAAGGATTCCTGAGTTACTCAAAGCCATGCAGCGCATTGCCCAGGAACGAGGTTATGCCTCATTGCTCTTCATGCTGGTTGATATCATCAATATGCAATGCCATCTCTTGATCTGGGGTGGCGAACAGGCAGTGGCCGAAGTATTAGGCGTTCCTCTGGAGCCAGATGGGCATTCAGTCATCGTAGAGGGTCTCGTCTCGCGCAAGAAACAGTTGGTGCCGCTACTGTCACGTATTCAAGCCACGATGACCGGTAGAACTGGAGCATTGTAAAAAATATGTAACACCTGTTCCACAAATCAGGGTATCTTACACGTCATTTTTCCCTGTTGGGAGCGCGTTTTGTTACGTATAATACTTGTCAGAGGACAAACACTATGTTAAACTAGATTTCGACTCGAATACTGCGTTTTCTATCGTGGACAATAGACTTTATATCGTGGTTCCTATCGTTATAGGGATCCTCGCGGTGTTATTCGCGGCCTACCTGGCGAACTTTGTCCTGCGCAAAGATACTGGCACGCCAGCCATGCAGAAAGTAGCTGATGCTATTTTTAAGGGTGCAATGGCCTTCCTCAATCGACAGTATCGAACAATTGCAGCTTTCGCTATTGTTGCCGCAGTCGTCGTTGCCTTAGTATTGTATCTGCTCGGTCAGGGAGACCAGGCAGCCAAGTTCGGTCTTGCCTGGCATACAGCTATCGCCTTCTTGATCGGTGCGCTCTGCTCAGGTGCTGCAGGCTTTATCGGCATGTACGTCGCGGTAAAATCGAACAGCCGTACGGTCAGTGCCGCTACGCGCAGCCTTGGTGAGGCCTTGA
>WNFW01005200.1_pt1 | contig 10433 bp, 6 predicted proteins | sample 5400131 | NCBI WGS metagenome assembly WNFW01 (sample SAMN13153362, study PRJNA577476) | soil metagenome | isolation source: 20 cm soil or saprolite under grassland replicate 1 | place: USA:California | collected 2016-06-15
CTCGCGCAATCTAAGGACTGGCCATTTCCTCAGCGATCTCCAAGCGGAGCCTTCAGGTTCTCGACGCCCATACCGTCGCTAGCGCCAAACTCCACTCCGCCGCCAATCGGTGCGCCATTGCGCCAGCTACGCTGGGAACAACTTGCGAACAAAGAAGTCAGTTATCTCGGCAGCGAAGCGCTTGGGAAGAATCCACGTGCCTGGTATCACGGCGAGACGGAAAATTTTATTATTCATTATCGCAATTTTGGCGATGCTCTCCAAATCGCGCGCGAAATCGAGTTCGACCTCTGGTATGTGGCGCGCACGCTCGGCGCGACCAAGGAACAGTACGCCCGCAAGTCGCATGTGTATGTTTTTCAAGACGACCGGGAGTGGCAGGTATTCGTTAAACAATCACAGCATCCTGAACCGTGGGCGACCAGCTTCAACCACCACGGCGAGCTGTTTTTAAATGTTCACGGTACCGGGCACGGATTTGAATCGCCCAGATTGGCGCACGAGACCGCTCATGCAGTCGTCTCGCGCATTTATGGGAATCGTCGCTGGCCGCTGATTACATGGCGGATGCTTGCGGCGCGGCGCGCCACGGTTTCTCGCCGGGAACAAATCCGCGCATTCTGTCGAACGCCACGCTGACGCTCACAGAACTGATGGCGGTTTCGCATTATCCACAAGACTCTCCTTCGGTATCGGCGCTATATGACAGCGGCACGAAATTCGTTCGATATCTCTTCGCGAAATATCCGGCCGAACGCTTCCCGCAATTTGTCGATCACCTTCTCGACGGTACCCCGGCGTCGATCGCACTCGTCGAAATTTACGGCAACGAATTCCGCGATTTAGCCGCATTCGACAGGCGATTTCGAACTTTCATCCGTTAGGCGAGGTTTCGTTGCATCCGCAGCTACGCCTTGGAGTTTCGTAGAAACGCCCTACAATTGGTTCGATGTCGATCGTAACCAAGACAGGCGATCAGGGCGAGACTTCGCTTATGTATGGCCGGCGTGTTCCAAAAACTCATCCGCGTGTGGATGCCTATGGGTGCGTAGATGAACTGAACGCCGCGCTCGGTCTCTCCCGGGCTGTGTGCACGGACAAATTTGTTTCAGAACAAATTCTCGCAGCGCAAAAAGATTTGATCGTCGTGATGGGTGAGCTGGCGACCGATCCGCAAGATCGAGAACGCTACGTAAAGGACGGTTTTCCCCTTACTAGCGCGGCGATGGTTGAGCGAGTCACGGCCGTGATTGTCGATCTTGAAAAGGACAAATCGCTTTATCCAAAAGACTGGGTGATTCCCGGCGGGACCACCATTTCTGCCGCGCTTGATTTCGCGAGGACCACCTGCCGCCGCTCCGAGCGGCAGATGACAGCATTGATGGAGAGAGAGAGAGAGTTAAATCCCGAGATCCTGCGTTATGTCAATCGGCTTTCCGATTTTTGCTGGATCTTAGCTCGCTACGTCGAGAAAGAACAAAGCTGAGTGCTGTTCAAGTCGGACCAGTTAGGCGGCAGCCGGCATCAAATGATGCCGGCTGCATCCTTGAATTCATCACTGCGGCGGAAGCGCTGTGCCGGTTTTGGATTTCACCACTGAAATGTCCGAGCTGTTGATGTTGCCATCCACAGTAACGTCTTCTCGGAAGTTGGACTGAGTAACCGGTATTCCGGTTTGAGCTTTGGTCTGGCCGATGTCGGAACTATTGACAGAACCGTTGGCACTCGTGTCGCCAAGAAGCACTGCCATTGGGATCGGGACATCGCCAGCGCCATTTACATTGGTAAGTGTAATGGTGAGGCGCTGAGCGTTTGAGACGTTGTGCAGATTCACAGTGACCGTCATACCCGAGACGATCGGTGGATCGGCCGTCGCCATGTTATCCTGGCTCATGACGGTTGCGCCAGTCACGGTGACCGGCACAGCGAACGTGATTACGACAGTGAAATCCATTCCGCTCGGCGTGCCTCGGCGACATTCAATGCCCGGAGCGGGCGGAAGAAGATCGACATCGAAAGTGCCTGCGGCGCCATGGGTCTTGCGCGAAACGGCGCTGACGGGAAGAGGCGGCCCTGTCGGTTCCAAGCAAGTCGTAAACACCGGATTGACTTTCACCGATGGTCCGCTGTTCTGCCTTGCATACGAAATGTGCGTGGCGGCCTGGCCGTTGTCGGCGTAGGCAATGTTTGCAAGACCGTCCGGGCCGACGGCAATTTCGAAGAAGTCCAGCAGCGAACGATCGGAACTCCCAAGGAGCCCACCGATGCTGATCGAGCCAGTGTGATTAATGTGGTCGCTCGCCTGACTCACTGTGAACACGGGCTCACGGCTGTTGGCATTTAATGACTGCGCAAACATGACATTCCAAGTCGAACCTGCCGGCATGTTGTTAGGGCCGCCAGTTAGAGATCCCGGACTTGTTGGATCGGCGAGAATTGGCGGAGCAACACTGCTCGATTGGTACCACGTGACGTCGATTCTGCCTTCATCTCCGGCGGCAATCCATGGAAAGACTGCTGTTCCTGCACCTGAACTGACTCGGAATGGTCCGTAGAAGTTCACACCGCCATCATGCGACGCAGCCATCCAGATATCGTAAGTGTGCGTGGGCGCGCCGCCTGTCTGCACGGCGTTGGGCCGTGCACTGTTCATTGCCCAGACGACATAAATATTGCCGGCTGAATCGGAATCTCCCGATGGGAAGATCGCCGCCACGTGCGTCCCGTAGGTTATCGATCCTGCGGGCGGCGCAGGCATCGTGGGAGAATCGATCAATCCCTTGAAAACAGGATAATTCATGAACGGACCTGGAGGCGCCCCGGCCGCGAGGGGTGCCGGCCCCACTGCGTCCCACACATTTGTTTCTTTGCCGAATGGTGGCGCCATAGTGTTAGTCGTTACGCTGGAAGCGCCGAAGACGGAGAACACATTGTGAGTTGTCTTGCTGACAAAATTCGGGCCTGGATTTGTGTTCGGTAACGTCGAGGTTGGTGGAAGAGTTAACTCTGGGTCGGTCATTCCAGAGTTAAACGCCGACCAAGCCATGTCGTTAGTCAGGGCCGAGAAACGGATAGCTTCAGTGGTGAACTCGTGATCTACAAGATAAATGGTTTGATCGCCCATGGCCGGTACATTGCGATCGGGATAGAGCCACATTCGGTCGGAGGAAACCGACACTTCACCTGCAGCGCCGCCCGGGCCGGGCTGGAAGAACGTAGCAAATCCATCAGTCGATTTTCCGATGTGAACCGTCGTGATGCCGAGGTCTGCCGTGTAAATCTGATCAGGGCGCGAGCCATCCGGCTTCGGAAGAGTGATTGCGTCGAAGTCGCCACCATGGAGGCCATTGCCCAAGGCGACCGTCTTGGTGGTAAACGTTAGGCCAGCGTCCTCCGATTTCGAAAGTCGTGGGCCGCCGATCGCGCCGACGTAAATACAATTGTGCGTATCGACCCAAGCGTTCGGCTCCGCCGTCCCGTTTTGACCAAGAACCGAAACGTTGGCCGCGAACGTCGCAGACGCGGGTGGAACGGGTGGCGCATAAGCGATCGGGCCACCGGTTTGTTTTGCGTACCATGCATTTGTAACGCATATGGATGGGTCGCAGTTGTTCACACTATCGGCGTAAGCAAAATTGACGTTCCCTTCTGGGTCGAGGGCTATTCGGAAGTACTCGAGCAAATCGCGGTTACCCGGTTCTCCGTGAGGAGTTCCGGCGCTGGCGCAGCCACCCCCCGCGAAACAAAGCGAATGGTTATGAACGCCAGTAGCGACCTGAGCTTGAGTGATGTTGGGTGTGCCGCTTAAAGCGTTTGTCACCTGGGCGAAAAAGACATTCCACCACTGGCTACGAGCTGTCGGAGCATTGTCGGGCGACGTCATCGTCGAACCGAGCCAGGCAATATCGACAACGCCGGGACTTCCGCCGACAACCCAAGCCTCGCCTGCTGAAACATTTCCCGGCCCGCTGTCCACTTGCACTGCTGGCAACCAAGTTGGCGTACCCGCGCTAGGATTGGCCGTGCTCGTGAGGAAGACGTGACAGTTCGTGTGACCCGCAGCATTGCTTTTGGTGAAGACCATGTGGAGGTTTCCACCGCGATCGAGAGCGACAATCGGAAAGACGCCGCGGACAGTCGTGCCTGCCGGACCAGTGTATGCGGTCGTGATGTGCCAAGTCGCGCCGCCATCGGTCGAGCTCGCGAGCTTGATCGTGTTCAGGGCCGCGTTCGGAATGTAAGCGGTGTAAAGATTGCCATTGTAGGGATCGACAACCAGATTGCTTTCCACATTGACCTCATCCAGCGGCGTAGTCGCGGTGATTTCGACCAGTGATGGAAATGTTTTCCCGCCGTCAGTCGATTTGGTGATGAACAAACCGACACTGCCCGGCGGACGTGTCAGCGCGGTGGTGGCAAAAGACATGTAGGCGGTCTGCGGGCCGTAAGCTGCGACCCATTGTCGATCGTCAGAGGGAAGGTTTGCCGCAGCCGGATCCACTTCCCATCTTTGCCCCGGCAACGTGCCGCCGGTTCCGCCATCGTAGGAAGAGGACATGGTGACGTTGCCCAGCCAGAGACTCGAGACATAAAGATAGCCGCCGGTCGAAACATCGATCTGATCGTCACCGCCACCAATGCCGGTGCATTGCGGATCTGGCGGCATGCAATGGTCCTGTGCGCCATCAGGTTGGCCCATGTATACGAAGCTCGCTCCTTTATTGATCGACTTCCAAAAATCGGTTCCGCCAGGTACGCCTTGGATCGCGGTTACGTAGATGTTGCCGAAAATATCGACAACGATTTCCGGTTCGCCATTCTGTTGGAAGAAAAGCGGACTGGGCGGATGGCCGGTCAGCTCTTGGGGAGTTGAAAAGGTGAACGTGCCGTCAATGTGGTTAGCATTGCGCGTTTGCAGCACGGCGCTTTTTCCTTCTTGGCCTGACATGCCGGTCAGAAACATTGTTAAAAACAATCCTCCTGCGGCGAGCAGAAGGATCGACATCAAGCAACGCAATTTAGAATTCATGGGTAATTCTCCTGGTTGACCGAACTCTGATTATTGCACTCGATTCGTAGCTGCCCAATTGGGCGGATGGAAAAATTTCTCGAGCCGCGCCAAATAATATTTTTCGTTCGTAAAAAATGACACAGCGTTCAGTGTTCTTACCATCACTGGCTACGGCCTTTACTACGCGCGACGAATGTTTTCGGGCATTACTAGAAAAAAAGGAATTTCGGTTGCACGGTCAGTTGCTCTGTAGCATCTTCACCGCTCGCGATTTCACCTCGTCGGGCGACGCGATTTCCTTATGGCAAATACCACAGAATTAGTGCCGGAGCTTTTGGAGGCCGGCGTGCATTTCGGTCACCAGACCAAGCGCTGGAACCCGAAGATGAAGCCGTTCATCTACGAACAGCGCAACCAGATTTATGTCATCAATCTCGACCAAACCGTCCAACAGCTTTATCGCGCGACAGAATTCTTGCAGGATGTCGCCCGGCGGGGCGGAAAAATCCTGTTTGTCGGATGCAAAAAACAAGCGCAGGAAGCGATCAAGGAAGCAGCCGTGGCTTGTGGCCAATTTTATGTGAACCAGCGTTGGCTTGGCGGAACGCTCACCAATCTGGCGACGATCCGGAAGAGTATCGGACGGTTGAAATATATCGAGCAAATTGAGCAATCGCCCGAATACAAGAAGATGGGCAAACAGGAATTAGCTGCGCTCAATCGCGAGGCGGCAAAACTGCGGCGCAATCTCGAGGGGATTCTCGACATGGCGCAATTGCCTGATGCGCTCGTCGTGATCGATACCTTGCGGGAGCAAAATGCCGTCAACGAAGCCCGCCGGCTCGGGATTCCAGTCGTGGCGATCGTGGACACGAACGCCGATCCGGAGGCAATCGATTATCCGATTGCCGGTAACGACGATGCGATTCGTGCCATTCGCGTTATCTTGCAGAAACTTGTCGATGCAATTGTTTCGGCCAATAACGAAGCGCGTATTCGCGAGCAGGTCGAAATGGCCGGCGTGTCAGCCTAAAGAAGAAGGTTGTGGGGTTGAGTCGTTGAGAAGTTGAGAAATTTCCGACTCGTTTCTTCTCAACTACTCAACTTTCAAAAAATGGAAATCGATTCACAACTTGTCAAAAAGCTCCGCGAGAAAACCAACGCCGGGATGATGGACTGCAAACGCGCGTTGGCCGATGCGGGCGGCGATTTTAACAGAGCCGAGCAAATCCTGCGCGAGAAAGGAATCGCCAGCGCGAGCAAGAAGGCAGCGCGTGCGACCAAGGAAGGTATCGTTGCGGCCTACATTCATCAGCAGGGTAAAGTCGGGGTGCTCCTGGAAGTGAACTGCGAAACCGATTTCGTGGCCAAGAACGAAAATTTCCGCGTTTTCGTAAAGGACATCACGCTCCACATCGCCGCGGCCCACCCGCTTTACGTTAGCCGCGAGCAGGTCCCGGGGAACTTGATCGAAGCCGAGCGCGAGATTTACAAGGCGCAGGTGAAAGGCAAACCCGCGAACGTCGTTGACAAAATTGTCGATGGTAAACTCGACAAATTTTACAGCACGGTTTGTTTACTCGAACAGGGCTTCATCAAAAACCCCGACCAAACTATCGGTGATCTCGTAAAGGCCAAGATCGCGGAGCTGGGCGAGAACATCGTCATCCGCCGGTTCACCCGCTATCTGATGGGCGAACCCATCGAGACAGAAGGCTCCGGTTCCCGCCAATAGTTGTAGTGGCGGCTGTCCACAGCCGCAGTTTCAAAAGAGCTGTAGCGGCAGTCTATGACCGTCGCTAGATTTCAAGCGCAATGGGACTGGCTAAATACAAGGCGAAACGCGATTTCGGAAAAACCGCTGAACCGAGCGGCGGAAAACCGTTGCCAAAGGCAGTACGCGGCGCTTGCCGATTTGTAATTCAAAAGCATGCGGCCCGCCGGTTGCACTACGATTTCCGGCTTCAGATGGAAGGCGTTTTGAAATCCTGGGCATTGCCGAAAGGACTTCCCTGGAAGAAAGGAGAAAAACATCTCGCCGTTGAGGTCGAGGATCATCCGATCGATTACGAAGATTTCGAGGGCACGATTCCGCAAGGCCAATACGGCGGCGGTACAGTAATGGTTTGGGATCGGGGGACCTATCACGTTTACGGCGAGCAGCCGGTAAAGTCGTTGCAAGAAGGCAAACTTCATTTGGTGCTCGATGGCGAAAAGGCAAAAGGCGAATGGACACTCGTCCGAATCCGGGGACGCGATAATGAAAAAAACCAGTGGTTGATTTTGAAAACGGGCGCGGACGCGAAAGCGCCGTCGAAAAAGCTGGAGGATCAATCGGTTAAGACGGGCCGGTCGATGAAACAAATCGCCGAAGCTCACGATGCCGAATGGGAATCGAATCACGAAGACAAAGACGCGAGCGCAACATCGAAATTCAAAGCGCGAATTCGCGCGGCGCTTAAAAAAAAAGATGAAACCGGGTCATCGGTAGGGCGCGACCGCCGGGCGCGCCGCGGACGGCTCGGCGAGCCGTCCCTATCAGATTTGCCTTCCTCAAAGCCGAGGTTCATCGAGCCGATGAAAGCGAAGCTGGTCGAGAAACCGCCGACAACCGGCGATTGGATTTACGAACTGAAGTTTGACGGCTTTCGCGCAATCGCGCTTAAGAGCGACAAGAACGTTTCGCTCTTCTCTCGAAACGAAAAGAAACTGGACGCACGCTTTCCGGAGATTGTCGATGCAATCAAGAAGTTACCGGCGCAAGAATGCGTCACCGACGGCGAAATCGTGGCGCTCGATGAAGAAGGACGATCCTCGTTTCAACTTTTGCAGGCGCTTGAAATGGAAGGCCGAAAATCGCCTTTGCGTTGTTACCTGTTCGATCTGCTTCAGCTTAACGGGAAGAGCTTGATTCAACTGCCACTCGCGCAACGCAAGGAAGTGCTGGCCAAGCTTTGTGAAGGAGTAGGGGATCCAATCCGATTCTCGGGTGAAATCGGCGGCGACGCTGAGACCCTCTTGAAAGAAGTGAAAGGTCGTGGCCTTGAAGGTCTCATCGGGAAACTGCGCAACTCAGTTTACGAGCCAGGCCGGCGAAGCGGCGCATGGATCAAGCTCAAGTGTGTCAACGAGCAGGAGTTTGTCATCGGCGGTTACACACCGCCACAAGGCGCGCGTAAATACTTCGGCGCGATTCTCGTGGGCTATTACGAAGGCAAAAAGCTCAAATTCGCCGGCAAAGTCGGGACTGGTTTTACGGAAAAGACATTGTCGATGTTGTACAAAAAGTTCCAGAGCGAACGGCGTGACGATTGTCCGTTTGTCGATCTTCCGCACAAAACCGCGGGCCAGTGGTCGCAGAACATCACGCCGTCCATGATGAAGAAGATGCACTGGGTCAATCCGAGGTTCGTTGCCCAGATCAAATTTGCCGAATGGACCCGCGATAAAAAACTCCGCGCGCCGGTGTTCCTCGGATTGCGCGAAGACAAGAAGGCCAGCGAAGTGGTGCGGGAAGTGTAAAAATACTTACATGACCGTCATGCTACTGGCCGGTGGAATTAGCTCGACAACGACCGGGAAGCTTCTTAAGAAATGGGTTCAAAGGGACTCAGGGTTCAAGGAAAGGAAATCTGCCATGGTGATGCATTTTGGAATGTCAAAGACGAACGTCTTTATCTGTCTGCTTTTGGTATCTGGACTTGGAACCGCTTTTGGTCTGGAACCTCCGCACAGGATATCCCGGACGGAGCTGCTCGAAAAATATGAGGACCCGCCTGCGCGAATTCTCCCTACAGAGACTTCGCCGCGGATGATCTCGCAGTTTGGTCAGTTCACCAGTTATCAGGCTAACGTCGATGCAAATGGCAACAACATTGTCGGCGATGCCGCTAACGAGTGCTCCATTTCCGTTGACCCTACCAACCCCAACAAGATGACAATCGGCTGGCGGCAGTTCAATAACGTGACGTCGAACTTCCGGCAGGGCGGATGGGGATACACCACCAATGGCGGCGTGACATGGACTTTCCCCGGTGTTCTGGAAAACAACGTTTTCCGCAGCGACCCGGTAACACACTACAATGAGACAGGAAATTTTTTCTATCTCAGCCTTCACGGAGTCACCTGGCAGGCTCCCATCGTTATTCCCAATTCGCCTTCGGACGGGACACTTGATGTCGACACGAACGGCAATCTTTTTATCGGCGGAGAAGGGAACACTTTTTACTGCGTTCGCTCGAGCAATGCGCAGAATGGATTGGTGACACCAACCTTCGACCGAGTAACCGCGGTGAATCTCGGTGGTGACCTGGGCGGCGGCGGAATAAATCCAGCCGGGCTCGACGGGCAGGCTTTCCTGGCAGTGGACCGTTCCGGCGGCGCCACTAACAACAACGTATATATGCTGGCAAGCGTGATACCGACCGGGTTCAGCAATGGAACCGATGTCATGTTTGCGCGCAGCACCAACGGCGGACAAAGCTTCAGTGCGCCGATCCGGATCAACGACGATCCGATCAATCACAACAAGTGGCATTGGTTCGGCACATTTTCCGTGGCGCCGAATGGACGGCTCGATGCTGTCTGGCTGGACTCACGCAACGCCGCTAACAACACCGATTCGCAGTTGTTTTATTCCTACAGTACCGACGGCGGCGTGACCTGGGCGCCCAACGTTGCGGTGAGCAATTCATTTAACCCATCCGAAGGCTATCCGAACCAGAGCAAGATAGGCGATTACATCACCATCGTTTCGGACAACACGGGAGGCAATGTCGCCTATGCCGCCACTTTCAATTTCAACCCAAGCAGGGGGCAACACGAAGAGGACGTTTATTACGTGCGAGTCGCTCCGGCGGTGCCTGTAGCGCAAAGCGCTGTATCCAGAAAAACCCATGGCGGCGCTGGAGATTTCGATGTCGATCTTCCGCTCACTGACACAACGGGAGTCGAATGCCGCAGTGGCGGCGCGACTAACGACTTCACGATGGTGGTTACCTTCACGGGTAATGTCACAGTGACCGGAAGTCCGCAAGCACAGGTCACTTCCGGGACAGGCACGATTGGAAGCGGTGGAGTCAGCAATGGTGGAATGGTGACTGTCAGCGGAAACGTTGTGACTATTCCACTCACCAATGTGGCCGATCAGCAAACAATTAATGTCACGCTCAACGGGGTGAATAGCGCCTCGACTGATCAGCCTGCGGTCAATGTAGTGATTCCGATGAGCCGGCTGCTGGGCGACTCCAGCGGCAATCGAGCGGTAAACGCAGGAGATGTCTCGCAGACCAAGGGGCGAATTGGCCAAGCGGTCACGTCGGCAAACTTCCGCTCGGACGTGAACGCCAACGGCGCCATTAATGCCGGGGACGTTTCAGTAGTCAAAGCGAACAGCGGCCACGCAGTGCCTTGACGACAGTAT
>WNFW01004798.1_pt1 | contig 10428 bp, 8 predicted proteins | sample 5400131 | NCBI WGS metagenome assembly WNFW01 (sample SAMN13153362, study PRJNA577476) | soil metagenome | isolation source: 20 cm soil or saprolite under grassland replicate 1 | place: USA:California | collected 2016-06-15
GGTCGTTGCGCGAGCCCGGTCACTTCCAGCGGCCCCGCGCGATGCGAGACCGCGAGCAGCGTATCGGCCAGCTCGGCACCCCACAACGCATGCACGCGATCGATCAGGCGAGTGGCCGGCGAACAGTCGAGCAGAACGCGACCGTCGCTCGTGAGCGAGAACGCGACGTCCGGGCGCGTGAGGGCGAGCACAGTGAGCGCCTCGACCGCGGCGCGGGTCTCGGTGGCCGTGGCGCGCAAGAATTTCCGCCGCGCTGGTGTGTTGTAGAACAGGCCGCGGACCGTGACGGTCGTGCCCCGCTGGCGGGCGGACGCGTCTTCACCCTCCAGCTTGCCGCCGGTCACCCGGAGGCGTGTCGCCCCGGCTTCGCCGTCGCCGGTCGTTTCCAGCTCGAAGCGCGAGACGGACGCAATGGCTGGCAGCGCTTCGCCGCGGAAGCCGAACGTTGCGACGCCGATCAGATCGGTCGCCGTCCGGATCTTGCTCGTGGCGTGGCGCTGCAGCGCGAGCCGCGCGTCCTCGCGATCCATGCCCGAGCCGTCGTCGCTGACACGAATCAGCGTCTTGCCGCCGTCCTCGAGCTCCACGCGCACCGCGTGCGCGCCGGCATCGAGCGCGTTCTCAACCAGCTCTTTGACGACGGAGGCAGGTCGCTCGACCACTTCGCCGGCGGCGATCTGATCCGCGACGTGCTCTGCCAGCAGCTGCACGCGCGCGCGCGCGACGACGCTCACAGTCCGATGATCTCCTCGGCCAGCACCCACCCGTGAATGCCGTCCTGGCGGGACACTTCGCGCCAGGGACCATAGCTGCGGCCAACCAGGAGCGCACCACCGGGCAGCAGTGTCGTCGCCGCGCTCGCCGCGCCGTACGGCGCGGCTCGGACCGGTGCCGCGTCCGCGGTCACCACCGCGACCGGCTGATTCCGCCGCTGCCACTCGGTCGCGCCCAGACCAGCGGCCACCACGGCAACCGCGCCGATCAGCGCGAGCGGCACGCGGCGGCGCGCCCCCGCGGCGACCGCGAGCCACAGGACCAGCCAACTCGCCGCGCCCAGGAATCCCCATTCGAATGGCGTCGCCCAGCCGACGCGCAGGAGCTGCTCGGTCACGGGATCCGGTGCCGGCAGCAGCCGCAGCGCCCGCCGAATCGCCTGATCGCGCGGCGCGAGGCGCGCCGCGCGAATCCACGCCGCGGTGGCCTTGCCGTCCGCGCCGGCGCGATACAGCGTGGCGCCGAGATTGTACCAGTGCGCCGGATCCTGCGGGTCGCGGGTGGCGCGCGCGGCGAACGAATCGGCGGCAGCGCGCAGCGCCCCGGCCTCGAATAATGCCTCCGCGCTGGCGGTCTGGGCCTGGACGGTTTGGCCCCCCAGGGGCGCAGCATGCTGCACGCCTACCAGAGCAATCACGAGCATCGTCACCACCACGTGCGGCCGGCGCGTTCCGGTCGGCCCATCGGCACCCAGCACCCGCAGCACTTGCTGGATCTCCGCCGCGAGCTCGGCCGTGTCGCCCAGGCCACGGGGCCCATACCGCGCGGCACGCAGCCGGTCCCGGAGTCGCTTGACGTGATCGGCAACGGCGCTCTCCACGCCGGCGGCGCGCAACGCTTGCGCCAGGCCATCCCCATCACGCGCGAACGGATCCGAGACGTGACTCGCGAGCACCGCCAGAAACTCGCGCTCGACGCGGCCCAGCGGCGTCAACGCCGGTCCAGCAGTCGTCGCGCCGGCCGACGTGCGTTCCTGACGCCGGCGGCGCCGCGCCAGCCAGGCGACGAGCGGTGGCACGAACAGCATCAGGAGCCACCCTTCCTTCCCAAGGCGCCGGCCCAGACGCTCGCTGACAAGCTCGCCGCGCGCCGGCAGCAGCGGCGGCAGCACTCGCGCGGCACGAGGCTCGGCACCGGGCGCAACGGCCACCGCTTGCGGTGACGATATCGCCGTCTCGTAGCGGGGGCCCCGGCCTCCCCGCGCAGTCGCGTTGAAGTAGAGGTACCGCACTTCGGGCAACTTGAAGTTGCCGGCGGAATCGGGCACAGCCAGAAAATGGAATGTTTTGGCGCCGGCGATCCACCCGGCCACTGGCGCAACGCGGACCTCGGTCTGCGCGGGGTAGACGCGAAACCCGGTGGGCCAGCGCAGCACGGGTTCGGGCCACAACGCCACGTTGCCGATGCCGGTGACCGTGACCGACGCTTCCAGCGGCTCGCCGACGCGCGTCGTCGCGGGATCCACCTGCAGATCGAGACTCAGGCTGTCGCCGACGACGTTCGTCGTAGGATTGTTCGGTGGCAGTTGCAGGACCGTAATGGCAATCGAGTCGCTGCGCAGCGTGTACCGCTCCTCGCGGCTGAAAAACGAGAACGTCACCGGAAGGGCGTACTCGACGGAGGCCGGCGGGATGATCAACCGCCCGGGCGTGAGCGGAAAGACGACCTGATGCGCGATGAACAGATCTATCCACCGGCCGCCCACCTGCCGGGAGAGCGCAACGCCGGATGACGTCGCGGCCGGGTACGCCCATACGCCTTCCGGCGTAACGAGCGTCAAGAAGGGTGGCCGGCGCATGCGCTGATCCAAATCTCGTGGGATCCAGGCCGCGGCAATCACATCGACCTGCTGACCCGCGAACACCGTGTCGCTCGGCACGAGCATGGTCAGTGCGACCCGATCGGCGCGCCGCGAGACCGGGGCGGGCGTGGTTTCGAGCAGCGAACGGGCCAGCGGGCTCAGCGTCAGCGCGGTGCGATCAGCGGCACTGTCCACGGTGACGAGGATCGGATCGGTCGCTACAACGCTGCCGCCTTGCCGCGCCCGCACCGGCCCGATCAGCAGGGCGCCGGGCTGCTGCGCACGCAGCTGGAGCTCGCGGACCGTGGTCCGCGTCGAACCGGAGGCGCCGTTGATCGCGACTTCCGTCATGTCGCGGGAGCCCACGATCGCGAATCCGTTCAGTGCGGGAAGGACGATCTCGACGGCATCAGCGGAGCGCGTGCGCGCGCGCACCGTGAGCGTCAGCTCCTCGCCGACGCGCAGCTGCGTGCGATCGACGCTCGCCGTGACTTCGGCCCCCTGTACGAGGGCCAAGACAGCGAGCAGCGACAGCGTCACCAGTCCTTCACTCCCGCCGGCGCGGCGCGGCGCGTCCGACCGGTGCGATCACGCCGCGTGCGCAGCTCTTCCTGCCCGATCGACTGCAGCACCTGATCGGCTTGCGACTCGCTCATACCGCCGCCACGCGGGGGCGGCGGCGGGGGCGGTGGTTGTGCGGCTCCCCCTCCCCCGCCGGACGGCGGCGGAGGGGGGTTAGGCGCGTTCTGTCCGCCGCCACCACGCAGCCGCTTGACGAGCTCGAGGTTCCATTTGGCGCGGATGTTGTCCGGCTGCAGCAGTAACGCCTCGCGGTACGCGCGCTCGGCATCCGCGAGATGCGCATCGCGACTGGCGCTGTCCGACTTCGCTTCGCGCAGCCCGAGGAGACCGAGATTGTAGAGCGCCCGAAACCGCAGCTCGGGATCGAGTGAGGCGGCCGCGCGGGCGAGCGTCGAGCGCGCGAGCGCGGCATCGCCGGCGGCGAGCGCCGCCGTGCCGGTGTTGTACCATGCCGTGTCATCGTCCTCGTGCGTCTTTAGCTCGGCCAAATACGCGGCCGCCGCGGCCCGCGAGTCCCCCTTGTCCCACGCTTTCTCCGCGGGCGAGCGCGGCCGCTGCGCTTGCAGCGCCGGGACCACGCACAGCAGCAGACCAATCAGCGCGGCGGTCCGTCGGGTGAACGTCTGGGCCGCCAGCACCAGACCGGCCAAGAGCAGTGGAATCCAGGCGCGCGGCCGGCCGCGCTGCGTGCGACTCTCCGTCGCCGTGGCGCGCTTGTACGAGGCGACGAGATCACGCACGGCGCCCGCCTGATCCGGTAGCTCGGCCGCGACGATCGTGCCCTGCGCGGCGTCCGCGATCGCACCCAGCACGTCGTCGCGCCGGCTCGTGAGGATCTGTTTTCCGGATTCGTCCTGCTGCCAGGAGACCAGTGTGCCCCGATCGTCGCGCACGGGGATCCTGACCGGCTGCTTCCCGCCTTCCGCCACCAGGATCAAATGAATGCCGAGTCCTGCGAGCCGGCGGGCTTCTTGAACCGCCTGCTCCACCGAGTCATGCGCTTCGCCATCGGTGAACATCACGAGCACGCGATCGGCGATCTCGGGACTGGCATGCAGGAGATCGATCCCCTGGGCCAGCGCCGGCCCCAGCGACGTACCGCCTTCGGACGCCACATCCGGGTCCAAGGCATCGAGATACAGCGTGAGTGCCGAACCATCGACGGACAGCGGTGAAAGGATGTAGCTCGTCCCGGCAAAGGCGGAGAGCCCCAGGCGATCGCCATCGAGGTCCTGCACCAGGCGGCGCGCTTCGCGCAGCCCGCGCCGTAGCCGGCTCGGCTGGACGTCTTCCGCCAGCATCGAGCGCGAAATGTCGATCGCGAGCACGAGGTTGAGCCCCCGCGTCTCGGTGACGATGCGCTCTTCACCCCAACGCGGTCCCGACAGCGCGACCGCCGCCAGCCCGGCGGCGAGGCCCAAGGCAGGCGCGCCGAATGGCCCCGCCGAGCGAGCGATGCGGCCCGTTGCCTCCGACCAGGCCGCCGCGCGCCGCAGCCGCGAACGGCGCGCCCAGGCGGCCATGGACCACACCGCGGCCGCGACCACGGGCGCGAGTGCTATGACGATGGGCGCGTCGAACGTGATCATGGGACCCGCACCGCGAATGTGCCGGCGAGCACCAGCTCGAGCGCGAGCGCCAGCAGCCCGAGGCCGAGCGGCACGCGATACGCTTCCTCGTAGCGATGATACACGAGATGCTGCACCGGCGTCTTCTCGAGGCGATTGATCTCGCCGAAAATGTTCGAGAGCGACGCCGCGTCCGTCGCGCGGAAGTAGCGACCGCCCGTCGTATGTGCGACTTCATCGAGCAGCTGCTCGTCGATTTTCACCGGCATCGTCTCATAGCGCAGGCCGAGCGGCCCCTGCCCCGTTGGCACCGGCGCCTCGCCCTGTGTGCCGACGCCAATCGTGTAGATCTTGACGCCGAATGTCGCCGCGGCCTGCGCGGCCGTGCGCGGATCGACCGTGCCCTTGTTGTTCTCACCGTCGGTGAGCAGGACGACGACCTTGCTCTTCCCGGGGGCGCGGCGTAACCGGTTCGCGCTCGTGGCGATCGCGGTGCCGATCGCGGTGCCATCCTCGAGAATGCCGACGCGCAGCTGCCGAATCGCTTCCTCCAGCACCTCGTAGTCCGTCGTGATGGGCACTTGGGTCAGCGCCTGCCCGGCAAAGGCGACCAGCCCGATACGATCCGAAGACCGCGCGCGGACGAATTCGGTCGCCGTGCGCCGAGCGACATCGAGCCGGTTGGCGGGCGAGAAGTCTTCCGCCAGCATGCTGCTGGAGATATCGACGGCCAACACGATCGAGATCCCTTCGCTGCGCAGCTCGGCGCGCGCCGACCCGAGACGCGGACCGGCCGCGGCGACGATCCACGCCGCGAGGCAGACCGATCGCAGCGAGGCCGGCAGGCGTGCGATCCACAACCGCTCCACGGGTCCGAGCGCCGGTCGGACATCGCTCATTGGCGCACCCGCGAGCTTCGCAAGCCGCTGGCGCCGCCACCACCACCACAGCGGCAGCGCCGCGAGCAGCAACAGCAGCAGGGGTCGCGCGAAGCTCATGCCGACGATCCGTTCGCGCCGAATTCGCGCGCGAGGGCGCGGGCGCGCGCGGCGAGTGGCGCGACTTCCACGCCGTGCGCCGTCGCAAACGCGACCTGATCGAGCGCATGGAGCAGCTCACGCAGGTCGCGCAGCGGCGCGTTCGGCCGAGCCCGTTCGACCGCCTCCAGAAACTCCGCCGTGCTGAGCGCCTCGTGCGCCGCGGGAATCGCGTGCGCCACCGCGCGCCGCAGGCCCTGGGTCGCTCGCGCCGCCACCGCCTTCGGCTCGCCGGCGGACAGCCAGCGCGCGTCCGGGGCGTCCCCTTGGGCCGCGAGCCCCGGAAGGGCACCGGGCGCGATGGCGCGCGGGCCGCGGTGTCGCCACGCGATGAGGAGCAGCAGCGCACCGCCGGCGAGAATGGCCGCGACGACGGCGGGAATCGGGCTGGTTCGCGCCAGCCGCAGCGGCCCGACGGCGGGTTGCGGCGCGGGCGCCCTCACGCTGTCCGGAATGACGCTCGCGACGTGGAACGCAGCTGTGCCGCCCGAGAGGGAGTCCGCCGTACCATCAGGACCCAATCGCCAGATCGGCGGCATGTCGAGCGTGATGTCGCCCGGTGTCCACGCCACCACCGTATGGCGCACGACCCAGCCGCCGGCAGCCGTGGCGACCACCGCCGGATCGCCCAGCGGCTCGGCAACCGTGCCCGAGGCGAGCTTGCTCGTGCGCAGGCGCCACCCGCCTGGCGCGGGCACCGTCCGCTCGAGCCGGATCGTATCGCCGACCGTCGGCCGGCTCGGCGAAGCGGTCCAGCCATCGCCTTGCAGCAGCAGCCACACGAGCGTCGCACCGATCATCGGCTCAAGCGCTTCGCGCGCTCCGCGAAGGCGCGCCGCAGCGGCACACCGTACGGGACGGTCGTGAGGAGCGACACGCGATCGACCCCCGCTTGCACCAGCTTCCGACTGCGTTCCTGCTGCATCCTTTCGGCGGCGACGCGAATCCGCGTCCGCGTCGGCGCGTGGCTCGTGTCCACGAGCAGGCGCTGCCCCGTCTCCGCGTCCTCGAGCTCGACCCACCCCGCGTCCGGGAGATCGTACTCCCGCGGATCGTCGATGGTGATCGCCACCACTTCGTGGCGCGCGGCCAGTTGCGTGAGCGGGACCTCCCAGTCGGCGGCCCGGAAATCCGAGAGGAGGACGACGATCGCCCGGTGCCGCAGCAGCTTCGCGGCATAGGTCAACGCCCCACCGAGGTTCGTGCCCCGGCCCCGCGGAGCGAAGGCCACGAGGTCGCGGATGACCCGGAGCGCGTGCGGGCGGCCCTTCGCGGGTCGCACCACGTATTCCGGGGCGTCGGCGAAGAGCAGCGCGCCGACGCGGTCGTTGTGTCGCGCGGCGGCGAGCGCCAACACGGCGGCGACCTCCACCGCCAGCCCCGCTTTGGTGTAGGGACGACCGAAATGCAGCGAGCCGGACTGGTCCACGATCAGGAGGAGCGTGAGCTCGCGTTCTTCCATGAACGTCTTGACGAAGGGATGGCCCATGCGTGCCGAGACGTTCCAGTCGATCGCCCGGAAATCGTCGCCCTGCTGGTATTCACGGACTTCCGCGAACTCGATGCCCTGCCCACGGAACACCGACCGGTACTCCCCCGTGAACAGCGAATTGACCAGGCTGCGGGCGCGGAGCTCAATCCCCTTGACATGCCGGAGCACTTCCGCGGTGACGGCCCGCCGGCGCACCCGGTGGGCGGGAGTCCCGCCGCGCCGCCGCTCCTTGCCTTCGAAGGTCACGGCACTCCCACGGCCTCCAGGATCTTCGCGATGACCTGGTCGGCGTTCATATCCTCGGCTTCGGCCTCGAACGTGAGCAGCACGCGATGACGCAGCACGTCGAACGCCATCGCCTTCACGTCTTCCGGCACGACGAACGCCCGGCCACGCAGATAGGCGTGCGCGCGGGCGGCCTGCGCGAGATAGATCGACGCACGCGGCGAGGCGCCAAAGGCGATCAGCGGCTTGAGCTCGGGTAAACCAACCGCCTGCGGCTCACGCGTCGCGCGCACGGCGTCTACGATGTAGTCCACGACCTTCTGATCCATGAACAACTCGGCGATCGCGCTGCGCGCGGCAAGGATGTCATCGGCTTCGGCGATACGCTGGACTTCGATGGGCCGGCCCGACGCCATGCGGCCCACGATCTCCTTTTCCGCATCTCGGGACGGGTAACCAACGCGCACCTTGAGCATGAAGCGGTCGAGCTGCGCCTCGGGAAGCGGATAGGTGCCTTCGTGCTCGATCGGGTTTTGCGTTGCGAGTACCAGGAACGGCTCGCCGAGATAGAAGGTCTCCCCGCCGATCGTGACCTGCTTCTCTTGCATCGCCTCGAGCAAGGCCGACTGCACTTTCGCAGGCGCGCGGTTGATTTCGTCGGCGAGCACGAGGTTGGCAAAGAGCGGACCCTTCTTGGGATAGAACTCTTGCGAGCGCTGGTCGAAGACCATCGTGCCGATCACGTCCGCGGGGAGCAAGTCGGGCGTGAACTGGATGCGAGAGAACGTGATTTTCAGACATTCAGCCACGGTGCGCACCGCGAGCGTCTTGGCGAGCCCGGGCACGCCTTCGAGCAGCACATGGCCACCGGTCAGCAGACCGATCAGCAGCCGCTCCACCATGACCTCCTGCCCGACCACGCGCTTCGCGACTTCGCGCGTGATACTCTGCGTCAGCACCGCATCGGACGTTTTTGCCGTGCGTGTGGTCATCGCAGCGACGCCTCCGCGGCGCGCTTTACGGTCGGTTCCTTGTCCCGCGCGTAGAGCTCGAGCAAAGCTTTTGCCTCCATTCGATCCAGTCGCGCCAGTCCTTCGATCGCGGCCGCGCGCACAAACGGCGTGCGCCGCGGTCTCCCGCCGGGCTCGGCGTACTTCGCGAGGACTTCCAGCGCCTCCTTGGCGCCGAGCTGGCCGATCGCCTTCAGCAACGCAGCCAATACCCCTTCGTCTTTCTCCTGCTCCAGCCGCCGCACCAGGACCGTCGTCGCCCCCACGTCACCGGCCGCCGCAATCGCCCGCGCGGCGGCGGTGCGCACCAGCACCGATTCGTCCTTCAGCGCGGGCATCGCAGGTCGCGAGATCTCGCGCCCCCCGAGCTCGGCGAGCCCGAGCAGCGCCGCTTCACGCACGCGCTCATCACCGTGGCGTGTCAAAGTAATGAGCGACTCGGCAACCTGTGGGCTTCCGGTCAACCCGAGAAACTCCGCGGCGGCAGCAACCACTTCGGGGACCTTGCTGTCGATCCGGCTTTGCAGCAGCTCGACCGTGCGCTCACCCGCCGCCCGCATTGCCGCACGATACGCTTCGCGCCGCTCCGGGGCCGCGTGCAGATAGGCGTCGACCACCAGCCCCGCGGACACCGCCCCCAAGGCGCCGACCGCATGCACGAGATGGGCGCGCTCGGCCGGCGGCACCCGCGCCTCTCCCAAGCGCGCCACCATACGCTCCACAATAGCCTCGTCCGCAAGCGCCCCCGCCACTACACCGATCGCCTCCTGGATCTCGGGATCTTGGATCTTGCCGAGCGAGCGATCGAGGCCGGCGACGACCTCGGCGACCGCGCCAATATCGCGCAACGCAATCACGTCCGGTGTGAGCTGCCGCAACTGTTCGATGCTCGCACGCTGTTCCACCGGCCCCGCCGCGGCCAGCAATGCCGTGACCGCGCGCCGTGCTTCGACATCGGCCGGCAGAACATTCGGGCGAAACACACTGCTCGAACGCGGGGGACCGACCGTCTCGGCGGCGACAGGAGGCGGCGGTACTGCGGCCGCCGGTGCCGGTGGAGCCTCATCGAGCGCGCGCGCCGCCGACAGGCGCTGAGTCGCGCGTCGGCCCAGGTGCACCGTGATGCGTCCGAGGACGGCGTCATCGGGCGCGACGTTCCCCACCGCTACGCCGAACAGGCCGAGCCAATGCTCAGGGGTCACGCCCGGATTTACTTGAATCGCACGGACGCCGCGCGCGAATAGCAGTCCGGCGAGCTCGGCGACCTGCGTGTTGCGCGGCAGCAAATGTTGGCCATGCCAGTGCAGGCCCGTCGCGCCGATCTTCCACTCCACCGACCCCAGCCCGGCGAGTGCCGGCAGCGAGGCGGTGATGTGGCGCATCGCTTCGAGCACCGCCGGGTGCGACGGCGGATATAAGCGTGTCAGCCGGAACGTCGTGCCGATCGCGCCGAGCGCGCGGTCGACTGCTCCCGTGTCAATGGCCATCAGCGCTTGATACGCGTCCCCTTGTCTTCGACCGTAAAGGCTCGCGCTTCCGCATCGTCCACCATCGCGCCGCCCCCGCGGTCTCCCGCCTCTGGCGGCACGACGACACTACTGCCGCGGTAGACAGTCTTGCCGTCTGGGGCCACAATCGGCAACCCAACCGAGATAATCTGCTGTCGTAGCGCGTCGTCCGTGGCGAGCAGGTGCCACGCCGCCTCCGCGAGCGCCGGCGCCTTGCTGCCCGCAAGGGCGCGAACACTGGCCTGACCACTCCCGCCTAGCAACATCACCGTCCGGTCAGCGAGGTCCATGTAGTCGCTCGATCGCTCCGATCTCCTGCCGGGTGAGCTCGCGCCACTGACCCTCCGGCAGCTTGCCCAGCCGCACGGGGCCATAGGCGACGCGGTGCAACCATTCGACTTTGAGACCGAGCGCTTCCGCGATGCGTCGCA
>WNFW01004328.1_pt1 | contig 10427 bp, 6 predicted proteins | sample 5400131 | NCBI WGS metagenome assembly WNFW01 (sample SAMN13153362, study PRJNA577476) | soil metagenome | isolation source: 20 cm soil or saprolite under grassland replicate 1 | place: USA:California | collected 2016-06-15
CGTGGGTGCCGAAGCAGCAAAGGCAATCTGGCCCGTCGCCGTTGAGGTAGTTATCGCAACCGCGTTGCTTGGTTGGGCCATGCTCTCGATGAACCCGAACAGCAGCGTGCATTTGTGGGGCAGCGATTACTCGATTCGCCAAGCACTCAATTTTCGCAGTGAAGATATGTTGCGCTTTATCGGCGAATACTTTGGAAGCGCCAGCTTCGGCCCAGCTTTCGGAGAAATGTTTGGTTGGATTGTTGGCATTGTCTTTTTCCTTCTTCTCTTGAGCGCAGCCAACACCGCCATCGTCGCGATGATCGGTTTGCTTTACATGATGACACGCGATCAAGAAATGCCGCCGCAATTTATGGCACTCAACCGGCATGGTGTGCCCCAGATCCCCCTCCTCATCGCCGTCGGGTTGCCGGTCATCGTCATCATCACAACGAGGAACTTCACCGCGCTTGCCGGCTTGTACGCGATCGGAGTTGTCGGCGCGATTACGGTGAATCTAGGCTCGTGCTGCTTCAATCGCGTTCTGCCGATCAGAATGTATCACCGCATTCTTTTCGGCATCACGTTCGCCGTTCTCTTTCTTGTTGAAATCACACTCGCCCACACAAAACCAGACGCGCTTTTTTTCGTTCTCTGTGTTCTCGGGGTCGGTCTGGCCGTTCGCGCCTGGACACTGAAAAAACGCGGCCTAACGACCGTAATGGTTCCTCAGCAAGTCGCGCAAATGGTCACGCCCGATCTCGCCATCACAATGCAATCGCGTTTGGAGGAAGGGCAAAAGATCCTGGTTGCTGCGCGAGGGATTACGCCTGTGCTCAGCTTCGCCCTTGATGAAGCACAATTGCGGCAGGCGACGCTGTGCGTTCTCTTCGTTAAGGAAATCGCGGTTTACTACGCGGGTGGTCCGACGACGCTCGGTCGCGCGCGCTGGCAGGAAGATCCCGAAGCCAACGCCATCATGTCGTTCATGCTCAAGCTCGGCGCGGAACGCGGCGTTTGCGTGCAACCTGTTTATGCGGTGAGTGAAGATGCGGCGACAACCATTCTCGATCTTTCTGCGACGCTGGGCGTCGATTTTCTTATGCTTGGCACGTCCCACCGTCTGACGCTTGCTAATCTCTTGCGGGGAAATGTCGTTACCAATATTGCAGCGCAATTACCCGATACCATTCGCCTGATCATTTACGGATGATCCCGAAGTTTTCAGTTTTGAAGCCTAGGTGCAGGAAGTTGTCAGCTACCGTTCTTTTCGTTTTACTTAAAACTCAACACTTAACGTTTAAAGCTATCCCATGATGCCACCAAAAGTCTTCATCGCCGATTCCATTTCCCAGCGCGGGATCGACGAGCTGACGCGCGACGGCGCCCTTGAGGCCAAAGTGCAAACCGGATTGAGCGAAACGCAATTAGCCGAAGCCATTCCAGATTTCGCTGCGCTCATCATTCGCAGCCAAACAAAGGTGACCGCGAAAATCTTGAACGCAGCGAAAAAACTGCGCGTGGTCGGTCGCGCGGGCGTCGGGGTGGACAATGTCGATGTCGAAACCGCGACCCGCCGGGGCGTGGTTGTGCTCAACGCACCGGGCGCGAACACCATCTCGACGGCTGAGCACGCTTTTTCGTTGCTGCTCAGTCTTGCCCGGAACATCGCGCGCGCCGACGCCACGTTGAAGGGCGGCACTTGGGACCGGAAAAATCTGGAGGGTGTCGAGCTCTACAACAAAACCCTCGGCATTATTGGGATGGGCCGGATCGGGAGTGAGCTTAGCCGACGCGCCATTGCCTTTGGCATGCGCGTGCTGGCGTTCGATCCATACCTTTCTGTCTCGCGGGCGCGCAGTTTGCAAGTCGAGTTGGTGGAAGAGCTCGATGAATTGCTCGCCGCCGCTGACTTTATTTCGCTGCACACGCCGCTTACCGCGGAAACGTGCCATCTTTTGAATGCGGAACGGCTCGCGAAAACAAAACGCGGCGTGCGCATCATCAATTGCGCACGCGGCGGACTGATCGACGAGCAGGCATTAGCCGACTCTATATCGAGCGGTCACGTCGCCGGCGCCGCGCTCGATGTTTTCGAAACGGAACCATTGCCCGCCGATTCGCCGCTGCGAAAAATCGCGAAGCTTGTCCTGACGCCGCATCTCGGTGCCTCGACCGCCGAGGCGCAGGAGAGCGTGGGTATCGAAATCGCGCAGTCCATTCGCGCAGCCTTGCTCGAGGGAACGATTCGCAATGCCGTCAACATGCCGACGCTCGACGCAAAAACGCTCGCCCTGATTGGGCCACATTTGCGTTTCGGGGAAAAACTCGGCCGCTTTCTCTCGCAGCTTGCGCCCCGACGAGTCGATTCGCTCAACATCAACTACAGCGGAAAAGTCAATGAAGTCGATACCACCGCCATTACGCGCGCCGTGCTCAAAGGCTTTTTGCAGACCGCCGGTGGGAGCGAGGTAAATGAAGTAAACGCGCCCGCCTTCGCAGAAAGTCTGGGACTGAAAATCACCGAGACACGGTTGAGCGCGCCCGGCGATTATTCCGACCTGCTTGAACTTTCGGCCAGCGCGGAAGGAAAGGACATCTCAGTCGGCGGCGCATTTTTCGGAATTACTCCGCGAATCGTTAGCATCAACGCCCGCCCGGTGGAAGCGCGGCCGCACGGAGTGATTCTGGTGCTCGAAAATACCGATCGCCCCGGCATGGTCGGTCGAATCGGGACTTTGCTTGGGCAACATGGCGTGAACATCGCAACGATGTCGCTCAGCCGAAACCAGGCCGGCGGCACCGCGCTCACGGTTTTGAATCTCGATAGCGCGCTTGGCGAAGAATTGCTCAAGGAAATTCGTAACAACGACGACATCCGGAGCGCGCAGGTGATCGAGCTGTAATCGGGAAAGCGGTTGCGCCCTTGCGCGGGCGAATCAATCTTGCACAAACAGATTGCATTTATGGGAACGATTCTAGGCACACTCGTTATCGGCTTGGTCGTCGGCGCCATCGCAAAGTTGCTGATGCCAGGCCGCGATCCGGGCGGTTGTTTGATCACGATTCTGCTCGGCATCGCGGGCGCTTTCCTGGCCGGATTTCTCGGCCGCATCATCGGCTGGTACGAGCCGGGGCAACCCGCTGGCTTCATTGCCTCCATCATTGGCGCGATGTTACTTTTGCTCGTATATCGATTGATCAGAGGACGCCGATCGTAGCTAAATAACCGCCGCAAATTCGGTTGCGCACTCTCGGCCCCGATGCGCTGGTAAACGATGCGACAGCCGACGCGATTGGCGATTCTGCTCGCCTTTGCGGCGCTCTATCTGATCTGGGGCTCGACTTATTTAGGCATTCGCTTGGCGATCGATTCCATCCCGCCGTTTCTCATGGCCGGTTCCCGGTATTTGACGGCCGGATTGATTCTCTACCTTATTGCACGGGCGCGAGGCGCCACACGACCGCCTGCTATCACGTGGCGCAGCTCTCTTATCGTCGGCGGCTTTTTACTGCTCGGCGGAAATGGCGGAGTCACCGTCTCGGAAAAATATATCGATACCGGTTTGGCCGCTGTCATCGTCGCCACCGTTCCCATCTACATCGTGCTGCTTTCATGGGCGAGCGGGTCCGCGCCGCGGCCGAGCGTTCCGGTTTTGATTGGACTCGCGGGCGGATTTCTTGGGGTCGGAATTTTGATGGCGCCATCCCTGCATTTTTCGACGAGTGAGACGCGACATCCGGGAATCGGAATGCTGATCTTGCTCTTCGCTTCACTGCTTTGGTCAATCGGCTCGCTTTATTCGCGTGGAGCAAAGAATGCCGATTCACCGTTTCTCGCTGCCGGTCAGCAAATGATTTGCGGCGGAGTGCTGCTGCTACTCGCAGGATTTATTACGCGCGAACAATTTCACCCAGATTCGGTCACAGCGCATTCCGTCTGGGCGTGGGTTTATCTCGTCCTGATTGGCGCCATCATCGGATTCACCGCCTACATTTACCTGCTGCGGCATTGCGATCCGGCGAAGGTCGCGACCTACGCTTACGTCAATCCGATCGTGGCGGTGATTCTGGGAGCGCTTTTCGTGGGCGAGCATCTCACTTCGCGAACTATCATGGCTGCGGCGTTGATTATTGGATCGGTCGCAATCGTCATCACTACGCAACAATTAAGACCGAAATCCATGCCGCCGGTTTCGGCCGCATTGGCGGAAGCAGATTAGGTCTCCCCCCGAGCGCTGTTGTAGCTGCCGCTGTCTCCAGCGGCAGCTACAACGCTTGGCATTTCCTTGCGTGTCCTCTCTAATATCTGGTGATGGCTGAAACGCCGAAGAAAGAGACACTTGAAGTCGTCCTTAAAAATTGGCGCGCGGAAATAGAGACAGCGCAGGTCTATCGCGACCTGGCCGCGCGCGAGAGCGACGAAAAACGCAAAGGCATTCTCGTCCGCATGGCCGAGGCGGAAGAGCGTCACGCTAGCCGGTGGGAGCAAAAATTGCGCGACATGGGTGAGCCGGTCCCAACCTTAACCGACAACATCTGGACTCGCTTTAAACGGCGATTCACGCGTTCACTTGGAACCGACATTGCGATTCGTCGAATGGAAGCGGCTGAGGAAAAACATGAGCGCGAATTTTCCGCACAACGCGATCGCGCACTCGCGGGTGAGCAGGATGTGCAGGAATTCTTGCGCACCAGCGCGCTGGAAGAAAAAGCGCACGCTCGGGCGTTGAATGCGATGGCCGGACCGCCGAATCCCAAAACTGCGCTAGATACAATTCTAAAACGCGAGCGTTGGCACGGACGCGGCGGTAGCTGGGTTGCCGACGCAATCTATGGCGTGAATGATGGGCTCGGGGCCGTCTTCGGAATTGTTTCCGGCGTCGCCGGCGCCACCAACAATCAACAGCATTATGTTTTGATTTCCGGTCTCGCCGGAATGCTTGCGTCCTCTCTCTCGATGGGCGCGGGCGCGTATCTCGCAGTCAAAAGCGAGGGCGAAGTTTATGAGGCGGAAATCGCACGCGAGAAAGCGGAGGTGGAAGAAAACCCTGAGGAAGAAATCGAGGAGATGGCGCTCTTCTACCAGCTCCAGGGTTTCAGCGTGGAAGAATCACAAAAAATGGCCGAGCGATTGGCGGAAAATCCCGAGCAATTGGTTCAGGCGATGGCGCAAAGCGAACTCGGCCTTTCCGAGCATCGCTTCCCCAATCCATGGAAATCGGCGACTTCAGCATCGCTCTCCACCGCGGTGGGGGCGTTCATTCCCATCATTCCTTTCTTTTTCATGACTGGATTGCCCGCCGTTATCGTGGCTTTTGTCATCAGCATCGTTGCGCACTTTGCTGTCGGCGCGATCAAATCGCTGATAACTATTCGCTCGTGGTGGGCATCCGGTTTTGAGATGACTCTCGTCGGTGTGATCGAAGCGGTCGTGACCTATGGCCTTGGTCTGGCTTTCGGAGCCGCTGTGTAATTGTATTTTGCCTTAATGAGAAGTGATTGTTGGGAAGTGAAAAGAGATCTACTTCTCATTATTCCTGTCACTCCTTGCGACCTCTCTACGATCCCGAATCTGGGTCGGGAAATCCCGCTCGCGGGACACAATTCCGAGGGCCCTCGCTAGATGGTGCCGGTTAAGCCGCACAACTCGAGTTTCTTGCGACTAAAGCTTGTGTTTGGCACGTCCGTTGCATAATGCTCCCTCGAACACCGTCGTTCATTCACTCAATTTATGTACTCTCGACTCACCATTGTTTCCGTCGCCAGCGCATTGGCTGTTTCCGCCGTCTGCGCTCAGGATAAACCGCAACCGACCGTTGACGAGTTGGTCGCAAAAAATGTGGCGGCAAAGGGTGGCGCTGACGCCCTGCGCGCGCTGCAATCAGTTCGTTTCAGCGGCAAAATGCTGGTGAACGAAGGCCAGATCCAGCTCGCTTATGTCGAGACCAAGAAACGTCTCGGCGAGGTGCGGTCCGAAGTCACCTTGCAAGGCATGACCGCCGTTCAGGCCTACGATGGCGAACAAGGCTGGAAAGTTTCGCCGTTCCAAGGCCGCAAGGATCCGGAAAAAATGTCGGCCGATGACACAAAGTCGTTGATGGAAGAGGCCGAGATTGACGGGCCATTAGTCGATTGGAAAGCAAAGGGCAGCACGATCGAGTATCTCGGCACGGAAGACGTCGACGGCACCTTGGCGCACAAGCTCAAAGTGGTCCGCAAGAACGGCGACGTAACTTTTGTTTATCTCGATCCCGACGCTTTCCTGGAAATTCGCAAAACCACGCAACGGGTGGAGCAAGGCGCGCAGGTCGAAGTAGAGACCGATGTGGGCGACTATGAAAAAATCGCCGGCGTCTTTCTTCCGTTTTCCATTGAGTCCGGGCGCAAGGGTGGACCAGACAAACAAAAAATCGTCATCGACAAAGCAGAACCGAACATTTCGGTTGATGACGCGATCTTTAAATTTCCAACCGCGAAATAATATATGCGTTTTGTCATCCCTGCTTTGCTTTTTCTGATTCTCGTTAGTTCACCAGCTTTCGGCGCCAACGAGGCGCCTTACAATTCCGCCACAATTTCCGGACTGGGTGCGCGCAATATCGGATCGGCCGCGATGAGCGGCCGCATTTCCGCAATCGCGGGCGTAAAAGAGCCTTCGGGCAAGATCACTCTCTTCGTCGGTGCGGCCAGCGGCGGCATCTGGAAATCGGATGACGGCGGCACGCGCTTTCGTCCGGTATTCGACGAACAGTCAGTGCAATCGATCGGCGCCATCGCGATTGATCCGAAGAATTCCAGAAATATCTGGGTCGGCAGCGGCGAATCGTGGACCCGCAACAGCGTATCAATTGGTGACGGCATCTACAAATCAAACGATGGCGGTGAGACGTGGACCAATGCCGGATTGCCGAAGTCCGAGCGAATCGCCGAAATTGTCGTTAGCCCGAAAAACAGCGACACTGTTTTCGCCAGTGTGCCCGGCGCGCTCTGGAGCGACTCGGCTGATCGCGGGCTGTATCGCACCACCGATGGCGGCAAAAATTGGGAGCTCGCGCTCAAAGGCAGCAATTCTTCGACCGGATGTTCCACCGTCGTGATTGATCCTAAGGATCCGAATGTAATGTTCGCCGCTCTATGGGATTTTCGGCGTAAAGGCTGGACTTTCCGTTCCGGGGGCGATGGTCCGAACGCGCCGTCGGGCAGCGGATTGTTCCGTTCCAACGATGGCGGCAATACCTGGAACGAGATTACGCCCGAAAACAGCAAGAGTTTTCCAAAAAAGCCTTATGGCCGTATCGCGGTCGCGGTCGCACCATCGAACTCGAAACGCGTTTACGCTTTTGTTGAATCAACCGACAGCGCGCTCTTCGTCTCCGATGATGGCGGCAGCACCTGGGATAAGCGCGATAAGAGTCAATGGATGGTCTGGCGTCCGTTTTACTTCGCCAATTTAATCGTCGATCCGAAGAATCCGGACCGCCTTTTTAAGACCGACGGCGCGATGATCGTTAGTGAGGACGCCGGGAAAAGCTTCGCCACGGTTGGCGGCTTTGGTGGGATGCACGGGGACGTTCATTGCGTCTGGAGCGATCCAACCAATCCGCAAACGGTCTTTTCCGGGGATGACGGCGGGATGTGGTATTCCTACAACAGCGGGAGCAAATGGTGGAAAGGGGAAAACCTTCCCGTCTCCCAGTTCTACCATGTCAGCGTGGACGATCAGGATCCCTATCGCGTCTATGGCGGGTTGCAGGACAACAGTTGCTGGGTCGGGGACTCGCAGTATCCCGGCGGCATCACCAATTCCCGCTGGGAAAATCTGTACAATGGAGATGGCTTCTTTACCTTTCCGGATCCGAGTGATCCCGATTACATTTATGCTGAATATCAGGGTGGTTATGTTGGCCGGGTAAATCGGCATACTCTCGAGGCGCGCGACATTCAGCCCAAGCCGAACTACAAGGAAAAGCTGCGTTGGAACTGGAATACGTCGATGGCGCTTTCGCCTAACGAGAAAGGGACACTTTATATCGGCGCGCAATTTCTATTTCGCTCACGTGATCATGGTCAGAATTGGGAACGCATTTCGCCTGACCTGACGACGAATGATCCGGAAAAACAGAAACAGGAACAATCGGGCGGGATCACGGTAGATAACTCTGCGGCGGAGATGCACACCACTATCTACTCCATCAGCGAATCGCCCAAGGACAAGAATGTGATCTGGGTCGGAACAGACGATGGCAACCTGCAACTAACCCGCGATGGCGCTAAGAGCTGGAACAATGTGGTCGGAAACGTCCCCGGCCTTCCGCCGAACTCATGGGTGAGCTGGGTGCAGGCTAGTAACTACGATGCAGGCACTGCCTACGCCGCCTTCGATCGCCATACTTTTGGTGACATGGCACCGTACGTTTTCCGCACCACTGACTTTGGGAAGACCTGGACGCCACTCGTCACGGCGCAGGATTCGAAGGGTGTTCGAGGTTACGCCCACGTCATCAAAGAAGATATCGTGAAGCCGAATTTGCTTCTTCTCGGGACCGAGTTTGGTCTTTACGTTTCGATCGATGGTGGCAAGGCCTGGGCGCAATTTAAAGGTGGCCGTTTCCCGGCGGTGGCAGTGCGCGACCTCGCAATTCAGCCGCGTGACAACGATCTTGTTCTAGCCACCCATGGGCGCGGGATTTGGATTGTCGATGATATCACTCCGTGGCGTGCGCTAACCCCTGAGCTTCTTCCGCAGGAGGCGGCCTTTGTTTCGGCGCGACCGGTGCAGCAGCGCATTGAAGGTAACGGTGGCTGGGCCAACGGCGACGCCGTTTTTATCGGCGACAATCCGCCGGACGCCGCTGTCATTACTTACTACCAGAAGGCACGACATCTTTTTGGTAAGCTGAAACTGGAAGTGCTCGATTCTTCCGGGCAGGTAGTTGACGAACTACCCGCCAGTAAGCGACCGGGCTTGAATCGTGTCACTTGGAGCATGCGGGCAAAGCCGCCCCGCGTCCCACCGGCGGCGCAGGTTGCTTTCAATGGGGTCCGCGGCCCGCGACTTGTTCCCGGGGTTTACACGGTCCGCCTAACGAAAAATGGGAAAGCGACCGAAACAAAGCTTAGCATCGGGCTGGATCGCCGAGCAAAATTCAGCGAAGCGGATCGCAAAGCGCAGTTCGATGCGGCAATGAAAGTGCGTGCGTTGTTCGATGACGAAAGTGCGTTAATGGACCGTATTTTATTTCTGCGCGGCGTTCTCGCGAAGACAGGCAGCGCCTTGCCAGAGTCCGATCCATTGAAGAAGAGCGTGAATGATTTTGACGGCAAAGTGGACGCAGTCCGCAAGCAAATTGTGGCCACGAAAGAAGGTGGCGCGATCACGGGCGAGGAACGTTTGCGCGAACATACGGATCAACTTTACGGTGCTCTCCTGAGCTACGAAGGCAAGCCGGGTGACTATCAACTCGCCTACTACGAAGCATTGAAACGCGAACTCGCCGATGCCTCGAATGAGTTTGCGGGGCTAGTGGCAAAAGATTTGCCCGCGCTAAACGACACCCTCAAAGCCAAAGGACAACCGACGATTTCGCCGCCACCAGAGAAAGTCGCGGTTAACGACGAGACCACCAACTTTGTCGGCGGTGGCGGCATTAGTGGACGAACGGATCCCGATGGACCGGCTGCCGAAGTTACCCTGCCCGCGGATTTTCGTGTCCTACGTTAACGTTTTTGAAAGCGGACTGGATGCGGTCGCATAATGTAAACGTAGAAGAATTTGCTCACGTGTTTTGGCTTGCCGCGTCGTAGCTCGCTGCGTGGATGCTGCAATCCTAAAGAGGTCCGCCTTCGCTAAAGCTACGGCGCGACAGTCTTCGCTCCCCACTACGACGCGAGCGAAGACTGGAGGTAAGGGGATTCGAACCCCTGGCCTTCTCATTGCGAACGAGACGCTCTACCAACTGAGCTATACCCCCCTACAGGGTAACACCGGCGTGTTTGAGAAGGTCGGCGAATGTCTCTACCGATATTCATCGAACGGCGTTTATTATGGCCGAATCAGGGTCGACGGCAAGGAGATCAAGCGCTCACTCGAAACGACCGACCGTTTACTGGCAAAGCGGAAGCTCGCCCAGTTCAAAGACGAGCAGCGGCAAATTGATCGTTCCCAGGGAAGGCTAACGCTGGCGGAATTGTGCGACCGGTATCTCAAAACGATTCAGCACCAGAAGCCGAAAACGGTTGAGCGGAAGATCTGCATCGTGAACAGAATCAAAAACGATTGGCCGACGGGCAAGCTGACTCAGGTTGCCAAGATCAAACCGAGCGATGTTGATGTCTGGCTTTCGTCAGTAGCTCAACGTGCGAATCGGTTTGGCTCTGCTTCGCGCAATCTGCACATCTCCTGCGTAAAAGAGGTTTTCGCGCTGGCCGTGCGCGACCGCATCCAG
>WNFW01015156.1_pt1 | contig 10425 bp, 11 predicted proteins | sample 5400131 | NCBI WGS metagenome assembly WNFW01 (sample SAMN13153362, study PRJNA577476) | soil metagenome | isolation source: 20 cm soil or saprolite under grassland replicate 1 | place: USA:California | collected 2016-06-15
CTGATGATCGTAGGTCTCACTTCCGGCGTCATTTCCGAATGGGGAAAGCGCGTTGAGGGTGTCGGCGCGGATATCATCGTTCAGCCGCCAAACTCCTCGATTTTCTTCGCATTTGTAAGCGTTGGGATGCAGGAGTCGCGCGGCGAACAAATGGCATCATTAAGCGGCGTGGACGAGGTCGCGCCAACGGTCATCCTCACGGAACCAAAGAACTTAGTGATGGTGTACGGGATCGATTTCAAAAGCTTCAACGCGCTGAGCAAGGGTTTTCTGTTCCGCGATGGGCGGCCGTTCGAAGGACCGGACGATGCTATCGCTGACGACATCATTGCGCAAACGCGCCACTTGAAGGTGGGGAGCCAGATCACGCTGTTAAGTCATACGTTTACAGTCTGTGGAATCGTCGCGCATGGGAAAGGCGCGCGATACTTCATTCCCATTCGAACGGCGCAGGAGATCGCCGGGGCGGAAAGGCGCGTTTCGATGTTTTATGTGAGAAGCAAAGGGGATACCGAAGCCACGCGCGCGCAGATTCTCAAGTTGATGCCGGAGTACAGCGTCCGCTCTTTGTCGGAATACGTAACCCTGATGACTTCCTCGAATTTGCCGCAGTTGCGTCCCTTCACGCGGACCATGGTGGCACTCGGGATTGTGGTGAGCTTCCTCGTGGTCCTCTTGAATATGCACACCATGGTGCTGGAGCGCACGCGCGAGATCGGAATACTCAAAGCGCTGGGTTTCTCCAGACTCGACATTGTGCGCATGTTGTTGGGTGAAACTCTCATCCTTACGTTGATGGGAACCGGTCTGGGAATTGCGCTTACTTTTCTGACGCAGGCGATTTTGAAACAAACGAATCCAGGCTTGACGCTTTTGATTTCCCCGACGTGGATTTTTTCAGCGACCGCACTCGCACTCGTGGGAGCCGCGACAGGAGCGGCGTACCCCGCGCTCCGCGCCGCCAGCTACGACCCGGTTGTCGCCCTCGCTTACGAATAGACCGCGCCGTCCAGACGGGTTGCGGGCTTATCTTTTTGGTTGCTTCCTCGAAAAACTCAGCTGACAAAGGATTGCTCTGTGCGCGGGAAATTGATAATTTCTAATCGACCCTGGCCGCGCCCCGACGAGTGACTCCGCCGTCCCGGCCAGGGGTTCACGTCTAGAGGAATTGGGATCGGGTTTACGGAAAATGAAATTCCGGGCGGAGCTGGAGTGGGCCCCGCCCGTTGTCTTTTTTTGGTGAAATGAATTGAACTTCATGGGAGAAAGATAGATGGCCCCTTCCCCGGACAAGCACTATCAAGCCCGGATTCTTGAGCGGCGCGACCTTTCACCCGATTTATGGATCGTGCGAATCGACCCCGGCGGACCGTTCGAATTCCGCGCCGGACAGTACGCGACTCTGGGAGTTGACCATGATGGAAAGCGGGTCGAAAGAGCGTACTCCATCGTTTCATCTCCTTATGAAGAGTCGCTCGAGTTTTTCGTCGAGTTGGTGCCGCAGGGCGATCTGACTCCGGATCTCTTCAAGTTGAAAGAAAGCGACACGCTGCTGTGCAGAAAAATCGCCAAGGGACGATTCACGCTGGATTTGCGAAGCGGGAGGACGCGCCACCTGCTGGTCTCCACGGTGACGGGGATCGCCCCATTTGTTAGTTACGTTCGAACGCTCTATCGAGATTGGAAAAATGGCGCTAGCCCAATGCCCGGGGACCACAAGCTGTACTGTCTGCAGGGAGCGAGCCGGTCGTGGGAGTTCGGGTACAGGGAAGAGCTGGAGCGGTACGCGCGGGAGGTGCCGTGGTTCAAGTATGTGGCCACGGTGAGCCGGCCGTGGGAGGACCTGGATTGGAAGGGCGAGAGCGGGCGGGTGGATGATCTCTTACGGAAGTATGCGGATGAGTGGGGGTTGCGGCCGCAGGAGACGACGGGATACTTATGCGGTCATCCGGTGATGGTGGAAAATGGGCATGGCATCCTGCACAGAGCGGGTTGGAAGAAGGATGCGGTGTTTGAAGAGATTTATTTTCAGCAGGCAAAGGGCGGGCAGCAGGAACTGACTGATTCGCAGAATCGGGCTAAACCGCGGCAAGAATAGGAAAAACTCCTGCGTGTCAAAGTTTCTTCAGCAACCCGTGCGAGAGCTTCACAAGAGGAATTCTAGGCGTCAGGGGCGTGTTCCTCGAGCTGGCTGGTGACGTCTTCGATGGCCGACAACGGGCAGAGAACGTGAACTTTCTGGTCCGGCGCCTCGACGTCAATCTGCAATTTTCCTCCGTGCGTGCGCATCCTAACGTGCTGGTCACGGTGCGTGCGCATCCTAACGTGCTGGTCACGATCGACAACTTCTAAGAATTCGGCATCAGGATACTTATTCAGTTCTTTGACGATGGCATGAAGCACGGGCAGAGCTTCGCGCGCTTGCTCGGAGGCGTGGCGCATGTGCTTGCTGGGGACGAAATGCATGGCCATGGGAACGGCCGCGGCCGGAACCCAGAGGTGAACGTGGGAGCCGCCAGCGCGGTATTCGTCGACGTCGACGCGGATCACTCCTTCCCGCATGGTATAGGCGCCGGCGAGGACGATTGTTCCGCCGAGTCCGAGAGCTGCTTTCGCGAGTAGCATCATGTGGGCCTCCTGCCCGCCGAAAATGGCGGAATCCCGAGCGGGCCGGGATAAATGCCGCCGCCACTACAAATCCTGTCAGTCCGTGAGGTTTTTGGAATCGAGCCAGACGCGGACGGTGTTCTCCTGATCCTTCACTGAGACGAGTTCGGTATCGCCCTGCTCTGAGAGAGCGTGGAGAGCGGCGACGAGATCCAATTCATCCTTGCCGGCGGAAAAGAGGGCGTCGATGACCTTCATGGGGACTTTGACCTCGACCTCGGACTTCTTCGATTTCTCCTTGTCGAGGACATGAACGATCAGATGGTTTTTCTGTTTGGCTACGCGAACGTCGCAATCATTGCTCTGTACGGTGACGAACTCGCCGTCCTTGGTCGTGCGAATGGCATCGACGAGGGCGCGGAGGTCGAGGTCCTTGACGTGGGCGTCGTCGATCTTGATCTTGCCATCCTGGAGACGATGTTTGTTAATAGCGGGGAGAACTTTTTCAGCCAGTTCGAGGGGGACGTTGACGCGCACGGTCTCACCTTTGGCGTCTGAGCTGATGACGCGGACGTGCAGCCAGCGGTCCTTGGAGACGGATGTCGTTGATTGGGTGGAGCTTGCCGGGGCGGCGGTGGATTGCGCTAAGACGCCCAGCGGCGAAAGGAAAAGAGCGGCCGCGGGGATGAGAGCGGTCCCGGCGAAGAAACCCCTATTACGGTCGGACATGACTGGATGCCTCCTGGTCGGCGCAGGGCCGGTTCTTGGAGATAGGTACGAGAGGGAGGCAAGGAAAGTTTCCTGGGAAGGTCGAAAGTTGAGAGTCCAAAGAAGGAAACGGAGTTAACGCAGAGGCCGCGGAGGGCACAGAGTTCACGGAGACAGAAGCGGACGATGGTGAAACCCCCGGGCATGAGGCGGATGGTGGGCAGTGGTTGCGGGAGAGGCATTGCACAAGCGGTTGAACGGAAAATCGATAGGGGATAGGAAATTAGGGAAAGGGATTGGAGAGTTGCGGCCCCTCCCCCCCCTCTATGTTTTTCTAACGATATGATTCGATGGGGGTTAGAAGGTGGGGGTCGACAAAGGATGTATGATTCCATGGGAGTTACGGGTTTAGGGCAGGGAGCAGTGCTTAGGCCGGAGAAAGAATCAGAAGGCTGACGAGGATATTAAAGCGAGTGCCACATCGAAAGCCATCATGAGTATTTTAACACTAGTTACATACTTCACTCGATAGCATTCGAATGGAGCGGAAAAACGTTGAAACGTTTGGGGGTTAGAAGGTCGAAAGTCTAGTGGGTGGACTTCGAGGGATCCAGGCCGGGGATGCAGAAAATCTCAAGAAAAAAGGTATTGGCACGAAGATGGAGGAAGAGTCAAAACCCGCACCCTCAAGAGAATCCCAGGGTGCGGCGCCCGGCAGGGCACCCGCACCCATTTCGTTTCAGGATTTGTCGCGCGAGAAGCCGGCGGGAATTTTGCACAACTGTCCACAGATTTGCACAACGGTTCATGCAGAATTTGATTGACGGCACGAACGGGAAACAATATCTTGCGCGTCAGATTGAACCGGGAAGCTTTAGAACTTTACGGGTCAATTTAGAGGGCGCAACAAGCTTAACCGCGGTTGCGCCGCGAGATTGAATCGCGAAGCTCGAAGCCTTGACGGTTTCGTCTGGAAGGCGCGACAGCCTCACGGCGGTCACGTCACTGGGCTGATTCGGGAAGGTTTGAAACTTTGCAGTTCGGTTGAGAGCTTACAGCCAGCTTAACGGCGGGTTGCGCCGCGAGACCGAACGGTGAAGCGTGAAGCCTTGACGAATCGGTTTGGAGGGTGCCACAAGCTTAACCGCGGTTGCACCACCAGAGGGAATCGAGAAGGTTAGAAACTTTACGGCTCAGTTAGAGGGCGCAACCAGCTTAACGGCGGTTGCGCCCTCAATTTTTGACCTGCCCTTCCCCAGCAACAGAATTATCTACAGCAAGATATTTGCTCCTTCTTCCCGTTCCGCAACGCCCATCGTCCGCCATCATCCACTCCTCAATTCTCGCCATTCCATTTAGTCGGCAACAGAAGTCAGAGAAAGAAAGATGCCGCCCTAAAGGGACGCCGCTGGAGAAGGTAGAACGCGAAAAGGCGCGGATCGAGTTAGACATCGCAGAGGTCGGCGGCTTGGCGGAGGGAGGTCAGGGGGTCGCGGATGGGGACGAACTCGTGGGCGACGTAGCCGCGGAAGTTGGTGGCGGCGATGCCGCGCATCACGCCGTCCCATTGGACTTCCTGGGTGGCGTCGAGTTCGTGGCGGCCCGGGACGCCGCCCGTGTGGAAGTGGGCGATCCACGGCCCGGGACGCCGCCCGTGTGGAAGTGGGCGATCCAATCGATATTTTTCTGGATGGTGCGAACCAGGTCTCCTTCCATGATCTGCATGTGATAGATGTCGTAGAGCAGCTTGACGCGGGGCGAGTTGACGGCCTGGACGACCTGCACTCCCCAGGCGGAGTGGTCGCACATGTAGTCGTGGTGGTCGACCTTGCTGTTGAGAAGCTCGATGCAGATGGTGACGCCGTGGTCCTCGGCGATCTTCTTGACGCGGTTGAGGCCGACGATGGTGTTCTTGGCGCCCTCGTCGTCGGACATGCCATCGCGATTGCCGGAAAAGGTGATGAGGTTGGGGACGCCGGCCTTGGCCGCGAGCGGAATGTATTTGCGGAAACCTTCCTCGATCTTGGCGTGGTTTTCGACGCGGTTCATGGCGCTGCGAATTTCGCCGCCGCCACCGTATCCCATGCTGCAGACCAGGCCATAGCGCGCGGGCACTTCGAATTCGTCGGGATTGAGGAGGTCGACGGCCTTCAAACCGATCTCAGTGGCGTAGGCGCAGAGCTTGTCGAGTGGAATTTTCTGGTAACACCAGCGGGAAACGGACTGGCGGATATTGCCCTTGCGCTTTAGCGGAGCGTTTTCCTGGGACCAGGAGACGGAAGGGAGAGAAGCCATGGTGGCTCCGGAGAGAACACTCTTGAGCACATTGCGGCGCGAAAGCTTGGACATGGTGGACACGCAGAGTGTACCGAAGAAAAGCCCGATGAGGGAGGAGAAATTTTTATTTCGGGGGCTTGGGGCTTTGCGGAGGCGGGGCTGCGGCGGTTTCCGGGAGTTCGACACGCCAGATGTCTTTTTCCGATTGGAGGCGGAAAACGCCGACCTGATTGGATTCGGAGGAGCCGACCTGGCCGATCCAGACGACACGGAAACGGGCTTTGCGCCAACGGCGGCGGACTTCGATGGTCTGGCCGGGGCTGGTCAGGAAGCCGATGCCGTCCAAACGCGCGCCTTCCTGGCTGAGATCGACGGTGTAGGCGCTCTGGACAAAAGGATGGCCGTTGGGGTCCGTACCTTTGACGATTACGCGGAAAGTCTTGGGGATGCGAGCCTTCTTGCGACTCTTTTTCCAAAAGTCGGAGATGGGCTTCTTGAAGGCCAAACCGACGCGAGTTTCACGGTCGGAGTAGGAGTCGAGATAGACGACGCGGACTTCCTGCTCCTGGCGGCTGCTCTTGTGGATGAGAAAAACGGTGTCGCCCAATGCGAGTTTGGTTTTTAGGGAGACGAGGGCGCCGCTGGGATTGACGATGACCGTCTGGGTATCTTCGTGGAAGGCGCCAGCTTTGCCAGCAAAACCGTAAATCACGACGGGTACGCGCATGTAGATGCGCTCGCCGGAGCGGGGAGTTTTCTTTACCGGAGTAGCCGGAAAAGGAAGGGCAGAAGACGCCGGCGTACTTTGCGAGGGCCGAGGATCGTCGAGGGGGGCTACTTCCATGACTTCCTGGGGAATTCCTTTCTGGAGACCGTGTTCTCGGCACTTGAAGTCCCAAGTCTGCTCGAGGATCTGTTCAAAGGATTCCTCGCGGTTCGCAACGGTGACCCAGGAGTCGCTGTCCCCGCGAGGACACCTGAGCCGGATGGCGAAGTTCCTAGGCATGAGAGTTCCCTATGCATTGTGATGATACCTGTTTGCCGCGAGTCCTGCGGCGGGCCACGGGTAGGCTTCCCTCGAAAAGTAACCGGCGGGAGGAGTGAGAGGGCCGTGCGTTTTGCGAATGCCGGCTGTAACCTTTGCCGGGCTGCGGGCTCGTATGAGACGAACGGGATGAGCGGGCGGAGGAATCGCCCTCCAAAACTCAATGTAGAGGAGAGATTCGAATGGTTCGGACGATCAAGGCAGGTTTGGCATGCACGGCGCTGGCCGGGACGTTTTTGCTCCAGCCATCGGTGTACGCGCAAGACCACATGAAACAAGACGACATGAAGCACGACAAGATGCAGGACGACAAAATGATGCACGACGGCAAGGCCAAGACGCTGGAGACGGGCAAATTCCACGGCAAGGTGCACGCCACTTCGGGCCGCGCGACGGTGTATCAAGAGGCGGATGGGAAGCTGGTGCTGCGGCTGACCAATTTCAAGACTTCGAACGGGCCGGATGTGCACGTGATCCTGGTGGTGACGAAGGACGCGATGGATGATGCGAACTTCCTGAAAGACAATACGGAAAAGGTGGAGCTGGGGAAACTGAAGGGGAATGAAGGCGACCAGAATTACGAAATTCCCGCGGGAACGGACCTGACAAAGTTCCGGACGGTTTCGATCTACTGCGAGCGGTTCAACGCGAACTTCGGGGCGGCGCCGCTGGAAAAGTTCTAAGGATTCGAAAGGGAGAGAGGCACGGTCGGGCAGGTCATACTGCCCGATTTTCTTCTTGAAAGAAAAACGATGAATACGAATAGAGATTCGTGGTTGTCACGCAACAGGTGGATGCTAATCGTGACCGGGGTTCCGGTTCTTGTAGGCGCCTGGTGGGCGTTCCGGCCGGAGAAGCTGTTCATCAATCAGAAAGTGAATGAGGCGGCGCCGGCGGCGTTGAGTGCGGAGCCGGAAGCACTGTACACAGGAAAGCTGGAAGGGAAGGTTCACCAGACGAGCGGGCGTGCGACGATTTACAAATCCGCGGATGGCAAGGAATACTTGCGGCTTTCGGATTTCACGACTTCGAACGGGCCGGACGTGCATGTGCTGCTGGTGCATGCGGAGGACAAGGCGCTTGATCAGGAGATTGTGAGAGGTGATCTTGATAACGTGGAACTTGGAACGTTGCAGGGCAATCAGGGCGATCAGAATTATGATTTGCCGGGTAGCGCAGATTTGAACAAGTATCAAGCGGTGGCGATTTACTGCGAAAGGTTCCACGCGATTTTTGGAGTGGCGAGGCTGGAGAAGTTTTAAGATAAAAAGCGGGCGACCACTGTCTGTCATGCAAATAATTGATAAAAATGAGGCGGGGCTGATCGCGCGGATAGTGGCGGGCGAGAAGGAACTGTTTCATGAGCTGATCCGGCCGTATGAGCGGATGGTGTATCTGACGCTGTTTGCCATTGTTAAAAATGAGACCGAGGCAGAGGATGGCGCGCAAGAGACGGTGATCAGCGCTTACCGGCATCTAGCTTCGTTTCGCGGGGATGCAAAGTTCAGCACCTGGCTAACGACCATCGCGATCAATGAAGGACGAAAACGACTGAGAAAGGCGAAGGGGGCGGCGGAGAATTCGATCGAGGAAGAGGAAGAAGGTCATGAAGGCGATTACACTCCGGCGCCGCTGACGGACTGGCGGGAGATTCCGCTGGAGGCGCTGGAACGGAAGGAACTGAGGGAAGCGCTGCGAGTGGCGGTGGCGGAATTGCCGGACATCTACCGGCAAGTTTTTGTCTTGAGAGACCTCGAAGAGCAAAACATCGAGGAAACGGCGCAGGCGCTGGGAATCAATCCTGGCGCGGTGAAAGTACGGCTGCACCGCGCGCGAATGATGCTGCAAAAACGACTGGTACCGTTCCTAAAAACGACGGCTCCGGCACGCAGGGGGTTCTTCGGGAGAGCGCTATGAAACTGGATTGCAAACACGTGTGGGAACACATCTCGGAGTACATCGACAAGGCGGTTGATGCCGAACTGCGCAAAGAGATCGAGCTGCATCTGGAACACTGCGAAATCTGCTCGGCGATACTGGATTCGACTCGGAATATTCTGATCTTGACGGCAGACGACAGGACGTTTGAACTACCCGTGGGGTACAGCGAGAGACTGCATGAGCGGCTGAAGGATGAGATTGAGAAGACGAAACAGGAGCCGCCGGTGGGCGGACAGAAATAGGGAATGCTCAGCGGCCGGCGAACAGGATGCGATGAGCGACAAACTCGGCGGCGAGCAACAAAAGGGTGAGGACAGACAGAGTGAATTGCAACCATTCCGACGCTAACTTTTGCTTCGGTACGGCGGATTGACGCCAGGATGAAGCCGGGCGCCTCCGTAGCCTCCAGACTTGCCAAAGAACAACGAGATTCAGAACAGAGCCAGCCAAAGCGAGAAGCATCATGGGGATGCGGATCGCAGCAACGTGCATACGGTCGGCCAGCTTCAAGGCGCCAGAAGCAGCGGCGAAAGCGCCAACTCCTATCAATAGGCGGACACCATTGAGCGCGATAAAGAGGCTGCAGACGCTTTGCAGGATCGCAAAGAGCAACGCCGACCAGTTGATGAGTCTGGCGTTGACACGCGACATGCTTGCGGCGGAAACGGCAGGATCGAGCTTTGAGGGATCAGGCGATTCCTGTATCCGTTCCGTTGTGGGTGAACTCATGGGGCCTCGTCAGGACTGCGGACTCCATTTTAGATAGATAGCGGCGAGGGGTGGAAGGGTGAGAACGAGGGATTGCGGGCGGCCCTGGGCGGGCTGGTCGGCGGATTGCTGGCCGCCCATGTTGCCGACGTTGGAGCCGCCGTAGAGGGCGGCGTCGGTGTTCATGATTTCGCGGTAGAGGCCAGGATTGGGGACGCCCAGGCGATAGCCTTCACGGACCACCGGGGTGGCGTTCATAATGGCGACAATGAGGTCTTCGGGGTTTTTGCCACGGCGGATGAAAGTGAGGACGCTGTTGTCGGCGTCATTGGCGTCGATCCATTCGAAACCGTGCCAGTCGAAATCAACTTGATGAAGAGCCGGCTCGGCGGCATAAACATGATTGAGATCGTTGACGAGGCGCTGGATGCCGCGGTGGGAATCGTGCTGGAGGAGATGCCAGTCAAGGCTGTGGGCTTCGCTCCATTCGGGACGCTGGGCGAATTCCTGACCCATGAAGAGGAGCTTCTTGCCCGGGTGAGCGTACTGATAGGCGTAGAGGAGGCGGAGATTGGCGAATTGCTGCCACAAGTCGCCGGGCATTTTGTGGAGGAGCGAATTTTTGCCGTGGACGACTTCGTCGTGGGAGAAAGGAAGAAGGAAATTTTCAGTGAAGGCGTAAAGAAGCGAGAAAGTGAGCTTGTTGTGTTCATATTTGCGGTGGACGGGGTCGTGGGAAAAATATTTTAGCGTGTCGTTCATCCAGCCCATGTTCCATTTGAAGCTGAAACCGAGACCGCCAAGATAAATGGGGCGTGAGACGGCGGGCCAGGAAGTGGATTCCTCAGCGATGGTGAGGACGCCGGGGAACTTGCCGTGAGCCACCTCGTTCATGCGCTTGACGAAATCGATAGCGTGAAGATTCTCGCGGCCGCCGAATTGATTGGGAATCCACTCGCCGGGCTTGCGGGAGTAGTCGAGGTAGAGCATGGAGGCGACGGCGTCCACGCGGAGGCCGTCGATGTGGTACTTGTCGAGCCAGAAGAGGGCGTTGGAGATGAGATAGTTTTGAACTTCGTTGCGGCCGTAATTGTAGACGAGCGTGCCCCAATCGGGATGCGCGCCTTGGCGCGGATCGG
>WNFW01005883.1_pt1 | contig 10423 bp, 9 predicted proteins | sample 5400131 | NCBI WGS metagenome assembly WNFW01 (sample SAMN13153362, study PRJNA577476) | soil metagenome | isolation source: 20 cm soil or saprolite under grassland replicate 1 | place: USA:California | collected 2016-06-15
CGGGGCAACGTGCTTGACCATCAGGAACGGTCCGCGCAGGTTGACCGCCATCACCTTGTCCCACGACGCCGCATCGATCTCGGTACACTTCGTCTCCTGCAACGGCGCAAACAGCGCGGCGTTGTTCACCAGCACATCGATCTTGCCGAAGCGCTCGACGGTTGCCGCGACCAGTCTTTTGACCGCGGTCTCGTCGCTGACATCGGCGACCACGCTGGTGACGGAATTCGCGCCGTGCGCGGCGGCGATCTCCTCGGCCAGATCCCTGCCGTCGGCAATGTCGGCGATCATCACGCGCGCACTTTCCGCCGCGAGCGCGCGCGAATAGTGCCGGCCTATGCCTTTCGCCCCGCCGGTGACGATCGCCGTGCGGCCGGACAGTCGCGCCATGCCTTTATTCCTTCACACTCACGCGGCGGATGAATTGCTCGAAGGCGCCGAGCTGCAGCTTGATCATGTCGATGGCGGTCTTATCCTTGAGCTCAAGGGTCTTCTCGTCGAATTTCTGCGCGGCAAAGGTGACGATCACCTCGGGCCGGCCGAAGAGAATTGCATCGACCGACGTCAACGACTGCCGCAGGTGATATTGCATGCGCGAGCCGCCGAGGATGCCGCCGGCGGCGGATTGCAGCGCCACCGGCTTGTCCTTGAACGGCTGCTCCTTCATGCGCGAGAGCCAGTCGATGGCGTTCTTCAATCCGCCCGGGATCGACCAGTTGTATTCCGGCGAAACGATGATCAAGGCGTCGGCGCTACGGATGGCGTCCGCCCAGGTGTTGACCTCGGCCGGGAAACCGGTCGCGTTCTGGATGTCGAAATTATAGATCGGAAAATGCTCGAACGACTGTGCGGGGCGGAGCTTCATTCCGGCGGGTGCCAGCGCCGGCAACGTGCGCGCGAGCGCGGCGTTGTAGGAGCCCTTGCGCAACGAGCCGCAGATCACGAGCACGTCGAGTTGCTGGTCGGTCATAATCCCCCCGGTGCGGTGTTTAGCTCTTCGGCGCCACGCGCGCGATAAAGGTCGCAAACGCTGAGAGCTGCTGCTTGAGAAGGCCCCGCGTAGCCTCGTCCTTGAGTTCGCCGGTCTTCTCGTCGAATTTGGACGCACAGTTGCCGATGAATATTTCCGGCTTGTTCAGCGTGAAAGCGTCGAGAAACATCATCGCCTTGCGCAGATCGTACTGCACGCGCGCGCCGCCGACCGGTCCTGGGGACGCCGATTGCAGCGCCACCGGCTTGCCGGCGAAGGGCTGGTTTTGCAGGCGCGATACCCAGTCGATCGCATTCTTGAGGCCGCCGGGGATGCCGAAATTGTATTCGGGCGTGCAAAAGATCACGCCGTCGGCGGCGCGGATCGCATCGGCAAGCGTGTTGACCGGCGCGGGAAACCCGGTCGAGTTCTGGATGTCCGCGTTGTAGAGCGGAAATTCGGCAAAGGATGGCGCCGGCTTAATGCTGATGCCCTCGGGTGCGAGCGACGGCAGCAGCCGCTGCACCATGGCGTTGAAGGAGCCTTTGCGCAGCGAGCCGCAGATCGAGACGACGTTCAAGTTTGCCATTACGGTCTCCCGATGATGGATGTGAAATGTTGTTGGTTATTGGCCGGCCTCTCCCGGCCTCATGCTGAGGAGCGCACGAGTGCGCGTCTCGAAGCATGAGGCCGCCCTCATCCTTCGAGACGGCCGCTTCGCGGCCTCCTCAGGATGAGGTGAGCAGTGCGTTACTTCTCGTTCGCGATCGGATTGACGAGCACGCCGACGCCCTCGATGTCGATCTCGCAGGTATCGCCCGCCTTCATCCACACCGGGTTCGGCTTGCGCGCGTGGCCGACGCCGGAGGGCGTCCCGGTAAAGACGATATCGCCAGGCTCGAGCGTCATGCCCTGGCTGACATAGGCGATGGTCTCGGCGACCGGGAACATCATATTGTCGGTGTTGTCGGACTGCATGACCTGTCCGTTGAGTCGGCTCTCGATCTTCAACCCCTTGCCGCCGGGGGGCACCTCGTCGGCCGTGACCATCCAGGGACCGAAGCCGCCGGTGCGGTCGAAATTCTTGCCCATGGCCCATTGCGTGGTCTTACGCTGAAATTCGCGCACCGAGCCTTCGTTGCCGCACGAATAACCGGCGATGCATGAATATGCATTTGTAGTCGTCAGGTGCTTGGCCCGCTTGCCGACGACGAAGATGAGCTCGGCTTCGTAGTCGAGCGTCTCCGATGCCTTCGGCCGGATGATCGGCTGGCCGTGCGGCACGAGCGAGGTGCGGCCGCGCATGAAGATGGTGGGAAATTTCGGAATGTTGTCGCGCTGCGAGCCTTCCTTGACGTGTTCGAGATAGTTGAGGCCGAGACAGATCACCTTGCCCGGCGCCGCGACCGGCAAGCCATAGGTCAGCCCTTTGAGCGGGCGGCGAGCGGCCGCAGGCGCGCGTTTCGCCGCATCCTTGAGCGGCGAGAGATCGCCGTCGTTTCGACGCAGGCATTCACCGAGATCACCGGGAATGCTGCTGTCCACCGCCTGCAGGTCGATCACTTGCTCGCCCTCGACCACGCCGAGGCGCAATGTGCCATTGGCTTCGAAACCCACAATTTTCATGGTCACTCCCTGGCTTGGCTTCGCCGTCCTTTTAGCAACAAGCGGTAGGGTGGGCAAAGGTGCAGAGCGCAAGTCGACATGGCAACGCGTCGAGCGCCTTTGCCCACCCTACAACTATGACGATGACAGTCACGCCGCGCGGGCGAGGAAATGCGTGCGCAGCATCTCGCGTGCGGCTCGGCCGGCGTCCAGATCAAAGGCGTTTACCACGGCGAGACGAAAGCCGCCGGGCGGCATGGCGTGGCGCTCGGGCTCCTTGTTTTCGTGAAACGTGATTTGCACGCTCGATACCGCCGGCGTGCGCCGCACCTGCGCCACAAGCGCAGACGGCGGATGGCGATAGCGCCGCCCATGCGGACCGAACAACACCACGCTGTATCCGTCGCGCCGGTCCGCATCGGCGAAGTCCCATCGCCCCTCCTGATAGAGGCGAACGACCGCCTCGACCCAGCCAGCGCCGTAGAGGTCCGGCCATTGATCGCTCATGCGCAGGTGCACTTCGATGATACGGCCGCCGATGGTCTCGGTGTTGATGATGCCGGTATAGCCCTTGAGATGCCGGCGGATCCACGCGCCGCAATAGTCCTCGATGGCACCATCGCGTGCGGCGTGCACCGTCCAATGGTCGAAGGTGCCTTTTCTGCCCGGCTCGCCCGTCACGTGACGCCACCAGCGCGGCTCGCCGTCGACGAGCGCGATATCCGAGCTAACATGGCGGCCCTCCAAGAGCGTCATCCACATGTGCCCGGCGGTGAGGCTTGCCTCGTACTCGGCCTGCGAGGAGAGAATGCGGCTCGCGATTCCCATACCCTTGAGATTGACGATCGGCTTGGAAAAGACTGGGAAGCACGGCGGCGGCACGCCGTGCGGCCCGGCATCGAGGCCCTGGCTCAATGCGATTGCGATCTTGTCATAGACCCAGCGATGATCGGGATACCAAAGCCAGGCGTCGCTGTCTTCGGTCGGGATGTTCACACCCGGCGGACAGGCGACGCGCTCGAAATATTGCAGGCGCCAGGGGTCGGCTTCGCAGATCGGCATGCGCGTTCATTCGATTGGAAAATCGTGCTTATAGTTTGGCATCGGTAGGGGGGCAACGGCGCGCGTTGCGCGCCGTGCCCACGCGAAGCTGCTCAAGATGGAGACGTCGGTAGGCTTCGCTTTGCCCACGCTGCGAAGCTACTCAGCGGTTCTCGAAGGCCAGCGCGTGAATTGAAAAATTTGCCCCGGCGTCGGTCCACAGGGCGCGGGGAGTCCATCCCGCCTCGCGCGCCAACGCGGTGAAGTATTCGAGCGTGTATTTGTAGCTGTTTTCGGTGTGAATCGTCTCGCCTGGGCGAAATTCGATTGCGCGTCCAGACACGCTGACCTTCTGGCGCCGCTTGCTGACGAGGTGCATCTCGATGCGGTGGCGCTCGGAATTATAGAAGGCGCGGTGCTCGAACCCCTCAAGATCGAAATCGGCACCGAGCTCGCGATTGATGCGCGCGAGCAAGTTGAGATTGAACTTTGCCGTGAGGCCGGCTTCGTCATTGTAGGCGGCATGAAGGATGCTCGGCTCCTTCACCAGATCGACGCCGATGATCAAAGCTGCGCCGCGTCCCAGCATGCGCCCGGCATGGCGCAGGAATTCGCAGGCTTCCTGCGGCTCGAAATTACCGATGGTCGATCCCGGGAAGAACCCGGTATGTGCCATCCCGGCGGCCGCGGCGGGCAAGGCGAAAGGCTTGGTGAAATCCGCCTCCACTGGAAGCACGGCAAGCCGGGGATAGTCGCGCCGAAGCTCGTGCGCCTCCTGAATGAGCATCTCGGAGGAAATGTCGACCGGCACATAGGCCGCGATGGTCGGCGCCGAAGCCAGCAAGATTCGCACTTTCTTGCTCGAGCCGCTGCCGAACTCGACCAAGGCCGAGCCCGGAGGAAAGAAGCGCGCCATGTCACGCGCCCGCTCGCGCAGGATCTCGAGCTCGCAGCGGGTCAGATAATATTCCGGCAAGGCCGTGATCTGCTCGAACAGTTGCGCGCCGGTCTCGTCGTAGAAGTATTTGGGCGGGAGCCGCTTGGGCCGTGCCGTCAAGCCGGCGATGACGTCGCACGCGAACGAGGACGCCGCCTCGGCGACGTCGTAGCGAACAGCAGCCTCAATCGGCGCAGCCATGACTCACTCCGGTCATCACCTGAGGGCGTTATGTGAGATAATCCAGGAGTCTGAGCCCGCTGATCTGCCAGCGCGCCGACGGATAGAAGAAATTCCGGTAGCTCGCACGCGCATGTCCGGCGGGCGTGGCATGCGAGCTTCCCCGCAACACCATTTGGTTGATCATGAACTTGCCGTTGTATTCGCCGAGCGCGCCCGCCGCCGCGCGATAACCCGGATAGGGCAAGTAGGCGCTACGCGTCCACTGCCAGACGATCCCGAACGCGTCATCAAGGAGGTTTGCGCGCGCTGCCACTTCCCATTCCGCTTCGGTCGGCAAATGCTTGCCGGCCCAGCGCGCGAAGGCATCCGCCTCGTAGTAGCTCACATGCACAACCGCGGCATCCGGATCGACCGGCCGCAGCCCGCCCAGCGTGAACGCCTGCCACACGCCATCGACGTTTTTCCAATAGCCGGGCGCTTTCCAGCCTTCTGACTCGGCCAGCGCCCAGCCGTCGGAGAGCCACAGCGAGGGCGTCGCGTAGCCACCGTCCGCCATGAAATCCAGCCATTGCGCATTGGTCACCAGGCCGCGGGCAATGCAGGCCGGCTGGAGCAACACCGGATGGGCCGGCCCCTCGTTGTCGAAACTGTATCCTTCGCCCGCGAAACCGATGCGGTGGATGCCCGCGGGCAACTCAGCAAATTCGCTCGCCGCGGGCGGCGCGCTTGGCGAGCGCCAATCGGCCGCATAAGTCGGCGCCAGCGGGTTCTGCGCAAAGGCGTGCAGGATGTCGGTGAGGAGAAGCTCCTGATGCTGCTGCTCGTGGTGCAGGCCGATTTCGACGATGCGCACCACCTCGGCCAGTTGCGAATCCTCCGCGCTCGCCAGCAGTCGCTCGACTCCCGCATCGACGTGGGCGCGGAACGCCGCGACGCGTTCGCAGTCCGGCCGTGTGATGAGCCCGCGCCTGGGCCGCGCGTGACGCGGTCCAGCCGCGACGTAGTAGGAATTGAAGAGATAGGCGAACTGCGCGTCGAAAACGCGATAGCCGGTGAGATGCGGGACCAGGAGGAACTGCTCGAAGAACCACGTGGTGTGCGCGCGATGCCACTTGGCCGGGCTCGCATCCGGCATCGACTGCACCACCTGGTCCTCGGCGCTCAAGGGAGCGGCGCGGCGCTCGGTCTCCGCGCGCACGGCGTGGAAGGCTTCGCGCCAGATGGCGCGAGGATCGTTCGGCGCGGCGGGTGGGAGCGTTGCGGTATCCCCCTCGTCACGGCGGCGACGAAGGACGGAGGACGAAGTCGCGGGCGGCATGCCCAATCCTGGGTTGGAGAAATCGAGACGTGTCAGATGACGAGAACTGCTTGAGGGTATCGATTGTTCCTTCATTATACGTGACAGAGCGGACTGCGGCCGCGGCTCGCGCATAATTTATGGAGACGTGAGCCGGCTGCATCGCCGCGCCGAAAACTGAGCGTTTCTATAGGCTTATGATTTCAGGCCCATGCGCCTGCGCGACCATCGCGCTTACCGTCATGCGGCGGCTCGGAGTGGCAGCGAGTGGCGCAACCAGGAGCGCGCAAGCAGGCTCGCGCGCTCTAAGACACTCCGGTGTCGATTCGCGCTCAAGGTTCAAGCAGACGCTCGGTGCGCCCCGCCTCCCGCCAGCTACTTCGCGGCGCTCGCGCCCGCAGCCGCTGCCAGCCCGTCTTGCTGTCCGGTACCGCCGCTCGCGCCGATTGCGCCGACGATCTTGCCGTTCACGACGATCGGAAGGCCGCCCTCGGATGCCACGGGTTTCTCGGGAAAGGTCGTGAACGCGGTATTACCCGCGGCGTATTGATCCGCGAACGCTTTGCTGGGCCGGCGGAACAACACGGCGGTGCGCGCCTTGCCCTGGGAAATCTCGGCCGAGGCCAGTTGCGTGCCATCCATCTTCTCGAAATAGACGAGCTCGCCTGCCGGGCCCACGATCGCAACCGCCATGCGCCAGTTGTTCTTCTTGGCCTCGGCGACCGCGGCGCCGGCGACAGCCTTGGCCTGCTCATTGCTGATCGGTGCTCCGTAGTCGGGAGGCGGCCCAGCAGGAGCAGGGGAAGGCGCCGGTTGCTGGGCCAGAGCCGTGCCGGCGAGCGCAAACGCCAAGCCGATGCCGAGCGCGATCAAAACATTTAGTCGCATGTCCTATCTCCAGCTGGATTGTGCTGCCGCGCCGTCTGGCTACTCGGTACCACTCGCCCCGATCGCGCCGATGATCTTGCCGTTCACGATGATCGGAACGCCGCCTTCGGATGCCACCGGTCTTTCCGGAAAGGTCGTGAATGCCCTATTACCCGCGGCGTACTGATCCGCGAAGACTTTGCTCGGACGACGGAACAGCACGGCGGTGCGCGCCTTGGCCTGGGCAATCTCGACCGAAGCCAAATGCGTGCCGTCCATCTTCTCGAAGTAGACGAGCTCGCCCGCCGGTCCCACGATGGCGAACGCCATGCGCCAGTTGTTCTTCTTGGCCTCGGCAACCGCGGCGGCGGCGACGGCCTTTGCCTGCTCATTGGTGATCGGCGCCCCGTAGTCGGCCGGCGGCCCGGCCGCGGGGGCAGGGGAAGGCGCCGGTTGCTGGGCGAGAGCCGTGCCGGCTAGCGCCAGCATCGAGCCGAGGCAGAGCGCGGCCAAGACATCAAGTCGCATGGTCCTGTCTCCAGCTGGACGTCGCGGCGTCATGATGTTGTCGAAAATTGGTCGTCTCCATGCGCCGATAAAGGCCGGGTCCAAGCCACCTTCAGGCGAGCCCTCGATCAACATAGGCGAGTTGCCATTGCGCGAGCAAGAAGTGCGGTCGCCGAAGCGCGAGGCGAGGCAGCGAGGCCGGCAAATATGGCGGGGCCAATGCGCACGGTGACAATGCAAGCGACGCGACCAACTTGGGCAGTGCTGGTGGTGCTGCTGTTGGCAACTCCGACAGCAGCATTCGCCCAAGCGAATTGCCGTAACTCGGCCCCCTTCGAGCCATGGCTCGCCGACTTCAAGAAGGAAGCGGCAGCCAAGGGCATCTCCCAATCCACCATTGCCGCGGCGTCGCCGTATCTGGTCCTCGACCAGCGGATTATCAACATCGATCGCGGACAACGCTTCTTCGCCCAGAACTTCCTGGAAATTTCCGACAAGATGCTGGCTGGCGGGCGGCTGCCCAACGGGGCCGCGCAAATGAAGAAGCATCAGGCGATCTTTGCGCGCGAGGAAAAGGACTTCGGCGTCCCGCCCTCCGTCATCACCGCGTTCTGGGGGCTGGAAAGCGACTTCGGCGCCGGCCAGGGCAAGGATCACGCCATCAAATCACTCGCCACCCTGGCTTACGACTGCCGACGCTCGGAGATGTTCCGCGGCCATCTTTTCGATGCGCTGCGCTTGATCGAACGCGGCGACCTGCGCGCCGACGAGATGATCGGCTCCTGGGCGGGCGAGCTCGGACAGACGCAGATGATGCCGTCGGAATACATGGCGCAAGCCATCGACTACGACGGCGACGGCAAGCGCAATCTGATCAAGAGCGCGGCGGACGTGATCGGCTCGAGCGGAAAATATCTCGTCCATCTCGGCTGGAAGCGCGGCGAGCCCTGGCTCCAGGAGGTGCGCGTGCCGGGGAACCTCCCATGGAAGGAAGCGGATCTTTCCGTGCAGCATCCGCGCTCGACCTGGGTGGCATGGGGCGTCACACGCGCCGACGGCAAGCCCTTGCCTAACGACAACATGCCGGCATCCGTGGTGCTGCCCTTGGGACGGTTCGGACCGAGCTTTCTGGCCTACGACAATTTCCAGGCCTACCTGAAATGGAATCAGTCGCTCAATTATTCCCTGACCGCCGCCTACGCATCGATGGCGTGCTCGGTCTCAAGAGCCGCATTGCGATCCGCGACACCCAGATCAAGTTCGGTCTGCCCGCCGATGGCTGGCCGACGGCGGAGCTGCTCGCGCGACTACGCGCCGGGCGATAGCTCAGGCCTCGCGGTCCGCGCTTCTGCCCGCGCAAGACCAGCCGAGGACGCTACCCTGCCAGATTGAGCAGCGTACCGAAGAAGCCGGATCGGTCCCGCACCGCCGCCACGTGGCGGCGCAACCAGGCATCAAGGCCCAGGCTGCGGCCGGCGGCATGCAGCGCAAAGAAAAACATCACCATCGCAAGAAATATGTAGGACCACGGCCATTCGGCCGGAGTGCCGGGCCGATAAATTCCGAGCCACAGGTGCAGCACGAATACGATTCCAAGCGCGCCAATAAGCCGCACGCCGAGCCCGAGGATGAGCGACACGGCGAAGGTGAACTCGGCAAGAAAGATGATGGGATTGAAGATATAGAGATAAGGAAGGTAGACCGCGGTCACCAGCTCGCGATGAAACGCGAACGCGGCACGCTCGCCCATTTGTTCGGTCCAGTATTGCAGGCCGCCCGAGACCGGCAGCGGCAGCTTCCACAGCATTCCTTGGAACCACATTCCGCCCACGAGCACGCGAACGAACCACGTGCCGAGATGCGAGGCCGTGCGCTGCGACGGGTCTTCCTGCCAGTTTCTGATCGCGATCACGATGCTCGCGATGATGAGCGCCAAAAACAGTGCAACTAAGAGATACTTCCACGAGCCGAGGGCGTTGTAGTCCTCGGTGTTGCCGATCACGAAATCCCAGAAATCAGAGAACGGATTGGGCATGGCAATGTCTCCGATGAACCCCGCGGAAGCGGAAGAATTCGTGCAGGCGTGACTGCCTTACTCGAGGCCAGCCTGATCGGCTGCTAGAACGTACACCGTAACGTGATCGTTCAATAGTTCTAGTTGCTGGTCTCGTTGGAGCTCCACCGCTAAATTCATTCGCAGTGGGACTGACCGAGAGGGTGGTTTGCTCAGCGTCTGGCATGAAGGACGTAACCGCCATGGTCTTTTCTGCATCACAATCGCGCGACAGCCTGGCCGAGACGATGGTGGAGCGCAGCTTTGCACTCGGCCTCGGGCTCACCAACGAATGCAATCTGGCGTGCGCGTTCTGCTATCGCGACCCGACGCGGGTCGATCGCTTATCGCTCGACCAGGTCCGCTCGGTGATGCGGAGCTTGCCGGTACGTTCGGTCAATCTCGGCACCGGCGAGAACGGCATGCATCCGGAGTTTCGCGCGCTCGTGAACTATTTGCGCTCCGAGCCGATCAAGCTGACGATTACGTCGAACGGTTATTCGATCGAGGCGCTGGCCGACCCCCACGTAACCGCCTTTCACGATATCGAGTTCTCGCTCGACTATCCAACCGAGCCGGAGCAGGACCAGCAACGCGGCCCAGGAAACTGGCGTCTCATCCATAAACAGGCCGCACGCTGCCGCCGCCTTGGCGTGTCGGTGACGTTCATTGCGGTCATGATGCGGTCGAATTTCGATCGCCTTGCCGAGGTCGCGCAGATCGCCAAGGCTTACGACGCGCCATTGCGCATCAACGTCTATCAATCCGTACGGTCGGATACTTTCGCGCTTACTTATGACGAATATTGGCGCGGCTTTGAGGCATTGTTTGACCGCACCGACGTGATCGCCATCGGTGAGCCGCTGGTGCGTGCCATGGCGGGATTGCCCCGACGGCGCGGCGGCTGCGGGGTGGCGACGGTACGGGTGACGCCGCGCGCGACGGTACAACCGTGCGTCTACT
>WNFW01007729.1_pt1 | contig 10422 bp, 7 predicted proteins | sample 5400131 | NCBI WGS metagenome assembly WNFW01 (sample SAMN13153362, study PRJNA577476) | soil metagenome | isolation source: 20 cm soil or saprolite under grassland replicate 1 | place: USA:California | collected 2016-06-15
CGCTCGAGGTGGCGGTGGTCGAGTACGAGGGCGGGTCGCGACTGAACGTGCCGCTGTACCGGTTGGATCAGCTCGAGCCATACCGGGCGGCGGAGGACGGCGACGCACCCGCGCCCCGGTTGCACCGGCTGGGCAGCACGACATGGCAGCGGCAGCGCGACAAGACGCGTGCCGCGATCCGTCAGATGGCGCTGGAGCTGCTCGACCTCTACGCCCGGCGGCAGGTCGCGGGGGGCTTCGCGTTCCCCACCGATACACCGTGGCAGCGCGAGCTGGAATCCGCTTTCCTTTATGAGGACACCCCAGATCAGCGGCGCGCCGCCGACGAGGTGAAGCGCGATATGGAACACCCCCGACCCATGGATCGTCTGCTCGTGGGGGACGTGGGGTACGGCAAGACGGAGGTCGCGCTGCGGGCCGCCTTCAAGGCAGTGCAGGCGGGCAAGCAGGTCGCGGTTCTCGTTCCCACGACGATTCTCGCGGAGCAGCACGGGCGCACCTTCCGCGAACGGCTCGCCGACTATCCCGTGCGCATCGAGGTGCTCTCGCGGTTTCGCGGCACGAAGGACACCAAACAGGTCACGCGGCAGCTCGACAGCGGAGAAGTGGACGTGGTGATTGGCACACACCGGCTGCTGTCGCGCGACGTCACGTTCCACGACCTGGGTCTGCTCGTCGTGGACGAGGAACATCGGTTTGGCGTGCGACACAAGGAGCGGCTCAAGGCGCTGAAGCTCGCGGTGGACGTGCTGACGCTGACGGCGACCCCCATTCCCAGGACGCTGCATCTTTCGCTCGCCGGTCTCCGCGATCTCACGCTGCTCGAGACGCCACCCAAGGACCGGTCGCCGGTGCTCACGTTCATCGAGCCCTGGGACGACGGCCTGATCGAGGAGTCGGTGGCCCGCGAGCTCGATCGCGCCGGACAGGTGTACTTCGTGCATAACCGCATCGAGACGATCGACACGATCGCCGAGCGCGTGCGGGCCCTGGCCCCACCCCGGGCGCGCATCGCGGTCGCGCACGGGAAGATGAAGGAGGCTGCGCTCGACGCCGTGATGTCCCGGTTCGTCGCCGGCGAGGTGGATGTACTGGTGTCCACGATGATCGTCGAGTCTGGGCTCGACGTGCCGAACGCGAACACGATGATCGTGAACCGGGCCGATCAGTTCGGCCTGGCGCAGCTCTATCAACTCCGCGGCCGGGTGGGGCGGAGCCATCGACGGGCGTACTGCTACCTGCTGGTGCCCGACCTGGTGGACGCGGATGCCGAGGAGCGCTTGCGGGCACTCGAGCATCACACCGATCTCGGGTCAGGCTACCGCATCGCGCTGCGGGATCTCGAGCTGCGCGGCGCCGGCAATCTGCTCGGCGCGGCGCAGTCGGGCCACGCGCACGCGGTCGGATTCGATACCTATCTGCGTTGGCTCCAGGAAACCGTCGAGGCCCTGAAACACGGCGATCGGGGAGCGGGGAGCGTCACGCATCCGGCACCGGAGGTGATTCTGGATCAGGCCGCGCACCTCGCCGATGGGTACGTGCCGGACGAGGCCGTGAAGCTGGACCTGTACCGGCGGCTGGCGCGGGCCGTGGCGCCTGATGAGATTCAAGCCGTGCGTGAAGAGTTGCGCGATCGCTTCGGGCCGCTTCCAGACGACGCGCAGCGCCTGCTCCTCGTCTCCGAGCTCCGCGTGCTCGGGGCCCGCGTGGGACTCGAAACAGTCCTGGTGAGGGGCGAGGAGGCGCGGCTCACGTTCGCACGGGACGCGAACCCCCGGATGGCCGGCCTGACGGCGGCGCTCGATGCGGTCCAGTTCGAGGCCGAGGTGCGGCGGGCCAACCCCTTGTCCTTGCGGCTCCGCCGGCTCGGCGGCGAACCCATCGGCTCGGGCCTGGTCCGCGCTCTCACCGCGGTTCTCGCGGACGTTCACCACTAGGGAGACGCCATGCGACGGCTGGCTCTGATCGGCTGGGTGCTCGCGCTGGGCGGGTGCAACGCCCTGCGGGACACGTTTGCCGGACGCCAGCAGACCGTGGGGACCGCGGCGGGCCAGACCCTGACGGTCGAGCACCTGGCGAAGCTGATCGGTCACGCGTCGCGCATTCCCGTCCGGCCCGACGTGTTCACCGGCCTGGCGAGCGTGTATCTGGACTACGCGGTATTTGCCACCGCGCTCGGGCACGGCCGCGACCTGCACGACTCGACCCTGGTCCTCGCCGCCGAGTGGCCGCTCGTGTCGCAGATCCGGTGGGAGCGCTACCACGAGCAGCTGATCGCCACTCGCGGCCAGCTCACGACGGCGCAGCTGGACTCGGCGTTCACCGCAGGGAGCATGCGGCTGTTCCAGCACATTCTCATCCGCGTGCCGGCGAGCGCGCTCCCGATGATCGAGCAGCAGAAACAGAAGGAAGCCACCAGCGTGCTGATGCAAGCGGCAGTGCAGCGCGGCGCGAACTTTCGACAGCTCGTACAGAAGTACTCCGAGGACCCGGGATCCAAGGTGCGTGGCGGCTACCTGCCGGCGTCGCCGCGCGGCCAGTGGGTCGCGGCGTTCGACAGCGCCGCGTGGACGCTGCCGCCCGGCGCCATGACGGGCGTCGTCCGCACACCCTTCGGCTTTCACATCATCCGCCGGCCGCCGCTCGCGGAGGTGCGGGACTCGTTCCGCGTCGATCTGGTGAACGCGCGCACAAACTTCCTCGACTCGCTGTACATGGACAGCCTGGCCCGCGACCGCCGCCTCGAGATTGTCTCGGGCGCGCCGGCGCGGGTGCGTGCGGCAGTGCCCCAGATCGTCGCCGCGCGGACTGACGAGCGTGCGCTCGCCACGTACCGCGGCGGCGGCGCGTTCCGGGTGAAGGATCTGGCACGGTGGCTCCTGGTCGTGCGGGTGCTGGCGCAGCGAGAAATCCTGCTCGATGAGGTCGCCAAGGCCGGCGTCCAGCTCGCGGCCCGCGACTGGGAGCAGGTACGCGCCGAGCACGACTCGAGCGTGGCGCGATTGGAGCGGTTGCTGGACCTGTCGCCGGAGATGCTGAAGGACTCGGGCGCGACTCCCGCCGCGCGCGTACACGTGGCGATGGCGCACCTGGACCGGTATACCGAGCAGGCGATCACACAGGGCACGAGCCCGTTCGTCCCGGTGCCGCCGTTTCTCGCCGCCGCCCTGCGGGAAGGACAGGACTGGACCCTGAACCCGGCGGGCGTCGCGCGGGCGGTCGAAGGCGCGCAAGCCATTCGGGCCGCGGACTCGACGGCGACGGGGCACGCTCCGACTTCTGCGCCGACGGGCCTGAGGCGCGCCTCTGGCCCGCCCCCCGTGCCGGCCGAGAATGCCCGGCCGGCGACGCCGCGCTGACCGATCATGTGGGCGCTCAAGCTGACCACCGTCATAGCGGTGCTGGTCGCCCCCCTGTTCGCCCTCGGAGGCGTGCGTCGTGCCGCGGCCCAGAGCACGGCGCGCGATCGTCCGGTGGACCGGATCATGGCGATCGTGGGCACGACGCCCATTCTCGCTTCCCAGGTGGAAGAGCAGCTGGTGCTGGCGCAGTCGCAGGGCGCGAAGGTCCCGGAGGACTCGGCGGGGCGGGAAGCCGCGCGGCGCCAGGTCCTGTCGCAGATGGCCGATGAAGAGCTGCTCGTTCAGCAGGCGGAGCGGGACACGACGATCAAGGTGACGGAGCAGGAGGTGCAGGACGCGGTAGAGCAGACCGTGCAGAACGTGCGCAAGCAATTCGCGTCGATTCCGGAGTTCCAGACGCAGCTCCGCGCGGCCGGCTTCGTGTCCGAGGAGGAATGGCGGCGGTGGCTCGCGGACCAGCAGCGCCGCGCGATCCTGCAGCAGCGGCTGATCGAAGGCCTGAAGCAACGGGGCAAGCTGAAGCCCATTTCGCCGACGGACGCCGAGATGCGCGAGTTTTGGGAGAGCAGCAGGGCGCAGCAGCCCAAGCGCCCGGCGGCCATCTCGTTCCGTCAGATCGTGATCGTGCCCAAAGCCGACCCGGACGCGAATGCCCGCGCGCTCCACCTCTCGGACTCGCTCGTGGCGGCGCTGCGGCGCGGCGCCGTGTTCGGCGACGTGGCGAGGAAGTTTTCGGCCGATAGCGCGTCACGCGAGCAGGGCGGCGAGCTGGGGTGGTTCCGTCGGGGCGTCATGGTCAAGGAGTTCGAAGACGTCGCGTTCCACCTCAGACCAGGCGCGATCTCCGACGTCGTGGGCACCGAGTTCGGCTACCACATCATTCAGGTGGAGCGAGTGCAGCCGGCCGAGATCCTGGCCCGCCACATCCTGATCCAGCCCACCATCTCCGCCGCACAGATCGACATTGCCCGGCGGCAGGCCGATTCGGTGCACGACGCCCTGGCCCAGGGGGCGTCGTTCGACTCGCTGGCGCGGCGCTACGCGGATCCGAACGAGCCCAAGCTCGCCGACGCGCTGCCCGCCTCCCAGCTGCCACCGGACTACGAAACCGCGATCGGCAGCGATACCGTACCCGGGTTGAAGCCGGTGTTCGAAGTCGGGGCTGGCACCGCGCGGCCCCGATTCGTCGTGTTCGAGCTGTTGAAACGTTTGCCCGAGGGGGAGCTCAACTTCGACGAAGTGAAGGACCGGATCCGCGACGGGCTGGGCCAGCAGCTCGCCATCAAGCACTACCTCGACCTGTTGCGCCGCACGACGTACGTCGACATTCGCTACTAGCCAGGTGTCACGAGGTTCCCTCCCCCGCCTCGGCGTGACCGTCGGCGATCCGCGGGGCATCGGGCCGGAGGTGCTAGAAAAAGCGCTCGCCATCGGTCCGCTCGATGCCGAGGTTGTCATCGTCGGCCACTCCCATCATCCGCGCTCCCTGCTCCCCGAAGAAGCCGGCAAGATCGCAGGCGAGGCCGTGCGGGAGGCCGTCCGACTCGCGCTGGCCGGCGAAGTGGATGCCATCGTCACCGGCCCCGTGCACAAGCATGGCCTGCATCTGGCGGGGTTTCGCTATCCGGGCCTCACCGAGCTGCTGTCGCATCTCGCGGGTGACGTAGACGTGGCGATGATGCTCGCCGTCCGCTCGCTCCGCGTGGTCCTCGTGACGACGCACATCCCCTTGAAGGACGTCCCCGCCCACGTGACCACTGATCGCGTGGTGCGCTGCGGGCGGATCGCGGAGCGTGCGTTGCGGGACTGGTGGGGGATTGCTGCGCCACGGCTCGCCGTGTGCGCGCTCAATCCGCACGCCGGCGAGTCGGGACTGTTCGGTGACGAGGAGCCCCGCGTGCTCGAGCCGGCCGCTCGGGCCCTCAACGCCACCGGGCCGCTGCCCGCCGACACGGTGTTCGTGCGGGCGCTGAAAGGCGAGTTCGACGCTGTGCTGACGCCCTACCATGACGTCGGCATGACGGCGGTGAAGGTCGCGGGGTTCGGTGAGGGGGTGAACGTGACGCTGGGGCTGCCGTTTCCGCGCGTCGCCCCCGATCATGGGACGGCGCTCGACATCGCCGGGAAGGGCATTGCCGATCCGCGGTCCATGCGGGCCGCGCTGGAGCTGGGGGCGGAACTGGCGCGGCGGTCCCGGGTGCGGCGGGGGACCGTCGCGCCGGTCTAGGTCTCCGGTCCGGTTCCGCGCCGGATCACGCGCGCCGTCCCGACGCGCCGTCCGTCCATTTCGACGATCTCGAATACGGCGCCTTTCACCGCCACCTGGTCGCCCGGGTGGGGCAGGCGGCCGAGCGCACCGAACAGGAAACCGCCGATGGTCGTGTAGTCCTGCTCGGCGAGCTCGAGTCCGAACGCGTTGTTCACTTCGCGGATCGGGACCGAGCCCGCGATGACGGGCGCAGTGCCGGCGGCGGGAGGGGCGCTCAGCTCGCCGGTGGGCCGATCGTATTCGTCGTAGATCTGCCCGACGATCTCCTCGAGTAGGTCCTCCATCGTGACGAGGCCGGCCGTCCCACCGAACTCGTCGAGCACGATCGCCAGGTGGATCTTCTGCCGTTTCATGTCGGCGAGCACGTCCTCGACTTCGCGCGTCCCCGGAACGAACACCGGGGGACGGAGCACCGTCCGCAGGCTCCCGCCCTTGGCCGAGCGGAGGCCGGCGAGAATGTCTTTGGCGTGCACGATGCCGAGGATGTCGTCCAGCGACTCGCCGTACACGGGATAGCGTGATCGGCCCGCCACGGCCACCTGATCGGCCGCTTCCTCGAGCGTCAGGTCGGCCGGGAGCGCCACCATCTCGGTGCGCGGCGTCATCACCTCACGGGCGTTTTTCTCGCTGAACTCGAACACGCCCTGCAACAGCCGGGCGTCGTCGGCGTCGAGCTTGCCGCGTTGCCGGCTCTGCTCGACCAGCATGCGGAGCTCTTCGGGCGAGTGAATCGCCTCGAGCTCGGCCGTGGTTCCTTTGAGGCCGAGGAACCGGACGACTCGGTTGGCGCTCCAGTTGAGGAGATCGGTGAACGGCCGCGTGATCCACGAGAACAGGATGAGCGGCGCGGCGATCCACCGGCTGGTACGCTCGGGGTGGGTGATGGCCCACGCCTTGGGAGCCTGCTCGCCAAACACCACATGCAGGAATGAAACGAGCGACACCGCGACGGTCGACGCGACGCCGCCGCGCGCCAGGAACTCGAGGGGGGGCGGCAGCGTCGCGAACCAGTCGCGGAACACCTTGGCCACGGTGTCCTCGGCGACGTACCCCAGGAGAATCGACGCGACCGTGATGCCGAGCTGCGCGGCCGACAGCTGGCGGTAGAGGTCCTGCAACGCGGCCCGGACCGTCCGTGCTCTGCGGTCGCCGCGCCGGACCATGGCCTCGATGCGGGTGCGGCGGGCTGCGACGAGCGCGAACTCCGCCGCCACGAAAAACGCATTCGCGAGCACCAGCGCCACCACCGCCACCAGGCGGAGGCCGGGCGACTCGGAGCCGGGGGGGGGGAGGGCCATAGAGGCGGGAACATAGAGGGTGGTTATCTTGGGGACTAGGGACTAGAGCTTGGGATTGCATGAGCGCGACACTACCGATCGACGTCCAGTGCACGCATCGAGCGCCGTTGCGGGGGGAGAGTCGCCGGCGACTCCTGACCGTACTCGGCATCACCGCCGTCGTGATGGTGGCGGAGGCCGTGGGCGGGTGGCTGGCGCACTCGCTCGCGCTGGTCGCTGACGCGGGCCACATGCTGGCGGACGTCGCGGCGCTCGGCCTGTCACTCGTGGTCACGTCGCTCGCGCAACGGCCGGTGACGGCGGAGCGAACGTTCGGGCTGTTGCGCTTGGAGATCCTGGCCGCGCTGGTGAACGGAGCAGCCCTGATCGCGATCGCGCTCGGGATCAGCTTCGAGGCGTGGCACCGGTTCCGCGCGCCGGAGGACGTGCATGGGGCCCTGTTGCTGATCGTCGCAGGTGTGGGGCTCGCGGCCAATGCGGTCGGTGCCGCCATCCTGCATCGCGGACACGACCATTCGCTCAACCAGCGCGGCGCCTATCTCCATGTAGTGGGCGATCTGCTGGGCTCGTTCGGTGCAGTGGTCGCGGGGGTCATCATCCTCGCGAGCGGGTGGGTGCAGGCCGACCCCATCATCTCAGTCTTGATCTCGGTCTTGATCCTCGGCAGCGCGTGGCGCCTGGTCAGGGAGAGCACCGACGTGTTGCTCGAGGCTGCGCCCCCGCACATCGCAATGTCGGACGTCCACGACCAGGTCGCCTCCATCCCCGGCGTGGGGTCGGTTCACGACCTGCACGTGTGGACGGTGACCAGCGGCGTGATCGCGATGAGTTGCCACCTGGTGGTGCAGGATCCAGCGCAGAACCAGCGCGTGCTCGAGGCCGTCCAGGCGCGCCTTGGGAAGCTCGGGATCGGGCATGTGACGGTACAGATGGAGAGGGATCCGACCTGTGAATAGGTGCGTGGTGCGTGGTACGTGGTTGCTGGCGGCCCGGAGGCCAGCCTCGCAACCGGGAATAACCACGCACCACTCACCACATGCCACGATTTCTGTGATCTCCCCGCTTGTCTTTTGCCGACCGCCCTCCTATACTGCGGCCCTCCTATGAGGCACCCCTAGGCACGCTCAGGACGTAGCCCCTTGCAGATCCGCAACATCGCCATCATCGCCCACGTGGACCACGGGAAGACCACGCTGGTGGACCAGATGCTCCGCCAGGCGGGGGTGTTCCGCGCCAACCAGCAGGTGACCGAGCGCGTCATGGACTCGAACCCGCTGGAGCGCGAGCGCGGCATCACCATCCTGTCAAAGAATACGGCAGTGCGCTGGGGCGACACCAAGATCAACATCGTGGACACGCCGGGCCATGCCGCTTTCGGGGGAGAGGTAGAGCGGATCCTTCGCATGGTGGACGGGTTCCTCTTGCTCGTGGATGCCGCCGAGGGGCCGATGCCGCAGACGCGCTTCGTGGCCGGGAAGGCGCTGGGACTCGGCCTGAAGCCGATCGTGCTGGTGAACAAGATCGACCGGCAGGACGCGGAGCCGCTGCGGGTGCACGACGAGGTCCTGGAGCTGTTCCTGGACCTGGAAGCGACCCCCGAGCAGTTCAACTGCCCTTTCCTTTATACATCGAGTCGTGCGGGGACAGCGACGTTCGATCTGCAGTCGCCGGGCGGGGACTTGAAGCCGTTGTTTCAGACGATTCTCGACACGATCCCGGCGCCGGCGGCTGATCCGGCGGGGCCGTTCCAGATGCTGGTTTCGACCCTGGACTATTCCTCATATCTGGGGCGGATCGCGATCGGGCGAATCGAGCGGGGGCGGGTCCGGGTGGGGGAAACGGTCGCGTTACTTCCCCTGGGCGAGCCCGGTCCTCTGGGGGACAGCCCCTACGAACAGGCCAAGGTGGTGAAGCTTTTCTCATTCGACGGGCTGGAACGGGTCGAGGTGCAGGAGGCGTCGGCTGGGGACATCGTGGCGCTCGCGGGGCTGATCGGGGTCGAGATCGGGAAGACGGTGACCGCGCCCGATTACCTGGAGCGGCTCACGGGGATCGCAGTCGAGGAGCCCACGATCTCGGTGGACTTCAAGGTGAACGACTCGCCGTTCGCCGGACGGGAAGGGAAGTTCGTGACCGGCCGGCAGCTGCGCGATCGGCTGTTCCGGGAGCTCGAGAAGAACGTGGCCCTGCGGGTGGAGGAGACCGACGATCCGCAGACGCTCACGGTGTCGGGGCGAGGGGAGCTGCACCTTGGCATCCTAATGGAGACGATGCGGCGCGAGGGATTTGAGTTTCAGGTGAGCCGGCCGCGCATCATTCCGCGGGAGGGGCCGAACGGGGAGCGGCTCGAGCCGTACGAGGAGCTGATGATCGACTGCCCGGAGGGGTATCTGGGGGTGGTCATGGAGAAGCTGGGGCCGCGGCGGGCGGAGCTGTTGGACATGCGAAACCCGGGGGTAGGGACGGTCCGGATGCGCTTCAAGATTCCCGCCCGCGGGCTCTTGGGGTACCGGTCGGAGTTCTTGACGGATACGCGGGGAACGGGGATCATGCACCACCGGTTTTTCGCGTACGGCCCGTGGGCCGGGCCGCTGCAGGGACGGAGTCGTGGGGTGCTGGTGGCGGACCGGGAGGGGGTGGCGGTGGGGTACGCGCTCTTCAATTTGCAGGAGCGCGGGACGATGTTTGTGAGCCCCGGGGATCCGGTGTACGAAGGCATGGTCGTGGGGGAGAACTCGCGGATCGGGGATATCGACGTGAACCCGTCCAAGGAGAAGAAGCTCACGAACATGCGGACGACGGCCTCGGATGAGATGATCATCCTGGAGCCGCCGCGGCAGGTGACGCTCGAGCTGGCGCTCGAGTACATCGAGGACGACGAGTTGATCGAGGTGACGCCGTCGTCCATCCGGCTGCGCAAGCGCGCGCTGGGCGCCACGGAGCGGCGCAAGCTGGCGCGCAACGCGCGGTCGGCCGAGGAGTCGTAGGAAGAGTCGGATAGCTCGTTCACAACAACCACGACCTCAGCTGGGGGTGACAATGTTGTCCCGTGACACGTCGGACTGGTCGCTCAAGCGTCGTAGCGACGGTCTCGACGACGAGGAGTTCGGAGACTTCGAAGAGGACAAGGACCTGGACGAGGACTTCGACGACGAGCTGGACGAGGACGAGCTTGAAGAGGAGGACCTGGACGATCTCGACGAGTACGACGAGTTGGACGACGAATTCGACGATGACGAGGAGGACGAGTTCCGGCCGAAGAAGGGGCCGCGCCGGGACTGGGAGTGAGGCAGCGGGGCCTGTAGCTCAGGTGGTTAGAGCGCACGCCTGATAAGCGTGAGGTCAGTGGTTCAACTCCACTCAGGCCCATAACGAGCTGGTTTGATGCGTCAGCCTGTGACACGATGCACAAGAAAAACGGCGCAGGGCAGCGGGCCCGGCGCCGGCGGCCCCCTGACCGCAAACGGTCGCCTGAGTTTGACCCGCTCCCTGA
>WNFW01016012.1_pt1 | contig 10421 bp, 10 predicted proteins | sample 5400131 | NCBI WGS metagenome assembly WNFW01 (sample SAMN13153362, study PRJNA577476) | soil metagenome | isolation source: 20 cm soil or saprolite under grassland replicate 1 | place: USA:California | collected 2016-06-15
AAGCAGGGAGCAGGGAGTGGGGAGCAGGGAGCGGTAGAGCAAATCGGCGACGTGGAGCTGCATATCGCGGACTCGGACCTCGAGGATCGAGACCAAATCGCGCTCGCGATGGACGCCTTCCGCTCGAGCCACAAGCGCGCGATCTCCGTCCTGTTCACGAACGGCGAGCGCGCCGGCGTGCACGTGGCTGTCACCGACGATCTGGTGCAGCAGGGCGTGAAGGCGGGGGACATCGTCAACGCGATCGCGGCGGTGTCGGGCGGGAAGGGCGGGGGCCGGCCGCATTTTGCCTCCGCCGGGGCGGGTGACGTCGCGAAGCTGGGCCTGGCCCGGGCCCAGGCTCGGGCGATCGTCGAGGGGTTGCTCCGGCGATGACCCGGCGCGAGGTGCTCGCCTGGCTCGAGGCGCGCCGCCCGGTCCCCCCGGACGCGCTGCGCGCGCGTCTCGCGGCCGCGGTGAGCGACGCGGAGCTCGCCCCCCTCGTCCCGCTCCCCGACCAGCTCGCCGTGCTGGGGCGGCGAGTGCTCGGGAGGGTTGCGTGTCGGCCGGACGGCGGGCGCGAGCTGGCGGTCGAGCTGCTCGCGGCCGACGCGTTCATCACGTACGCGTTCGAGGCGCAGGCCGAGGTGGACGCCACCGGGCTCGCGGCGCTCGCCGAGCGCATCGCGTCGAGCGAGCCGTGAGCGGATTGCTCGAGCGGCGACCTGGTCTCCTGGTGCTGGTGGACCCCAGCCGCACTACGCCGGCCGAGGCTGCGGATGTGGCGCGCGCGGCGCGTGCGGCCGGCGCGGCGGGGATGATGATCGGCTCCTCGTTCGACGGGACGCAGAATACGGAGCTCGTCGCGCGGGCGATCCGGCAGGCGGCGTCCGGGCTCCCGGTGGCGCTGTTTCCCGGATCCGCGCTGCAGCTCACCGCCGAGGTCGACCTGGTGCTGTTCCTGTCGCTCATCTCGGGACGCAACGCGCAATACCTGATCGAAGAGCACGTCCGTGCGGTTCCGTTTCTCACCCGCCATCTCGTCGCCACGCTTTCGACGGGCTACATCCTGGTGGACGGTGGCCGGGTCACGAGCGTTGAAGCGGTGAGCCAGACGCGACCGTTACCGGCGGACAAGCCCGAGCTCGCCGCCGCGCACGCCAGCGCGGCGCGGCTGATCGGCATGCGGGCGATCTATCTGGACGCGGGGAGCGGCGCGCCACGCCCCGTGGCGGCGGACCTGATCCGGGCCTGTCGCGCGGCGGTACCGGATCTCACGTTGTTCGTAGGGGGCGGGATCAAGCGGGCGGCCCAAGTGCGGGCGGCACGCGCGGCGGGAGCCGACTTCGTGGTGGTCGGGACCGCGCTCGAGGAGCGGGGTGCCTCGGCCGCGGACTTGCAGGCGCTGGTCCAGGCGGCGGCCGGGTGACGCCGGCCGAGCAGGCCCGCGCGGGACTCACGACCCTGGCGGCGCTCGCGACGCGGATCGGGGAGGAGCACGCCGGGACGATCGCGGCGATCGCGGATGTCTACGTCGCCGCGTTGCGCGCCGGCGGAACGCTGTTCTTCGCGGGCAACGGTGGGAGCGCCGCCGACGCTCAGCACATCGCCACGGAATACGTCGTGCGGTACGGTCACAACCGCCGACCCCTGCCGGCGGTCGCCCTGACGACGGACACGTCCCTCCTCACCGCCTGTGCCAACGATCTGGGATTCGACGAGATCTTCGCGCGGCAGGTCGAGGCGGTGGCGCGCTCCGGAGACGTGCTCGTCCTGCACTCTACCAGCGGTGAGAGTCCCAATACCCTGCGCGCCGCTCAGGCGGCGCGGGTCAAGGGTGTGAAGGTCGTCGCCCTGCTGGGGAAGGGTGGTGGGGCTCTGAAGGAACTCGCAGACTGCGCCCTCGTCGTCCCTTCCGATGAGACGTCACACATTCAGGAGTTGCACCTCGCCGTACAGCACATCGTCTGTGCGATGGTCGAGAGCGCGCTGGGGCTGTGATCTCCCTCGAGGGCAAGCGTGCGTTCGTCACGGGTGGGGGGAGGGGGATCGGGCGCGCGACGGCCCTGATGCTGGCGCAGGCGGGCGCGAGCGTCGCGGTCGGCTATCGCAGCCGGCGGGCGGAGGCGGACGAAACGCTCGCGGCGGTACGGCGGCTCCGGCGTCTGGCGATCGGCATTGCAGGCGACTTGGGTGATTCAGCCGCGGCGGGGCGGGCCGTGGACGAGGCGGTGCAGGGCCTCGGAGGGCTCGAGCTCCTGATCGTGAATCACGGCATCTGGCCGCCCGATGACGTGCCAGTCGCGGCGATGGCCGACGCCCAGTGGGACGCGACGCTGCGCGCCAACCTCAGCAGCGTGCTGTACGTATGCCGGGCCGCCATTCCGCTCCTTCCCGACGGCGGCAGCATCGTGCTCGTGTCGTCCACGGCCGGACAGCGCGGCGAGGCGTTCCACGCCGACTACGCGGCCACCAAAGGCGCGGTCATCTCGTTTACCAAGTCGCTCGCGGTCGAGCTGGCCCCGCGCCGGATCACCGTGAACTGTGTGGCGCCGGGGTGGGTCGAGACGGAGATGAGCCAAGAGGCCTACGCGCGGGAGGCGGGAGCCCGGAGACGGGAGATCGAGCGGACGATCCCGCTGGGCCGCGTGGCGAGCGCGGAGGACTGCGCGGGGCCGATCGTATTCCTCTGCTCCGATCTGGCCCGACACATCACGGGCGAGATTCTGAACGTGAACGGGGGGAGCGTGCTGTGCGGGTGAGCGGAACGTGAGCCTCACCCACAGCGCCGGTGTCGCCGCCGCCGTGATCCTCGACGGCTAGGGCCGGGAATGCCGTTTCCCGCCCGGCTACCGATCCCCGACGCGGTCTTGCGGATCGCCCAGCAGCTGGAATCCGCGGGGTACGAGACCTGGTGCGTCGGCGGGGCGATCCGCGACAACCTGTTGGGGGTCGCGAATCATGACTTCGACCTCACGACCGCGGCGCCGCCCACGGAGGTGCGCCGCCTCTTCAAGCGCACGGTGCCGGTGGGGATCGAGCACGGCACGATCGCCGTGCTGGACCGGCAGAAGCGCCAGCACGAAGTCACCACGTTCCGCAAGGACATCAAGACCGACGGCCGGCACGCCGTCGTGGAATTCGGCGTGTCGTTGATGGACGACCTCGCGCGCCGCGACTTCACGATCAACGCCATCGCGTACCACCCGATCCGGCACGAGTGGCGCGATCCGTTCCACGGCGCCGACGACCTCGAGCGCAAGCTGATCCGCTCGGTGGGGGACGCCAACTGGCGGTTTCAGGAGGACTATCTGCGGATCCTGCGCGCGCTGCGCTTCAGCGCGCGGTTCGAGTTCCGCATCCACCCGCGCACGCTCGAGGCCGCGAAGGCGAACGTGCAGGGGCTGGCGCAGCTCTCGGCCGAGCGGGTGCGGGACGAGTGGTTCAAAGGAATCACCACCGCCAAACGGGTGTCGAAGCTCCTGACGCTGTGGATGGACATAGGGGCGGCCCGGATCTGGCTGCCGGAGATTCGGGAGCGGGGAGCGGGGAGCGGTTCCCTCCATGCGCTCGACAAGCTACCGCGCGACCCGGTGCTGATCACGGCGTTCCTGGCATCCGATCCGGCCTCCCTACTGACCCGCCTAAAGTGCTCGAACAAGGACATCGAGCGCGGCCGCGCGATCGGGCAATGGCGGGACAAGTATCCGGACGCGAAGCATGTTCCCGACGTGCGCCGCTGGTTGTCACAAGTGGGTGAGTATGGCGACGACCTGCTGGCCCTCCTTCCGGCGGGTACCGCTCCCCGCTCCCCGCTCCCGAAGGTCGTGGCGTCGATCCGAGCTGCGAAGGACCCGCTGACGGTGAAGGACCTCGCGGTGAAAGGCGCCGATCTCCTGGCCGCCGGCGTGCGCCCCGGGCCGGAGGTGGGGGAGACCCTCCAGCGACTGCTCGCGGACGTGCTCGAGGATCCGACCCGCAACACGCGCGACTACCTGCTCTCCCGTGTCTAGCGCCTTCGCGTACGCCCTCGTAGCCGCGCTCGGCAACGTGGTGGGAGCGCTCGCAGTGACGCGGCGCGCGGCGCGGGAGCTCGCCCTGATCGAGCACTTCGTCGCGTTCGGCGCGGGGTTCATGCTGGCCGTGGCTGTGGTGGAGCTCTTGCCCGAGGCGTTCGCCCGCTCGGGCGCGGCGGCGCCGGCGCTGGTCCTGGCGGGGTACCTGGCCGTACACTTCACCCAGCACACCGTGACGCCGCACTTCCATTTCGGTGAGGAGACGCACGCCGTCAACCGTGTGGCGGGCAGCTCGGCGGTCGTAGGTCTGCTGTTGCATACGTTTTTCGACGGGGTAGCCATTGCCAGCGCGTTTCTCGTACGGCCGACGCTCGGCGTGATGGTGTTCATCGCCATCTTCCTCCACAAGCTCCCGGAGGGTGTGACGGTGTCGAGCCTGATGCTGGCGGGCGGGCGTTCGGGCGGGCAAGCCATCGGGGCCGCGGCGATGCTCGGCGCGGCGACGCTCGCCGGTGTGGCCCTCACGGACCGGATCTCCTTCCTGGTGCACCACGGGCTGGCGTTGTCCGCCGGCGTCACGATCTACGTGGCGGCGTCGAATCTGGTGCCGGAGTTTCAAGGGAAGCGCGGGTGGAAGCTGCCGGCGGCGTTTTTCGCGGGAGCGGCGACGTTCTACCTCACGAAACACATCTTAGATTCCGTGTCCTGAGCGGGAGACGGGAGACGGGAGGCGGGAGTGTTTACCGGGACAGTTTCCGAATCAGACCTATTGCGACAGCGAGCATGCGATCGCAGAGCTTTAGCCCCGCGGAGACGTCCGGCTCTGGTATGAGGTGGACTCTTCGAGCGATCTCGAGATGAGAGCGCAGCTCCGCCGTCGAGCCGACCGAAATTCGCAGACAGCGCAGGAACTGTGGTGTCGTTCCCAAGGCATAGCCCTCAGCAATATTGGCTGGAATCGACAGTGCGGCACGGCGAATCTGGTCCTTAAGTGCAAAGTGCCTCTGCAACTTAGGCGAGAGAGTCAGCTGGTAGGCCAGAGTCGCCAGATCTTGACCGAGCTTCCAAGCGTCGAACGACTCCAGATTGCGCATCCACCGAAGGTGGCGAGCGCCGTCCGCAGCTGCGTCATCCAACTTCCGCGAGTTGTCGCTTTTTACACGCCGGATCACTCCCGCCTCCCGCCTCCCGTCTCCCGTGTCTGAGCCGACGTTATTCTCCCGCTCCGCCGAGCCTCTCGCGGCCCGTATGCGCCCCACGACCCTGGAGGAATTCCTCGGCCAGGAGCACCTTCTCGGGTCGGGCAAGGCGCTGGGCGAGCTGATCCGCCGCGGCGACGTGGGGTCGTGCATCTTCTGGGGGCCGCCCGGCTCCGGGAAAACCACGCTCGCCCGCCTGGTCGCCAACTACACCGACCGCCACTTCGAGCTGTGACGAGATCCATCGCTTCAACCGGGCGCAGCAGGACGCGTTCCTGCCCTGGGTCGAGAACGGGATCATCACGCTGATCGGCGCCACGACCGAGAACCCGAGCTTCGAGCTGACGGCCCCCCTGTTGTCGCGGTGTCGGGTGTTCGTGTTCGAGCCGCTGAACGACGAGCACATCCGGATGGTGATCGAGCGGGCGCTTCGAGGAACGGGAGGCGGGAGACGGGAGCCGGGAGAGGTGCTCACGGCCGAGGCGGTCGGCGCGCTCGTGACGTACGCCCAAGGCGATGCGCGCCGTGCGCTGAACGCTCTGGAAGCGGTGCTGCAGCAAGTCGACAACTCCCGCCTCCCGCCTCCCGTCTCCCGGGAAGCGCTCCTCTCCGTTCTCGAGAAGCCGCTTCCGAGCTACGACAAATCCGGCGACCAGCACTTCAACATCATCTCCGCCTTGCACAAGGCCGTGCGCGGGTCGGACGTGGAGGGCGCGCTCTACTGGTTGGCACGCATGCTGGCGGGCGGCGAGGATCCGCTCTACATCGCGCGCCGCCTGGTCCGCATCGCGGCGGAGGACGTGGGGCTCGCCGACCCACGGGCGCTGGCGCTCGCGCTGGCCGCGAAGGACGCCTACCACTTTCTGGGATCGCCCGAGGGCGAGCTGGCGCTCGCCGAGGCCGTGGTGTACCTCGCCACCGCGCCCAAATCGAACCGCGTCTACGCGGCCTTTACGCAGGCGACGGACGCGGCTGCGGCGCACCCCGCGGCAGCGGTGCCGCTTCACATTCGCAATGCGCCGACCAGGCTGATGGAGGATCTGGGGTACGGCGCGGGGTACAAGTACGCGCACGCTTTCGAGCACGCCTACGTGCCGCAGGACTACCTGCCGGAGGTGCTGCGGGGCGCGAGATGGTACGAGCCGACGGAGTTCGGATTCGAAATAGACATCAAAAAGCGCATGGATTGGTGGTCGGACCTCAAGCGCAAGGCGACCGAGGCAAAGACAGAATGACCTGTACCGCCTTCTACCGCCTTCTGCCGCCCTTTGCCGCCCTTAGTCTCGCCTGCGCTACTCTCGGCCGGCTGTCGTTCACCGAGCCCGAGGTCGCCCTTCAGGAGATCGCCGTCACGGGAGTCGGCCTGACGGGCGGCACCTTCGATCTCGTGTTCGATGTCTACAACCCCAACGACTACCGCATCCGCTCCACCCGGCTCGAGGTGGGGATCGATCTCGAAGGCCGGCATTTCGGCGACGCGCTGCTCGATCGGCCGCTTGATCTATCGCCCACCAATCACAGTCGCGTCGTCGTTCCGGTGCGGTTCGAATGGGCGGGCGTCGGCGCGGGGGCGAAAGCGCTGGTGACCCGGCAGGCGGTGGGCTACGGGCTCACCGGGCGGGTGCTGGTGGACACGCCCCTGGGGGAGCGGACGGTGGCACTCAAGGGGACGGGAACTGTGCCGCTCAGGAAGCTGCTGAAGTAGATTGCAGGTCGGCATGGAGACACGGAGCGTCCTCACATCCGCCAACTAATCGACATCCAGCCGCCGCTGGAGCGGGCGTTCCTGGTCGGCGCCCCGAGGAAGGGGTCGCCGGACGCGGTGCAGGTGGACGAGCACTTGGACGAGCTCGGCCGGCTGGCCGACACCGCCGGCGCAGACGTCGTCGGCCGGACCTACCAGCGGCTCGAGGCGCCCACTCCCAACCTGTACCTCGGGCAGGGCAAGGTAGAGGAGCTGAAGGGCATCCTTCAGGAGGCGGGGTCCACTCTGGTGTTGTTCGACGAGCCGCTGTCGCCCGCGCAGGGGACCAATCTCGAGAAGGCGTTGGCGGTGCGGGTGATGGACCGCACCGAGGTGATTCTGGACATCTTCGCCACTCGGGCGCGCTCGGCGGAAGCGAAGATGCAAGTGGAGCTCGCCCAGCTCCAGTATCTCCTGCCGCGCCTCACGCGGATGTGGACCCACCTGTCGCGCATCCGGGGCGGTATCGGGCTCCGCGGGCCGGGCGAGACGCAGCTCGAAACCGACCGGCGGGTGATCCGCCGCAAGATCTCCGTCCTGAAACAGCGGCTCGAGGACGTGGCCGACCACCGTGCCAACCAGCGGCAGGGCCGTCGCGACCTTCCCAGCGCCGCCCTGGTGGGCTATACCAACGCCGGCAAGTCGAGCATCCTGCGCGCGCTCTCGGGCGCCGACATCTTCGTGGAAGATCGGCTGTTCGCGACCCTCGATACGCTCACCCGCGAGCTCGACGTCGGCGGGGGGTACCGGTTCCGCGTCGCCGACACGGTCGGGTTCATCCGTAAGCTGCCGCACCATCTGGTCGCGTCGTTCCGGGCCACGCTCGAGGAGGCGCGCGCCGCGGATCTGCTGCTGCACGTCGTCGATGCCTCTCAACCCGGTTGGGAGGAGCAGGTCGACGTTGTGGAGACGGTGCTGGAAGAGATGGGATTGTACTCGCCGGGAAGCGGGAAGCGGGATGCAGGCACCGTGGTACCCGATCGCAAGCGAGTTGTGTACGTCTTCAACAAGGCCGATTTGATCGACGATGCCGATGCGTTCCTCGCCAGCGTGCGGGAACGCTACCCTCATGCTCTTCTCACGTCGGCGCAGTCCGCGTCCCGCATCCCGCATCCGGCAGGCGGGGTGGACGGGTTGCGGAGCGTACTCCGCTCCTCTGCCCAGGCACTCCGGCCGGTCGCCCGGATCCAGGTCCCCGTCGAGGACGGCAAGCTGCTCGCGGCGCTGCACCGCGACGCCGAGGTGCTGCACGAGTCCCAAGTGGACGGGGTAGTGGAGGTGACGGCGCGGGTGGAGGCGTGGCTCTTGGGCAAGCTTCGGCGCGAGGGGGTCAGCGTCCAAATCGGGTCGTGAAAGGCCGTGGCGCACCAGCAACGTCTCTATTGGTTTCAAGCAGATACAGCTCACCACCCGTTGCCACGATGATGTTGATCTGGATCACGGTCCCAGCCCCTATGGCCTTCCTAGTTTGAGGGCGCTGCTCAGAGCAAAACCGTCCAAAGACGGTGACGCAGAGCTACGGGGCTAAAGCGGATCTCCGCCATGCTCGCCGGGCCGCCAGCGATCGACCACGGGTCGATCAACTGGTGGCCCGTTTCGCATTCAGACCCCTCGAGGTCGCGTCATGACGTTCAGGCACAAGCTGGCGCATCGCCTGGCCTTGCTCAGAGACCGCTCGGTTGCCGTGGCGGTCGCCGGGCTCGCGCTTCTGTGGGTCGCGAGCTGCGAAAGACCAGTCACCGTCACCGAGCCGAATCCGTCGGTCGCACAACTCATCGTTTCTCCCAAAGTCGTCACGTTGCAGGAAAACCAGTCGCAGGACTTCACGGCCGTCGGTATGACGACGACCGGTGACACCGCGCAGATCGGCGTCACATGGAGCGTGACGGGCGGGACGATCGACACGAGCTCGAGCGGCAAGCGGCACTACGGCCATTACAAGAACGCGAACTGCGGCACCTTCAAGGTCGCCGCGACCAGCCATCCCGGGTCGAAAACCGACACGGCCAACGTCACGGTGACCTGTCCGGGGTCGCCGGTCGCGTCTGTGAGTGTCGCCCCGCCGTCGGCCACGGTCCCGGTGGGTCAGACGGTGCAGCTCACCGCCACGCCGAAGGACGCCAACGGGACCGCGCTGCCCGGGCGCACGGTGACGTGGTCGAGCAGCAACACAGCGGTCGCCAACATCGACGGCAGCGGACTCGTCACCGCCGCGGCGGCGGGTTCGGCGACGATCACGGCGACGAGCGAAGGGCAGAGCGGCACCTCCAGCATCACCGTGACGTCGGCGGCGGCGAACAAGTTCGTCATCGGCGACCGGGTGCAAACGACCGACGTCACGAACATTCGGAGCGCGCCCGCGCTCTCGGGGTCGTTGGTCGGCACGCAGCCCGCGGGCGCTCAGGGTACGGTCGTCGGCGGTCCCGTGCTCGACGCGGCGGGGGACCAGGCCATTCGCTGGCAGGTCGACTTCGACCAGGGAGCGGACGGCTGGGCGGCCGAGGCCTACCTCACCAAGGCGGTGGCGGTGGTACCGGTGAGCTCGGTGACGGTGAGCCCGCCGTCGGCGACCCTACAGGTGGGCCAGACGGTCCAGCTCACGGCGACCCCGAAGGATGCGAACGGGAACCCGCTGACCGGACGGGCGGTGACCTGGTCGAGCAGTAACCCGTCCGTCGCCAGCGTTGATGGCAGCGGGCTCGTCACCGGGGGGGGGACGGCAGGCTCGGCGACGATAACCGCCACCAGCGAGGGGCAGAGCGGGACCTCGAGCATCACCGTGTCCAGCGTGCCCGTGCCGGTGAGCTCCGTGACGGTGAGCCCGGCGTCGGCCTCGGTGTCGGCCGGGCAGACGGTACAACTCACGGCCACCCCGAAGGACGCCAACGGCAATCCGCTGTCGGGCCGCGTGGTCAGCTGGGCGAGCAGCAATACATCGGCCGCGACGGTCAACGGCACGGGGCTCGTGAGCGGTGTGGCCGCGGGCTCGGCGACGATTACGGCCACGAGCGAAGGGCAGAGCGGCACCGCGAGCATTACGGTGGCCGTCCCGGTCGCCTCGGTGACGGTGAGTCCCGGGTCGGCCTCCGTGCCCGCGGGTCAGACCGCGCAGCTCACGGCGACGCCCAAGGATGCGACCGGCAATCCCTTGTCGGGCCGCGTGATCACGTGGGCGAGCTCCAACACATCGGTCGCGACGGTGAGCTCGAGCGGGCTCGTCACGGGCAAAGTCGCCGGCTCGGCGACGATCACCGCCACGAGCGAGGGGCAGAGCGGCACCGCGAGCGTCACCGTGACGGCCGTCCCTGTGGCCTCGGTCACCGTGACGCCGGCGCCTGCCTCGGTGAACGAGGGCAAGACCGTGCAGCTCACGGCGACGCCGAAGGACGCGAACGGCAACCCGCTGTCCGGACGGACGATCACGTGGTCGAGCAGTAACACGGCGGTGGCGACGGTGAGCACGAGCGGGCTCGTGACCGGAAA
>WNFW01005417.1_pt1 | contig 10420 bp, 9 predicted proteins | sample 5400131 | NCBI WGS metagenome assembly WNFW01 (sample SAMN13153362, study PRJNA577476) | soil metagenome | isolation source: 20 cm soil or saprolite under grassland replicate 1 | place: USA:California | collected 2016-06-15
AGTGATCCGACGGCCCGGTGTGGAATGGCCGTCGCTCAACGGATAAAAGTTACCCCGGGGATAACAGGCTTATCGGGCCCAAGAGTTCACATCGACGGCCCGGTTTGGCACCTCAATTTGGGGTGAAACGGCAGAGATGCCGTAATGGAATCGGCTTATAACGGTGAACCCCTCACCCTCGCGACTTTGGCGTGGGCGGGCAATACCGTGGGAAGTCTGTCGGAAGCGCGACCAACGATTGACAAATCGCTTCCGCAAGTGACCCCGTAACGACTGTGGCGCAATGCCACGGTGGCAGTTTGTGCAACGTGCAAATCTATGACTGTCACAACACGCCGACCCCTCGCTCTTTTTGGTCGAGCAGGGTGGAGATATAGTCTGCGCCGCTGGAAACAGCGGGGAACGTGCGATGTCGGCTCGTCGCATCCTGGGGCTGGAGTCGGTCCCAAGGGTTGGGCTGTTCGCCCATTAAAGCGGTACGCGAGCTGGGTTTAGAACGTCGTGAGACAGTTCGGTCCCTATCCGCCGTGGGCGCAGGAGACTTGAGGAGGGTTGACCCTAGTACGAGAGGACCGGGTTGAACGGCCCGCTAGTGTACCGGTTGTCACGCCAGTGGCAGCGCCGGGTAGCCATGGCCGGTTCGGATAAGCGCTGAAAGCATCTAAGTGCGAAGCCGACTCCAAGATAAGGTCTCCCACCGGGTTAACCGGGTAAGGGCCCTGGTAGACCACCAGGTTGATAGGCCGCAGGTGTAAGAAGAGCAATCTTTTGAGCTGAGCGGTACTAATAGCCCGAGGGCTTGTTCACCTATAACTCACTCTTCACTTGCTGAGGAGTACTACGTGGATCCAGCGTTGCTGGAGGCACGCTGGAGATTCTCATAGACCTAATTCGGTTGTTGATACTTACGCGCAATGCATGACGATGACGAGCGTTGGATGACGCGCGCCATCGAGCTGGCGCGTAAAGCCGACTATCGCACCAGCCCCAATCCCATGGTCGGCTCGGTCGTGCTGGACAGCACGGGAACGCTCGCCGGCGAGGGATTCCATGCGGCCAAAGGCAGCCCCCATGCGGAGGAGCTGGCGCTGGCCGCGGCGGGCGCGAAGGCCGGGGCTGGGACCATCTACGTCAACCTCGAGCCCTGCACCCACGCGCACCGCTCTACACCGTGCGCGGAAGCGATCGTGTCAGCGGGCATCAAGCGGGTCGTGGTCGCGATGAACGACCCGGACGAGCGTGTGCGCGGCGCCGGAATCGAGCGGCTGAGGTCCGCAGGCCTGCAGGTGGACGTCGGCACATGCGCAGCTGCCGCCAAGCGGCTGAACGAGTTCTACGTCGCTCACCGCACCACCGGTCGCCCGTTCGTGTCGCTGAAGTTCGCCATGTCGCTCGACGGCAAGATCGCCACGCGAACCGGCGAGTCGCGCTGGATCACAGGCGAGCAGGCGCGCAATCACGGGCACGAGCTCCGCCACATGCACGACGCGATCCTGGTCGGCGTCAACACGGTGATCAAGGACGATCCTCAGCTGACGACTCGCATCAAGGGTGAACGCGACGCGCGGCAGCCCCTCAAGGTGGTGCTTGACAGCCACCTCCGCACACCCAGAACCGCGCGTGTCCTCGGCGACCGCACGATCATCGCGACAACGGTCTACGCGTACATCGCGCCCAAGATGATTGGCGGCACCGAGGCTCCCGGTCCCGTCGGCGGCGTTGGAATCGAGCACCTGAACGACGCCCTCAGGTTGCGCGACACCGAAGTCGTGACGCTTGGGGATGACACCCTGTTCAGCGGGTACTTAGATGTTCACCGGGATAGTTAGCGCCGTCTCCAAGGTGGTCTCGGCCGAACGCGGCCGAATCGGCATCGACCACGCGGGGATCGCGCGCCACCTCAAGGTCGGCGGCAGCGTGGCTGTCAACGGCTGCTGCCTCACAGTGGTGAAGAAGCGGGGCCCTGTCTTCTACGCGGACATGGTGCCGGAGACGCTTCGCAGGACGAACCTCGGCGCCTTGCGAGCTGGCACAGAGGTCAACCTGGAGCTTCCCGTCAGCGCCAGCTCTCTGCTCGACGGCCACCTGGTCCAGGGACATGTGGACGCGACCGCGGCCGTCCGGTCGGTGGCAACCGCCGCCTCCGGCAAGGAGGTCACTTTCGAGCTGCCCTCCACGATCGCCAGATTCGTGGCCATCAAGGGCTCGATCGCGGTGGACGGCGTCAGCCTCACCGTGGCCGCGGTGGACAAGCCGCCCGGCACCTTCAAGGTGGCCCTGATCCCGCACACCCTCGAGGTCACGATCGCGGGAGGCTACCGCGCCGGCAGTGTGGTCAACCTCGAGGCGGACGTCGTGGCCCGCTACGTCGTCCGCAACCTCCGCCAGTAATATCAGGTACCGCATGGGGCTCGCCACAGTACCCGAAGCGATCTCGGATTTTGCCGCAGGCAAGTTCGTGATCGTCGTCGACGACGAAGACCGAGAGAACGAGGGTGATCTGGTGGTGGCCGCCGAGCTGGTCACGCCGGAGCACATCAGCTTCATGACGCGCCATGGATCGGGCCTCGTCTGCATGCCGGTGATGGCGAGGCGCCTCGACGAGCTCGGCATCGCCCCGATGGTCGATCACAACACCAGCCGGCTGGGAACTGCTTTCAGCGTCAGCATCGACGCCAAGGACCTCGTCACAACCGGAGCGTCGGCGTACGACCGCGCGGCCACGGTCAGGAAGGTCCTGGATCCAGCGGCAAGAGCCGCTGATTTCTCGATGCCAGGGCACACGTTTCCGCTGCGCGCTGCCGAGGGTGGCGTCCTCACCCGTGCTGGGCAAACCGAAGCCGCCGTCGACCTGGCAATCCTGGCTGGACTTTTTCCTGCTGGCGTGATCACCGAGCTCATGAAGGCCGACGGCACGATGGCCCGCATGCCAGACCTCGAGCGGTTCGCCGCCGAGCACGACATCAAGCTCATCACGGTGGAGCAGCTCATCGCGTTCAGGCGGCGAAACGAGAAGCTGGTGACGAGGCGCGTCGAGGCGACCATCCCGATCGGCGGCGCCAAGCCGCAGCCGTGGAAGCTGTACGCCTATGAGGACGTGCTGCGTCACGAGAACCACCTGGCGCTGGTGCTCGGGGAGATCGATCCAGAAAAGCCGGTTCTCTTGAGGGCGCACTCGGAGTGCCTGACAGGCGACATCTTCGGCAGCCTTCGCTGCGACTGTGGAGCGCAACTTCACGCCGCCATGGACGCGATTGCCGAAGAGGGAACGGGCGTAGTCCTGTACATACGCCACCAGGAGGGGCGAGGCATCGGCCTCCTTGACAAGCTTCACGCCTACAACCTTCAGGACCTGGGCATGGACACGGTCGAGGCCAACGAGGCGCTGGGCCACGCGCCCGACAAGCGCGATTACGGGATCGGCAGCCAGATCCTTTACGACCTCGGCGTTCGCAAGATTCGGCTTCTCACCAACAATCCGAAGAAGATCTACGGGCTCGAGGGATTTGGACTCGAGGTGGTCGAGCGGGTGCCGATCCGCGTGCAGTCGAATCCGCACAACGAGCGGTACCTGCGCACGAAGAAGGACAAGCTCGGGCATCTGCTGTAGGGGCGCGTGACGGTGGGCGAGCAGGGATCGACGCCTGATCTGCATGGGGAGGACCTCACCATCGCGGTGGTCGTCTCGCGGTACAACGAGGACGTCTCGAAGCGCCTGCTCCGCGGTGCGCTCGCGGCGCTCGAGGAGCACGGGGTGGAGGATCCTGACGTGTTCTGGGTGCCGGGCGCGCTAGAGCTCCCGGTGATCGCGCTGGCGCTGGCCGAGAAGGGCGGCCACGACGCGATCGTCTGCCTTGGCTGCGTCATCCGAGGCGAGACCTACCACTTCGAGGTCGTCGCCAATCAGTCATCGGCCGGCCTGATGCAGGTGATGCTGGACACCGGCGTCCCGATCGCGTTCGGGGTGCTGACGACGGAAGATCGCGATCAGGCGCAGGCGCGCTCGGGGCTGAAGAACAACAAGGGCGCGGAAGCCGCCCTGGCCGCCATCGAGATGGCGAACCTGCTGCGCTCGATCCAGGGATAGCCCCTCGGCGGGCGTGGCTTCAGGCGGCGGCCACGGCGACGATCTTGTTGCCCGCGGGGACGACGACGTAGCCCTCAGTGGCGGCAGGTGTGCTGAAGTGCTGGCCTCCGTTCAGTCGGAGCTGATAGAGCACAGCGCCTGACGACGGGCTCAGGGCGAACAGAGTCGAGGTCGTGACGTCGATCGCCCACACTGCCCCGCCCGCGATGATCGGTGAAGCCAGCCGAGCCTGACCAAATCGCCACGCCACCGAAAATGAGTCCGGCGTCACGGAAATCGCCACCAGCGCGTCGGCGCAGGGAATGAAGACAGTCGAGCCCTGCCACGCGGTGCCGCCCCATGCCCCGTTGCATACGTGCTGCGCTTTGATCTGCCCGCCGATCCCACCCGGCCGAGAGGCGTCCAGCAGATAGACCACCCCCTCCTTGCCGATGGAGATGAGGCGTCCGGTGTCCGGCAACAGCGTCACGCCGACCGAGCCGAGATCGGTGTCGCTTGCGTCCAGTGAGGCCCAGTTGGACGGGGCGAAGAACGCCTGGAGCTTGAGGTCCGGCGACAACTGGAGGACCGAGTTGCTGTAGGCGAACGACGATGTCTCGGAGCCGTTGCCGATCGTCACGTACACGGTTCCCGAGTCGCTCACTGTCGCGCCCATCGGGCTCCAGATTCCTGACTCGCGCGCGGCCGGCGTCTTGTACATGACGTTCGCGCCGCCGGCCAAAGGCACTCCGATCACGTAGCCGTGATACGGACCGCAATCACCAAAGAGGCCACCGAAGGTCACGTACACGTAACCCGAGCCCAGCGAAAGCCCACCTCGCTGTTGCTCCACGGCAGCGCTGGAGCCGGGCGGGTCGACGACCTGCTGACTCAGCACCGAGCCGTCGATTGCATCCAACGTGAACAGCTTGTGAACCGGCCCGGCCAGAAAAGCGACGACGTATATGCGCCCTGACTTCGAATCGAGAACAGGCGTTCCGGTGATGCCTGTGATCGGGCCGATGTTGCCGCACGGAAGAGTGGACGCGTTGACCGGCGTGCCCAGATGAACCTTCCAGAAGACAGTGCCGCTGTTCAGGTTGATCGAGTACAAGGTGTTGTTCTCGGTGGCCACGATCACGCGACCGTTGAAGATCAATGGCGAGGCGTAGACAGCCGCATCCACGGGCACGCTCCACGCTTGCCGAGGATTGGAAAATGCAGGCGAGCTCGGGCCCTGCCCGGTGCGAGCGGCGGTGCCGTGATATTCGAGCCAGTCCGAGACCTTGCCCAGCGGAGATGCAGACGCGGAAGGCGGCGTCGGCGTTCGCGCGACAGAGATCGAGCTCGATCCGCACGCGGCCGAAGTCAGGATCAAAAGGGCGAGCAGGCACGCCGGTGCGCGCCGGTTCACAGACCCCAGGTGAACTTCCGCTCCGGCGTAAGACGCGCGCGCTCGTGCCCGATGACCTCGGCGCGCCCCTGGACCGAAACTCCACGCTTGGGCGATCCGTCGACGACGAGCGCCGCGCGCGGCTCCGCGGTGATGTTGCGCAGCTTGACCCCGTCTGCGTCGAACTCGAATGCGCCCTCGTCGGTCAGCTTGTACATGACCGGCACGACATGCGGCCAACCGGTCGGGCCGACTGTGGCGATCCGCGCGATGCGCTGCGAGCGCAGGAACTCCTGCTCAGCTTCGGTGAACAGCATCCTCGTTCAATCGTAGCCCCGAGCCGGCGACGTGACCTCTCTAGACTGCTCGATTGATGTCCGAGGCGACGAAGCGAGGTGTGGGGACGATCGGCGGCTACACAGTTCTCCGGCGCGAGCCATTGGAGCGCCTCGAAGGCGCGTTCATCGAGCTCGAGCACGAGCGCACCGGCGCGCGTCACATCCACATCGAGTGCGGCGACGACAACAACGGGTTCACGGTCCTCTTTCCCACGCCTCCGCGCGACTCGACAGGAGTCGCGCACATCCTCGAGCACGTCGTCCTGGCGGGATCGCAACGTTTCCCTGTGCACGATCCGTTCTTCAGCATGACGCGGCGCTCGCTCGCGACCTTCATGAACGCGTTCACCAGCGCCGACTGGACCGCATACCCGTTCAGCACGCGCAACGCCAAGGACTTCTCGAACCTGCTCGACGTCTACCTCGATGCGACCTTCTTCCCGCGCCTCGAGCAGGACGCGTTCATGCAGGAGGGCATCCGGTTCGAGTTTGAGACTCCTGACGACCCTCGGAGCGGCCTCCGCTACAAGGGCGTCGTCTTCAACGAGATGAAGGGCGCGCTCGCTTCGCCAGCAGCCGCGATGCAGCGCGCGATGGGCAAGGCGCTTTTCTCAGGACTCACATACGAGCACGTGTCGGGAGGCGATCCCGAGCACATCCCGGAGCTGACCTGGCAGAAGCTGCGCGACTTCCACGCGTCGCACTACCACCCGAGCAACGCGTTCTTCTACACGTATGGCGACCGCCCGCTCGAATCCACGCTCGAAGCCATCGAGCGCAACGTGCTTTCTCGATTCGAGCGGATCATCGTCGACTCATCGATTCCTTTCGTGAAACGGTTCACTCAGCCGGTGGGCCTGACCGAGCCCTATCCCGCGGTTGCGAGCGAGGACAACTCGCGGCGCTCGCAGGCTCTCACGGCATGGGTCACCGTCCCGAGCTCCGATTCGTTTCGGCTGCTGTCGATGAAAGTGCTTACCGAAGTCCTTCTCAGCAACTCGGGATCGCCTCTTCGCAAGGCGCTCATCGACTCCAAGCTCGGGACGGCGATGGCCGACGGCACCGGCCTGCAGGACGACTACAAGGAAAGCGTTTTCGGCGCGGGCCTGAAGGACATCAGGACCGAGGACGCCGGCAAGGTGCAGGAGGTCGTCCTCGACACGCTGAGGAAGCTTGCGAAGGACGGTGTGGATTCGGACCAGGTTGACGCGGTCATCCATCGCCTCGAGTTCGAGAAGCGCGAGCGCTCCAACGCCGGCTTCCCATACGCGCTGAAGGTCATGTTCAGCTGCCTCCCCGCCTACAACTACGGCGGAGATCCGTACGCATCGATGAACTTCGACGCCGACCTGGCGAGGCTGCAGCAGGAGAGAAGCGACGGACGGTGGTTCGAAAACGTGATCAGCACCGAGCTGCTCGACAACTCGCACCGCGCGCTGCTCACGATCGTGCCGGACCCCGACCTCGAGGATGGAAAGCACAAGAAGGAGCTGGAGCGCCTGGCCCTCATCGAGGCCACGCTGTCCGAGCCGGACCGCAACAAGATCGCCGAGGACGCGCTCAGGCTGAAAGCCGCGCAGGACGCCAGGCAGGACCTGTCGGTGCTGCCGACGCTCGAGCTCACCGACATCCCGATGAAGTTCGAGCCGCTGGCGCCGAGATCGACGTCGATCGGAGGCGCAGCCGTCGACTTCTACGTGCTGCCGACCAACGGTGTCACGTACCTCGACATCCGATCCGACTTCTCAGTGCTCCCGCAGGAGCAGCTGGACCTGCTGCCCCTGTTCGGCCGCGCGTTCACCCAATCGGGCGCGGCGGGTCAGGACTACGTCCAGATCGCTCAGCGGATCGCCGCCTACACAGGTGGCGTCGGCGCGGCCGCGCAGGTCCAGTCGCTCGCGGCAGTTGAGGATTTCGTCCAGTCCTTCGTGGTGTCGGGAAGAGCGCTCGATCGCAACGTCAAACCATTCGTCGAGATCCTCGCCGACCTCACCTCGCGGCTGGAGATCGACCCCGCCCGGCTGAAGGAGATCATCGCGGAGACCGCGACCCGGCTCGAGAGCTCGCTGGCGAACCTGGGATTCCAGTTCGCGATCCTGCTCGCCCAGTCCAAGCTCACGTCCGAGGGCGCGCTCAACGAACGGCTGCAGGGAATCCGGATGCTCCACTCGATGCGCGAGCTGGCCAAGCTCGACGAGCAGCAGCTCGGTCCGATCATCGACCAGCTGCAGGCAATTCGCACGACGCTCTTCCGGGCCGAGGCGATGCAGGTTGTCGTCACATGCGAGGAGTCGACGGTGGCGACTGTCAGCGAGCAGCTGGCGTCGCTCGTGAAGGCGCTGCCCGCACAAAAGGAGAAGACGCGAAGCCCGAAGCCGCCGGCCCAGCACCCAGTCCCCGAAGCACGTATCGCTCCAGTGCCCGTGGCCTTCAACGTGCGCACCTTCAAGACCGTTCGGTACACGAACGCTGACGCGCCGGCATTGCTGGTGCTCGCCAACTACTTGAGGGACACGTTCCTGCACAAGGAGCTTCGCGAGAAGGGCGGGGCCTACGGCGGCTACGCGCAGGCCAGCACCGGCGCCGGTCTCTTCATGCTCGGCTCCTACCGCGACCCGAACATCACCAGGACCTACGACGTGTACGACCGGGCCGTGACATGGGTCCTCGACTCGCCAATCGAGGCGGAGCAGCTCAAGGAGGCGATCCTCGGCTCATGCGGCGACGTTGACCCACTCGAATCACCTGACATCAAGGGACGGCGTGAGGCGGTCAACAGGCTGACGGGCTTCACGCTCCAGGAGCGCGAGAAATTCAAGCATCGGTTGCTCAACGTGACAGCGGACGACCTGCGACGCGTGACCTCACGCTATCTCGCCAACGGGTCGGGAGTGCAGGTGACGGTGGCCGGCGCGGACCTGATCGAGGCGGCGCGCAAGGAGCACCCCGACCTTTTCGCGGTTGTCGAGCCGGTCTAGAATCGGCCCACAAATGAGGTGGCGCAGGGAGTACTTCTGGCCCGTGGTCCTGGTCGTGATCGGCGTCTATTTCCTGCTCAACAACCTGGGTCTGCTCGATTGGCTGCGCTTCGACATCGTCTGGCCCGTGCTCCTGATCCTGCTCGGCGCCTGGCTGATCATCCGGCGACAGCGGCCCTAGGTTCGGCGTGAGCGCGCAGTCCCCCGGCACTCGATACCGAGGCTTGTTGTGGCCGGCGGTGCTCATCCTGCTCGGCGGGGTGGCCCTGCTCGTCAACACCAACGTCATCTCCGCCGATCGGCTGTATCGCCTCGGCGACCTGTGGCCGGTCCTGCTCATCGTCATAGGACTCGAGCTCCTGGTCACGCGCCTGCCCATATCCGCAAGCGCGTCAGCGGTTGCGGCCGCTCTCATCCTGCTGTTGGCGGTGGGCGGCTCGATCGCGTACGTGGCCGCCGGCCCATCCGTGCCGACGGGCACCCAGGTAATGGACAAGTCCGCCCCGGCGGGTAACCTCGACCACGGGTCGGTGGACATCTCCGTCGGAGGCGCGACCCTGAAGATCACCGGCGCGGACCTCGGCGGCGATCTCTTCCGCTCCCACATCGAGTACTCGGGCCCGGCGCCAGGCGTGAGCGTCGAGCGCTCGACCGGCCACATCGAGATCTCGCAGAGCGGCGGATTTCACATCTTCGGTCAGCAGCGTTTCACGATGGACCTGAAGCTCAGCTCGAGCATGCCTTGGACGATTGCGGTGCACAGCGGAGCCGCCAACGACACCTATGACTTCACAAAAGTGCAGCTCGCATCGCTCGAGGACAACACCGGTGCGAGCCGCGAGGACATCTCGCTCGGCACTCCGAAGGGCGACGTGCCAATCACGATCAACGGCGGGGCGCTCACCGTGCACCTGCACAGGCCCAACCAGACCGCAGCCACCGTGAACGTGTCAGGCGGAGCGGTCAGCCTCGACTTCGATGGTCAGCAGCATCGGGCAGTCGGATCGGTCAGCGCGGGTACCGAAGCCGGCGATATGTTCTCGATCCGTATCAACGGCGGCGCGTGCACCGTGACCATGGACACCAAACAGAGCTAGCCGAGGCGCTGGTCCAGCGCCGCCATCCGCGCGGCGTAACGCAATCGAGTGGCTTCGCTCAGGGCATCCCGAAGGCCGCGCGCCGCCAGTTGCGCCATCGACTGCAGCTCGGCGTCCAGCAGCACGGCTGCTTGTAGCACGGGGGCCAACGCCGCGCAGCGCTCGGCGCCCGCGAGCAGCTCCTCTTGCGAGGAATGCAGTGCGGAGAGGCTCTCAGCCTCCGTCGCCAGCCGCTGACCCAGCGCGGCGAGCTCGTCGCCGCCGGCCCGACGGGCGCGGCGGGCGCCTTCTCGGGCCACCGCCGCGCCGACGCGTGCCTCGAGGATCCGCCCGGACGCAGCCTCGCTGGCGGCCACCGCCGGACACAGGCCGACGACCTGCTGGTCCCCCAGATGCACGCCGCGGCGGCGAAGCTCCTCGATCACCGACTCCGGCGGGGACTCACCGACCCGGAACAGATTCATCGATAGCTGGATACGGCCGCCGGTGAGCTCGAACGCCAGAGCCTGGACGCCGCGCACGCCGCCTGCTGACTCACGCAGCGATTT
>WNFW01006688.1_pt1 | contig 10419 bp, 12 predicted proteins | sample 5400131 | NCBI WGS metagenome assembly WNFW01 (sample SAMN13153362, study PRJNA577476) | soil metagenome | isolation source: 20 cm soil or saprolite under grassland replicate 1 | place: USA:California | collected 2016-06-15
GAAATGTATCTCATCAGCGAAGTCGATCAGTTTGTCCATGTTGCCGAACACAAATTCCATTTCCGGCGAGGCGAAAAGATCACCACCGAGTATTCCTACAAGTACGCGCCGGAAGAATTTGCGGCGCTCGCCGGCAAAGTCGGATTCGAGTTTGGTCACATGTGGAGTGACGATGCGCGCTTGTTTGGCGTTTTCTATTTCACCTGTAGCCGGAGTCGCTGACCCCGGCCGCGGTCAACGCCCGCGGCCACAGAATGAGCGCTCTCGTTAAACTCGTTAACGTGAGCAAACGCTATGCGGATGCAGCTGCGCTGCACCCAACGAATCTCTCAATTGAGCACGGTAAAACCACTGTTCTTATCGGCCCGAGCGGATGCGGCAAATCAACTTTGCTGAGGCTGATCATTCGTCTGATCCAGCCGGATTCCGGCTCCATCATGTTCGAGGGTGAACCGATTACGCCCGATAATATCGACATGCTACGCCGCCGGATTGGTTACGTGATCCAAGAGGGTGGGCTGTTTCCGCATCTGACCGCGCGCGCCAATGTCGTCTTGATGGCGCGCCACGTCGGAAGATCTCAGGAGGAAATGCAGCCCAGACTCCAGGAATTATGCGATCTGACGCGGTTTTCCGAAAATCTCCTCTCTCGATATCCTGTCGAGCTTTCCGGTGGCCAGAGACAGCGCGTCAGTTTGATGCGCGCTTTAATGCTTTCTCCGGAGCTACTGTTGCTCGACGAACCGCTAGGCGCGCTGGATCCGTTGGTACGCGCTTCTTTGCAAAAAGATCTTAAGGAAATTTTCGCGCGATTACAGGAGACGGTAGTCTTCGTCACTCACGATCTGGCCGAAGCGATTTATTTCGGCGACGAAATTGTGCTCATGAATGAAGGCCGCGTCATACAAAAAGGGGCGGTGACCGATCTACGCGACAACCCGGCCGATCCTTTTGTCTCAGAATTCATCAACGCGCAGCGCGGGCTCGTGAGTCTATGAATCGAATCAGCAAAGCAGGAACGGAACAAAAAGGTGAGTCTGGAAATCAGGAATCCAGGAATAGGAATTCAAGAATTCCGTTCCTGCTTGTTTCCCGGCTCCCAGATTTTCTCCTGATTTTTTCCTGCCTTCCTATTTTCCTGATTCATTCTGCCTCTGCTGCGCCGGTCGTAATCGGCTCTAAGAAATTCACAGAGTCGTACGTGATTGGGGAAATCGCCAAACGCGCATTAACCGACGCCGGACTTCCAGTGGAACATCGCCAGGGCATGGGCGGCACGATAATTCTCTGGCAGGCGCTGCGCGGCGGACAAATCGATGCGTACCCGGAATATACCGGGACAATTGTGCGGGAGATTCTAAAGAGCGATCGTCCGTTGTCGCTCAACGAAATTCGCGACTCGCTCGCAAAATCTGGCGTAGGGATTACAGAGCCGCTTGGCTTCAACAATACCTATGCGCTGGTGATGCGACGCAGCGAAGCGCAGCGACTCGGCGTTCGCACAATTAGCGATCTGCAAAAATATCCCGAGCTTAAGATCGGGCTCACCCACGAATTTCTAGACCGGCAAGATGGCTGGCAGCCGTTGCGCCAGCGGTACACGCTTCCCCAGCAGAACGTGATCGGCATCGACCACGCGCTCGGTTACAGCGCGCTTGCCAACGGTTCGATTAACATAAAGGACGCGTACTCGACCGATGCGAAGATTGAACAAAACAATCTAGTTGTCCTGGAAGACGACCTTCAATTCTTCCCAAAGTATGAGGCGGTGTTTCTGTTTCGACTGTCCATGCCCACGGATGCAATTGCTGTACTGCGTCGTTTGCAAGGAACGCTGGATGAGCAACGCATGATTCGCCTGAATGCAGAAGCGGAGCGCACAAAAAACTACACGAGGGCGGCAGACTCATATTTTGAACACCACGCAGGATCGGCGAGTGCCGTCGGCGAATCATTTTCGCACAAGCTCGCGCGCTGGACACTCCGCCATCTTCAATTAGCCGGATTTTCTCTACTGCTTTCGGTGATCTTCGGTATTCCGCTTGGAATCGTCGCCAGTCGCGGCGGACCGGTTGGCCAGGGTATTCTCGGTTTTGCGAGCATTGTGCAAACAATTCCATCGCTCGCTTTGCTGGCTTTGCTTGTTCCCCTTCCCTTTTTCGGAATTAGCGTCCGCACCGCCATCGCCGCGCTTTTTCTTTACGGATTGCTGCCGATCGTCCGCAACACCGCAAGCGGCCTGCAGGATATTCCCCGATCGCTGCGTGAATCCGCCATTGCCTTGGGACTTAGTCCAATGACGCGGCTATGGGAAATTTATCTCCCGATGGCGTCGCGCTCGATTCTCTCCGGAATTAAAACCAGTGCTGTCATCAATATCGGCACTGCCACGCTGGCGGCGTTGATCGGAGCCGGAGGTCTGGGCGAACCAATCTTGAGCGGCCTCAACTTGAACGATCATGTGACGATCTTGGAAGGCGCGATTCCGGCGGCTGTCCTGGCGTTGCTGGTGCAATGGTTTTTCGATTTGCTCGATCGCGTCTTAATCCCAAAGGGGCTGCGACTGTAAAAGCACCAAATTCGAGCGTTCAAGCTCCGTAGAAATTCCGAGAACCAATCTTCAATTCAGTCGGTGTGTGCTCAGATTGGAAGTCTGGATGTTGGTTATTTTCTGGATGTTGAATGTTGGTGCTTGGAGCTTTTAGTAACTGGTATGGCTATCGTATCTATCAATCCAGCCACAGGCGAAAAACTAAAAGAGTTTTCGCCTTTCGACGATGCAGAAATCGCGAAACGGCTCAAGCTCGCCGAAAACGCAAGCAGCAAATATCGCCGAACCAGATTCATCGACCGGTCGGTGCTTTTGGAAGCTGTGGCAGAGTTGCTATTCCAGGAAAAGAAAAAATTCGCTGAGATCATCACCTTGGAGATGGGGAAATTGTTGCGCGCTTCAGTGGAAGAAATTGAAAAGTGCGCCCGCGGTTGCCGATTTTACGCGGAGAATGGCGAGCGATTTTTGGAGGACGAACCGGCGCAGACCGATGCCGCTGAAAGTTACGTGCAATATCAACCGCTCGGACCCGTGCTCGCCATCATGCCGTGGAATTTTCCGTTCTGGCAGGTATTTCGATTCGCTGCGCCGGCGCTCATGGCGGGCAATGTCGGACTGCTAAAGCACGCATCCAATGTCCCGCAATGCGCGCTTGCCATTGAAGAAATCTTTTGCCGCGCTGGATTCGCTGACGGCGTTTTCCAAACGCTGCTGATCGAGCCGGAACAGGTGGAAAAGGTAATCGCCAATCCACGCGTCAAAGCGGTAACGCTTACCGGTAGCGAAAAAGCCGGGAGCGCAGTGGCGGGCATGGCCGCGCACGAGATCAAAAAAAGCGTGCTAGAGCTTGGCGGCAGCGACCCGTTCATCGTTATGCCCAGCGCAGATTTCGAGAGCGCATTGAACATTGCTGTCAAAGCGCGCACCATCAACACCGGTCAATCGTGCATCGCGGCAAAACGACTTCTCATCGCAGATAAAATTTACGATGAGTTTCTTGAGCAGTTCGTTGCGCGGATGCGTGCGCTCAAGCTCGGCAATCCCATGGATCCGGCTACTGAGATCGGTCCACTCGCGACAGAGAAAATCCTGCAAGGCGTGCACGATCAGGTGCAGAAATCGATCGCATCCGGCGCAAAATTATTGACCGGCGGTAACCGGATCCATGGCCCTGGATTTTTCTACGAGCCAACTGTTCTTGTTGATGTGCCGAAAGAATCGCCAGCCTATCGCGAAGAGGTTTTCGGCCCGGTCGCATCTATTTTCCGCGTGCGCGATGCCGGCGACGCGATCGAGCTGGCAAACGACACGACATTCGGTCTCGCCGCCAGCGCGTGGACAAATGATCCCAAAGAACAAAAACTTTTCACTTCTGAGTTGGAAACCGGAATGGTCTTCATCAATGCAATGGTCGCTTCTGATCCGCGTCTGCCGTTTGGCGGTGTAAAACGCTCCGGTTTCGGCCGCGAGCTCGGCGCCGTAGGAATTCGCGAATTCACAAACGCGAAAACAATTTGGATCTCGTGAACTTATGTCAGGCGTGTAGGCCGTGACAGCTTCTTGCTGTTCCGTCAATTGTATTTCGACCGTCCGCCCCTTCCAAACTCTGAAAAGCCGAGCCTTTTTCCTAGACAAGCTTTTTTCCAAAACGGAAGCCTGTTTTCGAGTAACCAAGTGCCTCGTAAAATTCGTGCGCCTGTTCACGGGTAAACCGAGTCGTTAGGCTCACTCGTATAACTTTTTGTTTTGCGAAGTCTTTCTCCGCTGCGGCGATGAGTGCGCGCCCGATGCCGCTCCGTCGCTGTTTTCTTGGTACGACCAGTGCAATAATTTTTCCCGAAAGATCGTTATGCTCGTGGCTAGGGTGCACCAACGTTCCGATCATTCCGCAAATCTTGTGATCGATGTCGGCGACAAATGTGCGGTAGCGCGCATCGCTGAGGATTGATTTCAAACGTTGACGCATTTCCTCCGTGGTTGTTCCGTAACCGAGCTCACACATCAGCTTCGCAAGGGCCCGCGCATCGCTCAATTTAGCGTTGCGAATTTTGATCGGCTTTGCCGTGGTAGCAGTCGTGCCGGCTGCAAGCTTCATTGCCATGCAGGTGACAGGCCTGCCTCTACAGTGCGACTGAGACCACGGCCACTACTCATGATTTCCGTAGTCCCGCAAACGGGGTAACAACTGCTCAAGAATCGTCGCGACCGATTCATCGACAGTTTGCTCGTCCGTGTGGACGACGATCTCGGGGTCGTCTGGCGCCTCGTAAGGGGCATCAATTCCAGTGAACTCCCGGATTTCACCTGCGCGCGCTTTCTTGTAGAGATTCTTGGGATCGCGCGCTTCGCAAACTTCCAACGGCGCGTCGACAAAAACTTCGATGAACTCGGCGTTACCCTCCAGCGCAATTTCTCGCGCGCGCCGGCGATCCATTCGGTAGGGCGAGATGAACGCGGTGATCACCACCGCGCCTGCGTCCGCCATGAGTTTTGCCACTTCGCTTACGCGGCGAATGTTCTCCACACGATCGTCTGGCGAAAACCCGAGATTCGAGTTCAAGCCGTGCCGGATGTTGTCGCCATCGAGCACGTAAGTGTGCATGCCGTGCTGAAACAGGTCGCGTTCGAGTGACTGCGCGATGGTCGATTTCCCGGCGCCGGAAAGACCTGTCAACCAAACAACCGCTCCCCGATGACCGCTGCGCATTGCCCGTGTGCGCGGCGTAATTTTTCCCTCAGTCCAGAAGATGTTCTTGCTCTTTGCGACGGTCCGGTCCGTATAAACGCCGCCGAAAATCGTGCCGCCACCGCAGATTTGCCCGTCGTCTATGATAACGAAGCGACCGAGATTCGGAACACGCTCGTGGTTATCAACAACGAGTGGGCTGCGGGTTTGAATCGTAAGTCTGCCAATCTCGTTTCGCTCCAGTTGTTCGCGTCCGTCGGTTTTTGTCTCCAATGTGGATGAATCCACAACTTGCTCGATCGAAACGATCTGACATTTCACCTGCTGTGTCGCCAGACGCAGGTCGTAAAAATGTCCCGACCGCAACGGTTCCCGCGCGATCCAGAACAAGTCCGCATGAAACCGATTTGTCTCGATCGGAGTTTCGTCCTGGTGCGATGCGACATAGCCGCGTTCCACGAAAATCTGTTCCGCTAGCGTGATGCCAACCGAATCGCCTGCTACTGCGGGCTCGGTCGGAGGAGCGTTCCAACGCTCAATGCTAGCGACCACCGATGATTTGTTTGCGGGCGAAAATACCAGCTGATCCCCTGCCCTGAGCGTTCCGGTTTCGATACGCCCTGCAATGATCCGACGACCATCAAAGCGGTAGACATCCTGAATACAAAAGCGCAGTGGAAGATCGGTGTCAGGCTTTCGCGGCTCCAGAAGATCGAGCGCTTCGAGAACGTCCGCAGCACAGTACCATTTCATTTTCATGCTGGAGCGCGCGACGTTCTCGCCGTCCTTCGCCGATGCCGGAATAAACGTTCGCGCATTTAATCCAAGCTCTTGAAGAAATTTTCGATACTCCTGCTCGATCTCGTGAAATCGTTTCTCAGAGTAATCTACGAGATCCATTTTGTTGACGACCACGATGATATTCTTGATTCCAAGCATGCTGAGCAGATAAGCGTGGCGGCGACTCTGTTCGCGCACGCCTTCGTCCGCACTGATCACGAGGATCGCCGCGTCCGCTCTCGACGCCCCGGTGATCATGTTTTTCAAAAATTCCTTATGTCCAGGCGCATCGATGATCGCATACCGGCGGCGTGATGTTCGGAACGGAATCTCCGTGGTGTCGATGGTGACGTTTTGCTTCTGCTCCTCCAGCAGTGCATCAAGCAGGAACGCAAATTCAAACTCCATTCCTTCAGCCGCGCACGCCTTCTTTATTTCTTCAACCTTGCCTTCCGGTAGCGAGCCAGTGTCATGCAGAATACGGCCAATTAGCGTGGATTTCCCATGATCCACGTGACCGACAAAGACGACTTTCACCGGCGCGACCGCTGAAGATTGTGGATCGCGGATTGCGGATTGCGGAGAGATTTTAGTCATTGTAGCGGACGTGATATTTTCCGTGACCGCGTGCTGTTCGAATCGAAGCCACTACGATTGAAAGAACCTCGTTCGCTTCACCACGCAGAGCTTTCAACCGAGTTTCGCTTACCAGCTGGAGTTGGATGAGCATGTCAAGCCAGTAAAGCGATTCATCACATTCTTCTTCAACGACTCCCATTTTGGCAATAAAATCTGCCCGCGATCGAGCGCGCGCGGCCGCGCGATATTTGCGCCAACAGCAGCACCAGAACGCAGCAACTGTTTTGCGATGACACGCGCCGCATTAGTTTCGGCAGTGCTTCGACAAAACGAACGATGCGAATGCCGAGTTGAAAGGTGCGTTTACGAAAATCGTCCGCAGACATCACGGCATCGGCCAGACGCAGGCTATCGCCTTTTCTTTCCGCAATCCCCAATCCGCGATCCGCAATCATAAAAATCCCTTCGCCCTCAGTTTCTGCATCGCGTTGCGTTCGTAATGATCCTGCGCGCGACCGGCGCGCTCGGTCGTCCTTGTCGCCTCGAGCTCGGCGATGATCTCGTCGATTGTAGATGCAGCGCTTTCGATTGGATGCGTGATCGGGCTGCAGCCAAGTGAACGAAAACGTTTCCCGTTTCGGGCGAAATACATTTTCGGGATTGGAATGTTTTCCCGCTCGATGTAGCGCCAGATATCCACCTCGGTCCAGTCGAGCAACGGTTGCACCCGAACGTGTTCGCCTTTCGCCGCTGTGGTGACGAATTGGCTCCAGAATTCGGGTGGCTGATCTTTGTAATCCCATTCGAACTGCGCATTGCGCGGCGAAAAATATCGCTCCTTTGCACGAGTGGGATCCTCATCACGACGAATGCCGGTGATAAGCGCATCCCACCTGTATTCCGCGAGCGCTTGTTGCAACGCCACCGTCTTTAGTTCGTGCGTCACTGTCACCGGATCGTGCGTCTCATATCCGACGCCGCGTGCGCGGGCTTCGGTATTGATTTTAATAATGAGATTCAGGTTGTGATGCTTTGCTGCCCATTCACGGAACTCCAGCATCTCCGGAAACTCATAAGTGGTGTCGATGTGCAAAACCGGAAACGGCACGCGCCCTAAAAACGCTTTACGTGCCAGCCAGACGAGTACGTTAGAATCTTTTCCCATCGACCACGGCATGGCGATGTTCTTGAAGGCGTGATACGCCTCGCGAAAAAGAAAAATGCTTTGGTTCTCGAGTTGATCGAGGTGTGTCCGCGTTGTCTGGGTCATGTCTTTCAGGTAGGGGCAATTCACCCGAACCGTCCTTTAAGGAGTGATGACAATCAGCGAGCGGGCGATTGAGGTCAATCGCCCCTACATAGATATCATCGTCGATCTGTGGCTCGTTTTCTCTTGCAGCGACCGGACGTGACCTTAACGTTTGTTGATGCCCGAAACTCGCCCGACAGCGTACGATTCCAAAATCGAAGGCAACGTGATTTTTACGCGCTTCGATGCGGCGCTGAACTGGGTCCGCAAAAACTCGCTCTGGCCGATGCCAATGGGTCGCGCTTCGACATTGCGCGGTTCGGCGCGGAGGTGATGCGTTTTTCGCCACGGCAATGCGACGTCATGATCGTGGCTGGCACTGTGACGTACAAGATGGCGCTGGCAGTGAAAAGAATTTACGAACAAATGCCGGAGCCAAAATGGGTGATCGCCATGGGCGCATGCGCGTCTACCGGCGGGATGTATCGCTCCTATGCCACCTTACAGGGAGTCGACCAGCTAATTCCGGTTGATGTTTACATCTCTGGTTGCCCACCGCGTCCCGAAGCGTTGCTGGCAGGCTTGATGAAATTGCAGGAGAAAATTTCCTACGAGCGTTCGTTCAGAAACCAAAAGCCGGAACTAGCCGAAAGACTCGAGGAAGTGCTCGGATGATTAACTCCTACTCGTATTCCTGCTCTTATTTCATGAGTCCAAAGAAATAAGAATAGGAATAGAAGCGTAACGAAAACGCGCATGAGTCGAGAGGAATTGCTTAATCGCTTCACCAAAGCATTCGAGGCAAAACTTCGGCTCAAAACTGAATTTCGCGGCGAAACCACTTACACGATTGCAGCGAGTGACCTTCGTGCTATCGCGAAGTTTTGCCGCGACGAACTTTCCTTCGATTACCTGATCGACATCACAAGCATCGACAATTTCGGCGAAGAGCCACGCTTCGAAATCGTCTATCATCTGTATTCGATGTCGGATGGCATTCATTTGCGCTTCAAATTGAAGGTTCCGGAAGAAACCGGCGCGGTGGACACCGTTTCTGACATTTGGCCGACAGCGAACTGGCATGAGCGCGAGGCTTACGACATGATGGGAATCAAGTTCAATGGTCATCCCGATCTACGACGAATCCTGATGTGGGAGGGCTACCCGTACTTTCCGCTGCGAAAAGATTTTCCGCTGGAAGGATTGCCGAGCGAAATGCCCGATATCGCTTTTACCAAAGTGACACCGATGGAAGGCGGCCCATTCGTCACGGTTCCCAGCACTGCCACGTCAAAAGACCGCGAGCCTCGCGCCCGCCCGCCGGAATTGTGAATATCAGGGAAGTTCCAGAATTAGACGAAAAAATGTTCGTCTTATGTTGCGAATTTCGCCTAATTCTCATTAGGCGGCATCCCATGCGTGCGACCATCCAGAAGCTCAACATAACGCTGCCTTACTGCGATGCGCGGAGTGACAGTGACATTCTGTTTGTGTTCCGTCCGCCAACGACGGGACTTCACCTCGGAGACGTTGTCGAGTTTGACCACAGCATCATCGAGGCATCTCAGACCGCTCGGAACGTCACCACTGGAGAGACTTTCGAGATTCACCTGCGAGAAGCGAGATATTCACGACTAGCGGCTGCCAGCGGCGCACGGTTCGTCTCGTTTTCCATCACCGGAGAGATTCAATGACGCCTAACCATGCGCTGCAGCGAACCCGGCCATCGCGTCCAGGTTGTAATCGAACGCCCTCGTGGGCCGGGTCGCTGAGCTTGGGTCGTTAGACGAAATTGTGCAGCCCTCGGCCAAAATACCGTTATCACGTTTCCCTGCCGATCTCGCGACTGTTCTCGCTCTGCCAGCAGCCGGGATCTGCCTCTTAGTTGCATCTTCTCTGCCCCATTTATGGCGGATGGCGTTATTCGCGCTTCTAGGTGTTGTCTTTATCACCCTCGGAATTCGTTTGACCCGCTTCGGGCACCTTCTGCCTTGCCTTTACGGCGTGCTTTATATCGTCATGGGCATCAGTGCGCTTTACATTGCATTCCTTGAAGCCACGTTTTTCGCCTAACCAATCGTTAGGCCTGATGCTTAGCCTTCATCCTTGGCGATCACCGCGTCGACGTCTGCGACAAATTCAGGAATGAAGCCAGCCTTCTTGGCACTGCGCCACCGGGCTCCGCCTCGCGTTGTCCGGAGCAAGCCGCTCAGGAGCGGTCCGGCCGTCAACTCGAATGTCCCTTTGGGGAAAACTCCGCGCTGCGTTCTGTCCCAGATATGAAAGGCCGCCCACGCGTGTTCAGCCAGGAACTGCTCCAACCGCAACTGATCGGCAGCATCCATGGCACTCTCTCCGCGAAGGCCGGCAGTCATCAACTCAGCAATGTCGCGGTTCCCGGCGATGGCCATGCGGATCACTGTCCATTGCGCCATAGTGGAATTGTGTTCGTTGCGCCGGAGTGCGGCTGTGTTCTGTCTTATCTGTAGGCCCACAAAGACAAGAGATAGAATGACGCCAATTGAGCCGGCTATTTGTGCTAGATAAGATAACTGCTCGAGCGACATAACTCTT
>WNFW01003904.1_pt1 | contig 10414 bp, 15 predicted proteins | sample 5400131 | NCBI WGS metagenome assembly WNFW01 (sample SAMN13153362, study PRJNA577476) | soil metagenome | isolation source: 20 cm soil or saprolite under grassland replicate 1 | place: USA:California | collected 2016-06-15
TCCAGCATTACACGCCACGCCTTGTGCCAGGCTTCAAGGTTGTTCCTCAACCACGTGTGACTTTGCGCCCCAAATATGGGATGCACATGATTTTGGAGACAACCCCTGCTGAAGTTCCAACATCATTACCCGATGTTCAATAAGGGTATAAATTTGCTATAGTATTCTATAACTTCGTTTAACCCTACCATCCTGCAGGGGCGGATTGGACATGAATGCCCAGTGGGGGCGCTTGCGCCGCCCTTGCTCATCTTAGAGCACCTCATTCTGTACCCGATAGTTGGTGGAACCAGTAAGCGAGGGTAGGTATCAGTAGTATTACTCGTTATTTTACAATACTGATAGTCTCTGCGGCTGAGGATCGAGACTGAAATCTTTGTAAATATGGGTAATAATGCCGATGTTGTCCCTCACTCCTACTGCTTATATTTGACGTAAGAATACCAGGTGTAGCGTGTACATGCAGAAAGGAGGATCATGATGGATCGTTCGCTTCCCTGGTGATTGCGGATCGCCTTTTTTTTCCGTCAGTGCAATGATCACGTACAGGTAGTGGCCCTTGCCCAGCGGGTTTCCAGCTCCTGAAGAAAGCGTGAACGCTTGTGGCGAAAACGAAACATTTTCAGTTGGTCGCCTTGTTCCTCTCGCCATTGTGCGCGTGCCTGTCGCCAACGCTCGTGTCCCACACCGCTTAACATGAGAGTAACGGTTGTGCTGTCCATCTGCTCTTGCTCGATCCAGTCATAAAAGGCAATACAACGGCCGTAGCGCAGCAGATAGGCATTCCAGTTTTTTCGTCCACTGACCCGCCGATAGCGCGTCTTCAAAGCGCGAATGGAGCGCTCCATATCATTGTTGGTGCGAGGAAAGCCTTTCACATCGTAGCACTGGATGAGATGCGGTCTCAGGTCGGTGGTGACTTTCAAAAAATGGCTGAGGCAGTCGTGTTGCGTCGAAGTCAACGAGGTGCCGTGAGCCTGCTGCATGAGTTGCTGACACCAGGCATCCAAACGCCGTCCCACCGTTTCATTGGTGAGGGCTTCCCCTGCGCTCGCCCATTGTCCCGCCAGAATGTGCTCTGTTTGTAGAACCCACTCCCTCATGTGGCGCACTTCAGCCACCTGCTCACGCCACTGTTCGCGCAAGCCTACCAGCAGCTTGAGCCGATCCAGGCGCATCTGCGCGGCCTGGCTCACGCATGCCCCTTTTTTTCCAACTGCAACAAGCTGCCTTCGACCTCTTCTAAAGCCTCAAAGGCTGCAATCCCAGCATACTCAAACGGCTGGTTCCCCTCGAGATTGAGGGCGGTGACGATCCCCAAGGCATAATCGGCCAGCACCTGGAGTTGTTCCTGCTCGCCTTGGATGACCCGATCCGCCTGCTCTTGCTCTTTGCGCAGCTGATGGGCCATTTGATTCCTGGTTTTCTTGAGTCGGTTCCCGATCGTTTTGCGTATGGCTGTGCGCATACTGCGATCCGCATCGTAGATTGGTTGGCTGGCCTCCCGTAAATAATGGAACTGACAGGTTTGATGAGGAACCTCCGGCCACAACTGCGCCACAGCTAAGCGTTCGCTGTGCTGCGCATCGCTGATGACTCCAAGTACCGGCACGCCAAGATTGACCACGGGCGAGAGCACGTGTTTCATCATCTCGGTTTCACTGGAAGCGACATTCTCAGCCACCAGCAGACGACCAGTCAGGACATCGCGTACCAGATAAAGCGTTTCATTGCCCTTATCGGGCTGGATGCCATCGATGGAAATGATCAGCCCTCCATTGGCTTGCACTTTGGCTCGCCACGCCTGGAACTCAGGATTCTCACTGGGCTGAGAGGCGGCACGCAGTAAGCTGCAGTACGCCTCAAAGAGGTACATGATTTCGCGGCGAGAGATCGTCACGTTCTGCCTGCTCAGGTCCTGCTGGAGAGCCTGATGGACCTCGTCGAGGGTTAAGTGCTTGGCTAGACGCAGCTGACCAATCAGGATCACGATATCCAGGCCAAAGGTAAAACCCGGCAGCGCCAAGGCATCGGCTTGCGCACTGCGATAGCTTCGCGCCGGGGTCTGACAGTGGAGATTGGGACAGCGATACCCACAGTGGATGACCTCAAGGGCGCCTGTGAGGGTGATCACAATGCGGCGAGAGAGGGTCGCATACCGTTTCAAGCGCGTTCCACAGCTCAGACAATGGGTCAGTTCGGGGCGAAAGATACGCCTGGGGAGAGGGCTAAACTGTTTTTTCTTACGCACGACATTCCTACATATCAAGAAACTCAATGGCAAATCCATTGGCCTCGCTAGTTTAGCACATCCTTACGTACGCGACAATTGCACTGACAGTTTTTTTCATAGCACTCCAGGCGTTTGAATTCATTCTAACCCTGTTCCGGCCCGATCTGATCCTCTCGCTGGAACCCTGGACGGCGACTCCGTTAAACGCTCGTTTTATCGCCTCGCTTTACCTGGCGACTGGCATTGATGTGTTGCTCTGTGGCCTGGGGCGAAATTTTCTTCAGATACGCATTGTGCTCATTGGCACTGGTGTTGCGACCGGTGTTATTTTCATACTCACGCTCTACCGCTTGTATTTCTATCCGGGCGAAGTCCCTAAACTCCCGGTTACGTGGTTGGTGATCTACGCACTAGACCCGGTACTTATGGCCCTGGGCGTCTGGTATTTTCGAGGCGAGAAGCCACTACAGGCGCCACCACCACGAGCCAGCAACCCACTCTCCTGGTTGTGGATAGCGCAAACCATCATACTAGGGGTGGTGGGCCCGCTGATGCTTCTGCTTCCTAGTGTGGTCGTGCCTGTATGGCCGTGGAGGGTGACTGCACCACTTATCCAGTTATATGGTGCGTTTTTCCTCGCTCGCGCCATCGTGGCTGGACTCTCCATTTCTGAGTGGCGCTGGGAGGGAGTGCGCGCGCCAGTCATCATGCTCATGAGCCTGGGTATCGCCGTCGTTTTGATCTCCTTCAACTCGACAGGTTCAAATCTCCGCTAGCTCTCCTGATCTGGTTCGTGCTGTTTGCTGCCGAGGCACTCATCTTTGGTGGGCTGCTTTTAGCTCAGTGGGTGCATCCTGTCGTGAAACAACAAGTCTCCTGGCGTAGCTCATCGAGCATGAACCGCATCTTGTCGGTTATCTCTGGATTCTCATGGTCGGACTGTTCTTGCAGGGAAGCGGTTCGTTGGCGTTAAGACTTTCCAGTGGGCTTGAGGCTATCACCCCACCGCTACTGGCAGGAATCCTCCTTGCGCACATAGCACACGCCATCCTGCATATTGCCTGGGGATTGATTGGGATAGTCGTCCTTGCCACATCACGCTCCACGCGAGCAAGATTGTGGCTCGGACTGGTTTTCGGCATTTTCTATACCCTGCTTGCCATTGTAGGAACCCTGGACAGCCATATCTTTGAGTTGCACCTGGCACCTTCTGAAAACGCATTTCACTGGATCGTTGGCCCCTTGACGCTTGGCCTGAGCCTGCTGGCGTGGTATACCCAATCACATAGCTCGCGAACTCAGGCGAAAATTTCATCTTCCCGTTCAAAGGCGGTATAAAACGGAGCATCTCTATGAGTTGGAGGAGTCAAATGCTCAGTCGCACATCTGGGGGGGATTCATACTACTCTCTAATATGTTTTACAAAATTGTGTTTTTGATCGTCGTTGTATTTCCTTTCCTGGGGACGCTCGTGGCAATATGGCTTCTCTGGCAGCGTGCAGTTCACTGGTCGGACCTGGCGCTATTTGTAGGAATGTACGTCATTGCCGGATTTGGTGAGACTGTCGGTTTTCATCGCATGTTGACGCATCGCAGCTTCCAGGCGCGTCCTGTTGTCAAGTTCCTTTTGCTGGTCTTTGGCACAATGGCTATCCAAGGGCCACCAAAACTGACGAGCGAACAAATTCGTACGGACTATTCGTTCAAGAGTCCTATGATGAAGCAGATGATTCTTCGTCTTTATAGAGCAACTGATCCCAAGGTGTTCGCTTTGTGGGAGAATGCCCTACTCAAGTTGACAGTTAGCATACCAACCCTCGTTTTATGGGGAGACCATGACCCCTATATCGCAAAACATTTTGCCGAGCGATTTGGATCAAAGACAGTTCAGCATTTCCCCGACTGTGGTCACTGGCTTCCTAACGAGGCCGCTGATGAGATATCAAAATGTCTGGAAGAATTTTTCAGAGAGTAAAACACATCGTTGCCCTGTTTGGGCACAGCCTCACATGAAGTGAGTCCGCTTGCTTACTCATAAAAGTATGGCCCATGAGGAACACGGACCATGCATTCCGGCCCTGTGCTCCTCATGAGCCTTCGTGGGCAAGAGCAGCAGTGCCTCTTCTTCCACGCTTGAAGCCCCCTCATGAGCGACTGCATGGAAGCTAGGTACGACTGGGAAGTTGCTGCAAGCACCAGCGATTGCCATCGGGATCGCTAAAATAGACAAATGAACCCCAAGGCATGACTTCGATCTCACTCGCTGCCACCCCTCGTTTGACCAGTTCATCGCGTACCGCCTTCACATCTGCTACCACAATTTGCAGCCCTTTTTGCGATCCAGGTGGCATGTCTGTATCACCTGCTCTCGCGAGTGGCATTTGCGATCTAAATTCCCTCGAAGCCGCGCGCCAGAGCCAGCCACCGCTCTATTGGGATGGCGGTTTCGCTGCCTGAAAAATATCCATGGGCATCTGCTCCTGGAGAATAGCTTCCATGCGCAATTGCACAGCCTGTTTGGTCATCGGATGCGTGAGGATATAGAACGTTTCCTGGCGGATGGCATCGAAGACCATCTCCGCTACCTGGGAGGGTGGGAGTCCAGCCTGTGCCAACTGGCGCATAACCTGTATCACCATCTCTGCCATAGCTGCCGTCTCAGGACTCGTGTGCTGCTCCTGGGGCGCATTCGCTAAGGCCTGCGGACGATTCCGCTCCGCATCCATGATGCGCGTGTTCACCCATTCAGGGCACAGAACCGAGGCCTTGAGCTTGGCTCCGCACGCTGCCAGTTCGAGGGCCAAGGTCTCGGAGAGCGTGACGACCCCATGCTTACTCACCTTGTACATACCCAGTCCTGAACTCGCTACTAGTCCAGCGGAGGAGGCCGTGTTGACAATATGGCCCTCGCTCTCTTGTGCCAGCATACGGGGCACAAAAAAGTGAATGCCATGAATGACCCCCCACAGATTGACCCCCAACACCCACTTCCAGTCGGCTAGGCTGCTCTCCCAGACGGTCGTGCCGGCACCGACCCCGGCGTTATTGAACAGGAGATGCACGGCACCATAGGTTTCGAATGTGATCTTCGCCAATGCCTCGACCTCGTCGGCTTGGGATACATCGGTACGCACGGCCAATACCTGGGCACCGCTGGCCTGGAGTTCTGCCTCAGCCTGCTTGAGGGCGCTCTCCTCGACATCGGCCAGCACGACCTTCATCCCCTCTTGCGCACTCTTTCCGGCCAGCGCACGTCCGATGCCGCTGGCCGCTCCGGTCACAACGGCCACTTTCCCTTGGAAATCCTTCATGTTGCACCTCTCCTTTCTCACAGGAAGCTATACCTTCCTTCTACTCAACTAGTAGACAGCGGTGTGCAAAATTCTTGAGCCAGAGGGGCAGGGTCTTGCATCACCACTGGGGTCACATTGCTCTATTTCGACTAAAAGATGCCTCATTGCTTTGATGAAACTGTCTAATTTAGCTCATATGGTATCACAGAAACATCACAATCTTGAAACCTGCTGTTCACTGGCGAGATCGGCTCAATCGTTCCCAGTATCGCTATAAACTCTAACCAACAAAGAATTCAACGCGAAGAATGCGTTTGCTGCCTCTCCATCCCATCGAGCAGCAAGCACCTTCCTTGTCTAGATGCGTAGGAAAGAGGAAGTGGTGCGAAACCCTGGCCGTGGTAGACCAGTCGAAAGGCGCGGAAGATGCGAGCAAAAGTCGAGGTGTAGATGGGGTCACATGCACTTGCAAGCTCTCTTACTGCCAGGACGTAATCACCCCTCTGTCGTAGGAGCAGTATCCGTAGCTTTACACTTCTTGCTGCCCATATTGCTGATGAATCTGAAGGAGCATGCGGCGAATTGTTTCATGCGAGACTCCATCTGCGATTGCGACGTCGCGAAAGGGTTCCTTCTGCTCCACCACACGATGTACTATTGCTGGCCACTGATCAGCGGGAATGCCGTATTTTGGGTGATTGGACTTGGTAGTCGATTTTTGATGAGGAGAGTTGCTTCCCTGTAAGAGTTCATCTTCTGCTAGAAGGTGTTGCACTTTGAGATACAAAATACTGGAGGGGCCCAGGAAGAGATAGAAAATTGGTGACAGAGAACTCGACACCCCGTCGGTTCCGTTCGAGTATTTGTGCAAACGTTCTAGTAATTATAGAACATCTGTTCTTTCATTTTGACCTATCCGCACTGCTCACGCTCCCATGCCTCCGTGTCTTCACACAGTAAAGCAAGCCCCGATCAAGCCCTTCAGCAGCAGGGTAAAGGAAATTCGAGAATGTAGGAAAGAATTTCTGAGCCCGGCAGGTGATGCTATACTAGGCGTATGACGTTACTTCTACACGCTAAAATTGAGGTTCGTGACTCGGGTATAGAGGGCAAGGCTTATTTGCGAAAGCGCCTTTCATCAAAGGCGAGAGATTCAAGGCGGCTTCTGGTGAACATTGCTGGGTGACGATGACTGACGCGGAATTCCAGGCATACATCAAAACCGTTGATTCGTATGACGCTGTGTACTTTGGGAATCACGGTTGTGATCCGAATACCGCATCGGTAAATGATGAGAGGGTTGCGCTGAGGGATATCGCCACTGGAGAAGAGCTGACTATTGACTATGCGGAGCTTAGCCCGAAGACCTGATCGATGCGATGGCACTGCGGTGCGAAGATTTGCACGGGCATTGTGAGGGGCATGCTGTAGCTCTGCAGGAAATTCTCGCGGAAAGTAGAGTTCTGAAGCAAGTCACACATTGCTGGATATTCTCTTGTGTAAGCAGAAGATATGAAAGCAGTAAAAGCACTGCTCAAGAGGCATCCGAATTTTCTCCTGCCTGGTGGCGGTACTGAAGTTCATGAGGTACTTCCAATGGGACCTTCCAGAGGAAGGGAGCAATAAAACTATTCCTGAGCAACAGTTCTCGTAATTGTTGCTCAGGATATAAAAGAGCAGAAACGTTCGTTGAAAGGGGGTGAAAACATGTTGTTTGCAGTGATTGGCAGTAGCGCAGGAAAGACGCGCGACGAGATTATGGCCATCTATCCTCGCCACAAGGCATTCCTGGATCAGTTCCTTACCCGCGGCGAGGTGGTGGGAGTCGGTCCTTTCACCGACCCGGGAGGCGGAAATATGGCGCTCTTCCGCAGTCGGGCCGCGGCCGAGGCCTTCGCCAAGTCGGATCCGTTCTTCTTGGAAGGCGCCGTGAGGGAGTATCAGATCAAGGAGTGGGGCGATACCATGCTTTCCTAAGCTCCTTTTCGTTACAAATGGAGTGGTATCAAGCGTAGCTACAACTATTGCGGGGACAGGGCCTCGAAACGCCTGGATCGGTTCAGTGTCGATGAGACCTGTAGCGCACAGTTGACTATTTGCGCTCCTTCATGGAACCTGCTGCCAATGTGCTGAGAAGAAGCAAGGAACAATTGATGCGCAGGTGGGGACCGCACGCATCTGCAAGCTCGCGTGCTACCTAGACGTCATTGCGCCTCTGTCTTAAGAAGAGTAACTGTACAGCTAGGATTCTTGCTGTCCACGCTGCTTCCGGACATGATGTATGATGCGACGGATCGTTTCATGCGAGACACCAAACGCGGCTGCAATGGTATGGAGCGATTCTTTCTTCTCGGTAATACGCTGCACAACTGCCATCCATTGGGAAGCAGGAATACCATATTTCGGGTGCTTTGGTCCTGGCCGCCGATGCTTGATAACGGGAGGATGACTCAGGTGTTTCATCCGAAGCCTCGTAGATGCAGTACCTTTTGATACAGTTTCCCAGACGGGGCGAGGAAGAGGTAGAACATTGGTGACAGAGAACTCGACACCCCGTCGGTTCTGTCACATTGCTTTCAGCCCAGATGCCGTGCCGCTCTCCGCGCGTTCATGGCGGGTGCGACCTCTTGCTCACCTCTTTTCCTCTTGCTTGCCTGAGCTTAGATGCCAGCAGGCTTTGCCCGTCGATCGCGGATTCGACCTCTTCGGTTCCCCCCGCGAGCCAACCCGGTGGATGATACGCGCTTGCCATCGCAAACTGTCGGTACTATCCTACTTCTCTCGCCAAGTTGACATTACCCGCCGAAACTACGTGGACGACCTACTGAGCTGATAGAGCCACCCATCAGGAAGCAACCATTGTTGCACGAACCATCACGCCCTCGGCCCTTGCTTCGTCTTCGGAAAGGGGTTTTATGCTCAACCACCAGTTAGTGGAGCAGTGGAATAACGCGGCTCTCGCAGCGTTTGGCTCGTTTTGCCCGCATGACGTTGTCCTTTTCCCGCGTTAGAGCTCATGCACGAGGTCTGCCTTCTGCTCTTTCTCCATCGCTACCATCTGGACCAGGCTATCCTTCTCAAATGAGCCACTACCGCAAAGAGATTTGGTGTATGATAGATACACAGGTTCTCCTGCGCATTGCCTGGGACTAGCATCCTTGAGTCATCTACCACTCTAAAAGGGGAGAAATGAGGTATTTCGATATGGACATGGATACAATAGTACGTGAAGAACTGCGAGCACACCTTCAAGGTGGCAATGCCCATATGACATTCGATGAGGCCGTAGCGAATTTTCCTCGCGAACAGATGAATACGAAGCCGTCAAATGTTCCCTATACACCGTGGCAACTACTTGAACACATACGCATGGCACAGTGGGATATACTTGAATTTATCAGAAATCCACAGTATGTCTCACCTCCGTGGCCTGAAGGCTATTGGCCAGCGGAAAGTTTACAAGTCGATGAAGTTGCCTGGGAAAAAACACTTGTGTCCTTTCGAGCGGATCTACAGAGTTTGCTGGTGATGGTATCTGATCCAAAAGTAAATCTGTATACGCCCATTCCGCATGGGAACGGTCAGAATATCCTTCGCGAAATCCTTGTTGTAGCTGATCATAATGCGTATCATATCAGTGAGTTTGCTACTTTCAGGCAGGTGATGGAGACTTGGTAAGATCAGTAAGGAGTCACGGTAAGAAAAAAACCTGCGCATGTGATTTGCAATAAGTCTCTTCGCTCATAGGGAGTGAACCTTTTTTGCATTGGTGCTGTGCTGGCTACTAGGTATATCTGTGCTTGAATAAGGTGTTCTCAAAAGCCTCATTTGTGAATGGATATCACATGTAGCCAGCACAGGTACTCAGCCATGGACATAGCAGAGCAATGTTTCTCATGCACCAAAGAAAGCGATTTGTTGTCGTAAGAGCGCATTTTCCGCCATGAGCTCCGATTTGCTTCTAGCAAGATCTGCGAGTGTTCCAAACAGCAAGGAGGAAGTGAGTGGCTTGGTCCAATGAGCGCAGCGAGTACGAAGTACTCTCACTGAACAGCGGCTTTTCCCGAACGGATGCGCCAGGTTGCCAGTACACGGAGAAGAGCAAAGAGAAAACGAACTTCTTGACAAGAGGTATCATATATGGTACCATCTCTCCATGAGATGGGGTGTTGAATATTACGAGCAGACAGATACGGCACAACCTGCTGAAGAGTTTGAGGTCAGCTTAAAGCGTCACCATAAAAAGCTTGGTGCTAAGTTGAGAGCTATCGCAGCCGCAATCGAGGTGTACGGTCCTCAACTTGGTGGGGGTCTTATCGAGCCATGTCATGATTACAAGGGGTTGTGGGAGATACGCACGATCTTTAACGGATTTCTCGGGAGAGAACTTTTCGGATTCGATGGGGAGCACAACAGAGTAGTACTCTTGCATGGCTACGTCAAGCGGGTAGGCCAGCCTGCCTCAATACCTGATCTTAACCAGGCATCTGAATACTGGAGAGATTACCAGCTTACCCATAAGATAAGTCCTGAAGTACCCGAACGGGAGGAACAACCATGAACCGATTTCATCAGCACCTGCGCGAAGATTTGAGCGATCCAGAATTCGCAGAGGCTTTCTATGATATGAGTGGAGACATTGCCCTGCTACAGGTACTCGAACAGGCCAGGAAGGCCCTCAACGTGAGCGAAAAAGAACTCGCTGAGCGGATGGGGGTACAACGCCCCACTGTGACACGCCTTTTTAACGCTTCTCACCCAAACCCTACCCTGGATACTATCTCAGATATCCTTCGTGCGCTAGGGCTTCAAGCAGAGATCAAAATCAGCCCTGCATCCCCGGAGGATGCACCTATTCCTATTAAGGCTACGTTTGTTCCTGCCTAAT
>WNFW01013539.1_pt1 | contig 10414 bp, 9 predicted proteins | sample 5400131 | NCBI WGS metagenome assembly WNFW01 (sample SAMN13153362, study PRJNA577476) | soil metagenome | isolation source: 20 cm soil or saprolite under grassland replicate 1 | place: USA:California | collected 2016-06-15
GCTGGTTGGGTCAACTTTTTCTCGTGGCGCAACTTCCGGCGCTACACCTTGCTTATCCCGAAAGCCTGGTGGACCGACATTTTCGCCCAGACTTTCATCCGCCAGCGCAGCACACAGCGATGGATCATGCACCTGTGCATTTTCTGGGGGGTGATCCTCTCGCTGCTTATCACCCTGCCCCTCTCGTTCGGCTGGCTCCACTTCACATTGATCCCGCTTGGGAACTACGAGGCCTGGTTTTTCGGCCTGCCGGTATTTTCCTTTCCTATCGCATCGTGGATCGGTTTTGCCACCTATCACGCGCTCGATTTTTCCGCGCTCCTGCTGCTTGTCGGGCTCACCATTGCGCTCTGGCGGCGTATTACGGATGCTGGACTGCTCGCCATCCAGCGCTTCGGCTTCGACCTGGTGCCGATCATCCTGCTGGTGGCGATTGCCGTCACCGGGCTGGCGCTCACCGCTTCGTCAACGTTATGGGGTGGTAAGTTTTACTGGTTTATCTCGCTCACGCACCAGGTGGTCGTCGTCGTCTGGCTGCTCTCGATACCTTTCGGCAAGTTCTTCCACATTATCGAACGCCCGGCCAGCATCGGGGTCACATTGTATCAGACGGTAAACCAGGACTTGAAGCACTACTCGCCTCAATCCCAATCCCAGATAGGCCGCTGCAAGCGCTGCAATCAAGAGTTTCCTTCACAACAATTTATCCAGGACCTCGAAGGCGTCCTCGGCGACAACGGCCAGAATTACGACCTGGGTGGCGAGCGTGGCATCCTGCAGGAGTACTGCCCGACTTGCAAGCGTGTGCTGCGCGGTGAGGCGTACTACCAGTTAATGGGCAAGCAATTTCTCTAGATTTACTCCCGGTTTATTTTCAGGAAGGACATGCGCGATGTCAGTCAATAAGGATTTCTTTCAACCAGAGCGCGATTTCAACTACGACTTTCAATCCGCTGGGAAACCACCTACAGGTTGGAGTGAGGCAGCGCGCGTACCCGAGACGCTCGTGCCGACGCACTGTTGTTTCTGTGGCGTGCAGTGTGGGATGTTCCTCAGAGTAGCCGATGGCAAAGTCATCGGCGTCGAGGCGCGCGACTTCCCGCATAATCGCGGCTCGCTCTGTCCCAAAGGGGTCGTGGCCTACCAGCAGGTGGACCACCCCGATCGTTTAAGGTATCCCCTGATCCGCCGCGGCGGCAAGACGGGGCAGCTGGAGCGTGCCACCTGGGATGAGGCGATGGACTACATCGTGAGCCGTTGGAAACAGATCCAGGCGGAGCATGGCAACGATGCCGTCGCCGTATATAGTGGCTCCTCCATGACCAACGAGAAATGCTATGTGATGGGGAAGTTTGCCCGCGTGGCTCTGCGTTCGCGTAACATAGACTACAATGGCCGCTTGTGCATGTCATCCTCCGCTGTGGCATATGCCAGGGCCTTCGGCATCGACCGCGCTCCTTTGCCCATGACCGATATCCCGCTCACTCATTGCATGCTTGCAGTCGGCGTGAATATAGCGGAATGTTTTCCTATCGTCATGCAGTGGGTCTGGCGCGCTCGCGATAAGGGCGCGCACTTGATAGTTATCGATCCGCGCGAGACGCCCCTCGCGCGCACAGCCGATCTGTGGCTGCCGGTCCGCCCCGGTACAGACGAAGCCGTGATCAATGCGATACTGCGCCAGGTCATCGTCGACGGCCTGGTGGACGAGGCGTATCTCAAAGAACGCACCAACGGCTGGGAGGAGGTGCGTGCGGCGGTTGAGCCATTTACCCCCGAGGAGGCCGAACGGCTCTCCGGTGTGCCGGCTGAGCGAGTCGTGGCTGCCGCGCGCCTCTACGGTCGCGCCGCAACCTCCCTTATCATGCATGGCAAAGGTATTGAGCACAGCACCCATGGTGTGGATACCTGCCTGGCCTGCATCAATCTCGCACTGGCACGTGGCCAGTTGGGCAAACCTGGCGGCGGTACCATGATGATTACCGGCCAGGGCAACGGACAGGGTGGGCGCGAGGTTGGTCAGAAGGCCAACCAGCTTCCCGGCTATCGCCACATCGACGTCCCTGAGGAGCGCCAGTACATCGCCAATTTCTGGGGCATCCCCGTCGAGGAGTTGCCGTGGGAAGGGGCTGCTGCGCCGGAGATGATCCATCTGATGGCCGATGGCGAGATCAAGAGCTGCCTGATCGCCTGCTCGAACCTGATGGTATCACTGCCCGAGAACGAGGTAGTAAAGCGAGCGCTGCAGCGGGTCGACCCACTTATAGTAGTGGACTTCTTCCTATCAGAGACCGCCGAACTTGCCGATGTTGTCCTTCCCGGCACCGTTTGGTGCGAGGACGAGGGCACCACCACCAACCTGGAGGGCCGTGTGATCAAGATCAACCGCGCGGCTGATCCCCCCGGCGAGTCACGCGAAGATTGGCGCATCGTCACCGAACTTGCCCGGCGCCTTGGTCGCGGGCAGTTCTTCCCCTACCAGTCAGCGCGCGAAATCTGGGACGAACTACGCAATGCCTCCAGGGGAGGTAAATCGGATTACTACGGTATCACGTGGGAGAAGATTGACGAACAGGGTGGTGTCTTCTGGCCTTGCCCATCGTTGGACCACCCTGGTTCGCCCAGGCTCTTCACCGAGCGTTTTGGTCACCCGGATGGCAAGGCGAAAATGTTCCCCATCCCGTATAGGCCGCCTGCTGAAGAACCGGGCAAGGACTATCCCTTCCGCCTGACCACTGGGCGCGTGGTCTACCACTACCTGACCGGCAATCAGACGCGCAGGCTGGGCTTTCTCAACTCGCAGGCCCCGGAGCCGTGGGTGGAGATTCACCCGCAGGCAGCAGCTCGACTTGGCATCGTCAACGACGAGGTCGTGCGCGTGCGCACACCGCGTCACTCTATGGAACTCAAAGCGCTGGTGGTGCCGACTATTCGACCGGATACACTCTTCATCCCGTACCACTACGGTCACGAGCACTCGGTCAACCAGCTCACCAATCCGGCGGTCGAGCCAAATGTGAAAATTCCGGAATATAAGGCCTGCGCGGCCACCGTGGAGAAGCTCTCCGCTCCCACCGCGCCTTCAGGCCCGGGCGACGTCACCATCAACTTTACCCCCGAGAACGCTCCAAAGATGTTCCCATACACCGTGGGGGAAACGAAGGAACGGCCAGCAAAGGAAGCGAAGACCTTCTAAGCCGAAAGGAGAAGTACATTGCCTGTCAAGACCCTGTTCGTTGATCCCTCCCGTTGCATAGGCTGCCGTTCCTGTGAGGCGGCTTGCCGGGAATGCGATTCGCATAAAGGCGAAAGTATGGTTATGGTTGACTTTATTGACCGGGGGATGAGCGTGGCCACGCAGCCAACCGTTTGTATGCATTGCGAAGATCCCATCGCGCCCTGCGCCCAGGTTTGCCCGGTTATGGCGATCCTGATTACCCCCGATGGGGTCGTACAGCAGGCCGACCCCTCCCGCTGCATAGGCTGTCGCAACTGTGTCTATGCCTGCCCCTTTGGGGTGCCGAAGTTCGACGTAAAGGCGCGCCTGATGAAGAAGTGCAACCTGTGTTACGACCGCACCAGCCAGGACCTGAAGCCATGGTGTGCTCAGGTTTGTCCGACGCAGGCGCTGTGGTATGGGAACTACGAGGAATTTGTCAACCAGCGCGAGGGACACGCTGTTAACATCACTAGCTTTGGTACGCAGTCAGTGCGCACAAAGGTCTACCAGGTCCTGCCCGAGGAGACGCCGCGCCTGGACCTGGCAGCTTTACTGGATGAGGCCCGCACTAAGGGAGAACGCGGGGCCGGAAATCAGCCACGAGAGGAGGCATGGGTGCTATGATGCAAAAAAGTCCCCCCACACCGGTGGAACAAGAGTTTGCCCGTGGTCGGCGGAGATTTGGGCGTTGGCGCGCTGAATTTCCGTATCACTGGGATGCTGATGAGTTTGTCTCACGCCGCGAACTGCTGCGCCTGGCCGTGATGACCTCGGGAGCCCTCTTCGCTGCCACGGCCGGAATAGCGGCCCTCAACTACGTGAAGCCGCTGCGTACTGCAAGCAGGCAGTTGATCGCGCCAGCGTCAGCTGTACCTCCTGGCGGCGTGCACTATTTCCAGTATCCCACGGCCGAAGACTCCGCTATCTTGCTCCATCTACCGGATGGACGCTTTGTCGCCTATAGCGGGAAATGTACGCATCTTTCCTGTGCAGTCTACCATGATCAACAGAGTGGGAATCTGCTCTGCCCATGTCATGACGGCGCGTTTGATTCCCGTACAGGTGCGCCCATTGCGGGTCCACCGCAGCGCCCATTGCCCAGAATCACCCTTAGCCAGGAGGGCAGTAACATCTATGCTGTCGAGGAGGTTCCGCAATGAGTATGGGTAATGGATATTACTTTCACGGCGAGAGCACGGCTGATGTTGAACGCACGCCCCCACCTGGCAGGGTAGCTATCGTACTTACTGGCCTCGCGATCGGTATTCTCTTGATGGGCATCCAGCTCTGGCTTTTGACCGTTGCCCTCGATCTCTACCTGTCCGGAGGGGGGCCCGATATCCTGGTTCTCACGCTCATATCCGGCCTGATCTTCCTGGGCGGCTTGTTCGTGTTGCGCCTGCTCGGTAGGCATCCACACCTTCGGTAGGAGGAAAGAAATATGGAACCAGAGACCCGGTCCAGCGGCACGGCAGCCCAAAAAGAGGAGCAAGAAAAGCCGTCGACTACGAGGGAGGGCGTCTCACGTTCGTATATCGATCGCGAGCACCCCATTGGTGGTCAGATGTCCGATATCGTACGCGGCCTTTTCCTGCGTACGCGCCTTCCCTGGCTTCTTGAGCATCACGCGCGCATCCCCGTCCTCGCGCTTTTCAGCTTCGTCAATGGTTGTATCAGCATCGGGATAATGGCCGCCCTTGCCGTCGTCACACATTCGCCTTTCATCTTTCCCTCGCTTGGACCGACCGCCTTTCTCTTTTTCTACACGCCGACCGCGCCCAGCGCCTCTCCACGCAACACCATCATTGGCCATGCCATCGGAGTTGCCGCTGGCTACTTCAGCCTCGTCGTGACGGGATTAACTATGGCGGGTCCAGCTCTGGCCGTTGGTGTGACATGGCCTCGCGTCATCGCCGCCGCGCTCTCGTTGGGACTCACCTCCGGTTTAATGGTCCTGCTCAAGTCGCCGCACCCGCCTGCTGGAGCAACAACGCTCATCATCTCTCTCGGCATTTTGACAAAACCCTGGCAGCTCCTCCTGCTCATGGCAGCCGTCATACTACTTACCATACAAGCTTTCGTCATCAACCGCCTCGCCGGCATCCCATATCCACTCTGGAATCCACCAGCCGAGCCTGCTGATCCCTCCGCCAACAAGCGAAAAAGCTAAACTTCATCTTGGCACCTTCATAGCGCGCTTTAGAACGCGGTGCGTAGCATCGGCGATGCCGGATGCACAACATTCCCGTGTTCACCGGCCGTAGTGAGGGTGCCGCCTGCGATAGCCAGTCCAACTTTCGTCGTGAACAGGGCCTCGTTCAACTGTCCGCCACTGCCGGGAGCGCTGGCTACCACAAACACCGGGAAGGCTTTGCCGTTGGCGAAAGAGGTCGAGATGTAGTCGCCAACCATGTTCCCACTCGTTGTAGTGACTAGCCATGCCAGGTTCATCGCAGAGGATGTAAGCGTGGTCTCCGTTGACCAGGTAGCCCCACCGTCGGTTGATGAAACGTAACCAACCTCCAGCTGGCAGGTCGCGGTAGTGCAGTTCGCGTCTGGATAAAAGTAGAACGCCAGGGCCACGTGAGCAGAACTACCTGACGTGGCTTTATCGACAGCGATGCCGGGGATAAAATGTTCGATATTGTTTTCAAAACGGCAGTCTTGCCAGGCAACATAGGCTTTCCCCGCGCCATCGATCTCGGCCGAAGGAAGCGGCTCGGTACGTATACCGGCTACCTGGTGGTCCGTTTGAGATGCGATAGTAACACTGCTGTTCCAACTGGCGCCGCCATTGCTAGAAGTGAAGGCCGCGATGCTTGAATTCGAACTCAGGAAAGGAACGATCACGGTACCGTTCGGTTGTACAAGAGGTTGTCCTCCCAGGCCGGAGACGTTATCCTGAGTTGCCTGTCCGGCGCTCCACGTGGCTCCTCCATCGCTCGAAGTACTCATCTGTACCAGGTTGCCACTGGAGTTGATGTCCCATTCAACATAGCAATGCCCATAATACGCGCTGGTGGATGTGTCGTCACACACAAGCCAATCCTTGTCAAAAAAGCCACCGTTCGCATTTGCCACCACTACGGGGGGATTCCAGGTAAGTCCACCATTGGAAGAGGTGTTCACGATTACACCGGCACCAACCGCTGTACCACTCCCGCTCGAAATGGCCAGAGAGGAGATCATCCACAGCTTGTGAGCGGCGTCATAGGACACCGAGGGATCGCTGACACGATCAAACTGGCCCGCGGGCTTCGCGAAGACTGTCGTGCCAGGCAAAAAGCCTTTTTGCCATGTCGCGCCATTGTCGGTGGAGGTTGCCCAGCCGATATTGGAGGCGCCGCCGTCATTAAAACGACCGACCTGGGTGGCCGCAACAATGGTCGCGCCATTGGAATAGCTATCCGGCTCGACCTCCGTCTGGTGCTGGCTTGTTGTATTAGTGTACGGATCGCTGCTCAACTGTGAAAGTGCAACCCCTGGCGTGGCCGCAAATACTGTAAGTCTCAGCGCAAAGGAAAATGCCAGTGTCAGTGCCAGGGTGGCAAAAATGAGCCAGCGAAAGCGAGGGTGTGAGAGGAACAACATACGAAATAACTCCTTTTCCAACTATTTGTCGTTAAAAAAGAACGCTCGCATAAAGCGTATTTGTTGCTCGATCTGCGCTGGCAAGTTTTCGAGCTCTGGTTTCCCATTTATTGAAGCGTTCCCCGGAGGAAATTTGAGAAACAAAAGTCAAAATTGTATTTGAAGGGGACATTCTGTAACTTTCGGCATCCTTACGTACGTGAAGTACGTGATATAGTAAGAACGTCACAGAATTTTGCTTTGCTTCAGGGGCAAAAGAACAAAAGTGACCTTGTTGAGAAGCGCTATCCCTCTCACCGGTTTGTGCATAAGTATTAGCCAGGTATGTTATCAGGAGGATGGAATTTACTATGAAAGTCAAAGATGTTATGACTACCTCGGTGATTACCGTCACCGAAGATCAGTCGAAGCAGCAAGCAGCCCGTTTGCTGTCCCAGCATCGTATCAGTGGTTTGCCCGTTGTCAACAATGAGCAAGCCGTCGTCGGGGTGGTGACCGAATTTGATATCATTGCTCGCGAGGGAAACACGGTCCGGGAGATCATGACTCGCGGCATCATCAGCGTGACTGCCGATACCGACCTGGAGGAGGCGGGCCGCATCCTCGTGAATCAGCGCATCAAGCGCCTGCTAGTGTTGGAGCAGGGGAAGCTGGTGGGTATCGTGAGCCGCGCCGACCTGGTCAAAGAGATCGCCCTGCGCTGGATGTGCAATGTGTGTGGGGAAGTGGTTCATAACGAGCGACTGCCCGAGAACTGCCCACGCTGCGGGGCAGAAGGAGTCGTTGCCATGGTTGAGCCCATGTCTCCTGGTTCCTGATGAGCCGGTGATGCTCGTTCTCTCGATTTTGTGTTCGTTCAAACTTGTTGCTAATATAGCAGAAAGAAACAGGAAGTACTATGGATACAAGGAAGCAAAAGCAATCGGATGGGCAGTCTGCCTCATCCGTGCGTGATCGCACCTCCGCGGCATTGCCTCAAGGAGAAGATCGCGACACTCTCATTAGCTACTATCACCAGATGTTGCTGATCCGTCGCTTTGAAGAGAAAACCGGAGAGATGTACACCCGGGCTCGTATAGGTGGCTATTGCCATCTCAATCTCGGAGAAGAGGCCACGGTGGTCGGTTTCTGCGCTGGCCTGGAACCGGAAGATTACGTCTACACGAACTACCGAGAGCACGGCTATGCCATCGGCCGTGGTATCCCGCCCAAAGCCGTCATGGCCGAGTTATTTGGTAAGGAAACGGGAGTCTCACGTGGGCGTGGTGGGTCGATGCACCTCTTTGACCTTGAACGTCACTTTATGGGTGGCTATGCCATCGTGGGTGGCCAGTTGCCGCTGGCCACCGGTGCCGGCTATGCCATCAAATATCGTGGCTCGTCAGAGATCGTGGCCTGTCAAATGGGCGATGGCACCACCAATGCAGGGACCTTCCACGAATCACTCAACCTTGCCAGGATCTATAACCTGCCCGTCGTCTATTTTGTGGTAAATAATTTGTATGGCATGGGTCTTCGTGTCGAACAGGGGTCTGCCGTGAGCGAACTTTACCGCAAAGCGTGCGCCTATAACATGCAGAGCTGGCGCGTCGATGGCAACGATGTTCTGGCCGTCCGCGATGCGGTGCGCAAAGCGGCGGAGCTTGCTCGCGATCAGCATGAACCCAGCCTCCTTGAAGCCGTCAGCTATCGCTTCAGAGGCCACTCCGTCGTGGACCCGGACCGCTACCGGGATAAAGAGGAAGTCCAGCATGGACGTGACGAGGATCCCGTCAGAGCCTTCGCATCACGGCTTCTCGCGGCAGGGGTGCTGGATGAGCAAACCCTCCAGGAGATCGATGCGCAGGTACAGCGAGAGGTAGATGAAGCTGTCAAGTTTGCTGACGAGAGCCCCGATCCGTCGGTAGAGCAATTCATGCAGGGACTTGAGGAGTATGTCTATGCTCCTGACACTCCAGAGCGGAAAGGGAACTAATGATGGCAGAGATTACTTATCGACAGGCGCTGCATGATACGCTGCGCGAGGAACTCCTGCGCGATGAAAACGTGTTATTGGTGGGTGAGGAGATTGGTGTCTTCGAGGGATCGTATAAAATCACGGCCGGGCTCTTGAAGGAATTTGGCCCTAAACGCGTGGTGGATACGCCGATTGTCGAAAATGGCTTTGTCGGTATGGCCACAGGAGCTGCCATGCTCGGGTTGCGCCCGATCGTGGAGATTATGACGATCAATTTCATCGTGCTGGCCATGGATCAGATTGTCAATCACGCTGCAAAAATCTACTCCATGTTTGGTGGGCAGTGTCCCATCCCGCTGGTGATCCGTACACCGGGAGGCGGTGGCCAGCAGCTTGCGGCTACCCATTCGCAGAACCTGGAAGTCTGGTTTGCTCATGTACCCGGCCTCAAGGTCGTTGCGCCATCGTCCCCCGCCGACGCGAAGGGATTGCTGCGTACCTCTGTGCGTGACAACAACCCTGTGATCTTTCTCGAGAACCTTGCCCTCTATAACGTTAAGGGTGAGGTGCCCGATGGTGACTACATGGTGCCCATTGGCAAGGCTCAGGTGACTAAGGAGGGCAGCGATCTGACAGTGATTAGCTACTCGCGTATGTCGGCAGTTGCGCTGGATGTTGCCCGTCGTATGGAAGAGGAAAACAAACTGAGCATCGAGGTAGTAGATCTCCGCTCGCTGCGACCGCTCGATTATGAAACTATCCTCAACTCAGTCAGGAAAACGAATCGGGTAATCGTCTTTGAGGAAGACTGGCGTTCGTACGGCGTTGGTGCGGAAATTGCTGCCCTCATACAGGAATATGCGTTCGATGACCTGGATGCGCCGATCAAACGTGTGGCGAGCCTGGAAGTGCCGCTGCCCTACTCCAAACCGCTGGAACTGGCGACGCTCACAGGCGCCAAGCAGCTGGTGGAATCGATCAACGAAATCGCGCCGCGCCGGAGGAGATCGCAATCGTAGACCCGCGTGAACGACCCTACATACTCATGAGAGGAAAGCTACACAATGAGTGAAATCAGCATGCCCCGCCTTAGTGATACCATGCAGGAAGGCACCATTTCCCGTTGGCTCAAGCAGCCTGGCGATGAAGTCAAGAAAGGCGATGTCCTGGCCGAGATCGAGACGGACAAGGCCACTATGGACCTGGAAGCCTACGAGTCTGGCACGCTTGAAAAGATCCTGGTACAGGGGGGGGAAACCGTCCCCATTGGCCAGGCAGTGGCGGTCATTGGCAGTGGCTCAGGAGCCCAAAATGCAGGGGCAGAACCAGCCCAGCAGCCCGCTCAAGAACCGTCGCCCGCACCTGCTACTGCCAGAACCGCTACCGAAGAGGCACCCGCCCCGGAACCAGCCGCTGAAAGTAAGAACCGGGCACCGGCAGCGGAGAGTACAAACGTCCAGCAAAAGGTTCCTGAGTCAGTGGAGAGAAGTGACGGCGCGTCGATCAAAGTGTCACCACTGGCACGCCGGATGGCTGAAGAGCATAACATCGACCTGCACCAGTTGCAGGGGACGGGACCCGGTGGCCGTATTGTGCGCGACGATATCGAGGATTATCTTGAGCAGCGGGGCCCCACCCCTTCCACT
>WNFW01003905.1_pt1 | contig 10413 bp, 10 predicted proteins | sample 5400131 | NCBI WGS metagenome assembly WNFW01 (sample SAMN13153362, study PRJNA577476) | soil metagenome | isolation source: 20 cm soil or saprolite under grassland replicate 1 | place: USA:California | collected 2016-06-15
TGATCCAGGTAAAGAGCGGAAGGCGACGCATCGTCATTCCTGGACCTCGCAGAGAAATAACTGTCGCGATGGTGTTGATGGCAAAACTAATTGAACCAATACCCAGGACGAAGAGAGCTACTGCCCAATAATCAACCCCGGGAGATGAGGAATAGGGCGTCTCACTCAAAGGTGCGTAGGAGAACCAGCCGACCGCGGGAGCGCCGCCAGCGAGCACGCTAAAGTGCAAAAGAATTCCACCTAACGGCACACACCAGAAACCAAAGGCGTTGAGACGCGGGAACGCCATGTCACGCGCGCCGATCTGGAGCGGCAGGACGTAATTTGCGAGGCCGAACACTACCGGCATGACGACGAGAAAAATCATCGTCGTGCCGTGCATGGTAAAAAGCTGATTGAAGGTATCCGGCTGGAGAAAGTGGTTGTTAGGCACTGCCAGCTGCAGGCGCATGAAAAGCGCTTCGACTCCGCCAATGATGAAAAAGACCAGAGCGGTCAACATGTAGAGAACGGCGATGCGTTTGTGATCGACGGTGGAAAGCCACGCGAGCTGATAGTGTCTGCGCTTGGCCGGGTCCAGAACTGCCTCTCGGAACTCTGCGATGGTAGTGGTACCGTTCATCGTAGCGTGGAGAGATATTCGCTCAGTTGGTCTAGCTGTTCGTCGGTGAAGCTGAAGTCCGGCATGAGCGCGCCCGGCTTGATGTGCTGCGGGCTTTTGAGCCAAAGGCGCATGTTCGCCGGCGTATTGTCGATAATGCCAGACGCTAATTGTCTGCGGCTCCCGATGTGTGTCAGATCGGGCGCGACTCGCAAATCCGCTCCAGCTACTCCGCGGATAGCATGACAGTTGATACAGGTTGAGGTTTGAAACAGGGCCAGGCCTTTTGCCGTGGCATCATCCGTGGGCTTCTGGCCTGGTTGCAATTGAGCACGTTGCCATTCCTCGAACTTCGAGGGCTCCTCGGCTACGACCAGGATACGCATCCAGGCATGTTGCGTTCCGCAAAACTCCGAGCACTGGCCGATGTAAGTGCCCGGTTTGTCGGCTTGTAACCAGATGTGGTTAGGTTGACCCGGCACATTGCTCATCTTGCGGGTCAACTTCGGCACCCAGAATTCGTGTAAAACATCCTTTGACTCCAGCCGCACCGACAGAGGCTTGCCGGTTGGAATATGAATTTCGTTAGCCGTGATGACCCCAGAGTTCGGATAATCTAATTGCCACCAGAATTGATGTCCGGTTACGACCAAATCCGGTGGAGGCGCGGACAGCGGATCAGCGCGATTCATCGCGCTGAGCGTCATTACTAAAAGGAAGACGACGATCAGGAAGGGAATGATGGTCCAGGCGATTTCCACCTTCCTGTTACCTGGAATTTGCCGCGGGTCGGGCTCACCCGCGCGTGCGCGAAAACGAAGGATCGCATAAACGATGCCGCCGGTCACGATGACGAAAATCAGGCCCAGGATAACCGTTGAAACGATGCCCAAATCGTAGATGGCGCGCGCGAGGGGCGACTGCGGATCCAACGCGTTTGAGCTGGGCATGGCCGAGGTCTTACATCCTTGTTTACTCTCGTTTCCCTACTTCTTTCTCAGGCTTTTACGTCGGACAGGTCAGAGAATCGAGGCTTTTTTTCAGGTCCAGCTTTATCACCCCAGACAGGCAGACGATCAGATTTGTGATCACTCGGTCTGTTTCGTTCCTTTTTGCCCTATTCCACTGCCTCGAATATGATCGTCTCAGTGCTGACTTAATGTACATCCAAGCGGAATAAGGGAGTCGTATGCCATTTGAAGAATTTGAGGACGTCGAAACCATCAATAAGGACCGGCGCAAAGCGATCACCAAATCGATCCGAATAATCAGCGTTGAAGAACTCAAGAAGCTTGGGCAAGAGATCTTCGATTCGCCTGATCGACCCTGGCGGGAAACTTTCCTTCGATTGATCGAGGAAAATCCCGGCGGGACTTTTCACCACGCAGACGCGGGCGGAGGCGTCATTGTTCTTTATAGCCGCGACGCTGATAAAGGTTTGTGGTATCTGCCCGGAAGCGGCATAGGGCCGTTGTCGGTGGCAGGCCGGCGGATGATGAAGGAAGCGATCGCCGCAGCGCCTTGAGTGCGGCCTCACGGAGGCCTTCCCTTACACTCGGCGCATGGAATCGCGTAATCGGGTGGATCAGAGCGGCGATTTGATCGCAGCTGCTGACGGCTCGGACTCGCCCAGAAAGTGGTCGATCACATCGGCCACGGTCATGAAGCGATTTACACCGCCCAATTTGCCGTCGACGCCTTCACGCCTAAGGCGGTCGCGGACTGAAGAACGCGCTTCAACCGCGTGGAATTGGATACCCTGGGCGATGAGTTCCTCAGCCATCCCAGCCAGGGTATGGGCACTCTGCATGTCGACGATCGGTGCAGCTGAGAGGTCGACTACTACCAGTTTTGGCGGTGTCGTCGCGGCATGAACACGGTTCAGGATCGCGTCGGAAACATTGTCCACGTTGAAGTACACCAAGCCCGATTCAGGCCGGAAAATCAGTACATTTGGAATCAGTTCGTTGTCTGGATGCCGGTCACGATCGGAGAAACGGCGCGTACCGGGAATCCGCCCGAGGAGGGCAACGTGCGGGCGCGACGATTGGCGCATCAGCTGCACGATCGAGATTGCGGCGCCAATCATCACGCCATCAAGCAGGCCGAAAGTGAGCACGCCGCCGAAAGCTGCAATTGCCACCACAAACTCGGGCCGATCGTTTTGCCATAGTTCTTTCAAGGTTGAAAGCTTGAGCAGACTCGCTACCGCCACCAACACTACGGCTGCAAGGACTGGTTGCGGTAATGCGCTCAGGACATGCGAGAAAAAAAGTACGACTACCAGAATAAATACTGCAGCAACAGCGGTGGACAGCGGAGTGCGCGCACCGCCCTCTTCATTGACCAGCGATTGCGACGTGCCTCCGCTCACCGGAAAGCCACCACCGAGCCCGGCAACGAGATTAGACGCCGCAAGCGCCAGATTTTCCTGATTAGCGTCGAATCGTCCGCCATGCTTGGCGGCAAACATTCGGCCAACTGCAGCCGTCTCGACTGCGCCGAGAAGAAAGCAAGCAAAGGCAAGCGGAAGCAGATTATTCAGGTCGTGCCAATGAACCGCCGGCAATTTGAGCGGCGGAATTCCCTGCGGGACGACGCCGATCAGTTTCACGCCGTGGGTCTCCAATGAAAGCGCCGAGGCCGCCACGATTCCCCCTATGACGACGAAAAGCGCGACCGGTTTGTGCTTGAGAAAAATTTTCCCAAGAACGAGCAGCGCCAGCGCGATTCCTCCAATCAGAAGCGAGGTCGCGTTGGTTTCGCTCAAGTGCGTGAAAAAGAAACCACTGTTTTTCCAGAAACTTCCGTGTGCGCCGTGAAATCCGAAAAGCTTTGGCAACTGCGTGCTGGCGAGAAAAAGCGCGACGCCGCATTTGAATCCGGTCATGACACTTTCGGATATGAAATGCACGAGCACTCCAGCTCGGGCGATCCAGGCGATGAAAGCGATGAGCGCGACGAGCAACGCGGTGGCGGCGGCCAGCATGCCGAAGCGCATCGTATTCCCGCCGGTGATTTCTCCCAAGGACGAACCGATCACGAGCGAAATTGCAGAAGTGATCGAAACAGCTGTCTGACGCGAACTGCAAAAGATCCAGAAGACCAGGCCGGCAAACAAACAGGCGTACAGACCGGCTTGCGGAGGCAAGTTGGCAAGAGACGCGTCGCCTAATGCTGCGGGAAGCAAATAGGCGGCGAGCGTAACGCCGGCTACGAGATCCAGCTGGACCCAGGCCCGCTGATAGCTGCGCAACCAAACAAAGGCAGGAATCGCCGCCCTCCACCAGGAGCTGTTGCTTGCGGTTCGCATTATTTGAACTCGATCGCAAAAACAAACGTCGCACCGATCGCTGCGTCCAACGAATCGCAAATCGCCAATTCAGCAATAGTTGCCAGGGCTGCGCAGGCATTAAACCCGGCGGCAAGCGTGACGGGCAGCACCATGATCAGACCAAGCAGAATTTCGCCGAACCGGCTGCCCGGGTCGAGATGACGCTCAGTGAAACGGCTCATTCTTCCAATCGCTCGGTCTTATAACATCATTCTTCCCTGAAACGCTCTATAATGCTGAAGCCAAATAGTTCGCAATCGGACAGATCGGGCGTGACCCACCGGTTGATTACGCGACGCGGCGTGGCGAATCGGTAGCGGAAAAGCGCGTCGCGCGGAATCGATACAGCAACTGATCCAGCATATCGCGGAAAGCTGTCGGGCCAAAGTGGCGGATGCACAACGCGCGGAATCGTGGTAATGATTTCGCGCGATTCGGGGCGTAGCTTAGCTTGGTAGAGCGCGTGGTTTGGGACCACGAGGTCGGAGGTTCAAATCCTCTCGCCCCGACGTGGAATACCGAATCGTCGAACAATGTTGTCCTGTTACGGTTTGCGAAAGGGGTTGATTATCTCAGGCGTGCTGCTCGGCGCCGCGGCTGTCCACGCGCAGGAAGCCGCTCCGCCGTCGGTTGATCTCTACGAAGGGCAAGAACTGCCGGAGGCCACGATCACGCCCGCGCCGCCACCCAATGGTCCCGAGTTGCCAGAGTTAAAGCAGCTTGACGAAACGTTTAAGCCCCCTTCGCTGGGAAAGGACGCTGACGCAATCAAGGTGCGCGTCGAATGGCGGCAATTGAGAAATCGGACGGTCAATGATCCGCAGGTGCAAGCGGCGAAGGCTTATGCCCTGGCTGCTCGCACGGACTTGGAAAAGCGGAATCGGCTCCGCGAGTATTACGGTATTTATTATCAACGCATGTCCGCGCTGACTACAAACGTCGAAATCAAATTAGCGTTAGAAGGATTCAAGGTTGGTCATCAAGGTTCGCTGGATCAGCCACGGGTGCGACCTTCGCCCACACCGGAAGGCGCCACGCCTACGGCCACTGTCGCGCCCCCCAAAAAGAAGCAGGCACACAAAAACAAGAAGAATAAACTCAAAGGGTGAAGTGCGTAGCGTTCTTGCCAGCTCATCCTCAATGCGGTATTCCTAGAGTGCAGCTCTTTTGCGGCGCGTTCGTCTAGTGGTTAGGACACAGCCCTCTCAAGGCTGGTGCACGGGTTCGACTCCCGTACGCGCTGCCATCGGCGATTCTGCGAAGCCAGTTAAGGAAAGTTTCCGGGCAGCGTTTTTCTCGCCAAGCCGGCCGAAACTGTGCCAGACTCGGCGTCTATGAAAAGGTCAATCAAAATATCAATTCCATCATTTCTCATCGTGCTAGCAGTTGCGCTTGCTGGGATGATTGGGGTTGTATTAAACGCGCAAGCGCTCAGTCCCCCGCCGGACGGCGGCTATCCGGGAGGCAACACTGCAGAAGGGACCTCGGCTCTTCTTAGCCTCACGACCGGTACTTTCAATACTGCCGCCGGTTGGTTTTCGCTTGAGAGCAACAGCGCCGGCAACTTCAATACGGCCATTGGCGCTGGAACGCTGGTCCTCAATACTGCTGATTCCAATACCGCAGTTGGCGCTGCAGCGTTGCTACTCAATACTACCGGCCCGGACAACACGGCCGTTGGAGCTAACGCACTCGTCCGCAACGTTGCTGGCGACAGCAACACCGCCCTGGGTGCCGAGGCGCTCGAGTTTAATGAGGGCCTTTCCAGCGACAACACGGCTGTTGGCGCTGAGGCGCTCCAGTTCAACACTATTGGCAATCCAAACACCGCCGTTGGTTATGCTGCGCTCAATAGTAATCTTACTGCCGGCGGCAACACGGCCGTGGGTTATGATGCGCTCTTGTTTAATGACGGCCTCGCAGACGGCTTCCCATTTGGCTGGTACAACAATGCTGTCGGCGCCGGTGCGCTCCTTAGTAACGTTGATGGATACAGCAACAACGCTTTTGGCAACGACGCGCTTTTCTTCAATGTTAACGGGGTTGCAAACACCGCCATTGGTTATTACACGCTCTGGAACAATGACTCGGATGAACTTGGTTTGGGCAATAACAACACGGCAGTTGGCGCTGTGGCGCTCTTCAATAACGTTGATGGTAGTGAGAACACTGCCGTGGGTAACAAGGCAGGACAAAACGTGATCACAGGCTTCAATAACACTTACGTCGGCGGCTTCGTTGGTACCCTCGCCGACGACGAAAGCAATACCATCCGCATCGGCGACGTCTCGAACGGGAACGGGGCCGGGTCCTTACAGTGCTACATCGGTGGTATCTTCAATAATCACCAGCCTCTTGGCGGCAGCGTTGTTGTAGTTACTTTAAACCGTGCAGACGACCATCTTGGCTGGGACACTATTCCGAGCGCAGGAGGTGGACAGGCGCCTTTGCAGGTGCCCCAACGTGCCGTACCAGCGCCTCGTGGCCGACTGCAACCTGCCGCGCACGCCGAATACCAAGCTCTGCTCAACAATAAAGTTGAGAAGTTGCAGGCAACGGTTGCTCAGCAACAGAAACAAATACAGACTCTCACAGCCCAGCTCAGGGACCAGGCCGCTCAAATCCAAAAAGTGAGTGCCCGGCTTGAAGTGAGTAAGCCCGCGCCGCAAGTAGTCAACACTCGCTAGAGCCGCGTCCGCCCCAACGAAATCGCCCTGGTGCTTTCGTCGACTGCGGAGACGCTGCTAATCATGCAGACTCAAGATGACCGTCAGATCAGCCCCTGGCATCCGGGCCGGCAGCGGCAGATGATCTGCTCTTCCCCGTCAGTGTGATAGTTGTAGGTCAGCTCTTCGCCCTGCCGGATCGTGCGCGCCGCCCGGATCCAGATGATCCCTCCGGTGATGTGCACATAGCAGTTCGGCTGGCAGGCGTGATTAATGAAGCGCGCGATGTTGCCGCCGACTGCGGCGTCGATGACGGTCCGATTCGTCAGCTTGAAGCACCAGACGTGCCCCCGTTTCCTGTACCGGAGCTCGCGCTTCAGGCTCTCCTGGTTGGAGATTTTCTCACCGGCGTAATCGATGATGCGGGTGTTTTTCGAAATCGTGCGTGTGGCATAGACGCCCCATCCATGAATCTTCGATCGCCGCTTCTCGATCACTGACTAAGATTACTCAGCTCAATCGTGAATGAGCAAGTCGGAGAGAAAACTAACCGCAGCACTGCGCTCCAGTTCCGGGAAACGATGGCATCGCGCTGGGATATTCAATCACACACCGCTGGAAATGTGCAGAGATAACCCCCCGCACCCTCGAGACTTGTGCGGGATTTCGGATTTTCCGGGACCGTAAGACCGTTCAAATCCGATTCTATTATAAAGGGTCGCCTACTACTTAAGGCGGCTGAATCTGCGCAGGACCGCAACCTGCGTAAGACGGGGTAAACAAAAAACGAAAGGGCAAAAAGATGAAAAAACTTCTATTCATTGCATTGGTGGCAACTGGATTACTTCTTGTGCCGGTCCAGCGTTCAGACGCTCAGATTACTGTTGGCGTAGGCGGAGTTGGAGTCGGATGGGGTTATCCGGGGTACCGATACGGCTACTATCCGTACAGCTCCGGCTATTATCCATATGGCTACTACCGACCGTATCCGTACTACGGCTACTATTCTGGGCGGTCATACTACAACGGACACCGCTATTATCGCCACCACCGTCATCATCACTATTATCGGGACTAAGTTGACGTAGGGTTAAGAACAGCCGAGCTGGCTTGCAAGCAGTTGCAAGCCAGCTCTTTTTTTTTGCCGACGCGCTCTCTTCGATGTTGCAGTGGATGCACACAGCCGCTTACGCTCACCCGCATTACCGAACCTCCGCTGATGCGTCCTACAGTGCTCGCTGTTGCTCTCGTGCTTTGTTTAGTGCTGGCAAACGGGTGCTCGAAAGATATCAGTCGCGCAACGGCAGCCACCGTGCTTTCGGTCAAAGGCAGAGTCGTTTTCGGAAACGCGGACCGAAATGTTTTTGAGCCGGTCACGCTCAAAAGCAGAATTCATGATGGCGATACCGTCCGGTCAGCGAATGGCGCGTCACTCGATCTCACATTAATTCCGGGCACTCTCGTACGACTCTCCGGCGACTCTGAAATTAGGATTGAACAGCTAAGCATAACGAAGGACGGCAACGACACCGGTCTCGATATGCGCGACCGCAACGCGCGCATACTACTTGGTCGGGGAAAAATTTTTGTTCTGTTTAGTCCAAGCGAAACAAGCGCATCGCAAGTTGTCATCAAGGCGGGCCCGCTGATGATCACCCCTGATTCGGACTGCCTGTTTTGTGTCGGGACTGACGGGACAACCACGCGCGTGACGTGCTCGAAAGGGATCATTAACGCCTCCGCTGAGGCGCCCTCGCCGGTTACAATAGCTGCTGGCTATTTCCAGCAATGGCCAACCACGCGCACGCAGCCTGGTCTTGCAACTGATGACGCCACTGCCCAGATCGACATCACAGCGTCGCTCGAAGCCGGAGGGCGATTGCAAGACGAAATGTCGCGTTTGCAAAACCGACGTCCGCTCTAACTATCGCGTAATATCGGAGAACGTTTAAGCGAAAAACTGGAGCTGTGTTGTCGATCTTCTGAACGATTCGCAAGATAATTTCGGCCGCTCCCGAATGCCCGCACGATGGCAGCCGACTTTGAATAGCGAAGCGATTTGCTCGGCGAAAATCCCCTCCCCGCTCATGCGCGTGTGCCATTGAGAGTTATTGAGCCGGTTGCCGCGCAAATCTCGGATTCGTCCAAGCACCTTCTCTTTGCGATCCGGAAAGTGTTCCTCAAGCCAGTGCTCAAATAATGGTGCGACCGCCCACGGCAGACGAACAATCATGTAGCCGGCAAATTGCGCGCCCGCTTTTGCACACGCATCCAGGATCTTCGGGACTTCATGATCAGTAAGCCCGGGGATGACCGGCGCAACCATTACACCTGTGGGAATTCCTGCGCTCCGAAGTTGTTTGATCGCATCGAGCCGGGCGTGAGGTGACGAAGTCCGCGGTTCGAGTACTCGCTGCAAATTTGGGTCAAGAGAAGTCACCGACAGATTCACCGCAACCGCGTTGAATTTTGCCAGCTCTCGCAAGAGGTCGATATCTCGTGCGACTAAACGGTTTTTCGTAATAATGGCCACCGGATTGCGAAACTTAGCGAGCACTTCAAGGCAGCCGCGTGTAATGCGCAATTTTCTTTCGATCGGCTGATATGGATCAGTTACACCGCTCATCACAAGCGTCTGCGGTTGCCAGCGCGGTGATTCCAGTTCGGCGCGCAGCAGTTCGGGGGCGTTCGTTTTCACCATGATTTTACTCTCAAAATCGAGGCCGGCGGAAAACCCGAGATATTCGTGCGTTGGCCGTGCGTAGCAGTAAATGCAACCGTGCTCGCAGCCGCGATACGGGTTGAGGCTTGTTTCGAAGCCTACATCCGGGCTGCTATTGCGAGTGATAATCGATTTGGTTCCATCGCGAAAATACTGCGTTGCACGCCGGGGCTGCTCCTCTGCGTCGGGATCGACGTCGACGACATCGATGTCCGTTAGATCTAAATGGAGCTTTTCGAAGCGATTTGCCGGGCTCCAGGATGCGCCGCGTCCCCGGACAGGCGCTCGACTCTGGGGCGGCTCTTTAACGAGAGGTCGGAATTTCTTTTTTGGCGGCACGGCTTAAGTTCACATGAACATACGCACGTGTCGAGCCCAAATTCCTGTTCACTCTGGCATGCACATCAGATTTTTCGCTCAGAGGGAAGTAATGAAGTGAAGAAGTAATGCTGCTATACTCAGCGGCTCATTGGTCGCTAATCACGGATCACATTCCCACGGAGGGGTGGCAGAGCGGTTGATTGCGCCGGTCTTGAAAACCGGAAGGCCGAAAGGCCTCGTGAGTTCGAATCTCACCCCCTCCGCCATCTTGATTATCAAGCACTTACAACGACATCGACTCCATGCATAATGCCACCGCATAACGTGGGACCCTGAGCCTACCTTGGTTATCCGTTGCCTCGATGGTCTCCTTGCGAATCGATTTCGCAACACCTTCGCAACACAGTAGGGTTGAAAAGATGTTCACATTCTCGAAACCGCTTCACGAAATTACCGAGGCTGATCTGCAAACGCTAATACGAGACGGCGTAGTCGAAAATCGGCAACTCGAGTACAAGCGCGATTTCCCGGACCTAGGACGAGACGAAAAGAAGGAGTTTGTGCGCGACGTGGTTTCGTTCGCTAACAGCGCCGGCGGACATGTGATATACGGTATCGCGGAGTCCGATGGATTGCCGAAGCAGTTCGCTCCGATTTCAGAACAGAACGTTGACTCCGCAACACTGCAGCTAGAGAGCATAATCCGGACATCTGTTGAACCTGCAATTCAGGGGCTAAAAATCCATTCGGTTAAACTGGCCAGCGGGGG
>WNFW01007224.1_pt1 | contig 10412 bp, 9 predicted proteins | sample 5400131 | NCBI WGS metagenome assembly WNFW01 (sample SAMN13153362, study PRJNA577476) | soil metagenome | isolation source: 20 cm soil or saprolite under grassland replicate 1 | place: USA:California | collected 2016-06-15
GCCAAGCTGGATGTCGTCATCACCGAGGAGCAATTGCCGGACCCCAACGGCCTCTGCTTTTCGCCCGATTACAAGACGCTCTACGTCATCAGCACCGGACGCGGACCCGGCGATGTCGGACCCGGCGGGCAGCGTGTCGTCTATGCCTTCGACGTGCAGGACAAGAAGGTCGCGAACCAGCGCCTCTTCAGCGACATGATGCTCGACGGCGTCAAATGCGGCCCCGACGGCATGCGCGCCGATGTCTACGGCAATCTGTGGGTCAGCTCGAACGCGCCGTTGGGCTATGCCGGGGTATTGTGCTTCACGCCGCAAGGCAAGCTGATCGGCCGCATCCGTCTCCCGGAAGTGTGCGCCAATCTCGCTTTCGGCGGGCCCAAGCGAGACCGCCTGTTCATGACCGCCAGCCAGTCGCTTTATGTGCTGCAGCTCAACACTCAGGGCGCCGCACCGGGCTGAGAATCGGGTTATGCGCGGCGGTAGGCGCGCCTGACGAGCCGCACCAGACCGACCAGGGCGATGACACTGCCGACAATACTGCCGGCAAAGGCAAACAAGCCAAGAACGATCGGTATCGAATAGGGATCGCGCGCCTCGACGATCCACAGCGGCACCCAGGACGCGATCGCGATCAAGAGGCCGACCGCCACCGCAATCATTGCGGGGCGCCACCGGTGCGCAGCACACGCTGTGCAATCGACCAGCGGTGCACCTCCGAGGGGCCGTCATAGATACGGAACGGACGCACCTCGCGGAACAGCCGCGCGACGATCGTGTCGTCCGTGATCCCGAGCCCGCCCAATACCTGCATGCTGCGGTCCACGACCCGCCAGATCGCTTCCGAGCAGATCACCTTTGCCATGCTCGATTCATGGCGCGCTCGCTCGCCCTGGTCCAAGAGCCAGGCGGTGTGCCAGATCGTGAGCCTGGAGGTGTGCAGATCCATCTCGTTGTCGGCCAGCATAAAGCCGACCCCCTCATGCTCCCCCAAGGGCTTGCCGAAGGCGGTACGGCGGCGCGCGTAATCCGTCGCGATGTCATGCGCGCGTCGGGCCGCGCCGAGCCAGCGCATGCAATGCGTCAGCCTGGCCGGGGCGAGCCGCGCCTGGGCATAGCGGAAGCCCTCGCCGACCCGGCCGAGGACGGCGCTCTCCGGCACGCGCAACCCGTCGAGCCGCACGACGGCGTGGCCGCCCGTCATGTATTGGTCGAGCGTGCCGAGCACGCGCTCGATGTGGATGCCCGGCGCGTTCATCGGTGTCAGAAACATCGTCGCGCCGGCCGGACCGAGCGGATCGCTCTCGTTTTTCGCCATGATGATTGCGAGATCGGCGCCGACCGCGCCGGTGATCAGCCATTTCGTGCCATCGATGACAAAATCGCCGCTGGTAGAGCTTTCGGCCCGGCGCGCCGTGGTTAAGAGCATCGACGGGTCGGCGCCGGCGCCCGGCGGGGGCTCGGTCATCATAAAGCAGGAGCGGATGTCGCCTGCCGCGAGCGGCCGCAGCCATTCCTCCTTCTGCTGCTGGTCGGCGACCTGTTCCAAGAGGTGCATGTTGGCTTCGTCCGGCGCGAAGATGTTCATCGCGATCGTCGCGAGCGGCGCGTAGCCGGCCGCCTCGAAGACGACCGCCTTGCCGCGGTGGTCGAGGCCGAGCCCGCCCCATTCGCGCCCGACATGCGGCGACAAGAGCCCCGCCTGCCGCGCCAGCGCCACCAATTCGCGGCGGAATTCGTCGCTCGGGCCGTGCGGCCCGAGCCGCCGGTCGTTCTCGCGCGGCAGGATTTCCTGGCGCACAAAATTCTCGGTGCGCTTTTTTAATTCGAGCAGTTCGTCTGGAATCGTGAAATCCATGACCGGCTCCGATATTAGGGGGCCGCGGATCGCAGCCGCTCGCGGAAGGCGATGTAGAGGCCCGAGGCAATGATGATCGCGGCGCCGATCCAGGTCCACAGATCGGGAAAATTGCCAAAGATCGCATAGCCCAGGATTGTCGTGCCGATCAGCTCGATGTAGCCGAGCGGCGCGATGACCGCCGCCGGCCCGGACTGAAAGGCACGGATGACGAGGTAATGTCCAGCGCCGCCGAGGAGACCGAGGCTGGCGAACAGCAGAATGTCGAGCGCGCTTCTCGGCATCACGAACACAAAGGGCAGCGTTGCCGTCATAACGAGCGAGCCGAGCAGCGCGGTGAAGATGATGCCGATCGCGGCGTCGTCATAGAAACTGACCCAGCGGGTCGCGATCTGGTACAGCGCGTACGCGCCCGAGGACAGCAATAACAACAGCACCGCCAAATCGTGCAACCCGGCGCCCGGCCGGATCACCAACAGCGCGCCGGCAAAGCCGATGACTACGGCGCTCCACCGCCGGATGCCGACGCTCTCATGCAGTATCGGCACCGACAGTGCCGTCACGATCAGCGGCGAGGTAAAGCCGATCGCCGAGGCGGTGGCGAGCGGCACCCGTGTTATCGCCACGACAAACATCATGTTGCTGACAAGCATCAGCAAGGAGCGGCCGATCTGGACGGCGGGGCGGCGCGTCGCCAACAGCCGCCGCCCATATTGCGGCAGAAAGACGAGCAGCATGACGAGCAGATGCCCGGTGAAGCGCGCCCAGACAATTTGCGCCACGGGGTAATCCGCGCCGAGCAATTTCACGGCCGCGTTCATGAACGGAAACATCGACACGCCGGCGCACATCAACAGGATGCCGCGCAGCGCATCGTGCTGCGAGCGTCCGGCGGATACCGGTAACGGCGTTGCGATAGGTGCGTCGATGGAACGCTGAAAAAAAATTCGCGGCAACATCTAACCGAATTCGACACCCGAAAAAAGGCGCCTTCGCGCGCTCGCTGGCGGCGCTCATCAGGAAGCCGAGATCGCTGCCGCCAAGCACCATGCGCACGCCCATCTCGACATAGCGGCGGATCAGCGCCTCGTCGTTGATGCCGCCGAGCCCGGCCCATTTGCCGTTTGCGCGGCACGCGTCGGTGACGGTGCGATAGGCGGCGACGATGCGCTCGTCGCTGAAGCCGCCGGGGACACCGTGTTCCATCGCCAGATCGTTGGTGCCGATCAAGAGGCAATCGATGCCGGGCACGGCAGCAATCGCTGCCGCATTCTCGACCGCGCGCGGCGTTTCGATCAGCACGGTGACGAGCAACGCCTCGTTCATCGCCGCGCAGGTCTCGGCGATGCTCATCGGCACGTAGTTGAAATGCGGCAGCCCGCCCGCGACCGAGCGATGCCCCTGCGGCGGGTAGCGCAACGCCGCCGCGATGTCGCGCGCCTCCTCGGGCGTATCGACATGCGGCATGACGATGCCGATCGCGCCGCCGTCGAGCACTCGCGTCGCCATCCAGTATTGCCGCGCCGGCACACGGACGATCGGCGCTATGCCGGCCGCGAGCGCCGCGACCGAGATCTGTACCGCCATGTCGAGGTCCATCGAATTGTGCTCGAGGTCGATGAACAGCCAGTCGTAGCCGCAGGCCTTCATCGCCGGCGCGATATCGACGGTGCGCGTTTGGCGCAGGCCGATGCCCAACGACAATTCGCCCTTTTCGAGCCGATCCCGCGCCGGGTTGCGCAATGCCGCCGCCATGTGCCTCTCCTTCAATGGGTCTCGCTCGCCCAATCCTAGGCGCTCCGCCCTCGTCGGTCACGAGATGCTAGGTCGCGCTCTTTATCGGCGATACCGTAGGGCAGTCGAAACGGAGGAGACGATGCCCGAGCGAAACCGGCAGGTGTTGCTGAAGCGGCGGCCTGAGGGCATGCCGGCCCCCGGCGATTTCGAGATCGTCGACGCGCCGCTGCCCGAGCCCAGAACGGGCGAGGTGCTGCTGCGCGGCATCTATCTATCGCTCGATCCCTATATGCGCGGCCGCATCAGCGGACAGCGCTCCTACGCCAAGCCCGTTGAAATGGGCGCGGTGATCGAGGGTCGCGTCGTCGGCGAGGTCGTGCGCTCGAACCACCCCGCCTTCCGCGAGGGCGACTTCGCAATGGGCGGCTACGGCTGGCAGCTCTACAGCGCGGTGCTCGGCAATAGCCTGTTGAAGCTCGATCCCAACGAGGCGCCGATCTCGACCGCGCTCGGCATCCTCGGCATGCCGGGCATGACCGCCTATATCGGTCTCGCCAATATCGGCCAGCCGAAGGAGGGCGAGACCGTTGTCGTGTCAGCCGCCTCGGGCGCGGTCGGCGCCGTCGCCGGGCAGCTCGCCAAGCGCCAGGGTGCGCGGGTCGTCGGGATCGCCGGCGGCGCCGACAAGTGCCGCTATGTCAAGGACGAGCTCGGCTTCGATGCGGCGCTCGACCATCGCAGCCCCGATCTCGGCGCCGCGCTCGACGAGGCATGCCCGAAGGGCATCGATGTTTATTTCGAGAATGTCGGCGGCGCGGTGCAGCACGCCGTCTTTCCGCGCTTCAACGATTTCGCCCGCATGATCATGTGCGGCATGATCTCAGAATATAATGACACGACCCCGCGCCCCGGCCCCAATCTGATGTCGGTCGTGCGCAAGCGACTCCGCATCCAGGGGTTCATCGTCAGCGACGACTGGCAGCGCTATGGCGAGTTCCGCGCCGTGGCAGCGCCGCTCGTCAAAAGCGGTCAGCTCAGATACCGCGAAGACATCGTCGAGGGGATCGACAACGCGCCGGCGGCCTTTATCGGCCTCTTGCAGGGAAAGAATTTCGGGAAGCTTCTCGTGCGCCTCAGCGCCGATCCGACGCGGTGAGCGGCGGAAGCACAAGATGACCGTTCGCGATTTCTCGCGCTTTCTCGCCGACGACAGCGACCTGCCCGAGAATGAGCGGCAGCTGCTCGGCAGCGCCCGCGCCCTGATCCCGCGCCTCGCCGAGCGCGCCCCGGCCACGACCGCCAAACGAAACGTGACGCCCGAGACGATTGCCGAATACCACGACGCCGGCATCCTTAAGATCCTGCAGCCCCGGCGGTTTGGCGGGCTGCAGGGCCGCTTCAGCCTGTTCTCGCAGATCGTCGAGGAATTGGCCTATGGCTGCGCCTCCTCGGCCTGGGTCTATGCCGTGCTCGGCGAGCACCAATGGATCATCGCCTCCTATCCCGAACAGGCGCAGATCGATGTGTGGGGCGACGATCCGGACGCGGTCGCTGCGTCCTCGCTCGCCCCCCGCGCCGCCGCGACGCCCGTCCCAGGCGGCTGGCGGCTCAGCGGGCATTACAGCTTTTCGAGCGGCTGCGACCATGCGCAATGGGCGATCCTCGGCGTCTTTCTCGGCGAGATCGGCGACCCTCGCACGATCGCTTATCTGCTCGTGCCGCTTGCCGAGACCGAGATCCTCGACGATTGGCAGGTGCTGGGGCTCGCCGGAACCGGCAGCAAGTCGCTCGTTGTGCGCGATGTTTTTGTGCCGCAGCACCGCTGCGTCATGGTTAGCGATCTCTTCGCTGGGACGCCGCCGGGCGCGCTCGTGCATCCCGATTATCCGGTCGTGCGGGCGCCGCGCGGCTTTCTCGTCTCGTATTCGCTGCCGCCGGTCGCGATCGCGCTGGGCCGCCGCGCCCTCGACATCGTGTGCCGCGATCTCGCGACCCGCGTATCGCGCGGCGTCACAAAGATGGCCGGCTCGGAAGTCGTGCAGATGACCATCGGCGAGGCCGCCGCGGCGATCGATGCGGCGACATTGCTGCTGCGCCACGGCCGTCGCGCGACGACGGAGGCGGTCAGCTCCGGGCGCCAGATCACCGCGGCCGAAGCGTTGCAGGCGCGTCGCGACATGGTCTACGCACAGCACCAGATTGGCTGGGCCTTGGAGCGCCTTTGCGAGCTGTCCGGCGCGCGCTGGGTGTACGACACCGACCCGCTGCAGGAGATCCGCCGCGACGTCATGACGATCCTGACTCATCATGCCGCGAGCCGCGCAGCCGCCTACGCGCCCTACGGCAACATGCTGCTCAGCCGCGGCCGCGACTAACGACCGCGCACCGGGAGACGCCAATGGATTTCGAGCCGTCGGAGAAGGTGAAGCGCCTCGAGGCAAAAGTGCGCGCCTTTATGGAGGAGCACGTCTACCCGGCCGAGAAGATTTTTGAACAGCAGCTCAACGAGCAGCCCTCGCGCTGGCAGATTCCGCCGATCATGGAGGAGCTGAAACAGAAGGCGCGCGCCGCCGGTTTGTGGAACCTGTTCCTGCCGGAAAGCGAATACGGCGCCGGGCTGACAAACCTCGAATACGCGCCGCTCTGCGAGATCCTGGGCCGCTCGCCGATCGCACCCGAGGTCTTCAACTGCTCGGCACCCGATACCGGCAATATGGAAACGCTGGTCCGCTATGGCACGAAGGAACAGCAGGAGCGCTGGCTGAAGCCGCTGCTCGAGGGCGAGATCCGCTCGTCTTTTGCGATGACCGAGCCTGCTGTCGCGTCCTCCGACGCGACCAACATCGAGGCGTCGATCCGCCGCGAGGGCAATTCGAGCTATGTCGTCAACGCCCGGAAGTGGTGGACCTCGGGCGCGATGGACCCGCGCTGCAAGATCTTTATCCTGATGGGCAAGACCGATCCCGATGCGCCGCGCCACCAGCAGCAATCGATGATCCTCGTGCCGCGCGACACCCCCGGAGTGACTGTCGTACGGGCGCTCACCGTCTTCGGCTATGACGACGCGCCGCACGGCCATGCCGAGGTCGAGTTCAAGGATGTCCGCGTGCCCGTTGAGAACATTTTGCTCGGCGAAGGGCGCGGCTTTGAGATCGCCCAGGGCCGTCTCGGCCCCGGCCGCATCCATCATTGCATGCGCATGATCGGCCTCGCCGAGCGTTCCCTGGAAGCTATGGTCTCGCGCGTCAAAAACCGTGTCGCATTCGGCCGGCCGCTCGCCGATCAGGGCGTCATCCGCGAATGGATTGCCGACTCGCGCATGGAGATCGAGCAGTCGCGTCTTCTGACCCTGAAAGCGGCGCATATGATGGACACGGTCGGCAACAAGGCGGCGCAGGCCGAGATCGCGATGATTAAAGTCATCGCGCCGAAAATGCTGCTCGCGGTCATCGACCGCGCGATTCAGGCGCATGGCGGCGGCGGCGTCAGCCAGGATTTTGGCTTGGCTTATGCCTGGGCACGCTCGCGCGTCATGCGCATCGTCGACGGCCCCGACGAGGTACACAAGCGCGCGATCGCCCGGGTGGAATTGCGGAAGTGAATGGGACCAACTCGGTGCGCCCTTCGACTGCTCGCTGCGTTCGCGCTCAGGATGAGGCAACTACTTTAACGCCACCAACAATGTTCCTCATCCTGAGCAGCGTCACGGCGAAGCCGGGGCGCGTGTCGAAGGACGCAGGTTGCTGATGCAGTTCCAATCCGGTGCCGCGAACTCTCTAGAAGCGGCCGAGTTGATCGATGAACGGCCGGACGAGCGGCTCGATACGGCGCGGCTCGAACCCTATCTGCGTGCCCATCTCGAAGGCGCCGAGGGGCCGCTTTCGGTACGGCAGTTCAACGGCGGCAAGGCGAACCTCACCTATCTGATCCGCTTCGGCAGCAACGAATTCGTGCTGCGCCGGCCGCCCTTGGGGCCGATCCCGCCCGGCGCGCACGATATGCGGCGCGAGCACCGCGTGCTCTCAGTGCTCCACCGTCGCTTTCCGCTGGCGCCGCGGAGCCTCTTGCTCTGCGAAGACGAGAGTATCATCGGCGCGGTGTTCCTCGTCGAGGAACGCCGGCACGGCTTTGCGATCCGCGACGACATCCCGCCCGAATTCGCTGGCCGCCCTGAACTCAACCGCTGTATCGGCCTTGCGCTGATCGATGCGCTCGCCGATCTGCATGGCGTGCCGCCGGCCGAGATCGGGCTCGGCGATTTGGGGCGGCCCGAGGGCTTTCTCGAACGGCAGCTATCAGGTTGGACGCGGCGCTGGCAGGCGGCCCAAGGCGGTGAGCGAGCGGAAGAGGCCGCCGCCGAGATGCAACCAGTGCTCGACTGGCTGGGCCGGCATCTGCCGCAATTGGGCGCCGCCGCGCTTCTTCACAACGACTACCGGCTCGACAATTGCCTGCTCGACACGGCCGATCCCGCGCATATCGTCGCGGTGCTCGATTGGGACATGTGCACACAGGGCGACCCGCTGGCCGATCTCGGTTATGTGCTGAATTATTGGGTCGAGCCCGGCGACAACCCAGAGTGGCGCGACATCGCTTCGATGCCGACCTGGCGCGAAAATTTCCCGAGCCGCGCCGATGCGATCGCGCGATACGCGGCCCGCACCGGCTTCAATATCGACCCAATCCTTTGGCACCAAGTGTTCGCTTCCTTCAAGCTCGCCGTCATCATCCAGCAGATCTACATTCGCTTTGTGCGTGGGCAGACGCAGGATCAGCGCTTCCGGTACTATTACCGCCGCGTCCTCGGCCTCGCCGCCAAGGCGCGTTTGCTCGCCGGATTGAGCTCGCATGCGTAACTTGACGATTGTCCTCCTGGCGCTGCTCGGCGCCCTCATCGCGGTCGAGTACAACCAATACTCCCACTGCAAGGAATGGCGGCTGGAGCTGGGTTTGCGCGACCAGGGCATCGCGCCCGAGCGGTCGTGGAGCGGCGCGGCAGTCGATTTTGTCGCCGGCGACCTCATCACGGTCAGCAAGAAATGGCAGTGCGGCATCCAGATTGAGCGAAGCGAGGCGGTCTGGAGCGCGATCGAGGCCGTCGCAATCGTGCCGGCGGTAGGTTCGGCGGCGCTATGGGTTGCGCGCGCCGCCGGCAGAGGCCTTTCGCGGATAGCCGTGTTGCTGCGCGAGGCTACCGGGCTGCGCAGAGCGGCCGGCATTCTCCGCGGCCCTGTCGCACTCGTCGGGGAAATTACCGCAAGCCGCGCCGCGATCCTGTTTGCCGGCGGGCTTCTGCTCGCCATTTATTTCGGCAGCGGCCAATTGCTGCTGGACGCGCTGGCATTGTTGCCGTGGATCGTTCAGCTCGCCTTCTGGACAATCGTCTTCTTCGGTTTGGGCAAATGCGCCGGGTTGGCGGCGCGCGCCGCAATATTCTTGGTGCGCGGCCGACGCAGAGGGTGGCGCCGCGCCATCGCCGCACCGCTGATCGTGCAATTCTGAGCGCTTCTCCAGGGGAGGAGAAAATGACCGAAATACAGGCATTGGTGCATGACGTGTTCGGCACGGTCGTCGATTGGCGCTCGGCGGTGACTGCCGACGGCGAGGCGCTCGCCGCGCGCCGCGGCATCACCGGTGTCGATTGGCAGCAATTCGCCGATGCATGGCGCGGCGCCTACGCGCCATCGATGAACCGGGTGCGCACCGGCGACTTGCCGTGGACCCATCTCGACGCCTTGCATCGGATGGCGCTCGACACCTTGCTCGAAAAATTCGGCATCACCGCACTCAGCGAAGACGACAAAATCTGGTTCACCCTGACCTGGCACAGGCTCAAGCCGTGGCCGGATTCGGTGCCGGGCCTGACCCGCATCAAGAAGAAATACATCATCGCGACTTTGTCGAACGGCACGGTTCGCCTTTTGACCGACATGGCGAAATATTGCGGCCTGCCGTGGGATACGGTGCTCGGCTCCGATGTCGTGCAGCATTACAAGCCCGACGCGGAGATGTACCAATCGGCGATCCATTTCCTCGGCAATGACGATCCCGGTTCGGTCATGATGGTCGCCGCCCATAACAACGATCTCGTCAGCGCGGCCAAGCACGGCATGAAGACCGCGTTTATCTCCCGCCCCTACGAACACGGCGCGAAGCAATCGCGCGACCTCAAGGCCGAGCACGATTTTACCTACGTCGCGAAAGACTTCGAGGATCTCGCGACGCAACTCGGGACGTGACGGCGATGGGCAGCCTCCAAGCTCTGATCCAGGATCTCGTCATCGCCAATCGCATTCTGGCGCGCGAAGATGTCGTCGACGCCTACGGCCATGTCAGCGTCCGTAACCCCGACAACCCGCACCGCTTTCTGATCGCCCGCTCGCTCGCGCCGGAATTGGTCGGCCCCGACGATATTGTCGAGCTCGATCTCGACGGCGAGCCCGTGCGCGATGACGGCCATAAGCTCTATCTCGAGCGGTTCATCCACGCCGCGATCTTCGCGGCGCGCCCTGATGTTATGGCCGTCGTGCACGCGCATGCCGAGGACACGTTGCCGTTCGGGATCGCGCCGGCGGCGAAATTGCGTCCCGTGATCCATTCCGGCAGTTTTATCGGCGGCGAGGTGCCGGTCTGGGATATCGCCGATCGGTTCGGCGACACCAATCTGCTCGTGACCAATATCGAGCAGGCGGGCGATCTCGCTTCCTGCCTAGGACCTCACAATGTCGGAATTACAACCGTGCCGCCCTCGAGGCGCTGCGCCAGCCGCTCGAAACCGGTCGCGTCAGCGTCGCGCGCGCCAACAGCCATGTCACCTTCC
>WNFW01007551.1_pt1 | contig 10412 bp, 8 predicted proteins | sample 5400131 | NCBI WGS metagenome assembly WNFW01 (sample SAMN13153362, study PRJNA577476) | soil metagenome | isolation source: 20 cm soil or saprolite under grassland replicate 1 | place: USA:California | collected 2016-06-15
GAGGGTCCAGCCCCCGGCCGGCCCGTATCAGTGGCAGAACTGGTCACTGGAATGGCAGGCGACCAAGGTTGGGCGGCACACGCTGCGCGCCCGCGCCTCCGACATAGCTGGCAACGTCCAACCCGATGTACCACCGTGGAACCGCCTCGGCTACGGCAACAACGCCATCGAGGTCTTCCATGTCGACGTGCGCTGAGGTCGGCGACCACACTCACCTTGCCCCCGGGCTGGACGGCCAGTTCAAGATCATGTAGACGCAATTCGCAGGAGGAAAGGGATGGCAACACCCACAACAGGAGCGCCCCAGCCCGGCATGATGGTCGGTTCGACCAGCGAATTTACCCTGTTCTTCCGTGTTAAGCCTGGGCAGGCGGATGCTTTGCGGGAGGCGCTCCGGGCGCTGCAGGACACTCCTGGGTACCGGCCGGGGGATTACAAGATGGCGATCGCGACCATTCATGAGGCCAGGTTCGTGCTCTTCGACGATGACACAAGGTTGCTGTTCGCGACGAGTTTCGACGGCCCGTGGGATGCCTACATGGACGACTTCTTCACCTCAGGGCCGACGCTGCAGCTTTTCGACGTCATCTTCCGCCACGTCGAAGGTTACGACGGCCTGCCCAACCTCGCGGCGCTGAAGAAATTCATCACGGGTGCCCAGGAGACCGCGGCGGCCTATGCGCGCAATTACCCAGGTACGGCCAAAGAGATCCGGAAAGCCGAGCGTGTGAACCGGGCGTTCCAGCAGGTGCTCGACTCTCCGCAGGCCGGCGAGGCGCTGGCACAGCCGGTGCTGAGGCCGTTGCTCGATGAGGCGGCCGACTAGCCCGGAGCACGACCAGGGAGGGGCGATGTCGGATCACATCTCGGGGCCGCGGGCGCTGGCCGAACCGATCGCGGACATCACCGACTTCTACGCGTTCCCGAGCCCCGAGCGGCCAGGCTATTTGGTGCTGGCGATGAACACCATGCCGTTCGCAACGCCGTCGCAGCCGTTCTCGGAGGCGCTTATCTACCGGTTCCGGGTGCGCCCGCTCACCGCAGGCGGCCATGGCGATGCGGTGCCGTTCACCGCCGGCCCGGAAGAATATGTGTTCAATGTCGAGTTCTCAGCACCTGAGAGCCGAAAAGGCGGCCGAGGGCCCACGCAGGAGGGCGCGTGCATCACCCCGGCGGGCGAGACGGCCTGTTTCACGGTGAATGACGAGTGCGGTGACCAGGCTCACGGCGTGCGCGTGTTCGCCGGCCCGCGCTGGGACCCGTTCATCATGGACGCCCCGGCGGCTTTGGAGACGATCTCAACGGGCAAGCTCGCCTTCACCAACCCGGGTTCTATTTACCTCGACGGCAAGAACGTCCTCAGCCTGGTCGTCGAGTTCGACTGCGCGATGCTCAGCGGCGCGGCGCTGGTCGGGGTGGTCGCGGAAACCTTGACCGGGGGCAAGCTCAGCGTCCGGTTCGAGCGCACCGGCAGGCCTGAGGTCAAGAACCTGATGCTGGCGCCTAAGCAGTTCGACCCGGTGAATCGCGATCTGGAGATCCGTGATCTGTACAACGCCGAGGACGCCTTCGGTCTCTCGCAGGCCTACCTGGGCGCATACCGTGCCCGGCTGAACGCCAACCTTGCCTTCTGGGACAGCCTCGACGGGCAGGTGGACTGGCCGGCAGATGACAATGGCACCCACCCGCTGACCGAACTCCTGCTCGCCGATTTCCTAATGGTGGACATCACCAAGCCGTACGCCGAGCAGGGTTCCTTCCTGGAGATCGAGCTCGCCGCCCGCGCGGGCCGCGCACATCAGACCTGCGGCGGGCGGGCCCTCAACGACGACGTCATGGACACGATCTTCACGCTGCTCATCAACGCCGGGAACGGCCCGCCGATCCGCGACGGTGTCGACCGGGCGACCCGGCCCGCCTCGCGCACATTCCCCTACCTCGCGGCGCCGAACCCGGACCCGCCGCAACCCCCCTCCCACTTGTAATCGCGTTCACCTACCAGGGCCTGAAGGCCCTGGGTGTGCCGGAGGATTCGCTGGCCAGCTTCGCGCCGGAGTTCCGGCAGGGCATGGCGGCCCGCGCGGCCGAACTGGGTGATGTGGGCGACAGCGGCCCGGAACGCTGGGAGAAGCCGCTCGGCACGCCTGAGGTCCATGTGGCGCTGGCGGCGCTGTCCCCTGATGCCGCACGGCTGGAGGCTGTCTTGGAGCGGGCCCGCCGCGCCCATGAGGAACTGCCCGGCATCGAGGCCATCTGGCGCCAGGACTGTTACCAGTTGCCGACCGGGCGCACCTCCTTCGGGTTCAAAGATGGGATCGGCCAGCCGGCCGTGGAAGGCAGCGGCGTCCCCGCTACGAATCGGGGCGAGCCACCGGTCAAGGCGGGCGAGTTCATTCTTGGCTACCCCGATGAGACGGGAAGCCTGCCACCGATGCCGGTCCCTGAGGTGCTCGGCCGTAACGGCACCTACATCGTCTTCCGCAAGCTGCACACCCGGGTCGCCGCATACCGGCAGTATCTGCGGGCCCGGGCGGCCAGCCGCGAGGAGGAGGATCAGCTGGGTGCGAAGATGGTCGGCCGCTGGCAAAGCGGCGCTCCGCTGGCACTGTGCCCAGAACGCGACGATCCGGGCCTTGGTGCGGACCCAGGCCGCAACAATGACTTCGGCTACGCCGATGACCCGCGCGGGTTCAAGTGCCCGGCCGGGGCGCACGCGCGCCGCGCGAACCCCCGCGACGCGCTGGACGGCGAGGGCAGCGTCGAGGTGCGCCTGCACCGGATGATCCGCCGCGGCGGAGCCCACCTCAAGCGCCAGTTTGAGTTCGTCAAGACCCAGTGGCTCAACGACGGCATCTTCATCGGCGCCCCGGCCGAAAAGGATCCACTGGTGGGGGCGAACGACGGGTCCGGCACGTTCACCATCCCGCAGCACCCGATCCGCCGGCGGCTGTCCGGCCTGCCGCCGTTCGTGATCACCCGCGGCGGGGAGTATTGCTTCGCCCCCGGTCTGCGGGCGCTGCGCTGGCTGGCGGAGTTGGACACCTGAGCCGCCGCACATCCACCAGAGGAGACGACGTGGGAACAAGCCCGGCAGCCGCAGACCGATGGCGCGCACTCGATTTCGGCCCGCCACCGGCCGGTGGGACGGAGCCAGAAGACCCGGTGCTCGCCGAGTACATCTCCGGCGGGCGCATCGCGGTCATCACCTTGAACCGGCCGCACGCCGACAACGCGATCACCACGGACATGGGGACTCGCCTGACTGAGGTCCTGGAGGCGCTCGCCGTCCGCCCCGCGGTACGCGTAGTCATCATCACCGGGGCCGGTGACCGGGCGTTCTCGGTCGGCAGCGACCTGCGCCAGCGCAAAAACATGACCAAAGAAGACTGGCTGCGCCAGCGCCAGGACTTCGACCGCACCCTGTACACGCTGCGCCAGCTGCGCAAGCCGATCTTCGCCGTCGTCAACGGGATCGCCTACGGCGGTGGCTGCGAGATCGCCCAAAGCACTGACTTCATCCTCGCCTCCGACAACGCCACGTTCGGCCAGCCCGAAGCGATGATCGGCCTGGCCGCCGGCGGCGGCTCACCGGCGCTGTTGCCCCGCCTGCTTCCGCCTGGCAAGGCCCTGCAGATGCTGATGACCGGTGACCCGATCACCGCACATGAGGCGCACCGGCTGGGCATGGTCAACGAGGTTCACCCCCAAGCCGAGCTCATGGACGCCGCGCACCGCATAGCCGAGAAGATCGCCAGCAACTCACCAACAGCGGTCCAAGCCGTCAAGCGGGCCGTCAAGATGGGCGAAGGCCAGCCCATCGAACAATCCATTGCGATCATGATGGAGGAACACTGGCGCTCGGCGGTGCACCCCGATCGCGCCGAAGGCATCGGCGCCTTCAACGACGGCCGCGAACCGAACTTCGCCGACCCCGACTACTGACCAACAGCGCCGCGCGCCCGCCACCGCCGAGGCAGGTCACGGTCACGCGAAATCCATCACCACCTTGATGTCCTCAGGTGTGCGCTGCAGTGCCTCCCCGGCCTGCTCGGGGCGAACGCGGCGGGTCACCAGCTGCTCCAGCCACGACCGGTCCGCCGCGGCGAGCACCTTGGCGGCACGGTAATAGTGCCGCCGGTTGGCATTCACCGAGCCGAACACGGCAATGTTCTTCAGCACCACATCGGTCGCCAGCGCGGCCGCCGAAACAGTGTCCGGCGCCGTGGGGGAGCCGACACCGGTCAGGCAGACGATGCCGCCAGGTGAGACGTTTTCCATCGCCTGGCGGACCAGCTGGACCACGCCGGTGCACTCCACCACGATGTCCGGCTGCAGCCCCAGCTCAGCGATGGTCCCGGTGTGGTAGCTGGCGCCCAGCTGTTTGACCAGGCCTGGTTTGGGGCCCGAGGTGGCCCGGTCCAGCACGTGCACTTCGGCGCCGTGCTGGACACCGATCAGCGCCGCGAGCAACCCGATCGGGCCCGCACCAGCGACCAAGACCGTTTCTGGATCCCAGAAGGTCCGGCGGCCGATAGCGCCGATGTGTTCCCATGCCTTGGCGACCACGGTGGTGGGCTCCAGCAGCACCCCCAAGGTGCCCAGGTCTTTGTCCACCCGGACCGCATAGTCGGGCTCGATCCGCCAGCGCTCGGCCATGAACCCGTCAGCCTGCTTGATACCCCGCTCGGTGTAACCACCGTTGGAGCACATGTCCCACTCGCCGACCGCGCAGTTCGGGCAGGGCGCCGGGTCGGGCCGCCGCACAATGCCCACCACATGCTCCCCGACGGCGAACCCGCTCGGGCCCGGGTCAACGACCCGCCCGAGCGACTCGTGGCCCAAGATCAGACGGTCACGTCCCGGCGGCGCCCACCCGTAGCTACCGCTGGCGATCTCCGCGTCGGTGCCGCAGATCCCCACGGCCAGCGCCTCCACCACCACCGATCCCAGGCTGGCGTCAGGTTCGGGAACCTCCTCCAGCCGCACCGACCCCGCCATCCCGGGCGCTACTGTCACGGCCTTCATGCATCCTCCCGGGAACCCTGCGCAATGCGCCAGGCGAGCTCGTGCCTGCCCACACCGTAGACCGCCCGCACCGAGCGGAGCTTCACCCCTCAGCGGGTGATCCCCAGCGCCTTCCCAGAAGGCCAGAATCGGCAGCAGACGCTGCGCCTGGACGGAGACCGACATGCCTACCGCTGGTGATAAGGCGAACGGCCGGTACGACGTCGTGGTGATCGGAGCCGGCCCCGCCGGTGAGGCGGCGGCAGAACTGGCCGGGAACCTCGGCTATTCGGTGGCGCTGGTGGAACGGGACACCGTCGGCGGCACCGTGGTCACCAACGGCGGCGCCCCGACTAAAACCTTCCGCGAAGCCGCCGCCTACCTCAGCGCATTCGAGAAGAAGGAGATCTACGGGGTCGCGCTGTCCGCGCCGCCGGAAGTGATGTACCCCGCGGTCCGGGCCCGCGCCCGCCAGGTCAGCGAGCAACTGCGGCAAGTAACGCTGGAGCGCATCCAGGCCAGCGGCGTGCACCTGGTGCCCGGCGAGGGGCGGCTGGAGGGTGACCACACCGTCGCCGTCGCCACCGGCAACGGCGGGGAAATCCGGCTGGGGGCCGAGCGGGTGATCATCGCCACGGGTTCGCGCCCGCTGCGCCCGGCCAGCGTGCCCTTCACCGACCCATGCGTGTTCGACTCCGAAACCATCACCAACATCGCCAGGAAGCCGCGCGAACTGCTGATCGTCGGCGGTGGCGCGATCGGGGTCGAGTACGCAACGATCTTTTCCGCGCTCGACGTGCCCGTCACCCTCGTCGATGCCGCCTCCCGGCTGGCCGCGACCATGGATGGGGAGATCTCCGGGCGGCTCGCGCAGATCTTCCTGGCCCGGGGGAACACGGTCATTCTTGGCACCGGCATGGTCTCGGCCCGCCGTGACGGCGAGGCCCTCGCCGTGGGCCTCGCCGACGGCCGGCAACTCCGCCCCGACGCGCTGCTGTTCGCGGCAGGCCGAAGCGTCAGCACCGCGGGCCTCGGCCTGGCAGAGGCCGGTGTCGAGGTCGACGGGCGGGGCCGCATCATCGCCGACATACAGCGGCGAACGAGCTGCCCGTGGGTCTTCGCCGCCGGTGATGTCACCGGCCCGGATCTCGCCTCGGTCGCTATCGACCAGGGACGCCAGGCGCTGTGCGGGGCACTGGACCTCGACTTCTCCCTGCACGTCGACCAGATCCCGGTGGCGGCGGTCTACGGGCTCCCCGAGGTAGCCCGCGCCGGCAAGAGCGAGGAAGACTGTGCCGCAGACGGCATCCCCTACCTATGCGGGCGGTGTGAACTCGGCTCCATTCCGCGTGGCGTCATCGCCGGACAGGACGGCCTGCTCAAGCTGGTCTTCCACGCCGGCACTGGAGTGCTGCTCGGCGTGCATGCAATTTGCGAGATCGCCTCCGAGATCGTCGGCACCGGGCAAGCCATGATCCACAATGGGGCCACCGTCGAAGACGTGATCCGGATGGTCTACAACACCCCCACCTACACCTATGGCTACAAGTTCGCCGCCACCGACACCTTGGCCCGGTTCGACCCGGCGGTCCTACGTGCCATGCGCCTGCCGTCGCGGGCCCACCAGATCTGAAAACCACAGCCGACGACCCTTTTGCCAGAATCGACGACTGCGCCAGCGAGGTGAATGGGGTGCCGACCGGCTCACAACGAAGCCGTGCAGAACTGGACGCTCGGTGCGTCGGCTACGCCGCCGAACCTGCCGTCGGCCCAAATTCGTAATCGGCGTTCCGCGCGAGCTCGGTGCCCGCCAGGGCAACCGAGCCAATCACGCTCCGTGATGGCCACCACGGAAACGAAGTTGGCTGCCACCGGCCACCCGCCGACGGCGTCCTGCACGCGTACTGCCTCGGATGTCTTCGTGGTCCTGAAGGCCAGACGGCGACCCGAAGAACCGTCACTAGGGAGCGTTGCTGTTGATCATCGATCCGCCCCGACATATAGGCCGACAACACACAGCGACCGAGTGAAGACACCAAGATCAACCGTGGGGCGTATGTGGGGCGAGCAGCCACCGGCACCCCGTGACAGTCACCGTTAGTCACTACCACTAACTGAACAAGAAATAACCCCTAACCCATAGACGCAGGCCATGGGCTGTTTTCGCTGGTGGCAGGTCCAGGGTTCGAACCTGGGTAGGCTAAGCCGACGGTTTTACAGGGAGCCGGCCGACGCCGCCGTAGATGCTGCCTACCTGCGGGGACGCCGTCCGAGGCGTGGATGGCCTGCGGCTCAACCACTCCTCAACCACGAGCCGCCATAGACGGCCGGCTCCGGCCGGACGTGACCGGACCAGCAGAACTCGGCCATCGAGGATCTGACGGCCCAAGGCAAGACGGCGACGCAAAGGACGCTGAACCGGAGTAGATGGAGCACCTTGGTTGTTTGGCTTCCCGATCATGGTCGCTGCGGCTGAGTCCTAGCCGGCGGTCACCGCAACCTGCGCGGTCGCAGATGCGGGTGATGGCTATCAAAGTCACGCATGGCACGGCTGGCATAACACCGGCGTGCGAAATGTGCCTCATTGCCGGGCGGAACATGGCGCCAGATCCTCGCCGTGCGGAGATCTGTATGATCGTGCGGGCTGCGACGCCCGGTAGCCGAATTGAGTGCGGCGTGTGCTGGTGGCGACCGCGGCTAGCCTGCACGTCATGGTGGTCTCGTTGAAGTATGCGGTCGTGGAGCGCGAACGCCGGTTTCTGGTGTCGAAGCTGCCGGGTGTCGCGGATGAGCGGCGGCGCATCGTGGACCGGTATGTCACCGGTACCCGGCTGCGGCTGCGCGAGGTGGTGACCGAGGACGGCGTCGTGACACGCAAGCTGGGGCACAAGGTCCGGCTCGGCGAGGGCCCTCGCCAGATCGCCTGCACCTCGCTGTACCTCGACGATCACGAATGGGACCTGCTGTGCGCGCTCCCGGCGAAGACGCTGAGAAAGGTCCGTCACCTGGTGACCCGAGGCGGGGTGACCGCGGCGATCGATGAGCTGGAAGACGGCACCCTGCTGGCCGAGATCGACGATCAGGACGGGACGCCGGTCGCCGTGCCCGGCTGGCTCGATGTCCTTCGGGACGTCACAGATGACGAGAAGTGGACCGGCGCCCGGCTTGCCCGGTAACTACCCGGGCGCAACCATCAGCTCACGCTCATCTAGCCGAATAGCGGGCGTCGCCTACACGCATGGTCATGCTTTGCGTGGGATATCCATCGAGTCTTGGGTGGCCGCGGTGATCGACTTCGTCGTTTCGTTATTGGACCAAGCCGAACGCGAATCGGCATTCAGCTGATCCTGTGGCCCGGGAAGTGACCGAGCGCAGAACGCCCTGTTTATTTGGCCTGAGGGCCTTGGGTCGCGGCGGTGCCGCAGGCCCGCCGTGGCCAGTTCTAGGCCTGTGTGGGTCCTGGCCTGGGTGGCTACGATCGGGATCATGCTGCGGCCCGAGGTGCGTTATGCGCGCACCGCTGACGGGGTGGCGATCGCGTATTCGGTGGTTGGTGCGGGGCCGGTGACGATCGTTGTTGTCTCGCCGCTGATCAGCCAGCTGGAGCTGGCCTGGGAGGAACCGGCGCTGGAGCATTTCTGGAGCCGGTTTGCGGCGTGCGCCCGGGTGGTTCTGTTTGACCGGCGGGGGGCGGGGCTGTCGGACCGCTCCCCGGCGGCCGAGCGCCCTGGGCTTGCGGCCCTGGCCCTGGATACCTTGGCGGTCCTGGACGCTTGTGATGCCGGGCAGGCGGTGCTGTTGGGGGTGACGTTCGGCTGCCCGGTCGCGGTCGGCTTCGCCGCCAGCTACCCGGACCGCGTCCAGGCCCTGGTGCTGGCAGGCGGGTTCGCGAAGCTGACCCGGCTGGGCGAGTTCGATTTCGAGGCAGATCCGGGCCTGATCGATGAGTGGGCCAGCGGCACCGCGCGCGCGTGGGGCTCGGGCGCGGTTTTCGGCGCCCGGGCACCATCGATGCGGGGCAGCGCCCGGTACCGGGAGTGGGCGGCGCGGATGGAGCGGCACACCTGCTCTCCCGGTTCGGTCGAGGCGCTGTGCCGGTGGGCGGCCGCTATCGATGTCCGCTCGCTGCTGGGCGGGCTGCACATGCCGGTCCTGGTGATCCACCGTCAGGGCGACCGTGCTGTGCCGGCCTCAGATGGCCGGTACCTGGCCGGGCACATTCCCGGCGCCGAGTATGTCGAGTTGCCGGGGGAGGATCACACCCTGTTCGTCGGTGACCAGCGGGCCGTGCATGGGACCGTCATCGGGTTCCTCGACCGCGCGGTCGCCGGTGGCGCGATGCGGGCCGCGCTGCGCCGCGCTGACCGGAAGGACGCGGCCGGGACTGGCTGGGAGGCCCTGACTCCCTCGGAGCGGGAGGTCGCTGTTCTGATCGCCGCCGGGATGACCAACGGCCAGGTCGCCACCCGGCTGCACATTTCGCCGCATACCGTCGATGGCCGCCTGCGCCGCGTGTTCGCCAAGCTCGGTGTCAACACCCGGGTTGAACTGACTGCCGAGTACGCACGCGTAACCGGCTGACTCCGGCTCCCTGCGGCGGGCTGCCGCGAATTCATACGCGATCACGTCTGCCAGTGGCCGGCCCCGCGGAGTAGACCTCTAAGCCGAGGCCAGCAAGTCCTGCAGATGGAGAAAGGGGACATGCATGGACACCGTGAGGTCGGCAGATGGCACCGTCATCGCCTACGACCGGGTTGGCGCCGGGCCAGCGCTGATCGTCAGCGTGGGCGCGTTCTGCACCCGGCATACCTTCGTCGCGCCGCCGGAACTGCGGCAGCGTTTCACCGTGATCACCTACGACCGCCGCGGCAGGGGGGACAGCGGCAACATCGAGCCGTTCGCGCCCGAACGGGAGTATGAGGACCTGGCCGCGGTCGCGGCATCGGCGGGGCCCATGCCGCCGCTGATATTCGGCCACTCCTCCGGCGCGGCGATCGCGCTGCGCGCCGCCGCGGCCGGCGTGCCGCTGGCCGCGGTCGCCGCGTACGAGGCACCGTTCCACAACGAGGACACCCCACGCCCGTCTGTCGACCCGGCGGACCATATTCGCGAACTGGTCCGCGCCGGGCGGCGGGACGAGGCTGTACGGTTCTGGATGGCCGACGTCATCCAGCTGCCGGCCGGCATGGTCGCGCAGATGGAGGGCGCCCCGTGGGCCAAGGCCATGGCAGCGCTGACCCCCACGCTTCCTTACGACCTGGCCGTCGCTGCCGGTGGCGTTCCCACCGCCGAGCTGGCGAAGATCACCGCGCCCGTTCTCGTGCTGGGCGGCGCCAACAGCCCGGCCTGGTTCTGCCGCTCGGTCGCCGAACAAGCCGCCGCCATCCCAGGCGCACGGGTGCAGATAC
>WNFW01011454.1_pt1 | contig 10412 bp, 8 predicted proteins | sample 5400131 | NCBI WGS metagenome assembly WNFW01 (sample SAMN13153362, study PRJNA577476) | soil metagenome | isolation source: 20 cm soil or saprolite under grassland replicate 1 | place: USA:California | collected 2016-06-15
GAACCCGCCCGCTGCGGACCGTTCCTCGGCGGGAACGACGGCCATGGTATAGGACTGCCTGGTCGGAACGTCCATTTGGCTGATACTGAAACGTAGGAGCAAGACCAGGACAGCCAGCGAGAGACTGGGCATCAGTGGCACAAGAATCAAAAGAATGTTCGAAGGCAGATGGGTGACCACCATCGTTCGGATCAGTCCGATACGCGTCGCAAGCCGGGAAGCGAGCAGCGCGGATATTCCCGCAAAGATGTTCGCCAAGAAGAAAATGCCGCCAAGCGTCGCTGGCTCCACGCCAAATCGCAGATAGAACCAGTAGGCGGCGAAGCTCTGGACCACAAAACCGCCCGCGAACGAATCGAGGGCGAACAGGCTTGAGAGCTTCAGGACGACATTCCCTGATCGCGCAATACCAAAAACGTTTCCGGCGAGCACTGACGAGGCCAGACCATCGTGAACCTGGTTCACTTCGACAAAGGCCGACAGGCGCGTGAAGAGGAATGCTAGGAGAATCCCGAGTATCGCGTACACCAGAACCACTGCGCGATAGCTCGCGAGAGGCGTTGTGGAAGTGTGTTGCAGCGCCTGTGTGACGAGACCGGCGAACAGCGCGCCGAGGGCGGTTGCCAGCGAACCCGCTAGCGTGTACCACGCGAACACTTCCGTCCGGGCCGTAGCCGGAACGATATGAGAAAGCGCCGCCTGTTCGATCGAGAGAAAGGGCCCGACCTCATTCCCGCTCGGACTGATGACACCGATCGTGCCCGCAAGAATCAAGAAGAACAGGTTCTTTGTGGACGCGAACGCCAGGCCGGCCGCAGCCATGAGAATCGCACCGACAATCAGCATGCGCCGACGTCCGATCCGATCCGCTCGGGTCGTCAGGAAAAGCGAGACCACAATGTCGCCCCCGAGCGTCAGCGTCAGCACCAAGCCGGTCTGCGCCTCGGTGAGCCCCAGACCGATCAGATAGAAGACCAAAATGACGGAGAGCGAGCCGTAAGCGAACAACCGCGCAAATCGAGTGAGGAACAGAAGCCACCCGTCACTCGTCATGGTCCGGAGCGCAATCGGGATCAGATGTCGTCGCGACTTTTGGTGAAGGATCGTGGCGAATCCTACCGATTGCTTGCCGCTTCATAGACAACCATCCGGGCGACGGGTTTGCCATCTTCTTCCTGCTCGGGCGTGTACACACGGTGGGTCTTCACATCGACGGCGAGGCTGTGCACCGCGTGCTGGACGCGAAAGTCTTCGAGCTTGCGATAGTGATTCGGGTCGTCTTGATGGAAGACAGCGATGGCCCCGCTGGAACAGGCGACATAGATGCGGCTCAATCCCGGATCAAACTTGATGACGTCGGGCCCGCCGGGCATCGGCAGGAAGGCGATCGGCGCGTGTTTGTCTAGGTCGAACACGGTCATCAATTCGTTTCCTTCACAAGAGAGAAATGCACGGTGGTGTTCGGGGTCGAGGGCCATTCCGTGATTTCCCTGGCAGCGACCGACGGAATACCGCCCGACGACTTCGTCGGTTGCAGGATCGATGACTGCGAAAATGTTCTGGTCTTGCAGATTCACGTACACCTTGCGCGCGACCGGATCGTATTGCGGCATCCCTGTTTCACTATCGAAGTGCAAGGTCGTAATGATTTCGTCCTTTGTCACATCGACGACCGCTTCTGCCTTCCCGCGCTCGTCCGAAACGTAAAGCTTGTGAAACGGTGCCGCATACGTGCTTCCGTCCGGCTTCGCTTCCGTCTTCAGCTTCTTTACGACCTTCATCTGTTTCAGGTCCACCACGCCGATCGTGTTGTCATGCGCGTTCGACGTGTAGAACTTGCTGAGTTCTGCGACGTACTCCACGCCTTCGGCACCTGGCGTGTCGGCTATCGTCGCAACTACCCTGTTTGTGCCTAGGTCGATGACGTAGGTCTGTCCCGCGGCGAGATGAGCGGACAAAAGGTAATGATCGTCATCATCGATCGTGAGGTAGTCGAAGCGCTTTCCGCCCGGGCCGGGCAGATCGAACTTGGCGACTTGCTTGAGTGTTTGGCCGGAGACGTTTGTCGAAAACATGCTGCCGATTAAGAAAAATGCACAAACAGCAGATCGCAGAGAAAACAATTTCGATTGCATCACTACCTCCCAATATAGTTACGAGTGTGCGCCCCCATGAGCGGGAGCGCCTTTGCCCAGCTGGTCGAGAGCCGACTTGAAGGCGGTCGCTAGCTTTTCAGCCGGGCCTCTGCCCCAGTAGTGCAGGAAGATCACGACGGGCCGGTCTTCCGTCATGTGATGATGAATTGCGACTACGTCTAGACCATTCTTGCAAAGCACTTTCAGAACCGGGGTGATTTCGTTTTCGAGCATGGCTACATCGCCAGCGACTACGGCCTCCTCTTGTGTCCCGACGAAGGCGGCCCAGGTGTTGAGACCCATCCGTGCATTGATTGCCGCGCCATGTTCCTTCATACCGAGGTCGTCGCGTCCCACAGTGATTTTGTAAACCGCCCCGGATTGCTCGCCGTCGTGCCCCACGATCTTGGCAAGCTTCGCGGTATCGAGCGGTGTGCCGCCGCTGCGCACGGGTGCAATCACCGCCGCTTTTACGTGGCCGATCATATCCAATGCGGGTTTCACGCGGCGGGCGAGGTCGGCAGCTTTTCCGACACCGTGCACATGCATGAAGAAAACATGCGGGTCGTCCCAGAAGAAATGGTTGTGAAGCGCGGTGACTTCGATGCCGTTATCCAAGAGGGCAGACATGACCGGATTCACCTCTTCTTGGAGCAGCACCAAGTCGCCCATCATCACCTCGCTGTCGTCTGTCGCTTTGGTCAAGGCAACCCAGCCACCGAAACCAAAAGGCGTGGGTGTGGAGACTCCTTGGATCGTCATCTTCAAATCGTTGCGTGGGATATTGACCTTCAGTACGCCAGCCTTGAAGTCCCCCTTGCGATCCAAAGCTTTGAGGACGTCCTGATAGTCGCTTGGCAAGTCTTGTGCGAAAGCGTTCTCACTGGAAAACAGGGAACAAATGCTCAAGAACAAGATCAGCATTCCTTTTTGTATGAAACGAAACATGTGACGAACCTCCTCGTGTTCGACTCCAAAAACCGAAAAATCAGGCTTGCTACCGTTCGATTGACTCGCAACGAGCGTTCACACACCTATTCCAACGTTTCCGACACGGTCTTCCACTCATCGCCCTTTGTGAGGCTAATCTCGGCGATCGGATGACCATCCTTGAGTGACGGAAACACACTCACCGCATGGAACCCCGGGTTGCCCTTGAGGACTTTGCCGAGGGTTGTGCGAAGCGACTTCTTCGCTTTCGACATCACTTCGCTTTGCGCTCTTGCTGCGGTGAAATCCCCACCGCTGTTGGTGGGTTCGGTCCAAGCAACCTTTCCAGTACTAGTGTCGACCACGACCTCCGCAAATGTATTGCCCTTAGCTGTGTAGACCGACAACTGCAACTCGCCATCTTCGATCTCAAATTTCGCCGAAATAGGTTTGCCCACCTGGGTGCTGGCAGACAGACCCTGGTCGAGAGACACTTTTGCTTCGGCCACCGCCTTCGCAAGTTTGGTGCGGTCGTTGTCTTGAGACCACAAGCCCGGATTCAGGGCCAACCAAACGATTAGTAAACCCGTGACTGAAGCTGCTTTCCTCATGGCATCCTCCTCAGCGCTTTCCTACTTCAAATCGCCATGCGCGCCTACTTCACAGTCACGCGCAAATCATCGAAGTAAGTGACTGAGTCCGCTTTGGTCCACAGTCCGACCTTGCCCGCATCCTTGAAGGTGTCGTCCGTCGCTTCGATCTTCTTGGCACCGTCGTAGTAGCAGATGATTTTGTTGCCGATGCACTCAACCTTTAGCTCATGCCATTCGCCGGACGTGACTTTGAAATTCGCACCTGCAAATTGGCGGCGGTTCCCCGCGACGACGTGGTAGAGCCTGTAGTTATCCTCCAGCCCGTTGGCGCGGACGATGTAATAGTTATTTGCGTCCTTCAGCCGGAACGCCAGTCCTCCAGCGCGGTCCACTTCACCGGAAACAGCTTTGAATCTCACGCTGAGTTCAAGGTCTTTGAAGCTGCCTTCGTCTGCGATGAGAAGCGGAAAGCGATAGGGGTCTGCCATCACTACCCATTTGCTTTCGGCTCCCTTCCCAGTGCGTGCACTATGAAACTTGGCCGGCATACCCCCCACTGCGTCGGTATCGAAGTTGTATGTGAGGGAGGCACCTGCGGACTGCTGAGGCGCAGGAGTCTCCGGTTGAGATGCATAAGAGGAATATCTTCCCTCCCTAAATTCAAGAATCGCCCAGATCACTACCGAAAGTGCGGCAACCGCTACCAGAATTCCCAATATCCTTTTCATTACGACCCTCCTTTTGACTGACTCGTAGAGGAATGTTTCGCGAGTGGCAGAGAAATTCGAAACGTGCTGCCGCGGCCTTCTTCGCTTTTTAGAGTTATGCCACCACCGTGCGCTTCGATGGCCCACCGAGTGATGGACAGTCCAAGGCCGGTGTCACCCCATTCCCGCGTCCGCGCTTTGTCAACACGGTAAAAGCGGTCGAAGACATGCGGCTGATGTTCGCTGCGAATTCCAGGTCCTTGGTCGACGACATCTAAGAAGACTTGTTTGTTCGCCCCAAGCTGTACCCGGACGAGAATGCGGCTTGCCGAGGGCGCATACTTGATCGCATTATCCAGCAAATTGACGATGGCCTGGCGGAGAATCAGCCGGTCTACAGAGACGAGGAGGTCTGCGTCGCCCTCGATATCAATCTGTTGCCGCTTCTCCTCAGCCAACACTTCGACGACCGAACTGGCTTCCTTCGCGAGGCCGACAAGAGGAATGTCTTCACGCTGAAGATGAACGTGCCCGGCGTCGGCACGGGAAAGCGCAAGCAAGCTCTCCGCGAGCCGCGTCAGGCGATCTACCTCTTCCAACATACTTCCGATCACATCTCGATACTCCGCCGGACTCCTCTGGTCCTGGAGCGCAACCTCGCCAACGCTTCGGATTGCGGTCAGTGGAGTACGTAATTCGTGGGAGGCGTCAGCCGTGAAGCGACGCAGTTGATCGAATGCTGCTTGCAATCGGCCAAGCATGTCATTAAAGACGGTCCCGAGTTTTCCTAACTCATCTTGAGAATTCTCGATGGTCAAGCGGTCACCCAGCCGCTCAGCAGATATTGCTTTTGCCTGGGTGGCCATCGAATCGATGGGCGAGAGTGCTTTGCGGGCTAGAGCATAGCCGCCAAGACCTGCAAGCAACACAGCAATCGGAAAGCCGAGCAACAAAACCTGTCCAAATTCGCCCAACTCACGCAACAATCTTTCCTCGCTGTAGGCAACTCGGAGGATGACTCGCTGGTCTTCAATGTGATAGACGCTGGCGGCTAGCCTGATTCGAGTGCCATTCGGAAGCCGGGTGGTGGTCGGAGTGGGGTCGTGCTGGCCCTCGTCCGGGCCGGGAGGACCGCCCAATATCTGGTTTTGCAAGGCCGCACTTCGATAGAGGAGCGAACCCTCCGGCGACCACACTTCGATGAGATGGCCTATTCTTGGTTCAGCCGCATCTGGATGACTGGCATGGAGGGAAACGAGTCCTTTTGGCTCTTTTGCAAGCATCCCTTCAACAGTTTCCACGTCCTGGAGCAGGTTTTGATCAAAGTCCTCGCGCAGGCTCAAAAACAAGAATAAGGAAGCAACTCCTGCGTACAATGCCAAAAGGCTCGCAAGTACAAGCACGTACCAGAGCGTCAATCGGGAACGGACGTTTCGCGGTCTGAATCTCATTCTTCCTCTCGCAACACGAATCCGACACCACGAACGGTGTGAATCAATTTGCGGTCGAAGGGTTCATCCACCTTCCGGCGAAGCCGGTTGATGTGAACGTCCATGACGTTGTCCAGCGGCGTTGCCCGAGCAGTTTCCTTCCATACGCCGCGCGCCAGCATCTCTCGTGAAACGATTTGCTCCTTGTGCCGCAGCAGATATTCGAGAAGCTCAAATTCTCTGGCAGTCAGCTCCAAGCTGTGCCCGCCCCTCCTGGCTTTGCGGCCCATCACATCCATTTCCAAGTCAGCCAGTTTGAGCAAGGGAGCTTGTTCCGCCCGTCCCCGCCGAAGAAGCGCTCGAACACGCGCTAAAAGCTCAGGGAACGCAAAAGGCTTAACCAGGTAATCGTCAGCACCTTTGTCGAGTCCTTCGACTCGGTCTTCGATTGCATCGCGAGCGGTGAGTATGAGAACTGGAGTTTGCAATCCGCGTTTCCTCAGTGTAGACAGCACCTGGAGCCCGTCGCGGCCTGGGAGCATGAGATCTAGTAGGACGAGGTCGAAATCTTCTGCGTTGACCAAGAAGAATCCCTCTTCACCGGTTGGCGCGACGACAACTTCGTACTTCTCGCGCTCCAGTCCTTCTCGGAGAGCACCAGCCACTTTCGCTTCGTCTTCCACAACGAGAATGCGAAATTGGCCTTTTCCTTCGTGCATCTTAGTCAGGTCTTCTCTCTTCAATCCTGCACTGTGTAAATCCATATCTCAGTGCCTTGGTCGGGGCAAGCTGGAACGGCCAACTAAAAGCGATCAAAGCCCTTTTTCCCTTTTCCAAAGTACCCGGCAGTGAGAGCACTCAACGCCGAAGGTATCTTGACGAGGAGCTGATAGACTCTCTTCATGCGGCCCTCCACGTTACGTGTGATAGATGATTCCGCAACGATCACCAAATTAACTTCAGCGCAAATTGAATCTGCCGCGATGGCGTCTGGGTGGATGTGATCAAGCCGGCGTTGCCGATGGGATTTCCCGTGGAATCGAAGATATTCCGGTTGTCCAGGGGCGGCGCGAAATTCGTATGGTTCAGAAAATTGAAGAACTCGGCTCTGAACTGGACATTGAAGGAGTCAGAAATTCGCTTGATCTGGTTGTTCTTCAGCAGGGACGAATCGAGATTTATAAGTCCAGGACCGATCAGCGTATTCCGCCCCAGATTTCCCCGCAACGTGATTGGATTTGGCACGGCGAAGCATTTCGTTTTGATGTAGTGGTTCGGGTCCCCATGGTTGACGAGCGAACTGCAGCCCGGAGCGGAAACCAAGTTTGGGATATCAATGTTAGGATCAATGCTCTTTACGCCCAGAGCATCCCCTGCAAATCCCGGTGTAAACGGCACTCCGGTACTTGCTTCGAACACTCCTCCTGCTTGCCACCCTCCAAGCGCCCATGCCGTCACTCCGTGTGCCCATTTCGGTGTGCTCAACTCAAACGTGTAATTCACTTCGACGTTATGGGCGACGTTGAAATCCGCCAAGCCTCGATTCAGCTTCATGTTGAACCATAACGGGCTGGAGATCGAGTTCGAGTATTCGTCTCCCACCAGGCTTCCGGACGAGGTGTCAATGGTTTTGCCCCACGTGTAGGAGCCCCCGATTTCTCCCCCGCTGCCGACCTTCGCCTTCACCTTCACTTGGAGCGCATCGTAGAAGGAATTGCCTTGCCAGAAAGCGGCGGTAATCCGTCCGGCATTGGAGTTGAGTCGCGAACCGCTACCAGGAGGCGAGGGCCAGAGATAGCCTTGAGGAGTGAGGGACGGAAGAACGATATCGGCGTCTTCCACCCGAAATGGCTGGTGCACTCCCCGCGACCCCACATACCCGACGCGTAAGCTGATATTTTGAGTCAACTCTCTCGCGAGTGTCAGGTTCCACTGCATTATGTAATTCCGGCGAGGACTAGGGTCAAAGTAACCCTGGCGGAAGATATTCGAGGACGCAGCAATATCGAACGCGCCGTTCGGAAAGGAGCCCGAAGGCAGGGTGGTAGCAACCCCAAGCTTGAAATACGGGGCCGAAAAAAGTTCATTGAACATGACGGTATACGGGAGAGGAAGAACGTCGAACATCCCGAATCCTGCACTCAACACCGTTTTGGCGTCGGCGAAAGGGTCCCAGGAAAAACCTACGCGCGGCTCGAAATTCCGAAATGTGGGGTTTGCGAACAGCGGATCGCCCAGATGAGGTTGCGCATCGGTGAGCTTTCGCAGAACGGTCAGCTTAGCATGCACTTCGCTTGGCACCGTCGCCGTTTCGTAGCGCAACCCGAGATTGATCGTAAGGTTCGGACGCCAACGCCAATCGTCTTGCACGTACGCCCCAACAATCGTTTGGCGAAATCCTCTCCCCGTGATCGCGCCGGGAAGGGCCACACTCAACGAGAAAGGCGAGTTGGTCAGAAAATCGGGCAGTGAGCTGAACGAGAATTCCCCGCCCGTGTCGGAAACTGCCAAAACATTGTCCCGAATCCGCTCCCAACCGAACCCGAACTTGATGGAATTTGTCCCCTTGTTAAAGGAAATATCGTCATAAGCCTGGACAGAGGTCCAATGGAACCGGAAGTTCGACCGCGTTCCTAGCCCTCCGGAGAAAAACGTAAGCCCTGGCACGTTAATAGCGGCAGCGTTCAGACCCGGGACAGTGCCGAAGGACGTGTCTGCCACTAGCGCATTTCCGCTCGGGAATGTCAGGCCTGTTACCGCTACTACGCGGCTCACACCGAACCGAAAAGCATTGAGCAGGTTTGGGCTGAAGATGTGCGCCTCGTGTGCGGTGAGTACTTGGCGTCGAGAATCGTATCCCGCCCTCTTGTCATCGAGTTCATCGGGCTGCCGCACGCTTCCGCTATCGAACATGTAAGTGCCGTAAAACAGGTCCCTTTCAGAAAACCTATGGTCAACCTTGGTCGTAAAATAGTCTTCCGGGGTTACCTGCTGGCCTGCAAAGGTGAAAATCCCAGTATCACCGGTTCCCGCAACACACGACGAGAATGGACATAGCAAAGCACCATTGGGTAGCGGATAAAAGGCGTTCAGAAACCGAGTGACCTGAGGGTCTACTGCTACTGCAGTGGTCGTGCTGCAGTCAGGCCGCGCGCATAGTTGCCCGCCGCGAGCAGCTTGCGAGGGCACAGTATCCACTTGCGTGATTCCTTGAGACTGTCGCAATCCCTCGTAAGCAGCGAAAAAAAATGTCTTCTGCTTCCAAATGGGACCGCCAACCGACCCGCCAAATTGATTTCGGCGAAACGGCGGCTTTGCTGTGTCGAAGAAATTTCGCGCATCGAATGAGCTGTTGCGTATGTATTCGAATACGTCGCCGTGGAAACTGCTCGTGCCGGAACGGGTGGAAGCGGAGATAATTCCGCCCGAGGAGCGGCCGTACAGCGCCGGATAATTGCTGGTCAGGACGGACAACTGTTCAACCGCGTCCGCTCCCAGATTGACGCCAAGCGCACTCCCTGGCGGACCGTTCACGTAGTCATTCACGCTGATCCCGTCCAGACGCGAGTCGTTCTGCCGCGGCCGGCCACCTGAGATTGTCATCTGGTTTCCGAATCCGCGTTGTGCCTGTCCACTGGCTTGCGTGCGTGCACTAGTCACTCCAGGCTCGAGCGTCGCCAGATCGGAAGCGGATCGGCCGTTGAGAGGGAGATCGCTTACGTTCTTGGAACTTACAGTCCCGCTGACTCCCGATGTACCCCCCTGCCCCTTGCCTGGTGCGTTGGGGACCTGGGGCTGCAGGACAATGTTCGCTACCTGGTCCGTGTCAACATCAACTATCACTGTGCTCTTTGCCTCAGTGAATCCGGGCGCGGAGACGGTTATCTCGTATATTCCAGGTGAAAGGTTGCGCATGGCAAAAGAGCCGTCTTCATTCGCAGAGGTCGCGTTCGCCGCCCCGGTCGCTGTATTTTTGACGGTGAGACGCGCATTCGCAATTCGAGCGCCGGTGGTGCTGGTAATTCTGCCAGATATGCTCCCTTGAGGGACTTGGGCGCACAGTGCAGTCGGCGCCAGAACACACAGCACCAGAACTAGAAACGCCTGAAAGTAAGGTGGCTTCTCATTCCGATTTGCATGGAAAGGCACAGCAGGTCCCCTTACGCTGCGGCGTCTATCGACCGCAAGTCACGGTGCCAAATGACATGGATTCGCCCAACCGAAGCAATCTTAGGAGTGTACGTCGGACGATCCAACTTAAGTTTTCCTGAAGGAATCGTCAGAATTGAAGCCCAATTCGATGCGTTAGGGCCGCGCAACCAGCGGCATATCAAACACTTCAACTTTCAGACGGAGTGAACTCGAGAGCTGGGACATCCCGTTCGCGCGAGTCCGCCTTGCCGAAAATCCACTCATAAAGCACGGGCAGCAGGAACAGCGTCAGCACTGTCGAGCTGAATAGCCCGCCGATGACCACCGACGCCAGCGGCCGCTGCACTTCCGCGCCTGTCGAGGTGGCAAGCGCCATGGGAATAAATCCAAAACTCGCTACAAATGCGGTCATCAGAACCGGCCGCAGCCTGCGCCGCGCTCCGCCAAGAACTGCATCGCGCACGG
>WNFW01003911.1_pt1 | contig 10409 bp, 4 predicted proteins | sample 5400131 | NCBI WGS metagenome assembly WNFW01 (sample SAMN13153362, study PRJNA577476) | soil metagenome | isolation source: 20 cm soil or saprolite under grassland replicate 1 | place: USA:California | collected 2016-06-15
CGTCCTTGGTCCGGTTCGCCTGTTCGGCTTCGGCTCGCGCGGCTTGCTCGCGAACGAGTAGTTGGGCCCGCTCTTCTTCGGCTTTTTTGCGTTCGGCAATCTCAGAACGCAATTCGGCGGCATGGGTCTGCGCCTCGGTGTAGAGCCTGGCATTCTCGTAAGCTACGGCCACCTGGGTAGCCAGCGTGGCGGCTAAGCGCTCGTCGGCTTCGCTGAAATCATCGGCAGCAAGCTTATTAAGGAGATAAACCCAGCCCGAGACCCCCGCAGCCGACAAAATGGGCGCACCCAGGAAAGAAGTCACTGAGTCGGAATCTATGTCGTCATCGAACCTCAAATCGTCCAACTCGCTCAAGCAAAGCAGTCGCTTCTCTGTAACTAGAAGATCCAACGCGCGCTTTACAACGATAGGAATTCCGGTTTCGGAAATGGTTTCTTTCCCTGAGTCGCAACCAAAGAAATAGCGGAGCGTCTTGCCATCGTTATCAAACATGCCGGCAGCCGCCTCCTCAGCTTCAACGATCTTTCGGGCCGAGCGACAAAACTTTGCCAATACCTGCGCCGGGTCATGTTCGGCGGCCAGCTCGTACCCCAGATCGATCAGCATGTTGAGACGAGCAAGGTTCGCATTCTCCAGTTCCAGGTTCTTAGCGTGAAGCAGTTGTGCCTGGCGCTTGATCTCCCGAGTCTTCTTAAACAGGTCGACAAAAACTGCCACCTTCGATCGCAAGATCTCCGGCTCTACTGGCTTAACGATGTAGTCAACCGCTCCGAGAGAATATCCTCGAGTAAGGTGACGCACGCCGGTGGTGTTGGCGGTAAGGAAAATGATCGGTATATCGCGCGATTTCTCGCGGCCGCGGATGAGCTCAGCCGTTTCCAATCCGTCCAGGCCGGGCATGTAAACATCCAGCAGGATCATGGCAACTTCGTTATCGAGAAGATACCGCAACGCCTCCTCACCGTTGGACGCACGGATCAGATTTCTGTCTGGAGCCTGCAGGATCGACTCGAGCGCCAACAAGTTTGTTGGGCTATCGTCAACCATCAGAATGTTAATGCGCTCTTCAGATTCCAAGTCACTCACATGCTTTCATTCTGACGGTTGAGCCACACGCGCAGCAGCGACAGCAACTGATCCATATCCAGGGGCTTTGAAATATAGTCTGACGCGCCCACCTCTAAACAGTGATCCCGATCGGCCTTCATCGCCTTTGCTGTCAGGGCAATGATCGGAAGCTGTTTGAACTCCTCCATCTTGCGGATCGCGCTGATAGCTTCGTAGCCATCCATCTCGGGCATCATGATATCCATGAGGACCGCTTCGATGCCGGGTGTAGCTTTCAAGAGCTTGATGCTTTCCTGACCGTTCTCGGCGTGGACCACCTTCATGTTGTATGCCTCCAGCGAGCTGGTAAGGGCGAAGATGTTTCGCACGTCGTCATCCACGACCAAAACCTTGCGGCCGGCGAGCACCGGATCTCTTCGATGAAGTTGCTCGAGCAAGCGACGTTTGGGCTCAGGCAGGTTCGCTTCCACGAGATGCAGAAACAATGCTGTTTCGGCCAGGAGGCGCTCGGGCGAGTCGGCCTCTTTGATGATGATCGAGTTGGCAACTCTCCTCAGGTGCATCTCCTCTTTACGCGTCAGCTCCTTGCCCGTATAAATGATGATTGGCAGATCGGATCGGTCCAGATCCGTTTGCAGCCTTTCGATCAATTCAAAGCCGGTCATGTCGGGCAGCTTGAGATCGAGCACCATGCAGTCGAACCTCTCATCCTTCAGCATACTCAATGCTTCTCGCCCGGTTCCGACCGCGGTGGTCTTAACGTCGCTATTGCCAATCAATTCCACGACGCTCATGCGCTGAACGTCGTCATCTTCTACGACCAGCAGTTTCCGAGCACCGCGCTCCGCAAAAGCGGCCATCTCATCGAAGATTTTGACCAGGTCATCATTACTCACCGGCTTCTGCAAGTGCGTGAAAGCTCCTTGCCGCAGTGCTCGCCGGCGCTGTTCTTCGACCGTAATGATGTGGACCGGAATATGCTTGGTTTTTGGATCGTGCTTCAGGCGATCCAGCACTGTCCAGCCATCGCGATCGGGTAGCCGAACGTCGAGCGTGATTGCCGTGGGATTGTATTTGTGCGTCAGCGCCAGGGCCATGTTTCCAGTCGTTGCAACCAGACCCTTGAATCCTTTCTCGCGCGCGAGGTCCAGAAGAATCCTGGCAAAGTTGATGTCGTCTTCGACGATTAAGACCGTGCGATCACCTTCTTCAATTTCATTGCGATCGTCGACGATCGCGGCCGACTCGCTGGCGAGCAAAGCGAGCGCCTCGCTGTCGAAGGTCTCAGCCGGCGTCCAAGCGGCCTCGATCTCTTTCAACGCCCCTGGGGATCTGTGACTTACGGGGGCGGCTACAGCTCCGGCCGGCATGTAGTTGCGTGGCAGATAGAGTGTGAAGGTACTACCCTCACCGGGAGCGCTGCTGACCCGAATCTCACCACCCAACAGCCGGGCGATTTCCCGACTGATAGACAAACCAAGGCCCGTGCCGCCGTATTTGCGACTCGTGGTGCCGTCAGCCTGTTGAAACGCCTCGAAAATAATTCGCTGCTTATCGGCGGGAATACCAATGCCGGTGTCCCTTACTGAGAACGCAATGACTTCGCCGGCGCGATTGAGCGAATCGAGATGGTACCGGTCATCTTTTCGCCCCGGCGCAACCTTTAGCACTACGTTGCCTACTTCAGTGAACTTGAAAGCGTTGGACAGCAGGTTCATGAGTATTTGCTGCAAACGCTTATCGTCCGTCAATACTGTCGGTCCGAGGTCGTCGCTGCGCTCGATAAAGAAACCGAGGCTCTTATCCTGCGCGAGTTGATGGAAGCTGCGTTCCAGTTGCGCCGTGATATCGTCAATTGAAACCTCCGAGACCTCGATGCCCATCATTCCCGATTCGATCTTCGACAGATCGAGAATGTCATTGATCAACGAAAGCAGATCAGAGCCCGAGGAGTGAATCGTTTCCGCAAACTGCACTTGCTTGGGGATCAAATTTTCCTCGCTGTTTTCAGCGAGCTGGCGCGAGAGAATCAGCATGCTGTTGAGCGGCGTGCGCAGCTCGTGTGACATGTTCGCGAGGAATTCCGACTTGTACTTGGAAGTCAGCGCCAGTTGCTCGGCTTTTTCTTCCATTTCCCAGCGAGCTTCTTCAACTTCGCGGTTCTTTGCCTCAACTTCCGCCTTCTGTCGCTCAAGCAGTGCAGCCTTTTCCTGCAACTGCTCATTCGTTTGCTGCAACTCTTCCTGTTGGCTCTTCAACAACTCTTCCGACTCGCGCAGCGATTCCGCCTGCTGCTCGAGCTGCTCGTTGGTCTTCTTGAGTTCGTCCTGCTGGCTCTGCAACTCCGCCGCCAGCGATTGGGACTGGAGCAGCAGGTCTTCAGTGCGTGTATTCGCCTCGATCGTGTTCAGCACGATGCCGATGCTCTCAGTCAATTGATCGAGAAACGTGAGGTGTGTGTCGCTAAATGTGTGAAAGGTTGAAAGTTCGATTACCGCTTTTGCTTCGCCCTCGAATAACACCGGCAGCACCACGATATTGTTCGGGGGAGCGTCGCCCAGTCCGGAGCTGATACGAGCGTAGGTGCTGGGAACGTTCGTGACTAGAATCCGCTCGCACTCCAGCGCGCACTGGCCCACCAAACCTTCACCCGCGTGAAACTCATTAGTGGTGTTCCCGTGTTTGCCATACGCATATCCCCCCAGCAATCTCATCACCGGTTGGCCGTTGCCGCTTTGATTTACATAGAAGACACCCTGCTGAGCATCGACCAGTGGCGCCAATTCCGAAAGCACCATCTGAGCGACCGTCTTCATGTCGCGCTGGCCCTGGAGCATTCTGGTGAAACGAGCAAGATTAGTTTTCAGCCAATTCTGCTCCGTGTTTTTCTGGGTCGTCGATTTAAGATTCAAAATCATCTCGTTGATATTGTCTTTCAGCGCCGCGACCTCACCCTGCGCTTCCACGGTGATTGATCGCGTCAGGTCACCCTTGGTAACCGCTGTCGATACTTCGGCGATAGCGCGCACTTGCGTCGTGAGGTTTGCCGCAAGTCCGTTGACATTATCGGTTAGATCGCGCCACGTGCCCGCGGCGCCGGGAACGTTCGCCTGCCCACCCAGCTTGCCCTCGACGCCGACTTCGCGCGCGACCGAACTCACCTGATCGGCAAAGATGGCCAGCGTGTCGGTCATATTGTTGATAGTGTCGGCCAGTTCAGCAATTTCGCCTTTTGCTTCAACCGTTAGTTTGCGTTTCAGATCGCCATTGGCCACGGCGGTTACGACTCGAGCAATGCCTCGCACCTGATCGGTCAGGTTACTGGCCATCGAATTCACATTGTCTGTGAGGTCCTTCCACGTTCCCGCCACGCCCCGCACATCGGCCTGGCCACCTAAATTCCCTTCCGTTCCGACTTCGCGGGCGACGCGCGTCACTTCCGAAGCAAACGAGTTCAGCTGGTCCACCATCGTGTTAATGGTGTTCTTCAGTTCAAGAATCTCGCCCTTGACGTCCACCGTGATCTTCTTGGACAGGTCTCCGTTGGCGACGGCGGTCGTGACTTCCGCGATGTTTCTGACCTGGCCAGTCAGGTTGCCGGCCATGAAATTCACGTTGTCGGTCAAGTCCTTCCACGTTCCGGCCACGTCCATGACCTGGGCCTGGCCCCCCAGCCTTCCTTCGGTGCCGACTTCGCGGGCCACGCGGGTAACTTCCGAGGCGAACGAACTGAGTTGATCGACCATCGTGTTGATGGTGTTCTTCAGTTCAAGAATCTCACCCTTGACGTCCACCGTGATCTTCTTCGAGAGATCACCGTTGGCTACAGCGGTTGTGACTTCCGCGATGTTTCTTACTTGTGCTGTCAAGTTACCGGCCATGGAGTTCACGCTGTCGGTCAGGTCCTTCCACGTTCCCGCTACACCCTTAACGTCAGCTTGTCCGCCCAGCTCTCCCTCCGTTCCTACTTCTCTGGCCACGCGCGTCACTTCCGAGGCGAATCCGTTAAGCTGGTCCACCATCGTGTTGATAGTGTTCTTCAACTCGAGGATTTCGCCCTTGACGTCGACCGTGATCTTCTTCGACAAATCTCCGTTGGCGACGGCGGTCGTGACCTCCGCGATGTTTCTGACCTGGCCAGTTAGGTTGACGGCCATCAGGTTCACGCTGTCGGTCAGGTCCTTCCAGGTTCCCGCGACCCCCTTAACGTCAGCCTGTCCGCCAAGTTTTCCTTCCGAGCCGACCTCCCGCGCCACGCGCGTCACTTCCGAAGCGAAAGCGTTGAGCTGGTCCACCATCGTATTGATGGTATCTTTCAGCTCGAGAATCTCGCCCTTCACGTCGACCGTGATCTTCTTCGACAAGTCGCCGTTGGCGACGGCGGTGGTGACTTCCGCGATGTTTCTCACCTGGCCCGTAAGATTACCCGCCATGAAATTCACGTTGTCGGTCAAGTCTTTCCAGGTTCCGGCAACACCCATCACTTGCGCCTGGCCGCCGAGCTTTCCTTCGGTGCCGACTTCGCGGGCCACGCGCGTCACTTCCGAAGCAAACGAGTTCAACTGATCCACCATCGTGTTGATGGTGTTCTTCAGTTCAAGGATTTCGCCCTTAACGTCTACCGTGATCTTCTTCGACAAATCTCCGTTGGCGACCGCTGTCGTAACCTCGGCGATGTTTCTCACCTGGCTCGTCAGATTGCTGGCCATCGAGTTGACGCTGTCAGTCAGGTCCTTCCAGGTTCCCGCCACGCCTTTCACTTTGGCCTCGCCGCCGAGCTTTCCTTCAGTGCCCACCTCACGGGCCACGCGGGTCACTTCCGAAGCGAACGAGCTAAGCTGATCAACCATTGAGTTGACGATCTTCCCCGTACGCAGAAACTCGCCCTTTAAGAGCCTTCCGTCTACTTCCAGCGCCATTCTCTCTGAAAGATCGCCGTTGGCGACCTCACCGATCACACGCGCCATCTCGCTCGTGGGGCGCGCCATGTCGTCAATGAGCAAGTTGGTTGAGTCAACAATCCGTAACCAGGAACCCGCAGCGGCCGGGACCGCCGCGCGGTGCATTATCTTTCCCTCTTTTCCCACCACGCGGCTGACACGTTCAAGCTCCTTAGCCGTCTTATCGCTCAGCTCGATGATGTCGTTAAGCGTGTCGGCTATCTTGCCGACCTCACCGGTCCACTCGCCCGGTAAGCGGACGGAAAAGTCGCCCTTCTTAAACGCCACCAGGGTTTTCAGCAAGAGCCCTATATTCAGTGAGTCTGTCGTCGGGATTTGAGTTCGCATGGTTTCCTTCCAAAGTTCGTCTCAGGTTTTCGAAGGCAGGCTGTCGGACAATTCCCAGCCCGGAGGCAGGGCTCGCCGCGGCCGCGAACGACGGGGATGGATTTAATCTAAGGGGGGAAAGCGTCAACGCCAAAGGTCAACGTCTTACGCTCGTACACTATTCTATACTGAGCTGCTGGAAATCTGTAAACCTTTTTCTGCCAGCCAAGAGGCATCCCTGACGCTGCGAGGACCCGCCCGTCCGTGCGCGCGATCGCTGCGGAAAACCTGTCCTTCGACAAGCGTTCCTCAGCGGTGAATCTCATTGCCCTTGGGATCTTAATTTTCGGGAGGCCATCGGCAAGTTAAGGCGTGGATGTGGCCGAGTTCGACAGACCCAGGCGCCTCTCTCTCGGATGTGTGATTCCGGATGCCTCCTACCAGTTCACAACCAACTCTGGCGATGCTTCCCAGACGCGAATGTCCTGGCGGATCGCGGCCCGCTTCAGTTTGTCGGGCTCTTCGAGCAGTCGGCCGGCTCCGTACGCTACGGACAAGAGCGGCTCGTCGGCCAGTACCACATGCAATTTCAACTCATCACGGAGGCGGTCCGCCAGGCCGTTAAGCAGGGATCCACCGCCGGTTAGAATCACGCCGTAGTAGTAGAGATCTGCCGTCACCTCCGGATGTGCTTCCTCAATCACGCGTTGAATCCCGCGCGTTATTTCTGCCAGCACCGGTTCCAGCGCTGCGCTAACTTCGCTCGAATCAATGTCCACCGGTCGAGCAGAGCCATCAGACAGATGTTTGCCAACAACCTCCATTCGCGAGGCCCCAGCCTGAGGTTTAGCACAGGCGGATCCCAGTTCTCGCTTCACCCTTTCGGCTGTGCATTCGCCAATCTGAACCGAGTGGGTGACTCGCATGTGCTCGCGAATAGCCTCGTCCATAGCATTGCCGGCGACGCTAATGCTGACCGAAGAGACAACGCCGCCTGAGGCGACGATCGCTATGTTCGTAGTACCGCCGCCGATGTCGACGACCAGACGCGCGTGTTCGTCCTCGAGATCAAGACCGGCACCGACCGCGGCCGCCAATCCCTCGTCCAGCAGATCGACGCGACCGGCGCGAATTTCGTGTGCCGCTTCGCGGATTGATCGGTGCTCGATGGTCGTTGACGAGCCCGGCACGCCGATTACCAGATGGCTGCGCCAGTGGGAATTGTGCACACGTTTCAAGAACGCCTTGAGCATCTTGTGCGTAACTTCAAAATTGTCGATCGCGCCGCCGCGAATTGGATGATGCACTTCAGTCTCGCGCGGCTCCCGGCCGAGAAGTCTCAGTGCGGGATGACCAACGGTCAGCACTTCTTTCGAATACTTATCGAGGGCCACAAGCGACGGCTCATTAAGGATAATCCCGCGACCGGGAGCGTAGATGAGTGTGTTGACTGAGCCAAGGTCGATGGCCAGGTGATCGATGAACAGGTTGCGCAGCATTTTCATATTACATCTCGCTTTGCAGATAGAAAGTCCTGCTCCAATGAGGCGGCGTTTCGTCCACGTCCGCCTTGCAAAACTCAATTTGCGTACCACGACCGTGGTCGGAAAATCCTCTCGCATTTCGCGGCATTGCTGGCGGCCTAACGTGAACAGACACAGGTGCGCTAACACGTCACGAAGCGACTTAACTTGAGACCTTTCCAAAACTCACGACACTAATGTAGGTCGATTATGAAACACTCGACGCCCTTACCGTGTACGGAAATGAAACACGAAGCTGGGCTGGTCCTGGGCTGAAATCTAAGCCTCTGACGATGGCACAGGAAGGGGTAACGAATGACAAACGAGGACTGGGTAAGGAGACGAGAACAGCGGGTGAGATACGGCAAACAGACCGCCCCCTTGACGCGCTGTAAGATGATTGCCGGATAGCCGAAAGTCAGTCCTTGAGCTTGTGCTCCCGACCGCGCTTACAAGATGCGCGTTTAGCGTCTCCGCTCGCGGTCAAATCAAAGGAGTTAATGGATGGTCCCGAGACGACAGGCTGCGCCGCTGCAGATCGCCTTTTTCGTCAATGCCTGGACATCAAGCGGGCGCTCGATGGTCAAGGAATTGGCCTTTACGAAAACTCGGCTGATACAACTCCGGCTGGCAACGGCGAATCTAAGTTACGTTCCCGACAACGCTACTAGACTTGAGTTAATAAGCAGGCGAGATCCGATCCCTCAAGATGACCCCAGGCATTGGCGGACTCACTTGATACTGGTCTTGCGAAAAGCAGAAAATCCTGTTAAAAACTCGAAAGATTTTAGGAGTTACTAAGATGTCAAGTTTTAGAAATACGTCTGTCAAAATCACGGCCTTAGTAGGGCTAATCCTCCTGGTCGCCTCCGGTGCCTTTGCAAAACGGCACTCAGACCCCGCTTTTGCGAACATTAAGATCAGGAATTTCGGCAAAATGGACGATCGGTTTTATCGCGGCGCCCAGCCGGAAGAGTCAGATTACAAAGACCTGAAAGCGTTGGGCGTCAAAACCGTCATCGATTTGCAGGACCATCCAACCAGCTATGAAAAGCGCGACGTGGAAGCGCTCGGCATGCGCTATGTGGCCATTCCGATGAGCGATTCCAGCTATCCCAAAGAAGAGCAGATCGCGGCCTTCCTGAAGGTGGTCAACGACCCAACGACCGGAACATTCTTCGCGCATTGCGCGGGTGGCCGTCACCGCACCGGAGTCGTCGGCGCCGTCTATCGCTTCAACGTGAACCACTGGAATTACGATCAGGTTTACACCGAAATGCAGGACTACGATTTCTACACCCGTTTCGGCCATGGCGATTTGAAAACGTTCGTGGAAGACTATGCCAAGCGGATGCCGGCGACTGCGACTAGAACTGCCGCGGCTGCTACTGCGACGAAACAGTAAGTTGTTTTCTAATTTTGAATTTGCGATATGCAATTCGTGAGAGGGCCGCTTCACTCGAAGCGGCCTTTTTCTTTTCGGACTGATATGGTGTTCTTATGCCTTGAGTTGCCTTTCCATGAGCGCCAAGGGCGCTAAATGTAATAGCCTGGGCCAACGGCCCAGGTTAGGGATAGTAATAAATATCAAGCGCTGAAGGCGCGGAATGCGAATCAATCCCAAACGTAGCGTTCGTCGTATGGAATCTCGTAACGTTTTAGGAACTTCCGATATTCGTCTTGAAAAGTAACGCGGCGATGATGTTCTTTCTGGCCACGGATATATCGTTTCAGCTGAGAGAGGTTTGATTGACCAATCGAGAACGCGCCGTAGCCTTTTTGCCAGTGAAAGTTTCTAAACTCCCGCCCTTTCGTTTTGATCCATTTCGACGATTCAGTCTTTACTTCTTCGACTACATCGGCAATCTTCATGATCCGACTAAGTGAAAGCAGAATATGTACGTGATCTGTCGTGCCATCAATCGCAAGCGACGGAGATTTCAAGGCGCGGAAGATTGATGCCATATACGGGTGTAATTCAGGTTCGATCGCACGAGAGATAAACGGCTCGCGATTCTTTGTGCTAAAGACCAAGTGAATGAGAATGGAAGATAGAGATTGGGGCATGGGGCTGTTCTCACTCTCTGATTATTTCGCGCTTTCAGCGCTTGGGTCTCGGGAATAATACTTCTTTCCTGGGGCGATGCCCCAGGCTTTTACATTGCGCACCATTGGTGCGCGTCTTAGCAATCACCTTCAACTCAAAGAGGTGCATTATTATACCGTGACAAGCTCTCGCGAACTCTCCTCTTCTCCTCTGAATTGCAAGTCGTAGAGCTGCGAATACAAGCCCCCAGTATCAAGAAGCTCCCCATGACTTCCCTGCTCGACTACTCTTCCTTCATCAATTACGAAGATCACGTCGGCGCGCCGAACGGTAGCCAGCCGGTGCGCGATGACAATGGAGGTCCGGCCGGCCATCAGGTTTTCGAGCGCGTCAAACACAACTTTCTCTGCGGCCGCGTCCAATCCTGATGAAGGCTCGTCGAGAATCAAGATCGGCGCGTCGCGAATGATTGCCCGAGCGATGGCGATGCGTTGGCGCTGGCC
>WNFW01003912.1_pt1 | contig 10408 bp, 10 predicted proteins | sample 5400131 | NCBI WGS metagenome assembly WNFW01 (sample SAMN13153362, study PRJNA577476) | soil metagenome | isolation source: 20 cm soil or saprolite under grassland replicate 1 | place: USA:California | collected 2016-06-15
CGGAGGAGGGCTCGGGCGTTCACCGCCATGCGGGCGGCGAGGGCGTCGAGCGGCTCGCCGCGAAGCTCGGCGACGCGCGCGGCGGTGATCGCGAGATACGCGGGCTCGTTCCGCTTGCCGCGGTAGGGCTGGGGCGGCAGGAACGGACAGTCGGTCTCGACGACGAGGCGATCGGCGGGGACGAACCGCGCCACGTCGGGAAGCGCGCGCGCCTTCGGGTAGGTCACGGGGCCCGCGAGCGAGACCAGGAGGCCGAGGTCGAGGCAGCGCCGGGCGATCGCGACGTCGCCCGAGAAGCAGTGCATGATGCCGCCGGTCTCGCCGACCTGCGATTCGGCGAGGATCGCGAGCGTCTCCGCGTGGGCGTCACGGCAGTGGACCAGCACGGGCTTCCCCACGCGGCCGGCCAGGGCGAGCTGGGCGCGGAAGCAGCGCTCCTGCGCCTCGCGCGGCGAGAGGGTGCGGAAGAAGTCGAGGCCGCATTCGCCGATCGCGACGACGCGCGGCGCCCCGGCGAGGCGCTCGATCTCCGCGAGCCCTGCTCCGTCGGCCGCGGCGGCGTCGTGGGGGTGGAAGCCGACGGCCGCCCAGACGTCGGGCTCGCGCGCGGCCAGCGCTACGGCCGCGTGCGAGGTGGGGACGTCGGTGCCGATCGTCAGCATGCGCCGCACGCCGGCCCCGCGCGCGCGCTCGAGGACGGCGTCCAGGTCCCCCGCGAACTCGGGGAAGTGCAGATGCGCGTGGGTGTCGAAGTACTCCGGGGTCACATCGCGCCGAGGATGCCCGCGGCCTTCTTGACGTCCCGCGGCGCCACCCAGAGGATCGCGCCCCAGCGCCCGGAGCCCGCCGCGACCGCGTCCATCGCGACGACGTTGACCTTCGCCGCCGCGAGCTTGCCGAGGACGTCGGCGCAGGCGCCGATGCGATCGTCGCCCTCGATGATGAAGCAGCGCTTGGGGCCCTTGACCTTCCACTTCATCCGCTTGGCGACGTCCCGGAAGCCCATCGAGTCCATCGGGACGAAGTCGAGCTGCGCGCCGCGCCCCTCGGGGAAGCCCGAGTAAGCGATGAGGTTCACGCCCGTGCTCTTGAGCTCGCCGAGGATGCGCGCGCCCTCGCCCGGCTTGTCCGGCACCATCAGGTAGAAGTAGTCCATCGTCCGCACGGTCTCAGCCATGACGCCCTCCTCTGCTGGTCGTACGTCTCACGGGGTCACCCGAAAGCTCAGCCGGCCGACGAGCTGCCCCGAGCTCGTCGACACGTCCACCGTCCAGCGCCCGGCGGGATCGGCCGGGAACGCGGTCTTGCGCGAGTACGTCCGGAACCCTTCCCGCCGGCCTCCCCTGACGGGTGAGAGCTCCACCACCTCCACGACCTTCCCGTTCTGGCGCCACACGTGCCTCACCCGCTGGGAGAGGCCGGCCGGCGCGTAGATGGGAGTGTACGCGACAAGGCCCCGCTCCTTCAGTTCGGTCGCGGGGATGGCCTGGAGCGTGGGCTCGAGCGAGTCGACGGAGCCGACGATCCAGCCGATCGTGGCGTCCGTCACGAAGAGCGGCACCGGCGCGATGAGGACGCGCCCGACGGCGGCCGCCATCGCCGCGACCACGCCGATCGCGACCGCCGTGCGCAGGGCCTCCCGCCACGTGAGCCCCCCCGCGCGATGGAGCGCTGGCGCCAGCGCCGCGGCGGCCAGGAAGCCGCTCGCCACGAGCGACGGGAACGGGGGCAGGCCGACGAGCGGCAGCGCCACGTTCAGGGCGGAGAACACCGCGACGATGAAGAACACGTAGCCGAGCCACGGCCGCGGGTGGACGAGCGCCCGGTACCACGGGTCGAACGTCGCGACGAGCGCCAGCGCCACGAGGAGCGCGAAGAACGGCGCGTTGAGCGAGGTGAACGTCGTGGCCGCCCAGTAGGCCGGGAGCACGAACAGGAGCAGCCCGTGGCACAGGCTCTGGATCGTGTAGTCCACCGCGGTCACGAGCAGCCGGCCCGACCGTCGACCGGAGGCCTCGACGGCGCCGCGCACCTGGGTCATCACGGCGAAGAGGAACCAGAGCAGGAGCAGGTAGCCGACGATCCACCCCACGTGCGGCTGATCCCGGCGGAACACGAAGAGCGTGCAGAAGCCGCCGCCCAGCGACGCGCACGAGACACCCCAGTCGCGGAACCAGGTGAAGAGCGGCACCACGGCGGAGGTCCGGACCCGGAGCTACGCGGCCGGCGACGCGCCCTGACTCGGCGCGTCCGCCGATCCGAGACGCTCGGCGAGCCGGCGCGCGACGGCGTCGCGCTTGAGCGCGTCCACGCAGTCCAGCACGTCGCCCGCCGTCGAGTGAATCTTGAGGTGGGCGGAGACCAGGTCGAGCGCGCTCGCGCGCACCTCGGTCGCGAGGCTCACGATCTCGCGCAGCACGCGCCCGATCGACGGGTCGGCCTGGGCCACGCGGATGATCGCGTCCACGTACTCGTCGTCGCTGAGCCTCGCCGTCATTGTCGCGGGGCCCGCGAGCCCGCCGCCGCCGTGGGTGGCCTGCCGCAGGTGCGGCCCGGCGTCATCGCACCTTCGCCCCGGGCGGCAGGTCGCGGTCGAGCGTGAGGATCGCGAGCTTGCCGTCCGCCGAGCCCGCCAGCACCATGCCGTTCGACTCCACGCCCATGAGCGTGGCGGGCTCGAGATTCGCCACGACGACGACCTTCTTGCCCACGAGATCGGCCGGCGCGTAGTGCTCGGCGATCCCGGCGACGAGCGTCCGCTGCTCCGCGCCGAGCGACACCGTGAGCTTCAGGAGCTTCTTCGACTTCGGCACCGGCTCGGCGGCCACCACCTCCGCCACGCGCAGCTCGATCTTCCCGAAGTCGTCGAGGCTGATGCGCGAGCCGGCCGCCCCCGCCACGCCCGGGACGGGTGCCGCCGCCTTCCGGTCGACGACGCGCGGAAAGAGCCCGGAGACCTTCTGGACGGACGCGCCCGGCGCCAGGCGTCCCCACTCGGCGTCACGCAGCGTGGGCGCGCCGCCGTGCCCCAGCGCCTGACGGATCTTCCGCGCCGCCTCGGGCAGGAACGGCTCCAGCAGAACGCCGAGACACCACAAGGCCTGGGCCGCGTTGTACAGGGCGCTCAGCCGCTGCCCCCGCGCGATGTGGCTCGCGGGACGCGCCCAGGGGGCCGTCGTGTCGATGTACCGGTTCACGGCGCCGACGAACTCCCAGATCGCCGCGAGGGCGCGCTGGAACGCGAATTCCCGCATCGCCGCGTCGACATCGGCGCGCGCCTTCTCGAAGGCGCCCTTGAGGTCGCCGCCGAGTGCGTGATCGCCGCCGACCTCGAACGCGGGCGTGGTCTCGGGGACGCGCCCCTCGCTCAGATTCACGAGCAGTGTCGTCACGCGCGAGACGAGGTTGCCCAGATCGTTCGCGAGGTCGGCGTTGAGCCGGCCGACGAAGGCCTCCTCCGAGAAGTCGGCGTCGAGGCCGAAGACCATCTCGCGCAGGACGAAGTAGCGGAACGCGTCGTTGCCGTACTTCTCCTTGAGCGCCAGCGCCTCGACGAGATTCCCGACCGACTTGGAGATCTTCTGCCCGCCGAGGGTCCAGTAGCCGTGGACGTTGAGGTGGCGATACAGGTCGAGGCCCGCCGCCTTGAGCATGCACGGCCAGTAGATGGCGTGGGCCTTCACGATGTCCTTGGCGATCACGTGCTGGACGTGCGGCCAGTACTTCTCGAAGCGGGGGTCCCCGGGCCCGCCGAGCGCCGAGACGTAGTTGATCAGCGCGTCGAACCAGACGTAGGTGACGTACGTGTCGTCGAAGGGCAGCGGGATACCCCACTCGAGGCGCGTCTTCGGTCGGCTGATCGAGAGGTCCTGGAGCGGGTCCCGCAGGAATCCGAGGATCTCGTTCCGGTAGCGCTCGGGCCGGACGAAGTCCGGGTGGCGCTCGATGTGCTCGATCAGCCACCGCTGGTACTTCGACATCTTGAAAAAGTAGTTCTCCTCCTCGATCCAGGTCAGCCGCGTCTGGTGGTCGGGGCACTTGCCGTCGACGATCTCCTTCTCCGTGTAGAAGCGCTCGCAGCCGAAGCAGTAGTTGGCGCCGTACGTGCCCAGGTAGATCTCGCCGGCGTCCCAGAGCTTCTGGAGGATCGCCTGGACCACCTTCGTGTGCCGGGGCTCGGTCGTGCGGATGAAGTCGTCATTCGAGATGCCGAGCACCTTCCAGGTCTCGCGGAACGCCGCGGAGTTCTGATCGGCCAGCGCCAGCGGCGTCATCCCCGCCTTGGCGGCGGCCTGGGCGATCTTGTCGCCGTGCTCGTCGGTCCCCGTGAGGAGCCACACGTCGTCGCCCGCGAGCCGGCGGTAGCGCGCCATCGCGTCGGCGACGATCGTCGTGTAGGCGTGCCCCAGGTGCGGGCGGTCGTTGACGTAGTAGATCGGCGTCGTCAGGTAGAATGCTGGGCTCACGACTCCTCGCCCCGGGGCTTGACGTGCTCGCGCCCTTCCCAGGTGAGCTGGTCGAGCGGCACCTCGGCCTCCGTCCCGTCGGGAAAGCCGACGACCACCGACTGCTTGAGCACCCGGAGCGACCTCACCTTGCCCGTCATGCAACCGCCGCCCCCGCACGAGGCCTGGCACGGCGTGTTGACGCGCGGCAGGTACGAGCGCAGCTCCTGGTACGTCGAGAACTCGTAGAGCAGGCAGCACTTGAGCCTGCCGCAGTTGCCCAAGAGCCTCGAGTCCGTCAGGGGCAGGTCCTGTGCCTTCGCCATCCGCACCGAGATCGGCTCGAATCTCCTGAGGTGGGACGAGCAGCAGAGCTGGCGCCCGCACGGCCCGATGCCGTCCAGGACCTTGGTCGTGTCGCGCGCGCCGATCTGCCGCATCTCGATCCGCGTGCGGAACTCGCGCGCGAGGTCGCGCACCAGCTCGCGGAAGTCCACGCGCGTCTCGGCGCTGAAGTAGACCGCCATCCGACGCGCCGCGGGCTCGATCTCGACGTCCACGACCTTCATCGCGAGCCCCCGGCCGCGGGCGATCTGCTGGCAGGTGACGACCGCGCGCTCCTCCCTCGCGCGGCGCTCACGGTACTCGCGCGCCTCCTCGTCGGTGGCGCGCCGGAGCACGCGATGGAAGAGGCGGTCCCGCTTCGCCTCGGGGAGCTCGCGCTTGGGCCGGCGCACCTCGCCGACCGCGCCGCCGCCCGAGGTCTCGACGAGCACGAGGTCGCCCACGTGGGCGTCCAGGTCGCCGCCGAGCCTGTAGTCGTCGGCCGGCGCCGTCGCGTGGAGGCGTACGCCGATCAGGTATTCGTCCATGCGTCGATCCTCATGCCGCCCGCAGGGCGAAGCGGCTCAAGAGCATCTCGAGGGTCAGCCGCGGCGTCACGTTGTGCGCGAGCGCGAGACGCGCCTCGCGGCACAGCGCGACGGCGCGCAGGAGCTCGTCCAGCGTCCAGCGGGGAGCCTCGCGCGCGAGCTCGCCGGCCCGGTCCGCGTTGACGAAGAGGGCGGCCGGCGCCCCGGCGTGCGCGAGCAGGAGGTCGCGCGCCCAGAGCCAGTACGCGTCCACGAGCCCCTCGGCACGCTCCCGGTCCGTGCGCTCGGCGCGGCGGAACATCTCGTCGGCACCCTTCGCGCGCACCTCGACGAGCAACTCGAAGGCCTGGGCCCGGACGGCCGCCGCGGCGTCGTCCTGCCGCGGCTCGAAGCGCACGATCTGGCAGCGCGAGAGCACCGTCGCGGGCAGCGCGCGCGTCCGCGGAAGGATCAGGATCAGCACCGTCGAGGCCGGCGGCTCCTCGAGCGTCTTCAGGAACGCCTGCGGGGCCTCCCCCGTCATCCGCTCGGCCTCGTCGAGCACGAAGACCTTGCGGCTCGCCATCACGGGGCGGAGCGAGGCGAGGCGCTCGAGCGCGCGGATCGCGCCGATGCGGATCGCGCGCGCGCCCTTCGGGTTCGTCTCGGGCGGCGTCGGCGTGAGCACGTGGAGGTCTCCGTGCTGACCCGCGGCGGCGAGCCGGCATGTGTGGCACGCGCCACACCCGCGGGCCGGGCAGAGCAGGGCCTGGGCGAAGGCGAGGGCCGTCGCCGTGCGTCCGGCGCCGGCGGGGCCGACGAAGGCGTAGGCGTGCGCCACGCGGTCGGTTTCGAGGGCGCGACGCAGCAGCGCGACCGCGCGGGGCTGGCCGTCGATCCGCTCAAGCGCCACGAAGGAACTCCTCCACGACCGTGCGCACCTGGCGCGTCACCTCGTCCGGCGGCAGGGCCGCGCGGATCAGGCGGACGCGCTTCGGCTCGGCGCGGAGGATCTCGAGGTAGCCGCGGCGGACGCGCCGGTGGAACGCCAAGGTCTGGCGCTCGAAGTGGTCGAGCCGGCGGCGGCCGATACGCCGGAAGCCCTGCGCGGGATCGAGGTCGAACAGCAGCGTGAGGTCCGGCAGCACGCCACCCGTCGCGCGCACGTTCAGCTCGCGGATCAGGTCGGCCGGGACGCCGCGGCCGCCGCCCTGGTAGGCGACGGTCGCGTCGGCGTACCGGTCGGAGAGCACGATGCGGCCGCGCTCGAGCCATGGGCGGATCTTCTCGACGACATGCTGGTGGCGGGCGGCCATGAACAGGAAGACCTCGACGAGGGGCTCGGGCCTGATGCCGGGGCGCTCGAAGAGCCGGCGCACCGCGGCACCCAGGCGCGTCCCCTCGGGCTCGCGGGTCCGCTCGACCCGGTAACCCTTGGCGCGAAGCCAACGCTCGAGGCGAAGCATCTGGGTCGTCTTGCCCGACCCCTCGACGCCCTCGAACGTGATGAGTGCTCCACTCACGTTGAGAACCCCCGGTGCGGCGATACGTCACTCTAGCACGCCGGCGAGATGCGACCAACGCGGGGGAGCGGAGGAGCCTACCGGATCAGAGGTGAGCGATGGTCTCGTGCGCGTCGGCCGGCTCGTCGCGTCGCAGGCGCCCCTCGAGGATCTGACGCGCGAGGCCTTGCGCCCCGAGCCCGAAGGCGAGGGCCAGCGCCAGGATGAGCCCCCCGAACGTGATCCCGAACGCGATCAGCACCATGTCCCGGCCGATGCCGATCTCGGTCAAGGCGGTGGCGACGGCGAACAGGAGCACGGCCCAGCGCGCCGCCCGACCCAGGAACCGGGCCTCGGGGACGCCCGCGTTGACCGCGGCGATGAGCGCCGTCTGGCCGACGAAGTTCGCGGTCAAGAGCCCGATCACCACGATGAGCAGTGCGGAGAGGACGCGCGGCAGGAAGCCCATCAGGACGCCCGTCGCCCCGGACGCCCCCGGGATCGCGAGCGCGTCGATCCCCATCGTCGCGAACACCACGAAGATGCTCCAGAACGTCAGCACCCCGATCACCTCGGACGGCGGCCGGGTGACGCCGGCGCGCGCCAGCGCGCCCGTCAGACCCCAGACGCCGCTCCGCCGGTCGAAGTCCAGGGCGCGCGCGAATCTCCGGATGACGCCGCCCGCGGCCCCGCCCAGCAGCGTGCCCAGCGCCAGCAGGGTCAGCATGGCGAGAATGCTCGGAATGACGGCCTGGAGTGTGACGGCCGTGTTCCGTATCGCGGTCCAGACGAGATCGTGCCAGAAGTCGGTCATGGACATGCCCTCCACGGTCTCCTCGGGCGCGCCACGGGACGCGTCACGAGACTACTGAGCACCAGATGCTCACCGCACGTCAAGCCCACGATGCCCCGCGGGCCGGCGTCATTCCTTCACTGCGCCGGCCAGGAGCCCGCGCACCAGAGCGCGCTGCAGGGCGACCACGATCAGCAGCGGGGGCAGGCTCGCGAGCATCGAGGCCGCTGCGATGTCGCCCCACGGGACCTCGAACACGCCGGGGAAGAGCGCGAGCGCGACCGGAACCGTGCGGCTCGCCTCGCTCGCCGTGAACGTGTACGCGAACAGGAACTCGTTCCAGCTGGACAGGAACGCCAGCAGCCCGGCCGAGGCGAGGCCCGGGGCGAGCAGCGGGAGCAGGACGGAGCGCAGCGCCTGCGCGCGGCTCGCCCCGTCGACCGCGGCCGATTCCTCGAGCGCCCGCGGGATCTCGCGGATGAACCCGGCGAGGAGCCAGACGGTGAGCGGGAGCGCGAACGAGGTGTGGGCGAGCACGAGCGCGGTCCACGTGTCGCGCAGCCGGAGCGCGCGCAGCAGGAGGTAGAGCGGGCTCACCGTCGCGATCTGGGGGAACGCGGTGCTCGCCACGAGCGCAAGGAGCAGCGCGCGCCGGCCCGGGACGGGCAGCCGCGCGATCGCGTACGCGGCGGGCAGCCCGGCCCCCAGCGCCAGCAGGGTCGTCGCGGCCGCGACCCCGAGGCTGTTCCCGAGCGCCTGCGGCATCAGGCTCTGCTCGAGGACCACGCGATAGTGGGCGAGCGTGAGCCGCGCCGGCAGGAGCGGCGGCAGCCGGAGCAGGTCGGCCTCCGGCTTGAACGACGTGAGGAGCTGCCAGAAGAACGGCGCAGCGTACGCGGTGAGCGCCACGAGCACCAGCGCGTCGCGGGCGAGGCCGGCGCGCCTCACGCGCGTGACTCCTCGGCAGAGAGCAGCCGCACGTAGGCCCACGCCACCGTCATCACGAGCGCGAACACGACGACGCCGACCGCCGAGCCGAAGCCGAGCTGCAGCATCTGGAAGAGGCCCCGGTACGCGTAGACCGTGAGGGTCTCGGTGGTGCCCGCCGGGCCGCCGCCGGTGAGGACGAACATGATGTCGAAGGCCCGGAGCGCGTCGAGCGTGCGGAAGAGGGCGGCGATCGCCAGGATGCGTCGCAGCAGCGGCAGCGTGACGTGCCGGAACGTCGCGGCGCGCCCCGCGCCGTCGACCTGCGCCGCTTCGACGAGCTCGGCGGGAATCGCGAGCAGTCGGGCGTAGGCGAGGACGGCGACGAAGGGCAGCGTGCGCCACACGTCGGCCAGGACGACGGCGGGGAGGGCGAGGCCCGGGTCCCCGAGCCAGTTGAGCCGCGCGCCGAGGAGGAAGTTGAGGAGCCCCGCCGCGGGGTGGTAGAGCCACTCGAACAGTTTGGCCGTCACGACGGCCGGCATCGCCCACGCGAGGAGCAAGAGCGAGAAGGCCAGGTGCCGACCGCGGCGCTGGCCGGCGAGGGCCAGCGCCACGAGGACACCGAGCACCAGCTCGAGCGTCACCGACGAGGCCGTGAAGACCGCCGTCGTCCACACGGCACTCCAGAAGCGCGGGTCGCCGGCGAGGAACGCGTAGTGGCTCACGCCCGCGAAGCGTTCCACGCCGAACACCGGGATCCGGTGCTGGAGCGAGAGCCACAGCACCCAGGCGCCGGGGTACACGGTGACCACCCCGAGAATCGCCAGGGTGGGCGCCAGCAGGAGGAGCCCCCGCCGCCGGTCCGCGCGCTCCCGCGGCGTCATGGCATTGCGGACCGTTGGACAACGCGGGGCTGGGGCCCCGCCGTCCGAGGCGAGCCTATGATCAAGTACCGGGGCCCGCGAGGCCGGCGTGAACCGTGGGTGGCCTGAAACAGGCGCGCGTCGGTCATTGGTAGCGGGGCCCGCGAGGCCGGCGTGAACCGTGGGTGGCCTGAAACAGGCGCGCGTCGCTCATCGATTCGACGCGAGAAAGTAGTCGAGCCGGCGCCGCGCGTCGACGATCGCCCGACGCTCTGACCTGAGCCCGACGAGCACGGCCGAGAGCTCGGGCTGGAGCGTCGTGGAGAGCAGCAGGTAGGACGGCGTGACGGGCCGCGGGCGACCCGCGAGCATGAGGTCGTGGATGCGGGGCAGCCACGGGTTCCCCGCGACGAGCGCCGGATCGTGGTAGAGCGCCGTCCGGGTCGGGTAGAGCGCCGCGCCCGCCACCATGGCGCGCTCGGCGCGCTCGCCTGTGAGGAAGCGCACCAGCGCGAGTGCCTCGTCGGGGTGCGCCGTGCCCCGCGCGATGCCGAGGTGCGAGCCGCCCGTCGAACCCGCCCCGAGGCCACCGACGCCGCCCGGCAGCGGGGCGAGGCCGACGCGCCCGCGCACGCGTGAGCCGGGCGCCTCGAGCAGGTTCAGCACGTACGGCCAGTTGCGCAGGAAGATCGCGTGGCCGTCGCCGAAGGCGCGGCGGCTCAGCTCCTCGTCGGCGGCCGTGGTCCAGGACGGGCTGACCCCCGTCGCGATCAGGCGGCGGAGGAAGCCGAGCGCCGCCGCGGCGCGCTCGGGCTCGGGGAAGACCGTGCCGTCGTCGCCGAGCAGGCCGGTGCCGTGCGCCCAGAGCGCTTCGAGGACGTTGACGATCATCCCCTCGTACTGCTTGCCCTGCCACAGATAGCCCTCGAGCGTCGGGTCGCCCTCGGCCGCTCGGATGCGCCGGACCTGATCGGCGAGCGCGGCCCAGGTCACGGGCGGCTGGAAGCCGTGCTTCGCGAGGAGG
>WNFW01003914.1_pt1 | contig 10407 bp, 9 predicted proteins | sample 5400131 | NCBI WGS metagenome assembly WNFW01 (sample SAMN13153362, study PRJNA577476) | soil metagenome | isolation source: 20 cm soil or saprolite under grassland replicate 1 | place: USA:California | collected 2016-06-15
CCGAAGCTGAGTGGCCAGATGGAACTCTTGCGCGCCCAGTTCACAGCTTTGTCCAGTGATGTGAAGATGATGCCTTCGTCCTGGAGCAGGCTTCCGAAATCGGTCGGCTTGCTCAGCGTTACGTGTTTCCCCAGAGATGTGCTCATGATCCCTCTTCATCCCTATTTTCGCACACACACGTACGCCGTAACAAATATCAGTAACTCTGGAGTGCGTCGAGGATGTTATGGATGGGCAGCAAAACGACAGCAGTAGTGCTGCCCGTCGCCCGGAGACCGCTATTGCTTGTTGTAAACCGCTGTGCCGGTGACCTTCTTGCCCTTTGAATCGGTCGTCGTGACGGTAACCGTACGGGTTTTTCCGTCGGCCGAAATGACAATGCGGCCGCTCAGAGTCTCTTTCCCGTCCTTCTTGCCGGTGAACGTCAAGGTATGTTCGTCGACCTTTTTGTACGAGCGCATGTCGGAAGTCGCATCGCCAGTGACCGGATAGTCTTTGTCGTCGAACTTGCCCGTCCACTCGTTATGCGTTGCCTTGCCCTCGCTGTCGGTTCCCTCTACGGTGACTTTGACGTTGTCGCTTGCTACCTCATATATCACTGTGGTGTTCTTCGGCACTACCGGGCTCAACTTGGACTTTGCTTCGTTCAGCTTCCAGGTGCCCATCATTGGCTCGTCCGCCAAGCAAACGCCAACTCCGATAAAGCACAATATGAGACCCATTAGGATTGTTCTTGCTTTCATCTCTCCTCCTAAGGAAGAAAAAGGTTGGGGGGTCTTCCAGTGGACCCGATTCTAGCTCCAAGGGATGTATTTAGCAACGCGCCACCCTTTGCTTGCCTCTGATTCCAGCAGATGATGGCGACCTTACTCCTCGATAGCTTTGGGAGATCGCTGTTCAGTGCCCGGGAGGGGCGGGCCTCAGGTCGTATTCGGAGAGGGAGACGGAACACACGTTGCGGCGGTAACCGATCACCGAACCGGGCCACAGCGTGGTGTTCTCACCCGTATGCGTGTCCTGATACCAACTGCGGCATCCGCCGGACTGCCAGACGGTGCGCGCCATGTGGTCGTGGAGATTTGCGACGAAATGCTGCTGCGATTCGGCGCGAACTTCCATCGCGGAAATGTTGCGCTGGCGCATCAGCCTCAAGCACCTCATGACGTAGCCGACTTGCGCCTCAATCATCAGCACGACGGAATTGTGGCCCAGGCCGGTGTTGGGGCCGAGCAGCATGAAGAAATTCGGGAAGCCACTGACGGTAACGCCGAGATAGGCGCTCATGCGTTTGCGCCACGCATCGTGAATCTCGATGCCGCCTCTGCCGAACAGCTTCATGCCGATGAACTGGTCGGTCACATGGAAGCCGGTGCCGTAGATCAAGACGTCCACCGGGCGCTCGATGCCGTCCTGGGTGACCACGCTACGCTCGCGAACTTCGGCGATCCTATCCGTGACGAGCTCCACGTTGCGCCGCTTAAACACCGGATAAAAATCATCGGAAAGAAGGATGCGTTTGCAACCAATCTGATAGCGCGGCGTCAGCGCCGCTCGCAGCTTCGGATCGCTGACGCTTCTTTCCAGATGGCGGCGCGCGATTCTCTCAAAATATTCGCGAACGACGCGGTCGCCAAGGAAATTCAGGACGCGCCACTCGAGGCTGAAGAAAAGGAATTGGCGGATGGCCCAAGTAAGGCTCGGCACGCGGCGGAAGCGTTCCCGCCATTTCTCGGAAATGCCAAAGTCGAGGCGCGGAACAATCCACGGAGGGGTGCGCTGAAACACGTACAGCTTGCCGGCACGCGGAGCGACGTGCGGGATGAATTGAATCGAGCTGGCGCCAGTCCCGACCACCGCAACGGTTTTGCCGCTCAGATCCACATCGGATCGCCATGTGGCGGAATGAAAAGAAGGCTCGGAGAAACGCTCGATGCCGGGGATTTCCGGATAGTTCGGGACGTGCAGCGCGCCCATGCCGGAAATGAGCACGCGCGCCCGGATCGAGAGGTTATCGAGCGAGTTGTCGCTCGCGGAGATGCGCCACTGCCCGGCAGACTCGTTCCACGCGGCCTCGTGGAAGCAAGTATTGAAGCGAATGTAAGGTGCGAGCCCGTATCGCTGAACGCAGGATTTCAAGTATTGCCAGATTTCCTGTTGGCTGGCGAACATGCGAGTCCAGCCGGGGTTTCGTTCGAAAGAAAAAGAATAAAGATGAGCGGGCACGTCGCAGGCACAGCCCGGATAGCGATTCTCGTACCAAGTGCCGCCGAGGTCGTCGCTCTTCTCAATGACCAGAAAACTCTTCATGCCGGCTTCGAGCAGCCTGATGCCCATGCAGATGCCGGAGAAGCCCGCGCCGACGATGAGCAGGTCGACAGAAATATCCGCAGAGTTGCGATGATTGCCGGAGGGCTCAGGCATGGTGAGCCAATCCTACACCATCTGAATTCTCCGCCGCAGCATGCCGACGCAAGAATGAGGCGCTTTCCTGCAGGGATTGGCGAGCCTCAGGGACTAGTTGGTGAGCGAGCTGCCACGCGTGAGGGACGACGGGCCAAATTTTCAATTCTGCGGTCACGCCTGCCGCGCGCGCTTTCTCGGCGAGCCGCGTGGAATCATCGCGCAGACATTCGTCCGCTCCGACGTGAATGAGCAGGCGTGGAAGACCGGTGAGATCGGCGTAGAGAGGCGAGGCCAGCTGGTTCCGCGGATCGGCGCTGCCAAGATAGTAGCGAGCGCTCGGACCGATGTCCTGGCCATTGAACATGGCGCAGCGCCGCGTATTTGTGCGAATCGAATCGCCAGTGGCGGCGAGGTCGGTCCAAGGCGAGAAGAGGGCGGCCGCAGCAGGAAGCGGCGTGCCCGCGGCACGAAGTACGAGCAAGTGGGAAAGTGCGAGCCCGCCACCGGCAGAATCGCCGGCGACAACAATGCGCTGCGGCGAATAGCCTTCAGCCAACAGGCCCCGATAAGCGGCAGCGGCGTCATCAACCGCGGCTGGAAAGGGATTCTCTGGCGCGAGGCGATAGTTCGGAGCGAAAACTCGGAATCCGTGCAAGGCGAACCAGACGGTGACTGGACGGTGTGTCTCGGCGGAGCAACCGATGTAGCCGCCCCCGTGCAAATAGAGAAGAACGCTTTCCGCGGAATTTGGCGATTCGACCCATTCCCCGGGAACCCCGTTCACCTGGGCCGAGGTAATCCCTACGGATGGCGGAATTTTGTAAGGAAGGGGACGAAGAATCTGGCGCGCGACGCGATAATCGCGGCAACCTTTCAGGCGGCGCTTGACGCGCCACTTAATGATCCAAACCGCGAGATGCGCTTGAAGGCTGGCCATGGCTGGTTCGAGAGGATAACAGACCTTGTGGAAAGGGGCCCTAAGTTTGGAGATAAAAGAACCGGCGAGGGACTGGGCGTCCCCGCCGGCATGGGCTAAGACTTACAGAGATCGCAGGAAAGTGATGAGCTGGTTCTGCTGGGTTGTGCTGAGACTGTTGAAATTGTTGGTCACGGGTTGCGCTTCGCCGCGATGTTGTTGAATCGCGCTAAAGAAGGTCACGCTCCGGCCGTCGTGGAGCAGTTCGGTGCGCGTTCGAACGCCCCAGAGGGGCGGTGTGCGCATTTTGTTGGCGGTCTCCTGGCCGCCGGTTTGCACGATACCGTCGCCAGTCCCAACGTTGTGGAGAAGGAAGTCGCTGTAAGGGTGAAAGACCTTGTTGCCCAACGCAGGCGGGACATGGACTGCGCCTCCAGCGACGGCTGTTCCGGCCGGGGCCGTGATGATCGAGGAGACGTGGCAAATGTCACAGCCGACGCTGTGGAACAGGCTTGCGCCAGCCACGCCATCCGCCGAGGTAGCCAGGGCCGTGTCGCGAGGCGGCACTTTGGTGGCGCGCATGAACCGCGCGAGGTGGTCAACGTCATTGAGACCTTCCGAATCGACCTCGCTGTCGTTGGGATCCGGAACCACGTCGCAGAGCCGCGTCAAGTCAACATTGTTGGGCGCCAGGCGGTTGCTGATGCCCATTTCGTTCAAGTACGCATCGCTCGAGAAAGACAGAAGCGAGGCGTGTTGGTCCTTCCAACCAAAGCGCCCGACAGCGAGCGTTCCGTTGGCTTCCAGTACGGGGACTTTCACCGCCTGGCCGCAAATGGCTCCGCCGGTGTTGGCGCACTGCGCCGAAGCGAGGTTGAGAAGCGTCTGGTCCAGAACGGACTCGATGAAGCCGTCCCCGAGCGTGTTCAACGACAGGCGAAGAGCGAGAATGTTTTCCGCGGTGGTAATGCGCTCCTGGCCCTGGGTCTCCGGGAAGTTAAAGGTCTGCTGCACGCCATCAACGGTGATGGTGTCCACAGCCGGGCAGATGGCTCGCTGGTTGATGAGCGAACGATTGGGAATTGTCACGGTGTTGTCCGCTAGGAAGGCCGTGGCACCCACAAATCTGCCGGTGGAGTCACGATGGCCCGCGCGAAATTCCTTGATCTGGCTGCCTGAGCCCGTGACGGGGTTTTGGTGGCATTCGCGGCAGGACTGCGCATTGAAGATCGGGCCGAGACCTTCGCCGATGGTCTCGGTTTCTTCAAATTTGCCGCGGTCCATGCTGAAAGTGGCCTGGTCGGTAAGTCCGTTTGGTTGATTGTCGTAACCGGAAGGAGCCTCCGTGGCCGTGCTGGAGTTTTGCCCCAAGGATGGACCGGCGATGGCGAGCGCCATTGCCAGTCCGGCGATGAGACACACGTAGAGCATCGTATTCTTCGAACACATCCCATGGTCCTCCGAGGAGAATTGAAAGGGACAAGTTGCTGGGCACCGGGAGATGGCAGGGTTGGGGAGCCGTCACTTCGAGGTGGATGGGCGCGAAAAATATAAGATCGGGTAAATCCTGTCAATAGTACTAAGGGAATTCATGGAAGCGGCTAGTCTCAAACGGAAAGGACGACTTTGCCGAATTGCGAGCCGGATTCGAGATACGCGTGAGCGGCAGCGGCTTCCGCGAGCGGAAAGACGCGATCGACGACCGGTTTGAGTTTTCCTGCAGCGACGAGCTTCATCACGTTGTGCAGCTCAGACTTCGTGCCCATGTAGGAACCAAGGAGCGAAAGCTGGCGGCTGAAGAGAAAACGCAAGTCCACCTTTGCGTCGTAGCCGGTGGTGGCACCGCAAGTGACAAGGCGGCCAGCGGGGGCGAGACTGGCGAGGCTGTCTTCCCAGGTGGCCGTGCCGACGTGCTCGAACACCACGTCGACGCCGCGCTTATTTGTAATGCGGCGGACTTCGTCACGAATTTTTTGGGCCTTGTGATTGACCAAATGATCGGCGCCAAGGGCTTTGGCTTTTGCGAGTTTTTCGTCGGAGCCGGCCGTGGCGATCACGCACGCGCCGAAGAATTTGGCGATTTGAATGGCCGCGCTGCCGACGCCGCTGCCCGCGCCAAGGATGAGAACGTCTTCGCCGGGTTGCAATTCGGCGCGCGTGATGAGCATGTGCCAAGCCGTTTGAAACACCAGAGGAATTGCGGCGGCTTCTTCCCACTTGAGGTTTTCAGGATAAGGGAGGCAATTCACTTCGGGCGCGCGGACGAATTCCGCGCAGCCGCCGTCAATCATGTAGCCGAGGTTGGTGGCCTGGCGGCAATAGTTGTCGAGGCCTGTGATGCAAGCCGGGCATTTGCCGCAACTCACCAAGGGCGCGAGGGCGGTTTTCTGGCCGACCCGGATTGTGGTCACGTCCGCGCCAATTTTTGCGATTTCGCCGACGATGTCGCTGCCGGGAATGTGTGGCAGCGGAATTGGCACATTGGGCAATCCGCGGCGCACCCAAAGATCAAGATGATTAAGCGCGCAAGCTTTCACCCGCACGAGAACATCGTTCGAACGCAGCGTGGGCTCCGGTGCATCCGTGTATTTCAGGACTTCAGGTCCGCCGTGCTGATGGAAAACACTCGCCTTCATAAAACTTCTGCCCTCCGTGCAAGAGCCGAACGGTATCATCGTGTACGAGGAGTGTCCAGAAAGCGCCCCGCATTGACAGCGCGAATGGCGCGCCGTAGGCTGGCAGGAGAGGAAGCCAGTGGACCTGTTCGAAGAAATCGTCAAGATGAGGCGCGGGGGGCAGCGCGGAGCGCTGGCCACGATCGTGCACACGAACGGCTCGATTCCGAGCTATGAGAGTTCGCGGATGCTGGTGCGCGAGGATGGCTCGATCGCTGGAACGATTGGCGGCGGCTGCGTGGAGGCAGAAGTTTGGGCTGCGGCGAGAGAAGTGATGCAAAAAGAAGCGCCGCGAAAGATGGTCTTCCATCTGAACAATGAAGCCAGCTACGACAACGGATTGATCTGCGGAGGCACGCTGGAGATTTTTGTCGAGCCGATTTTGCCGCAGCCGGTAGTCTATTTGTTTGGCGGCGGGCACGTTTCGATGGCAGTGGCGAAAGCAGCGCACGCGGCGGGATTTGGCATTGTGGTGGTGGATGACCGCGAGGCGTTCGCGAATAAAGAACGGTTTCCCATGGCCCAGGAAGTTCACATCAGCTACGAGGAAGCATTCGAGAAAATCCGGCCTAACGCCGCGGGCTACCTGGTGATCGTGACGCGTGGACATAAAGAAGATATGCGCGTGCTCGCATGGGCCGTTCGAACGGAAGCGCGCTACGTGGGGATGATTGGAAGCAAACGCAAAGTGATGTCGGTTTACAAAGCGCTGGAGAACGAAGGCTACAAGCGGGAAGAATTCGAACGCGTGTATGCGCCGATGGGACTGGACATCGGGGCGCTCTCCCCAGAAGAGATTGCGGTCAGCATTACCGCGGAACTAGTGGCGGTTCGGCGCAACGCCGCCAACGCGGAGCACAAGAAATTGAACATGGAGACGCGCGCGGCAATGCAATCCACAGGCAAACTCACAGCCGAGCGCTGAAAGGGACACATGCTGGCCGCCGTCATTCTGTCCGGCGGGGCCTCGAGCCGCATGGGCTCGCCCAAGGCGCTGCTTCCCTACCAGGGTCGGCCTTTCCTTGAACATTTATTGGAAATCACCACGCGGCCGGAAATCGGCGCGCGGAAAGTGGTGCTGGGCGCGGACGCAGAGTCCATCGCAAAAGCAATTCCTCTTAAAGCAAACGAAATGGTGATCAACCCCGACTGGGAAAAGGGACAGCTCAGCTCGATTCAGGCTGCGGTACGCAAGTTGCCCGCTGGCACGGATGGCATGCTGCTCTGCCTAATCGACCATCCGTTGATTAGCGGTGCGCTGGTCGGCGAATTAATCGCGCAATTCTATAAAACGAAAAAGTGTATCGCGTTGCCGGTTTACGAAGGGCGGCGCGGGCATCCGGTGATTTTCTCCGCGTCGTTATATCAAGAACTGCTGCAAGCGCCGTTGGAGACGGGAGCGCGGGCGGTGGTATGGGCGCACGCAGATGACGTCGAGGAAGTCCCCACCAACGAAGAAGGCTGTGTGCTGAACCTGAATGATCCGGAAACGCTGAACAAAGCGCTGGACGAGGATCGTTAGCGGGCAGACGAGAGCCTTTGCAGAAGCGCGCCAACGGCATCAGCGGCAAGTTGCGCGCCATGAAAAGTTGCTTGGGGAAGGCCGCCGAGGGATACGGAAATAGATTCCGGCGTGATCTCTCGGGCTTCCGCGAGTGTGCGGCCGCGGAGCTGCTCGGTGAGGAGCGAAGCGCAGGCGATGGCGGTGGTGCAACCGCGGCAGAGGAAACGGACTTCGCCGATGCGGCCCGATTCGAATCGGGCGAAAAGTTTGAGGATGTCGCCGCAGACAGGATTGCTCACTTCGATGGTTGCGGCGGCGCCGGGCAGTTCGCCCGCGTTGCGCGGATTGCGGAAGTGATCGAGAACGGCTTCGCTGAACACGGATGAAGTATGGCAAAACGTGTCGCAGGGGTGCAACGCGACGCAAAACCATGGCGAAAGAATTCAACGCAGAGGACACAGAGAGCGCAGAGATCTCAGAGAAGAGAATCCGCTGCACATGCCGCACGCCCCGCCTACTTCTTTGCGGGCAGATACTTTTTCTCGATTGAGGCAATGACCACGTAATTCGGATCGACCATCTCGGTCAAATGAACTTTTGCGACCTTGGAAAGCAGCTCATAGGCATCCAGCTCGGAGAGACCGTAATCGGCATGAATCCAGTAGATGAGCTCGGTCATGGCGATGCGGACGGCATCGTCAACAGGACGGTAGATGCCCGCAGTCATGATTTCTCTTTCGTTCTCGAAACGCGGCCAGCCGGTGTGCTTTCCTTTCACGAGTTCGAATTGGAGGCGCGCGCGCATGGGAACTTCCACCGCGCTTCCGGCAATTTCGCCGTCGCCCATGGCGGCGTGGCCGTCACCGAAGTAGAACAAAGCGCCCGGTGCGTTCACCGGCAGATAAAGCGTGTTGCCGACGGAAACTTCTGGCGCGTCCATATTGCCGCCAAATTCCGCGGGAACGATGGAGCTGCGAGCTTCGCCATTTGCGGGGGCCACGCCAATGCACCCCAGAAAAGGGTGCAACGGAAAGCTTACTTTGAAATTGGAATCGAGAGCCTGAAACGTAGCAGTTCCCCTCTCCTTATCGATGGGATAGAACCACATGCGCTCGGACAGCGGTTGCGTTTCCAGAACGGGAGTGTAGTGCGTGGAATTGATGGCACCGAAGCCGGGGGAAAACGTGCCGACGCCCTGCTTACCGTCGACTTGTAAGTCAAGAATGCGGATGACGAGCGTGTCGCCGGGCGCTGCGCCGTCAATGTAAAAAGGTCCGGTCAAGGGATTGTCGCCTTTAATGAGCGAGAAACTGTCGCCGGGTTTTTGCAGCGCGTTACCAAAACAATCGAGAGAATTGGCCTCCAAGATGTTTCCGGGCTTCAGATGGGCGACCGGCGGCGCAACGCCAAAAACATATTTCACGTTGTCAATGGTGGCACGGTATTGCACGACGTCGGGGCGGGAATTCTGCTGCGAGAGAGTCTGCGCAACGGCGAAAGAAGGAACGAGAATGGCCGCAAACAGGAAGAAAACTTTTCTGGGCATGGATGAACCCTCCAGAGTTACCCGGTGAGTGCAACATAGGCGCAAACCTCTGTCAAATCAAGTACCGGGGAAATAGAAACGTTTGTTGCAAACCAGGATTGAGTGTGGCATAAGCTGGCCTCACCGACGGCGCGAGGGGACTTTCCCGTTTATTCAGATCAACGAAACAGCTCGGCCGAAAGTGAAACAAGTGAGGAGCGGAACGATGAAAGCGATAGCGGTAAGAGGTTTGCGCATTCTCGGTTGGCTAGCGGCTTTGGCGTTCTTGAACCTGCCCAGTGTTGTGGCGCAAGAAAAACCTGCACAAGAAAGGCCCCCCGCCGAGTGGGATACCACGAAGGCGCGCGGACAAACGCGCGATATCGATTTCGACACCAGCGAAGGCACTTGGATGGCGCTCACTCTTTCGCCGGACGGCAAATGGATCGCTTTCGACCTGCTTGGTCACATCTACCGGATGCCCGCAACCGGTGGCAAAGCCGAATGCCTGACGCAAGACACCGGGATCGCGTTGAACATGCAGCCGCGCTACTCCCCGGACGGCAAGACGATTGCTTTCATCAGCGACCGCAAAGGGCAGAACAATTTATGGCTGATGGATGCCGACGGAAAAAACCCGCGCGCGGTATTCATGGAAAAAACGCAGCGCGCCCTCAGCCCGGTTTGGACACCCGACGGGAATTACATGGTTGTCCAGCGCCAGGGCACGCGGCGCGAGAGCGGCCCGGAATTCAATTGGTCGCTGGTGATGTATCACAAGAGCGGAGGCGCGGGCGTCGAGCTGGTCGGCAAGGACAAGGCGCCAGGCTGGCATTCCATTTCGAACGACGGGAAATATCTGTACTTCGACGTGCAAGCGTGTCCACCGCTTCCGTTTGGACACACCGATCCAATGCTGGGTTGCTCGCAACTACGCCGCATAAACTTGCAAACGCGCAAGATCGAAGAGATTACCGGGGGGCAAGCGGAACAGCAGGATCGCGGCACAAGCGGCGGCGGAGTGGCGCCGGAAGTCTCTCCCGACGGGAGATTCGTTGCCTTTGGCCGGCGCATCCCCGATGGCCTGGAATCGTACAAGGGTCACACCTTTGGCCCGCGGACGGCTCTCTGGCTGCGCGACATGCAAACCGGCGATGAGCGGTTGCTCATGGATCCCATCGAACTGGATGAATCCGAAGAAATCTCGCGCCAAATGCCGATTCTGCCTGGCATGGTCTGGAGCGCCGACGGCAAATCGATAGTGATCTCGCAAGGCGGAACAATTCGCAGAGTTTCCCTGGACAGCGGCAAAGTGGAGAGGATTGCCTTTACCGCGCACGTGCATCGCACGATTTCCGAGATGGCGTATTCGCCGCTGCCGCTT